>Ga0326597_10003590_pt1 | contig 22254 bp, 11 predicted proteins | sample RVTome_12_FD_203789 | JGI IMG/M metagenome (GOLD analysis project Ga0326597, IMG submission 203789) | Soil microbial communities from uranium-contaminated site in the Upper Colorado River Basin, Wyoming, United States - RVT100D185 | ecosystem: Environmental > Terrestrial > Soil > Contaminated >...
CGGTTTGCCCGCCTCGATCGCCGCCATCTGCAAGATGCCGTCGGTGAGCTTAGTCGTTGCCGCATAGTCAACGCCGCCTGCGCTCGCTTTCTTCGAGAGGACGTGGATCGCGGTGTATGTCGTCGCTCCGCGAAACACTTGCTCCTGCTTGAAGTCCACCACCGCTCGCAGGTGCTTCCCGTCGGAGATGACCTTCCGCAGCCCCTCGCCGTACTTGGCCTGCCAGAACTTGTGGGGCATGATGAACCCGAGCAAGCCGTCCGGGGCCAGGAGCGACAGGCACTTTTCAGCGAACACGACGTAGATATCGTAGTTGCCCTTGGCCGCGCTCTTGTAATTCCACTTGTAGAACTCGCACTCCTCCGGTGCCCACTTGTTCAGCTCCTGCACGCGGATGTACGGCGGGTTTCCGATGATGCAGTCGAATCCCGCGCGGCCGCGCTCTTTGACCGCCTGCGAGTCGAGCAGGCGCCCGAAGCCGCGCGTGCGGCTGGTCCAGTCGAAGGCATTGATGCGAAAGCGCAGGTCATCGTCCATGGGGAAGAGGCCGCCGTATTTTTCGACGACGTAGCGGTCGAAGTCGGCCGGATCGATGAGCGAATTGCCGCACTGGATGTTGTTGTCCAGCGGCGGCAGCAGTTCGTTCTCCAGCCAGTCGCGTTGCCAGTTGGGCGGCAGCGCGCCTTCCAGCATCTTGAGGTACAGCGACATGACCGTGACCTCGACGGCCTGCTGGTCGATGTCCACGCCGTGGAGGCAGCTCGTCAGCAACGCGGCTTTGAAATCGGGGGCAAGGTGCCAGTCGCCCTTGGCGTCCTTGAAGGCGATGTCTTTGCGTTTCTTGCGGGCCTTGGGCGTCGCGGGGACGCTGGCGAGCGACGGATCGGCGGCGATGGCCGCGAGGCAGTGGTCGATGAGGTACTGAAACGCGGCGACGAGGAATGAGCCGGATCCGCAGGCGGGGTCGAGGACCTTGACGTCCAGTACTTGCTGCGGCGTCTTGTCCGCGACGTTTGGGCCGACGACGCGCCGGATGATCGTGTCCACGACGAAGCGCGGAGTGTAGTAGACGCCGCCCGCGTGCCGAACCTCGGGCTTCTCTTCAACGTCGACCTGGTGCCTCTTCACCGTGACGACATTCCCGAGAAACCGCTCGTAGACGATGCCCAGGATGTCGTCGGCGATGGCGGAAAAGTCCCACGGACCATCTGGCGGGTAGAGCGTGCGTAGAAAATCAGCCAGCACGTTGCCGTCGATCTCGAGCGCCTCGGTCAAGGGGTGCGGCTTGAAGAGATAGCCGTTGTAGGAGCGGTCCAGTTCGCGGAACTGGTTGCACAAAGCGGCATAGAGGTCGCCCCCCTCGCTCCCGATCCGCTCCAGTGTGGCCCGCAGCGCACCCCATTCGGCGATGCCGCGGTCCTCGCAGACGCGCATGAACACCAGGCGGTCCATCAGGCGTTGGACCGCCTCGGTAAGTCGCGCCGCCCCGTGGAGGGTGTCGGCATCTGGGAAAAACTTGCGGTTGTGGCGGTAAAACTCCCGGGCGAAGTGTCTGCGATGGGTGTCGAGGTAGGCCAGAAAGTCCCGATCGACCGGTTCGTCGCCCTTCAGGTCGATGAGCATTCGATCGACGGTCCGCAGGCGCCGTCCGGCGGGGACCTTGCGGATCTTGGCCCGCAAAGCTTCGAGCGATCCACCCGCGACCGCCTCGCGCCCGAAGGTCCGCGCGAGAACATCCCACTGTTCCCTGTAGTCCTGGAAGTCGAGCGAGAATTCCTCGACCCGCCCGCGAGCGGGCTCGTTCAGGATGGGCTTGAGCGTGGTGTCGTAGAGGCGGAACTGCTCGAAGTCCGTCAGGATGGCGAATGGGATCGCCGCGCTCCATGCGTAACGCTTGGCCTGGAAGATGGCGCCCCTGTCGGAGTCGAGATCGACTGACGGCTTCTTGGCTTCCACCACGAAGCGGGGGAAGCCGTTCACGCGGAACAGGTAATCCGGCTCGCGCGAGCGAAGCCCCGCATCATCGACGGTATCGATCGACGGCTCGACCTGAACTTCTACGTCCTGCGGTGCGCGTTGAGCTTTGTTGTTTACATCCCAGCCGAGGAGTTTCCAGAAGCGATCAATGTAGTGCAGCCGAACTTGCGATTCCTTGTACTCCGGCGCCTTCAGCTCCTTGATATGGCTGGCGAAACCCTGAACAAGGCTCTTAATGTCACTCGGACGCGGTGGCATTCCTGCTGCGTATCGTGCCCGTGGGGAGTCGTCAAGCGTAGACCCGAACATCCACTTGTGCATCAGCCTCAATGCGACGAGCCTGGGTGAGCGGGTCGTCCTGCGGCTGCTCGACAAGTCGGCCCGGCTGTATGAGCTGGGCGAGCTGGGGATGTGCGCCGCAGACCGGGGGCGAGTTGAGGGTCTGCTCGAAAGGACCTACGGCATTATTCTGGTCACGGGCCCGACCGGGTCTGGCAAGTCCACGACTCTGTACGCGGCGTTGCAATACCTCGACAGCACGGCGAAGAACATTCTCACGCTCGAGGATCCGATCGAGTACCAGCTTCCGGGCGTGAGCCAGACACAGGTGTCTCCGAAGAAGGGGATGGCGTTCGCGACGGGCCTCCGCGCGGTCCTGCGGCAGGACCCGGACATCATCATGGTGGGGGAGATCCGCGATGAGGACACGGCGCGGATGGCCGTGCAGAGTTCGCTCACCGGTCACCTGGTGTTCAGCACACTGCACACCAACGACGCGGCGGGGGCGGTGTCGCGATTGCTCGACCTGGGAATTGAGCCGTATCTGGTCGCGAGCAGCCTGCTGGCGTGCGTGGCGCAAAGGCTGGTGCGCATCGTGTGTCCGCATTGCCGCTCGATCCGGGCTATTACTTCTGAGGACGTACAGAAATTGCAACTGGACGTGCGTACGCGGGGCGTGCCCGCGAGCTTCGCGGAGGGATGCGACAATTGTGCAATGACCGGTTACTTCGGCCGCAAGGGTATTTTTGAACTGCTTGTTGTCGACGACGACATCCGCGAGCTGATCGTCCGCCGGTCAAAGGCGAGCGCGATAAAGGCACGCGCAACAAGGGCCGGAATGACGACGCTTCGCCAGGACGGGATTCGAAAGCTGCTGAACGGTGAAACGACGATCGACGAGCTTACCCGCGTCACCTATGCGGACGAAGCGAGCGAAGTTAAGTGATGCCGGTGTACACTTACAAAATCTGCGACGGTCGCGGAAAAGTATCGTCCGGCACTCTTGCGGCGGACACGCCGGCCCAGTGCCGGCAAGTGCTGCGCGGGCGGGGAATGCGGGTCATCGAGTGCGCTGCGGCGCAGTTTGTTCGGAAAGGGCCGATTCTCGGCGTCAAGGCCGGCCGGCGGCGGCAGAACCACGTTGCGGAGTTCGCCCGGCAGCTCTCGATGCTGCTTGGCGCGGGAATTCCGCTGGTGGAAGCGCTTGACGTGCTGATCACGCAAAGAATAGGGCGGCTCACGCCGGTGCTTCGCGACGTTCGCGACAGGGTGGCGGCCGGCAGTTCATTCGGTGCAGCCCTCGAGGCGCACGGCGGCTGGTTCGATAACGTGTTCTGTACGGCGGTGAGAGTCGGCCAAGCGGCCGGGACCATGGACAGGTCTCTGAGTGAACTTGCCAGCCATCTCCATGAGCGGCAGACGACGCGGGCGCGCATCTACACGGCACTGGCATACCCTACGGTCCTGTTAGTGGTCGGAGTGGGCGTCGTCCTGTTCCTGATGTCGTGCGTCATTCCCCAACTTCTGGAGATTCTAAAGGCGTCCGGCCGGGAGCTGCCCAAGGCCACGGTTGTCGTAAAGACTTTCAGCGACCTGTTGACCGGCCATTGGGCCTCGCTAATCGTCGGGGCGATGATCTGCGTGGCCGCGGGCGCGGCATGTTACCGTTGGCCGCCCGGTCGCAAGCGCTGTCATCGGTTGCAGTTGCGGCTGCCCCTGGCCGGCACACTCCTGCGCAAGACGATAATCGCACAGTTTGCACAGAGCCTGTCGATGCTCTTGCGGAGCGGCGTACCGTTTGCGGAGGCCCTGGGGCTGTTGCGCGGCAACACGCACCAGATGGTCCTCCGCGAGGAGCTTGCGGAGATGGAAGGAGCAATTCGGCGGGGGAGTGACATCGCGCCGGCGCTGGCGCATTCACGCATCTTTCCACCGCTGGTTGCACACATTGTAAACGTAGGCCAGAAGACGGGTGAACTGCCGACAATGCTCGTGCAGTTGAAGGAGGGCTACGAGACGGAGGTTCGCATTGCGGTCGGCCAGTTCACCGCCGCCGTCGAGCCGATCCTTATCGTCGTAATGTCGACGGCCGTGGGATTCGTCGTGTTTGCGACGATGATGCCCATACTGGAAGCCACGCGAGCCATTCAGTAGTCCGGAGCGAAGCAGACATGAAGACATACGTTCGCGACACTCACCGTGTGAGCTTTACCCTCGTGGAGCTAATGGTCGTAGTGGTTATCATTGGTATTCTGGCGACGGTTGTGACAATATCCGTCACTGATTACCTCGTAACGGCCAAGCAGAACGCCGCACGCAGCGAAATCGCCACGATCAAGAACGCGTTGGCGCTGTTCTTCATGGAAACTGACCGTTACCCGACGAACGATGAAGGTCTGCGCGCACTAACAAAGAGAACCGCTCAGCACCCCACCGGCATTCTAAGCAGCGACCTGAAAGATCCATGGGATCGCGAGTACGTATATGCCCACCCGGGAGCACACGGCGCGTTCGACATTGTGAGCTACGGGGCCGACGGACAGGAGGGCGGCACGGGCCCGAATGAAGACGTGGTAAGCTGGGACACAACGGAGGCCGAATAATGCGCACGCGGCAACGCGGACGTGCGGTGACGCTGTTGGAGCTCATGGCGGTGATTACGCTACTGAGTCTAGGCGTGGGTCTGACGACGCTCAACACGCGTGGGGCTTCGGACATGTCACGGCTGCGCGCGGCCGCTCTGCAGATCGGCGCTGTTTACCGGCTTGCGGCGCTCGAGGCAACACGGAGCGGCATGCCGCGCGCGTTATTGCTCGAGCCAACACAAATCGCGGTGAAAAAGCCGGCGCACCTTGACGGGGCGTGGCGCTGGTCAGTCTCCCCGCCGGTCGCTCTGGTACGGAAGGTTCGAATCGTAGACGCGTATCCGGCCGGGGGCGTGCCGGGGCGACTCGGGGCGCAAATGGGATGGGAGATTGCGGTCGAGCCACGTGATGCTGACACCGGATGGGCGGTGGTCCTGACAACCTCGCGCAACACGCAGGAAACCGTTCACATAAGCGCTCGCGGTGCAGAGCGCGCTGAACGGCGCGGCAACGGCTGGGAGACGGCGCCGTGACCATCAATACAGCGGTTCGCAAGCAACCGATTCGCCGCCGCGGGCTGACGTTGATCGAGGTGCTTGCATCGTTGACGATTCTCGGCGGAGCGGGCGTGTCCATGCTGTTGGCGCAAGCCAGCGCGATAGACGCGCTCCATGAGTCCGCCTTGCAGATCGTGGCGCAGCGGCTGGCCAGGGAGCTCAAGTGTTCATGGGATATCGACGAGGTTGACCAAACTACGGCGGCGTCCGGCGCGGTGGAAGGGTATCCAGAATGGAAATGGGTACGCTCGGCCGAAACGTTTCTGCTCACGGACGCACACGCCGCGATTCACGTTACACTCCGCATGATCCACGAAACGCAGGGATATCATCAATCGATTGCGTGGACGCGCGAATACCACTGGCTTATCGATGATGAGTAACACTGAGAATCTCCGCGTGTACGCCGCACTCACCGGTCACGAAACGGCCGGGCAGCCGAGGCGCGGCTTTACGCTCATCGAGATGATGTTGGCGTTGCTGCTCGGCGGAACCGTGCTTGCGCTATCGAGCGGAATCATCGTCCAATCTCTGGCGGTTCAAGAATCGGCGCGAATGGCGGTGGCGCAGCGGTCGGAGCAGGAAACGGCCCTTGCGCAATTCTACATGGACATCAGTTCCATCCTTCCGTTTCCGACGGATGATGTACGCACGCGCGGCACGGAGCCTGACGGGCGCGCCGCGCTTCAGGTAATCTGTTTGGCATCGATTCCGAGCGCCGATTCGCCGTTTCGCCGGCGCCTCCCTGCACGTGTTAGCTATCGCATTGAGGTGGACGCCTCGGAAAACCGTCTAAAACGACTCGTACGGGCGGTGGACTACCTTACGGAACCAGCGGGGAGCGTGCGTACATTTGTAGTTGCCCGCGACCTCTTGGAGGCTCGGCTGGAGGTCCACACGAGTGAGGGATGGAAAAACGCGCAGGTCGATGGCCTACACGACAATCACTTGCGCGATGCGTTTCGTTTGACGCTGCGGTGGGCAATGGACCCGGAACAAATCGTCACAAGAACGGTGATTCGTGGTACTGACGAACAGGCACAATAGGCGTTGTCGGCGCCCGGAGTTCCGGCCGTGCCGTGCGGATGCGCACGGGTTTGCTCTGGTGATCGCGCTATTGCTCGTGACGCTGCTCGCGGCGGCCAGTGTGGGACTCGGTACGCTTGTGAGCACCGAATCCATTGTCGCCGGCCACATTGGGCGCGACCTTGACCATGAACTTGCCGTGGACAGCGTCTTGCAGTTTGTGCCGCATTTGGCCGACTCGTCCCGCGAATTTGGGTCTAGTGCGGGGCCGAGTGTCTACGGGCGCACGGTTACACTGGCGCTGCCCGGGTGCGAGGTCTACTGTGTCGTTCAGCGTGAAGCGGAGAAAGTGCAGCTCGCGCGGGCTCGGCCGGAACAACTTATGGGAAGTTTGAGCTTACTTGCCCGTCGATATGCGCTTCCCGGCGAAAACCTGAATTCGCTCCCCATACGAGTGGAGCCGTGGACGGCGACACTTCCCCGTTTTGTCTGGTTTGATCAGATCGTGAGCCGGACTGAATTCGAGGAAGTGTTTCATTGGACTCCCATACTCACGGGGGAGGTCAGTGCCGAAGAGCACACAACGTGGTCGGACGTTGTGTCATTGTGGGGAAACCTGGGCGCGGAACTCGGTCTTACAATCACGACTGCCGTAGGCAGCGACGTGCGGCGATGGTACGTGGTTGTGGCGCTGGCGCCGGGTGGTACTCGCGTCTTCTATCGGGGTCCGATTTCGTGATGAGCGTCCGTAGCGTCCGCAGATTGGAACGTGCGTTGGGCGTACTGCAATTGGCATTGGTCGGCGGTGGGTGCGCGCTCCTCGCCTGGACCGTATACCCCGAGCGTCAGCACGGGAAACCAGTGGCGCCTCCGGCCGTCATGGAGAGCTCTGCCGCTACGGAAGCCGGGACCGGTCCATCATTGTCACAATTGGAAGCCATCTGGAGTCGCGACTTGCGCCAGACGCTGATTGAACCGCCACCCAAGGAAACGCCGAAGCCAACGCCGCAGCCGCCGCCGCGTCCCGTCAAGCTTCCGCGGCTGTTGGCGACGTTCGTCGAACACGGAATGGCTTGGGGAGTGTTCGTGACCGAGGATGGTGCAGTCCGAGTAACCGCGGCCGGCGCACAGATCGGCGACTGCGTCGTTGTGGCGATATCGCCCGGCAATGCCAGGCTGCACAAGCGTGGTAAGGAGTACGACGTGTCCGTTCCAGAACCACCGTTTCTTGCGCGTCACGCACACTAACCCGTGATAACCCGAGGGTAAAGTGGATACGAGGCTAGTGATCTATGTGACGGACTGCCGCGCCTACGCCGCAGTTTATGAAAGGCGCAGGCGCTCGTGGGTGAGGTCTGCGCTTGCGAACTACGAAGTGGAGTTTCCATTCTTGCCGCGAACGGAGTCGGACGTCAGCCGTTCCGCAGCCGAGCTTGCCCGACGGCTTCGCGAGGAGTTTCCCTCCGGTGCCGTTGCCCGCCTGGTCATTCCCGCGAACTGGTGTTTCACACAGAGCGTGGAAATGCCAACGGAGCGCTGGGCCGATCAGAGCGCCGCTTTTGAACTTGAGCCATACATACCGGTAGAACTGGAGTCGTTGACGAGTGCCGCCAGAAGAGTCGGCCGGCGCGGGGCAGTCGTGGTCGGTGTGCATACCGAGGCCATGGAACGCCTTGTGAACGAACTGGAGGCGTGCTCTATCCACACGGAGATCATCACTGTCGACACCATGCTGCTGACGGCTGCGAACGGTGGGACCCGAAGCGACTGTACGTGGGGTGTGCTTCTTGTCGATCATCGGAGGCTGTCGGTTGCCTTTGCTGAATGCCCGGACCGGCCTGGTTCCATTCAGCGAACGCTTTGCATGGCCCCACCGGAAGATCCGACGCTGCTCAGACATCAGATGACGTGCGCTACGGTAACCGAGCGGCGCGGGTGCCGACATTGGCGCCTGATGGCGCTGGATGACGGCGTTTCCGCAGTGGAGTTCGTCGCCCTGCTTCGTGGAAGAGGGCACGTCGTCGAGGAATGCCCACCGCCTGATACGATTCGCTACGTCGCGGATCTTGCAATGGGCGATGACGTACTCGACTTACGCAAGGACGGCCTGGCTTACGCCGGCACGTGGGGCAGGGTCCGTGCACGTGCGGCGAGCTGCGCGGTTGCGCTGCTTTTCTTCGTGCTTTCCGCGGCCGTGTCGATTCGCGCGGACAACGTATACTACGGCCGCGCGCTCGCAGAGCTGCGCCCGGCGACTCCGGCGCTCTACCACGAAGTCTTTCCCGGGCAGGACGTTCCCCCGGGGGCGGCCTTGCGCGTGCGCTCCGAGTGCATCAAACTGAAGGCACTCACAAGTCAACGCGGTGACGGCGCGGCCACTGCGGTTTCGCGCGGCGGCCTCGCTGCGCTCGAGCTGCTCGACGACGCGATACGTCACGTTCCCGCCGATATGAAGCTGTATGTGACGGAAATTGCCGCGACGGAGGTGGACGTTCGCGTCGGGGGCCAGACCACGGCGCACGACGCGGCGGGACGTCTCGTTCAAGCGCTGAATACAAGTCGGATTCTTGCCGCCGATCCGCCGCGCACCAAGCTGCTCAAGGACCGCACGGTCGAGTTTCGGATTCACCTAAAGAGGGAAACAGATGAAACGAGCGAATAGCCGGCCGCCGCGCGAACAAGTCCGCAGAATCGTCCCCGTGCTGGCCGTAGGTCTGCTGCTCGCATCATGGACATGGCTGGACGCGCGGCGTCTGGCATCCAAGCGGGATTCGCTCCAGACGATTACGGCCAAAATCGAAGAGATGCAGGCGGACGTCGCGCAGATCAAATCGTTGCGAACGGCACCGCGCAGGGCCACGGAGCGCGAGCGGCCGAACGACGAGCTTCTGGAAGAAATCCGAGACGCGCTCACGGCCGCGAGGATTTCGGCCGAGCATTGGATCGGCAACGAGCCCAGTCAACCGGTGCGGACGACGGGCTCGCAGTACAAGCGCCTGAATACGCGCCTGCTGTTCGAGGACATCGGCCTCGAGGAGCTCGTGCGCTTTGTTCACGCTCTTATCGAACATAATCCGGCGCTGAGCGCGTCGCAGCTGAGGCTGTACATGCCGCACGGAAGAGCCGGCGATACGTGGAACGTAGACATGACGGTTAGTTATCTTATATATTCACCGTACGTTCAGGGCCACTCGTAGGGCCGGTCAATCGGGGCGGGCGGCACCGCTCGGAAGTGTTCTTTCGCCGGCGCGCGTTGTGAACGCCGTGGGCGTCTCAGGTCGGGCGGATTGGAAGCGGTTGGGGTGACTGTGCGCGCGGGGTTTGCGCAGGCGCGGCGAGAGCCGCGGCCCGCCGGCTGCCAGTGCGCGCCGAGCGGCGCGTGCAAACCAAGGGGAAACTCTAATTTAGCCGCACTTTGAAGCGGTCGATGTACCAGAGCCGGGCGGGCCGGATGTCTACTACGCCTGAATGCTGCACATCCATGTAGCTGGTGTAGCGGGCCCATCGCGTCGTCGGCGCGGCCTCATCTGCCCAGCAACGGAGATGTGTCTATGTCAGTGGCGAAAAAGCGCGTTCGGGGACTCACGGTATTAGGAGCAACGGGCGCGGTGCTCTTCGTTGCCGTAAAGTCATTCAACGAACCCAAACACGGTCAAGCGGATCCACCGACCGAGTGTCCGGACGTGTCCATAGTATTTGTGATTGACAGTTCGGTGAGCATGTTTCCGCCATTGGGGCCCAGCGCGTTCACCCTTGCGCGCGACGGTATTGCGGAGCTGGTCGGACGGGAGGGGTTCCCCACGGACGGACGCTATCAGATCTCCGTGATTCAGTTCACGGACAGAGATGCCAGTGGGTATATTATGGGAGACTCAGACTCGGATTCAGTGCGGCCGGTGCAGTGGTTTCCGCCCGTACGAATCGACGCTGGCAATCACGCCGAGACTCTGAAGTGGATCGAGAACCTGGAGCCGTCCACCCATTCTACGTCCGGACTCATGGAAGTAGGTATCCGAGAGGCGACATGCTTGCTGAGGGAAGATTGTGGCGAAGGCACGGGTCAGCCAGCCACGTGCGACGATCAGACGGATTTCAACATCGTCCTGCTGAGCACGGGCGAATACCGGGTACCCGAGTTCGACCTACCCGGAGTGGACGACTCGTGCCCGCCCGCATGCGTGGGCGACCCGGAATATGACGGCGAGGGTACGCCGGAGTGTCCACATTCAGCAGTATGTACAGATGCGCAGGAGCTGGAGTTCGGCTGCTGGTGTAACACGGCATGCGATATTCGCAAATACGCTGCGCTCGCTCGCGAGGCAAGATCGAACGGCGTCCGATTATCGACGATTCGCATCGGGCCGGACTGGCTTAACAAGAACGACGATTGTCCGATGCTGGACAATGAGTATCCGCCATACGGAAGTGTGGCGAACTATTGTATGCAACCCTCTGATCCGGAGCGGGCCGGGTTCATGAAGGAGCTGGCCAACTGGACCGACGAGGGCAGCAGCGCAGTCGGTGGGGATGCCTGCGACGACCGGTACAAACTCGGCAAGCATGCGCGGATCAATCCGATCGTGAGCTTTGACTGCGGGAACGACTGCCCCAATCCCGGCACGGCGCCCGACGTGGCCCGGACGCTGGCGGCGTGGATCTGTGAATGGGATGCGGCTGTCCCCGGCGACCCGATCCTGGACGCAGATGGAGACGGGATCCACAAGCTGTGCGACAACTGCCCGGATGTGGCCAATAAGCGGCAGCGCGACTGTGACGGGAACGGAATCGGTGACGCGTGTCAGGAGTGGGAAGACACGGATGACGGTGACAATGACGGGATTCCCGACGATTGCGACAAGTGCCCGGGCGGTGATGACTGCCTGGTTGCGTACTGGTCGGAAGCGCGGGGTTGTAACGACGATCCATGGTCGGACTCGGCGTGCGACTGCAATCACAACGGCGTGTCGGATGCGTGCGAAGCGGCGAAGTCCGCGCTGGATGATCAACTCACGTCATTGCCGCTCGCTGACGCGGATGACTGCAGCAGCGACGGCACAACATGCGCCTGTGGCGATCCGTGCGATTGCGGCGCACCGGGTTCGATCTGCGAGCCGGACGGGATTCCGGACTGCGCCCAGCCGGGGGCGGAGAACCAGTGCTCGCCGATTCCGGAGGATTGCGATCTGGCTCGACTTTTCCGGGACCTAGACCCCGAGGCAATGGCGTATGAAGAAGACTTCAGCAGCTATACAGGTGAAGACGTTGGTGATTGGCTCGCAGGGATCGGCTGGGCAACGACGTTGGGGGAGTCGGCGGTTGGCCTGTCGATTGACACCGTGACAGGTGGCAGCGAGAAGTACCTCAAGATAGGTCATTCCGACGACCCGGACGCAACGGAAGGCTGGTCAGTAGAGAGCCTGGGTTTTGTGCTGCCACCGTTCGAGTGCACCGACGCGAGGAGATACAATTGTGTAGCTTCACAATGTTCGTGCATAGGGCCGGGATCGTTTCTTGCGATTGAGCTCGACGTTCAGATATCGAATAATGATGGCTCGGTGTTTGATTTCTACGTGCTGGATACTTGCGTCGGAGCTTCGGAAGATCCCGCACGCGTCCACATTCGATTCAAAGACGATCCAGACGCGAGCAACTATGGCAGTCCGCGGCTCCACAGTTCGGCCCCATGGTGCGCAGAAGATTGGGACGAAGAGGGCTTCTGCGACCGCGGTACCTATACTCATGGACAGCGATTTCAATTCAAAATCGTAATCGACAACACAGCTCCTTATAAGATCGATAGCCCTGGCTGGCCTTGCGAGTGGCACGGGACATCTATCGCGACGACCGCAGTTATGATGCAGGAAGTCAACCAAGCGTCCGGGTTCACAATAGCCGGAACTAAGTTTGCAGAAATCACGTCCGGCGTGCCTTTTACTCCGCGTGGCGTGCAGCTCCTTTTTGAGACGGACAATGCTGATCCAACCAGCGACAGCTACATGCGGATCTACCGAGTCACAGTGCGTCGGTCCGATGGATGTGAGTTTCATGTGTCGCCATACGAATGGCCATCGTGCCAGTCGGGGCAGTACCCGGAAACGTGCGTATGCGAGGGTAGTTCCTGGAACTGTTCGGCTCTCCCCAACACGTGTTCGCCGGAGCCGTGTGACTAGCTGATGGCCAGTCGTAGCTAGGCTGGCTGGATTCGCAAGTGAATCGCGTTGCAGGGCCTGAGACGGTTGGGACGCAGGTGCAGATCATGAGGGAAAACATTTCCGACACTGTGTGAGGATACTACGATGTCCTGTTTCTACAGAGCCGTGGGACGTATGGGTTGGCTTGTTGCTGTGACGTGCTCGGTTTGCGCCCACATCGACAAGAGTTTCGGTCAGCTTACGGAACAGCAGATTCATGAGCGGCGGACGGAGCTTTCGCCGTACATGAACTCGGTTCCACCGAGCAAGGATTACTTCTGCGTGGGGACGGGGCCGGCGAACCGGGCGCTGCATCCGGACCGGGCGCCACACACCCAGCCGGCTATGCAGGACGGGGTCATCCTGTTCTCGGGGACGGCCCCGCAGCAGGGGCTAAATTTTTCACTCAACGCCGGATCGCTGATTTATCGGAACCAGATGAGCACGCTGGGCAGCGCCGAGCCCTCGCCGCAGGTGGGTACGGCCGGGACGCTCAAGCAGCGGCCGGGGGAGGGGTTCCTGCCGTGGTCGGAAGCCCGCTGGCATCCAGGGGAGGACATATCGTGGCAGGGATATCGGTTCGATCTGAATTTCGTCGGAGGTCTGCCGCATTGGGACTGGGGTAGTGCTACAGGTGCGACAACTAACATCCACGAGGAAATATGTCCGGAAAGCGTGGAAGCGGGCCAAGTTTACGCGCCAACGATTGCAAAGGTGAACGATGGTGGACTGTGGGACAAGCTGGCACCCTCGTACAACCTTCAGTTCGCCCGGGGGATATACCAGCTCAGCAAGGTTCGAGGGGGGTTTTGGGACCTTCCCGATGAATGCCCGTACGAATTTCGTGAGCCGTGGTTTCAAGGTCGTGGGAGAAATCCAGCATTTCACGTTCAGCCCGATCCCGGTGTGGCTCGTCTGTCTCAATACTACTTTCCAAACTTTCTGGGCATCTATACGTACGAACAGCTCGAGCTGGACGGCGGGCGCCTTGTCGTCGACTTCGAGCGCTCGGCCACATGGCCGCGCGACCCAGAAGGGGAAACTTCAGGGACGGTCATGGCCAAGGAGGTGCGCGACGAGTACGGAAACCGCGTAGTGTTCGACCGCGTTCCGAAGTATGGCTGGGAGACGGACTACAAGGTTCCGAGTAATCAAGTTGCTCCATTGGCTACGTCGGAAGAGCTTGCTCCGGAAGACAGAGACCCGAATTTTCCACCACTAGAGGATGATGCCGACGTCTATGACGAGTATTTGGGAAAACCCCAGGCCTGGCGCCTTCCGCACAAGCGGCTGCGGACGGTGAAGCTGTATGCGGCCGACGACGAGGACAACGCGGCGTGGACGCTTGCGTTTGTGTTCGAACATCCGGAGAGTGACCGGATTTCGGCGACGGACACGCCACCAAATTGCGCGACGGCCCAGAATCCGTGCTGGCCGGAATGGAAATCCCTCTACTCTTACCTGCCGCAGTCGGAGTGGGATGAAGGACGGCTGCCGGAACTGAACGACGAAACGACGTTGCTGACGGTCCAGGTCTACAAGGGTGACCCCGAATTCGACGAACTCGACGGTGCTGCAATCAACGGTGCGCCGTTTCAGGATGACTATTCGGTATGGGGTAGTGTCGTCGGAGAGCCGACCTTCGCATCCAAAGCAAGGGTCAACAAGGCACCAGACTACGAGGGCGATCGGAACAACGACGGCTGTCCGGGTATCTGCGGTGTCGATGATGACGGCGATGGTGAGATTGACGAGGGTGGTTCTGCGTTGGCAAACGACGACAATGAGGACGGCAACATCGATGAGGACGTGTGTCCGAGTGGCCCTTTGGACTCACCTTGCACGATTCCTCAGTACACTGATCCGCCCGGCGACGCCAACAGTGATGGCGCTCCGGGCTACGCAGCCTACGACGACGACGGCGACGGGGCCTCGGATGAATCCTCAGATGGGCACCCGCAAGGCTCAATTCTTAATGACCAGGGACGTCTGGGAACTCGCGACCCGTTCTATTACTACGACGACGATGAGGACGGAATTTACGACGAGGACGGGCCGGAGGATCCGCTGCTGGTAAACCTGCGCGCGCTGAGCGGTGAGTGCGCGTCCGGGAAGCATCCGTTTGTTCCCATTTCTACCGCCGATGCGGCAATCGCGGCACAAAGTCGTATCGCAACGTTGCCCGGCGATGGTACCTGGGACGACCATTGCCGGCCGGCGGACACGGCCACGGATGATCCGTGGGTCTATCAGGTCCAGTACGTCTACGCGCGGAGCAATCCTTACTGGCTTCTGTCGGCGCGTGAAACGTGCAACGATCCCACACAGCCGGAATACGGGCGAGTGCGATACCTCAAGCAACCGCAATACTATTACTTCCCGCCGTTCCATCCTGATTTCGCGCGTGAAGGACAACCAAATACCGAATCTGATCTTCTGTATAACGACGACAACGTAGTGGGCAATAATCCGAGCGAAGAGGTCAGTGAGGATACCCTGGTTACAGTCAACGGCGGCGAGTTTGACGGGATGGTCATGAACACGAATCGTTCCGATGACGAGCAGGGATTGCCCAACGTTCATCCCGATTGCCTGCCGAATCCGGATTATCGGGGACCGCAGGGGTCGAACGGGGCCACGACATACGAGCCGGTGGGGCCGTCGGACATTCACCTGATCAAGCGGATCGTGCGCAGCCGGCCGAACGCGGAAACGGCGCCGGAACAGTACATCGAGCGGATCTGGCTCTACCGCTACAACGACTTTGGGTTCCTCAAGGCGGTGTTCGATCCGGTGTCGGTGCAGGCGCTGATCGACGCCGACAACAGGCTTGCGACGCCGGACGACATACTCCAGTACGCGGATACGGAAGACATAGGCGGCAAGCCGCTGATCATGTACGCGTCGAGTTGGTACACGTACTACAATCCGTTTTTCCGTCACTACTTGCCCGGGTCGTTCCTCGGGCAAGACGAGCCTAAGTCCACGTTTCCGGCCTGCTACGACACGCCACCGTTCGTCGGGTATTGCACGCAGATGGACGTGCTAAACCCGATGCAGTTCCTTCCGGCGAACGGCTGCGACGGCGAGGTCGGCTGGTCGACCGACTATGCCTATGAGATGGAGGCCGATCCTGATTGCAGTTCGTTAATGCGACGTGATTGTGGATGGTGCTTAGGGGGTCCTCATTGTGCTAACGCTTGTAGTGATCCTTTCTGCGACTGCGCGGGCAGCGTTTCGCTGGACGAGAACCAGCTCGCCCAGCTCGGCATTCCGGACGCGCAGCCGCGTTATCGCAAGTGGATGATCAAGACGGCCCGCGTGCGCGGCGGCGACGGCGACATGCACGTCTACCGCTTCGACTATCTTGGGGCGGCGTCGAGCGTTTATGCGAATGACGGGCGCATTACTTCCTACGCGGATCCGCACAACATCACGATCGTCGACGAGATCGAGGTACAGACGCCGTGCGAGCTGGGCGTTTTCGGGTCCGGGTGCACCGCACAGGAGGCGCGGAGCGATTTCTACATATATGAGAATGACTTCCGCATTCCGCTGGACCCGGCCGATCGCGCCCCGATCTCCGATTCCGAGACGTTCTATGACGTGAGCAGCCACTACCTGCACATGCCCGCGAAGGTGAAGACGCGGCGCGTGGTGGTGATGAACTACTACGGCATCGCGACGAGCGACCGGCTGATTCTGACGCCGGGATTCCTCGGCGACCAGGCCAGCCTGGTGGACAATCAGCAATACGAGCTACTCAACACGCGCGGGCAGACGAAGCACATCTACGATCCGAGCTGGGTGGCGCTTCTTCGCGAAAACAAACAGGGCGGCATTACGGAGATGGAAATGAACACGTCCGCGGACGGCCGGGTCTATACGGAGCTGTTCGGCGGGCACGAGGGGTGGTATTCCGTACTGTCGGGGATCGCCAAGGGCGCCGGCGGCGGTTACCTATACAATCAGCAGTGCGTCAACAGCCCTGATGAGATCCCCGATGACGTTCCCGTTCAGCGGGTAAAGCCCGATCAGTTGCACGTCCAGAAGGTCACACAGCACTACAATCGCTCGCCCAACTACAACTCAGAGGGCGCCGACGACTGTACGGATTGCATTAAAGACCTTCCGAAGATTGAGGCGCTCTACTACAGGGATATTGTGGGGGATTCGTTCTTTTCAAGCGCTGATCCGGCGGTCTACGATCCGGCCGGGACGGTCGGGGATTTCACTGAATGCAGTGCCGTGGAATGCACGTGCGGTGAGCCCGATTGTCACGGCGATACCGCACCCTGCTATGACTACCTGAGCAATGTGAATCTGGAAGAGCAGGGACCGGTCGTAATCAATTCAATTCACTATCCCAGTGGCCAGGGATGTGAAGGCGGTGGCGCGACGAACGAGTGTGACGGCGTAAGCACGGTCAACTACGATTACGAGTTTCACAATGCACCCGGCGCCGTGAAAGTGCGGCGGCGCTGGCTGGAGAAGGTCTCTCCAAAGAATGGGGGAAAGGACAAAGTCGCGCTGGAGATTCAATACTTTGACCCAAGCGGCAGGCTGCGTTACGTCGGGCGCGGGGCCGGGACGGATGATGATCCTCCGCAGGCGTATTATTCCTTCTACATAACCTATTTCCACTATGACGAGTTCGGCCGCTTGACGTTGCAGATTGACGACGCCGACCCGAATAGATTAGGATCCTGGACCCCGTCCACCGAAGTCGATTGGAGTTATGCGTCGCGATTGGATGGGCTCGGCCAACCCCCTGCACATCTGATTACTCATTACGAATACGACGACATCGGGTCGCTCAATGCCAAGTCGGTAGGCTTTAGCGCTGGTTTTATCGGTAGCGGGCCCGATGAAAATGGCAACCTAAGCATCGCTTGGGACGCGGTAGATCGGACCGAGTACAAGCTCGTCCCCATGCGAAGGATTACGGTCGCGCAAAATGAAAACGCCGACGCCGAAGAGGTCTTTCGCGATGACCATACGTACAGGCTCGAATACAGGCACGTGACAACTGACGGAGGGGCGGCGGTCCACGGGACGACGACTATCACGGAGCTTGATGCGGCCGGGCGGTTTCTCGAGCAGCGCGTTATCGCCTGGGACCCCGAGCGGGCCAACGCGACCGGCGAGTCGATGACCGACAGGATCGAAGATCCGGGGTGGGGCTTCACGCTGGGGGACTACGGTCACAACGGGACTCCGGTCAACGCAGACTGGGCGAACGTCCTTCCGGATGACATGGTTGGTACCGACGCCGAGGGGAACCCGTACTGTGCGGGCAGTGACGACTGCCAACTCAATAATGACGCGGTCGTGAATCCCCCGTACCCGGGACATGCCAACTGGGCGGGATGGAGCGATCAGCCGCAGAATCGGATCGTCACGCTCGCGCGGTCGTTCAAGGAGTACGAGCAGGCGTCGACGCTCAAGCCTACCGCGGAGATCGTTCTGCGGAGCTTCGACGACGCCCCCGGCGAATCAGTGGGACAATCGACAGTCGAGGAATATCGCCGCGTTGAGACGTCGTTCCTTTACGATCTGGAGGATCGGATCGCGCGCCAGGAGGACTCCGACGGCACGGTCAGCCGAATTCTATTCGACGTAAAGCGCCGGCTCACCAAGCTCTTCAGAGGCTCAAACGACAGCGATTCCAGTTGGTTTCCGGCGGCTGCGGATAATCCGTCAGGCAGCGACAACATGCTCTTGGTCGAGCATCGCCTCTACAACGACGGCAGCCGGTGTCTCGAGTACACGCCCGGTCTCGGCGAGGACGGCGGCGATCCGCAAGGATGCTCCGACGGCGAAGTCGGCCACAGCAGCTTTCCGTACAGCGTGGACAAGCTGGTCCGCGTCCGGCGCTACACGGGCAACGCGGAGCCGGCCGAGCAGTCCTATAACCCCAACATGTCAAGCCGCGACGTTCAGTATTTCTACGACTGGCGCGGACGGCCGGTGATCGCCAAGGAGGTCGCCGTGGGGCACGGCAACGGGACGCTCGAAAACCCGGAGTTCATCTCCGCGACGACGACGATCTACGACAACCTGGACCGGCCGCTGATCGTGGCTACGTGGGCCAAGAATGAACACCCGTCCGAAGATGAAATCTCGGGATGGCAGGATGCGGGTGCGGCGGGTGCTATGACGCCCGGTGCGATCGTCGAAGCCGCGCTTTCGTACGGTGAGTACGGTGAGTCCCTCCTGACACTCACGCGGACGCTCTACGACGACCGGGGGCGGGCGTTCGAGCAGCGCACGTATGACGTTTCCGATACGAGCGGGCAGACCTACACGTACACGCGGACATATCGAGATGACCTCGATCGGGTGTATGCGGAGTTCGGGCCGGGTGGGTTGACGTTCAATACGCATGATTCGCTGGGGCGCGTCAGGCAAACTTCACACTGGTCCAACGATTTTTCAGGGAGCCCCGGCGGAGTTGAGCTGTCGTGCACGCAGACCGAGTATGACGCCTGGGGGAACGTCCTCCGCCAGGTCCACTACGACCGGAAGGACGTCAATGATACAACGACCCCTTATATTACCGAGAAGGCGGGATTTGTGGACAGTGCGCCCGGCGGGTCGGGCGATCCGCAGTTCGGTGATTTCAATTTCCAGGGTGTCGCGGCCACCGCTTCCAATGCGATTATTAACTATACCAGCAACTGGTACGACAATGCTCACCGCCTTATCGCCACGGCCAACTATGGCACGTTCAATCCCACGAACTACGGTTACGAAAATCAGGGTCACCCGGTTTATAATCGCTTGCAGCCGCCGCGATGGGATGACGACGGAAAGCAGTATGTGGATGGCGGAGGTTCACTCTCCGGTGCAATAGTCACTCAATACGGCTACGACGCGGCAGGGCGGAGGATCTGGACGCGCGATCCTAACGGGATCGTGACGCGCACCTGGTACGACATGCTGGGGCGCACGCTGCTCGTCGCGGAGAACTGGAAGGATTTCGATGCGAATCTCGCTACGGTGAATCTAAGTGTGCAGGCCGGTGATTTAACGCCCGACCACTCCGGGCGAATCCGCTACACGGCATATCATTATACCCGCGGCGGATTGCAGGACATGATCGTCGCAATCATTCCCGAGGCTCCGGAGAATGCCAACATTGTTCCTTCCGACATCGATTGGGGGGACACGGACATCAATGATGACTTTGCGGCGGCGACCGTCGCGTTAAATAACGGCGTAAACGCGACGTTCCAGGCCACGAAGTTTGTTTACAACGGCGGTGTTGTCGCGGAGGTCTTGAACTACAGCGGCACGTACGGCTCTTCGGCCGCATCGATCAGCACGTTCCCGAGCCTCTTGAGCGAGATTCAGTACCCCAACAAGGACACCGGACAGCCTGACCCGGACGACGCCCTGAAGTTTCGATACACGCCGTCGGGGCAGGCGGCCGAGCGGACGGACCAGCGCGGCGTGCGGCTGGATTTCAAGTACGGTGCGTCCCCTGTGTCTCCGCCTGGTGACGCGCTGACGAGCGTTGGAGTGCACATCGCTTACGGCGCGGACGCGGCGGTGGACACGTCGGTCGGTTCGCTCAACTTCGACTACGATGCCAAGGGTCAGCTCGTCAGCGCGCATTCTTACCCCGCGGTGAACACCGTGGAATTCAGTTATGACGCGATGGGCAACGTCACAGAGGAAACCCTGCGCCCGGACAACTCGAGCACGTATGCCAAGACGACTGTGTATGACTGGGTCTGGGGGTACAACGCGAAGCGGCTCGCGGGGATGACGTATCCTTCCGGCCGGGCGCTTACGTTCGTCTACGGCAACCTGGCATCGACGGAGGACCTGCTCAACCGGATGACGGGCGTGGACGAGGGGACCTCGCCGTTGGTTCGATATGAGAAGACCGGGACGGGGCGTACGGTCAAGAAGGTGTGGGGGAACAACGGGATCACGCTCAACCTGACGACCGCGGTTAACGAGGCGGGCGTGGGCCCGCCGGCGATGGACCGGTTCGGCCGGCCGACGCGGATGACGTTCGAGCGGTTCATCGGCCCGCTCCACGAGTACGTTTACGGGTACGACTACAATGGCAACCGCAAGTTCGCGCGGATCACGCAGACCGACAACGACAACAACCGTTCCTATCTTTACGGCTATGACGAGTTGAATCGGTTGAAGTACGCCGAGCGGGGGGCGTTGAACGACAATTATAACGACCGCATCGACCCGGGCGGCTTGGGACAAGCCTGGTCGTTGGACGCTCTGGGAAACTGGTCCGGCGGTGCGTCCAGTGATAGTTTCGTAACTTTTGACATCGCGGATCAATCTCCTGGGTACGACGACGGTGTAGACCAACTTCCGAAGTTCAGGCACCACGTCACGAACAAGGCGAATCAAATCACCGAACTGGTCATCGATCAGGACCCTGGCGCTCCGGTCGACTTCTTCCATGACAAGGCCGGGAATCTGGTTCTCGATGAGACGCAGTATTACGTGTACGACCCGTGGAACCGTCTGGTCAGCGTTCATCCGCCGGGCACGACGCGGGATGCGAACGGGGACTACGATCCGGACGGCGATCCCGGCTCTGCAATCGCCAAATTCACGTACGACGCGCTGGGGCGGCGGGTGAGCAAGCGCGTCTGGTCGTCGATTCCCGAAGAATCGGTAGTCGGGAACTTCTTCTACTACGACGGCGACCGGATCATCGAGTATCACAAGTGGGGTCAGGTCACCGTTCCGTGCGAGACGCAGAAGGTCATTCTCGCGAGCGACGAGGTCCGGACAGACAACGTCTACGGCCGAAACAAGCCGGGTACGGGTCTCCCCCCTTACCAAGGGGGGACTGAGGGGGGTCCGGCTAAGGACGGTGCGGCGGGGAAACCGGGCGCGGGCCTCCCCCCTTACCAAGGGGGGACTGAGGGGGGTCCGGCTAAGGACGACGCAAGTATCTACGTAGTGAAGAGCGCGGGGGCGGGCGTGGGCGAATCACCGCTGAGGACGCCCGAACCGGGGCCGCTCAAGGATATTCCCCTGGCCAAGCCGGGCGGGGAGGAGGGCGGCTGCACCGTGCCGGAGCTTCAGTTGGACGGGGAGTTCGTCTACGGCCTCGATTATATAGACGAGCACGTTGCGGAGTTCACGCCGGCGAACCAACTCCGCTTCGTGATTCAGGACGCGAACTACAACGTCGTCGCGACGACGGACGAGAACAACGTTCTTTATCAGCAATATAGTTACGAGCCTTACGGGACTCTCTTCGCGGCGGAGGAGGGTTGGCAGGCCGATCCCATCGACTTCGCCTCCGACCCGGAGTTGATCGAAAGCCACTTCGGATTCCAGGGTCTCTGGTGCGACCTCGAGCTGGGCTTGTGCAATAACCGCGGTCGCGTGTTGAACCTCGAACTCGGCCGGCCGAACCAGCGCGACCCCAACGGGCTTGGCACCGTCCTCGTGGGATCACTGGCGATGCACGGCCAGCCCATGTCGCCGTCGGCGTCGATCGCCGGCGACGAGCAATACTCCGACGGCCTGAGCCCCTACGAGCACGTTCGGTCGAATCCCGTCACTGGTCACGACCCCACTGGGATGTTCACGGACATCTGGGACGAGGTCGACGACATCGCGGCCGAGTACTACGCAGACCGT
>Ga0326597_10003592_pt1 | contig 22249 bp, 18 predicted proteins | sample RVTome_12_FD_203789 | JGI IMG/M metagenome (GOLD analysis project Ga0326597, IMG submission 203789) | Soil microbial communities from uranium-contaminated site in the Upper Colorado River Basin, Wyoming, United States - RVT100D185 | ecosystem: Environmental > Terrestrial > Soil > Contaminated >...
GAGCGACATGGGGTTCGAGCGAGTAGCTCTTGCGTCCCGGCCCCCGAGAGGACTCTTCACCCAAAATGCGCGTAATCAGCGAATGCAAGCGATCGGCCTCGTTTCGCGGCGTGGGGCGGGGGAATAGTCGCGCGGGCGTTGGCTGCGCGGGTGCGGTGACGGGAGGCCATCGGGCTCGAACCCCATGTCGCGCTCAGGCCTCTCGCCACCGCCCCCAAGTAACGCCTCTGTTCGAGAGGGGCTGTGGACACACTGGATCTGGTTCACGCGCTGGCAGCGAGTTCGCCGGGGACCGGGACGCGAGAGCTGCGAGCGACATGGGGTTCGAGCGAGTAGCTCTTGCGTCCCGGCCCCCAGGAAACTCTTCATTCAAGACTCGCGCGAAGACTGAATACGCGCGCGCAGAATTGGGTTGCGCGGCGCTGAATCCGAATCCGGAGGATTCAGCCGCTAGTTGAGTGATCGGGGGTCCGCGGCCGAGGCCGCCGCTGTTGCGGTCTCTGTCGAAACCCAACGCCAGGCGAGTTCCGGGCGGCATTTGCGACCCTCGCAGAAGACATCCTGGAGTACCGACGCTGCGATTTGCGAGGCACTGCGCCACCACTGGTTGCTCTGGACCACCAGCACGGCCACCGCTACTTCCGGATGCTCGGCCGGCGCGACGCCCGCGAACCACTCGTAGCGACCCTTGGGATCCGTGCCCGACAAGCTCCCGGTCTTGCCCGCAACCTCGACGGGACCCAACAGCGGCTGTCCATTGCGCTTGCGAAACGCCCGCCGCGCCGTCCCCTTGAGGGTCGTGTCGATCAGCATCGCGCGAAGCTCGTCGGCGAGTTCCGGAGTCATGACCTGGCGCGGAGCGGGGCGGGCGGGAATCGGCATCGCGCGACCGTGAGCGTCGCGCACGCCCTCGATCCAATGGGGAGCCACCAGTTCGCCGCGCGCGAGCGTGGCGGCAAGTTGGGCGGCGTGCATCGGCGTGATCCGAGAACCCGCGAGTCCGCATCCGAGCCGTCCCACGTCGTAGCGATCCTCACCGAGATCCACGGTGCCCGCGGGATGAGCGGGAGCTGGCTCCGACAGCCAACCAAAACGCGAAATCGCGTCCACGAGCGGCGCCTCGCCCACCGCGTGAACCGCCAACTGTGCGAAGCATTGGTTGTTCGAACTCGCGAGCGCCTTGCGGAGCGAGACCTCGTGACCCAAGCGGGGCGGATCGATCGACTTGCGCGTCAGCGTGTAGGGGCTCCCGCTGTAACGACAGGGAAGCTTCGCAAGGCTGGGATCGCGATCCATTGCGGCCGCCGCGGTGATGACCTTCACGAGTGAGGCGGCCGGATAGATCTTGGTGGGCGGAAACTGGGCGACGTCGGTGGACGCGTAGGCGAGCACCCGGCCGGTGTCTGGATCGAGCAGGATCACGTGGCCGAGTGCGACCTTGCCGTCGTGCAGAATCTTGAAAATGTTTCGGGAGAGTTCCGTGTCGAACGTGTAGCGGACCTCGAGTGACTCGATCCGACCAGCGGTTCCACGAAGAATCGGCATCGATTCGACGAAGCGCTCGACACCGAATTCATTGGCAGCGGTATCGAGGCTCAGGACCCGCTCGGTGACCGGTGGACGTTCGAAGAGATGGCGCGGTGGATTCGCGAGCGGGTCGCTCGCCACCGGATCCCGCGCGGTGACCTCAGCCCTCTCGTTCGGTTCAGGCGGAGGTTGCCGATTCCAGACGGCGCCGAGCAAGACGGCGGCGGCGAACACACAACAGCTCGCGAGCGTCGCCAGGCCCCGCCGGGACCACCGACGTCGCCTCTTGTGTTGGGCTTCACGCCAGCGACAATCCGCAGCGCCGCGTTTTCGTTCGCAGTGATCCCCTCTCAAATCGCCGTCATCCTCTCGTTCAGCGTCCGACCAAAATCAACCATGGACGGGACCGACCAGGCCTCGTCGCCGCATTCCTACTGCTGCTCCACCGGGCCCGCTATACGGCCACCACCTCGCGAATCTCCGGAATTTCCTCGCGGAGCCGAGATTCGACGGCCATCTTCAAAGTGGCGGTCGCACTCGGACAACCACTGCAGGCGCCGCGCATCTGGAGTTCGACGATCCCCTCGCGAAAGCCCACGAAAAGAATGTCTCCGCCATCCCGAGCGACCGCGGGACGAATCTGCTCATCGAGGACGCGGCAGATCCGTTGCACGAGCGCACCGCTCGCTTCTGCGGCCACTGCTTGGTAGCCCGGTCCGAGCGCCGGCTCACCCGAACCCAGGTGTTGTTTCAACGCGTCGACGATGGGCTGCGCGATGTCGACCCACTCGGCTTCTTCGCGCTTGGAGACGGTCGCGAAATTCGCCGCAACGAAAACCCCCACCACGCCATCGATCAAGAAGAGCTCGTGGGCGAGCGGAGAGACCTCCCTTCCGGGCGGCGCGTCGAAGTTCGCACTCGCGCTGCCCTCGATGAGGCGCGTGCCCATCACCCATTTGATGCTGTTGGGGTTTGGGGTGCGCTCGGCGTGCATTCGGAAGCCGAGATCCATGGACGAACCTCACTTTATTGGGGGTGTCGACCCGACCGAGCCGAGTCACGAGCGTAGCCAAGATCCCACGCAGCCGTCGAGAGGCAAGAAACCCTAAGGGCGCGGATTCCGTATCGCGACCGCACCCGGACGACCAACGCTCGCAGAGGAGTCCGGCTAGTTGCCAAAGAGCTGCCGTTCGGCGTTCTCGAGCGTGCAGACCCGATAACCGCGCTGACGCGCCAGCGCGACTTCGCGCTCTCCGTTGTACCCCCAGGCCGCGAGCGCACACCGAACGCCCAGACCCGCCACCCTGTCGAGATGGTTGACCTTGTCGTCGACGAAGACCATCTCCTCGTAAGCGACGCCGAGCGTCTCGTGCAGTTGGCGCAAATGGGCATCTTTGTGGACGCCCGTTTCCTTGTCGAGCACGCGTTCCGCGGGAAACAGCGCCTCGATTCCGTAATCGCGCATCAACGCGTCGACGGTCTCCGCATCTTTGGAGGTGGCGATCGCGAGCATGGCGTCGCCGGCTCTGCGGTGCAGGATCTCCAGGAAAGCCGGGTAGGGGCCCATCATCCGCCTCCAACCCGTCGGATCCCGGCGCGAGAGCGCTATCCGATTCTCGTAGAAGCGGCGGTGAAATCCCTGTAACCAAGCCTCGTCGAGTTCGGATCGAAAAGCATCGTAGTCCGCCTGATCGGCGAGCGGTCTGCCGGCTTCGAGCGCACAGAGGCTGATCGCGAAATCCTCCGCACGGTTGCCGAGGGGCATCAAATCGATGAAGCGGGCGTAGCAGGGATCTTCGGCCAACCGACCCGGGGTGGGGAGGCGCTCACTCTCCAGCGCTGCGCGCCGATCGCCGAATCGCGCACTCTCGATCAACTGCGTGTAGGTCAGGAGCGCGACCGCAAACGACTCGGGGGCGCTGTCGGAGATGACTCCGTCGAAGTCTAGAACGAGCAAGCGAAGCAAGGCGAGGTCAGCCTAGCCGAATCCAATCCGAGTGATCAGCTGCCCGAAGGGGGCTGGGTTTCGAATGCCGCCAGCGCCGCCTCGCAGTGAAGCTGGAGGCGTCTCACGAGTTCGGCTTGTTCGAGGTCGAGCCGACCGACGATTTCGGCGAGTTGCGCAATCTGATCCAACGGAGCGCCGTCGGGGATCGGCTGATCGATTCGCGCGTAGGCGTTGCGGAGCGACTCGCGCGCCCTGTCCGGGTCGCCGCGCAGCAGCGACTTCAGCGCGAAAACTCCGTTCGTGAGCGCGCTGTGGGTGAGCGACCAGCGAGCGCCCCGCGCATCGAAGTTGTCGAGGTCGTAGGCGTCGTCTCTTCCGATGGACGCCGCGAACACCTCGATGTCCACGCGCCAGTAAAGCGGAATGTCGGCGAATTGAACGAAGATGAGCTGACGCTTGTCGGAATTTTGAAGCAGCGGATCGGCGCGGATCGATTCGATGCGGCCCACCGAGGCCAGGATCTCGGAAAGATCGTCGATGGCGTCGTGAAACTCCGAGTCGGGCAGTTCCCAGAAAACGTCGATGTCGCTGTAGGGGTCGCTCGTCCCACTCGCGAGCGAGCCGCGAAGCCCAGCGGAGGAACCAGTGACCGATTCCTCCAGTGCACGCGTCACCGCGTTCGCGAGCGAGCGGCGGACCGACGGGTCGAGGTTGATGGCGCCCACGGCGTTAGACCCGCGGGTCCGAGACCCCCAACTCTTCGCGCATCCGGTCGAAGAGTCGGTGCACATCGGGGTGCAGTTCTTCCGCGCGGGTGGCGCGCGCCACCCGCTGAACGGATATCGGCTCGCCGACGACGCTGGGCAGCGCGCCGTTGGGCCCGAGCAGCCGCTTCGCGTCGATCTGGCCGTAGGTGGCTTCGTCGACCGAGCCGGGTAGCGCCGCGTGGATCGCCCGGCGCATCCGCGGGTCGCTGTCGGAGACCCTCAGGGTGCGCTGAATCGCCGCGGGGACGAGGAGATAGCTCTCGATGTGACGTCGCCCCCAGGTGAAAAACTCGAGACCCGGCACGCCCGAATCGGCAAACCGCGGCTGCTCCGCACCGTCTCGATCCAGAATGCAGAGGCCGGCCAAGCCGGCATCCGAGCCCCCCGCGCTGTGGAAATGCTCGACGGCCCGAGCGGGACGGCGCCCTCCGAGGATCACGGATGCGCCAAACAGCCGGCGGCCCATCGATGGCAGCAACCGATACGCCCAGGCCCTCAAGATTGCGCGATCCTGGGGTCCCTCCAGATAGAGGATCAATCGGCGCGGGGGGCGACGGGAAAGCTCGATCCTGGGCTCCACTCGCAATGACGTTGCTCCCCGGGGGACATCGGATTCGCCTCTATTAGACCACATTCGGCCGATCTCGTTCAGGCCAATCCGGGCCTGTTTTTGGCAATTTTTTTGCAAACGCCACAATCGGGGGTATACGTTGCAGCCATGATCTCCGTTCTGATCGCCGACGACCACAGCGTGGTGCGAGAAGGCGTGCGCCACCTGATCGAAATCGAAGCCGACATCAATATCTGCGGCGAGGCTTCGGATGGCCGCGAAGTCCTCGAACAGATCGAGAAGACCAAGCCGGATCTCGTGATCCTCGACATCTCGATGCCCCGGCTGAGCGGCTTGGAAACCCTCGAGCGCATCCGCACGAAATACCCGGGCACCAAGACCATCCTGCTCTCCGTGCACGCAGATCCTCCCATGATTCAGAGTGCGGTCGCTTTGGGTGTCGACGGTTACGTGCTCAAGAACGCGCGAAAAAGCGAGATCCTCTCCGCGATTCGCGCCGTCGTTCGGGGTGGGAGTTACTTCAGCCCGACCGTTGCCCGCGAGATCGTCGCCCAAATTCGCGACCCGCGGCCCGCAACCGAGCAGCCGTTCTCGGTTCTTTCCGCCCGAGAGCGCGAAGTCCTGCACCTGATCGCCGAGGGCCTCGCAGCCAAGGAGATCGCAACACAGCTCGGAATCAGCACCAAGACCGTCGAAGCGCACCGCACCAGCCTGATGCGCAAACTCGGCGTCCGAAAGGCGACCGAGCTCGTGCGCTACGCGGTGCGGCACGGTCTCATCGAAGCCTGACCGATCCGGCGCTCCCGCGCCGGACCCGGCATTCGACGCACCCGCCACGGCCGGCTGGAAACTGCGCGCCTGTCCGCTGTCTATTCCCGACTGACGACAGCCAGCATCTCGACGTGCGGGGTCTGGGGAAACAGATCGAAGCATTCGGCGTCGCTCAGCCGATAGCCGCGGTGAGCGAATACCGAAAGGTCTCGTGCGAGCGTTGCGGGATCGCAAGAGAGGTAGATGATTCGCTCGGGCTCGGAATCCGCGATGCGCTCGGCGACCGCTTCGCCGAGGCCGCCGCGCGGGGGATCGACCACCACCCGATCGGGATGGAGACGCGCAAAATCCGCATCGTCCATCGCGGCCTCGACCGAGCTCGCGAGCACCCGAACGTTTTCGATACCCGCTTCCCGAAGATTCACTTCCAGATCCCCAGCGGCGACCGGATTCGCCTCGACGGCCACGACCTCGTCGAAATTCCGAGCCAGCCCGAGCGTGAAGAAGCCCGCTCCACAAAACAGATCGAATGCTCGCCGACCCGTGCCGGCGGCTTTCGAGACGGCCCGCGATAGCGCGTCGAGGAGCTCCGCGTTCGACTGGACGAAGACACCCGGCGACACACCGATGCGATCGCCGCCCACGCGCAGCCACAACCGCGAGCCGCCCGTCGTGGGCAGTGGCAACGCGCGCGTGGCAGGGGCGTCGAGGTCGGCGCTGCGGCCGGCGACGAGTTCCCATTCGCCATCGGTCCCGGGCGGATCATCGGCCAACTTCGAAAGCTGCGCTTCGAGTTCGTCGACCAGAATCGGGCAGCGCCGGGTTGCGGCAAGAGCGTGCGAGCGCCGGCGGCGATAACCGACCTTTCCCGCCGAGACCACCACTCGACTGCGGGTGCGGTAGCGATACGCAGACCCGGATGGCGTGATGGGCAGCGCCATGTCGTCCGGTAGTTCGAAGCCACCAATTCGCTGCAATGCTGCAAACGCGATCCTTCGCTTCGCGTCGAGTTGGGCCGCGTAGTCGACGTGCTGCCACGCGCAGCCCCCACAGGAGCCGAAGACGGCACAAACCGGGTCCACGCGCTGAGAACCGGGCTCGAGCAGCGACTCGACGATGCCGCGCGCGTAGTTGGATCGGCGATCCGTGATCCGAACGCGAACGCGGTCACCCGGCGCGGTGTAGGGGACGAAGACGACCCGGCCATCGGGCGCGTGACCGACACCGTCCCCGCCCGCAGCGAGTTCCTCAATTTCGAACTCGACCGGCTGTTCAGAGCCTATTGCCGAAGGCGATCGCCTCGCGCGACGACGACCCGGGCCTCGGTTTCGACGGGCTATCGGTTGCCTCCCAGCACGCGTTCAGCGCGCAGCGGATGGTCGTGATGCGGGATCGACACCGAGTCGTCCCGATACCGAATGGCCATCACCAGACGATCGAGCATTTCGCAGTTCCGTGCCATCGCCAGCTCGCAGCAGCCGGGGTCTGCTGTTCGCTGTTCTTGCGTCGTCCACCTCAACGGACCGGCATGAACGAACCCGCGCGGGGCTCCCGACGGCCGCACCAGGGGCAGAAGCGCATGAACGCAGCCGAGGTTGGCCAGCGGCAGCGCGGACAGCGGTCGGGCAACGCGGGATGCGACCAGACGCGCTTGACCTTGCGCTTACACAGCGGGCAGTAGCGCATGAACGGCCGCAGCTGCCCCTCACAGCCCCGAGCCGCGCAGGTTCGCGTGGCCTTGGGGTCGTCGGGCGGCGTCTTGCCATTGCTCTCGAAGCGCCCCGAGTAGCACCAGGGGCATGCACTCCACTCGTGACGCACACCGCGTTCGCAATCCCCACAGACAAGCGGAAAACGCGTGACGTCTCGATAGGAGTTGTCGGACGCTCCGCACCACGGACAAAACTGCATTTCCTCGGCGAGCGGACTGTCACAGCGTCGACAGGAAAAACGCATGCCGAGGCCCTTGCCGTGGACGCGGCGAAAGGCGTCGGCCTGTACGGCGAGCGGAGATGGCGGCGCCTTGCGCTTGCGCCGCACCCTTTTCACCACCGTGGGGCGCGACGCCTGACTGATGGCGCGCTCGAGTGCGGTGTAGAGTTCGCCCGCGTCCGCATAGCGCCGGCGCGGGTCGAAGCGGGCGGCTTTGCGCAACACCGGTTGCATCGCCTCGGGAACCTTGGCGAGAAACCGGTCGTACCCCTCGGGCGGCCAGTCGAAGGGCCACGTCGGCAGCACACCGGTCAAGATCTCATAGGCGATCAATCCCAGGGAGAACACATCGGACGTCAGGCGGCCCCGCCCGTAGGCCTGCTCGGGCGCCATGTACCCCAACGTTCCGGCTTCGGTCACCGTGCGCTCGGCTCCCCTCGCGAAACGCGAGGCGCCAAAATCGGTGAGCGCCGCCCGGCCGTCCTCGAAGATCAAGATGTTTTCGGGCTTGACGTCCCGGTGAAAAATCCGCTGTTCGTGGGCATAGGCGAGTCCTGAAGCAACTTCTCGGATGATCTCGAGCGCCGTAGCCGCGGAGCGCCTCGCGCGGCTGTAGTTGGCGAGGTTGGAAACCGCGAGGTCCGTGACGATCGCAAAGCGGCCGTCGATCCAGTCGGCGTTGCGAATCGAAACGACGCCCGGGTGTTCGAGCCGGCTCGCGATGCGCGCCTCGTGCTCGATCTTGTTGCGGCCCCATTCCGCGACCGCGTCGGGAAAAGCCAATTTGACGGCTACCGCGCGATTCTCAACGGTGTCGCGCGCCTTCCAGACCTCTGCGAACGCACCTCGCCCGATCTTCCGATCGAGCCGGTACTTTCCCACCCGGGTCCCGCGTCGAAACTGACTGGCCAATCAACCGTTCTCCCGACTTCCGAATCCCAGTCTGGTCAGTTCAGCACGCACGCTCGTGCCATCCGCGAGCAGTTCGCGCAACGCCCGGATGGCTGGACGATCCCAACGATCGGCGGGAATCGCAAAATCATAATACTCGGCCTGAAGGGGCTGGAAGCGCAATCCGGACTGGCGGGCCACGGTTTCAATCGTCACCCCCCAGTCCGCGCGCACCTGGGAGACCGCTGCGGCAACCGCAAAGTGAGAGCGGGGTTCGTAGGGGTAGCCGGGCGGGCGGCGCTCTCCGAGCAACTGATCGATCAGGATGCGCGTGCCGCTGCCTCGGTTGCGATTGACCATCCGCAGCGCCGGATCCGCGAGGAGCGCTTGGATGTCTCGCGTTTCCTCGACTCGGGTCACGACGCCCTGTTGGCGTGCGTAGCCCGGTAGCAGCCGCAGCGAAGCCTCGAGAAAGGGTCGGTTGTATTCGCCGCTAGCGGGGTCGAGCAGGTGGATCGGTGCGGCATCGCACTCGCCGCGCAGCGCGGCGCTCAGGCCTCCCTGGCTCCCGACCGCGAGCACTTTGACGCGGAAGCCTTCGCGAGCGAGCGCACCCGCGATGACGTCGAGCCCGACGCAATGGCTGCCGATCGCGACGAAATCCGCAACCTCGAGTTCGCGCGCGAGCAGCGTGACATCCACCTCCGTATCGGTGTCGATGATCTCGGTGTTGCGCGGGATTCGCACGAAACCGTCCGCTCGGCTGAACGAGGTGACGGAACCGCTGCCCTGGCCCATGGGATACGCGGCCAGTTCGCCGTCGGGGCGCCGCACCAGGCCCACCAGCAGATATTCGAGACGCCCGCGCTCGGACGAAGTCTTGGTTGCCAGGCGGGCGAGCCGGTGTTCTCGGTCACCCGGCGGGAGCCCAGCGAGTTCGCGAATCACGGGGGCGACGAATTCGTGGAAGGTAAAAACCGCCGAGGTCGGAAAACCGGGCAGCACGACGACCGGAGTGCGACCGCTCACAGCCAGGCAGATCGGCTTGCCGGGCTTGAGGGCGACACCGTGTACGACGATTCCGGGGTCGAGATCCGCCACCACACGAGCGTTGAGATCGCCCTCCCCCTTCGAGGTGCCCCCCGAGAGGATCACCAGATCGGCGCCTTCCAGCGCTCGACCGAGCGCTTCCCGAAGCCCGGCTTCATCGTCCCGAAAGGCGCCGTGGAAGATCGGCTCTGCGCCCAGCTCGCGCACGGCGTCCGCGAGGATCCGACCGTTGCTGTCGAACACGAGGCCGGGCCGCATGGGTTCACCGGGTTGAACGATTTCGTCTCCGGTGGATAGGATCGCGACCCGCGGGCGCCGCACCACCGACACTTCGTTGCGACCGATGGCGGCCAACACGCCGGTCTCCCGGGAGGTGAGCTGCGCGCCGCTGAAGACGACGGTTTCCCCCCAGCCGATATCGGTGCCCGCAAAGGACACCGCGGCGCCGGGAATGCGCTCGCGCCTGGCGATGATCGAATCCCCCTCAACGTCGGTGAACTCGACGGGCAGCACGGCATCTGCGCCGCGGGGCAACATCCCGCCGGTCGCGATCGGGGTCGCCGTTCCCGACAACACTTCTTGGCTCGGAGCGACACCCATGGGAATCGTTTCGGAGTTGAGCCGCAGCACGACGGGCGCGATCTCGGTGGCTCCGTAGGTGTCCTCCGCGCGGACCGCAAAACCGTCCATGTTGGATCGGTCGAAACCGGGCACATCGACCTCGGCCCGGACATCCTCGGCGAGCACCCGCCCCAGAGCGTCCTCGAGTGCAACGGTTTCCGCGGGCAGCGCGGCGATTTGAAGGATCGCACGCCAGCGACGCTCGGCTTCGTCACGTTCGATCACTTCGAGAAACTGCTGCTGCTTCACAGCGCCACCTGTTCGGGCATTTCGTCGTCGTAGAGCAGGACTTCCACCTCGGCACCCTCCGCCATGCCCTCCAACTCGCGCGGAACGATCACACAGCCGTCGGCCCTCACGGTCGAAGACAGGATCGAAGCGCCCGAGGTGGCGATCGGGACGACCTTGTCGCGCTCCAGCGCGACGCGGACGTAATCGGTCCGACCCACCGCAGAGCTGATCTTGCGAGCGAGCGTCCGCTGCAGCCGTCGGTGCGGCCATTCGCGCGACCGCCCCCCCAACGCGCGCAGGCTCGGACCCGCGAAGAACTCGTAGGCGCACAAACAGCTCACCGGATTACCCGGTAGCAGGAAGACCAGTCGACCTTCGACCCGGCCAACTCCCGTTGGGCTCGAGGGGCGCATCGAGATGCCGTGAAAGTCGAGGCTGCCGAGTTCCGCGACCAGGCGCGGCGCGTGGTCCTCGGTCCCCACCGAACTGCCGCCCGAGACGATCACCAGATCCGCATCTGGGCCGCGAAGTGCCTCGCGGATGATCTCCGGTCGATCGGGGAGGATCTCGAAGGGGAGCAGCTCGCCCCCGTCGCGGGCCACCAGCGAGCGCAGGACCACGGAGTTACTGTCGACGATGCGCGCCCCGCTGGGCTGGCTGCCCGCCGGCAGCAACTCATCTCCCGTGATGACCAGCTGGACCCGCGGGCGCCGCACGCATCCCGGAGTGCGAACGCCGATCGAAGCCAGCAGGCCCGCATCCTGCGGCCGCAAGCGACGGCCCGCTCGCAAGACGAGATCGCCGACGCGAATGTCTTCGCCAATCGCTCCGATGTTCTTGTGCGGAGCTACGGCTTCGCTGATTTCGACCCTTCCCTCCCGCTCCTCGCAGACTTCGGCCATCACCACCGCGTCCGCACCCGCTGGAATCGGGGCACCGGTCATCACCCGAATTGCCGATCCGCGCTCGATTCGGCCCGCGAAGGGCTTACCGGGCAGAGCCTCTCCCAGAACACTGAGCGCGATGGTGTCATAGGTGCTCGCGCCGAAGGTGTCTTCACCGCGCACCGCGTAGCCATCCATCGCGGAGCGCGCGAAACCCGGCACGTCGACTGCTGCGCGCACATCTTCGGCCAATACCCGACCGACGCAGGAGAGGAGATCCACCGCCTCGGATCGAAGCGGACGGATTTGCGCGCGAAGGAAATCCTCGACCTCCTCCACATCTGCCCGTTCGGCAAAACCCTTCATCCGAACATCGCGCACGGCTCTTGCCCCGAAATTGCGTGGGCAGGGAAACTCCAGTCTCCCTGTCCGTGAAACACCCGATTCGATGGAGCGGATCCGATGGAGCGGATCCGATGGAGCGGATCCGATGGCGCGGATCCGACGGAGCGGATCCGACGGAGCCGATCCGATGGGACCAATCGATGAGACCAACCCAATGGGGCCGCCGCTCAGCGACAGGCCGCCGATTGGGTCGGCCCACGACGCGGCGACTCATCACCGAGCCGCGGGAGAATACCAGAGAAAAGGGTGCGCCCGGAACGCGGCGGGAAGCGTTCGCGCAAAGCGGCTTTGCGGCGACGAGGCCTGACGGTCTCGTCTGGCTGGCGAATCCTTCGGAATCGCTTTGCGGCGACGAAACCTGACGGTCTCGTCTGGCAACTGGCGCGTCGGGTGGAACGTTGATTCACCGAGGCGGCGGGCGTCCCCCGGGCCTCCGACGGGGCAGGCCTTGGTTGGTGGCCGGAGCGGCGCTGCGGAGTTCCCCCGAGCCGCCGTGCGACGCTATTGATCGCGGGCAGCTCGCGTGTCCGGCTGAGCGCCTTCGAGGAGAATCGGAGTCAGTCGCGGTGTACCGGTTCACATCCTGAGCGGATGAGGCCACACCATTGGCCGTACTCGGGAGATCTCCTCTCGTGCTCCGAGCGCATATTGGAAGCTCCCGGGTCCGGGAAGACCTCCCGCGCCATATTTCTTGCGGCAGCGGCCGATCTGGCGCCGGCTCCGCAATTATTTCGCCCACCCCCGCCGACACCCGTCTCGTACGCAGTCGCGCGGCAATGATGCGGTCGGCAGAAGCGAGACCTCGGATCTCCTCGAGCCGCGGTCCACAGCGTACGCCTCCACCGTACTCCTCGAATCGAGATCGATCAATCGGATTTCCCTCTGCTCTTGAGATTTTTCTGCCCTGAAATCAGTAGCTTCGAGCGCGGGGGGCTGCCCCCGCGGGCCCGCGCAGCCCCGCCGATCTCGCTACACTCGCGCCGGCTCGGAGCCAGCTGGCGGCTTCGCATAAACGGGGGGAAATCGCTGCCCTAAGCGAGTTCCTCCGAACGATACAGCGTGCGAATCAGTCGCGAGAGTGGATGATTGGCCGCCTCGCCCAAACGCACGTGGATCCGCGTGGTCCGAGGGCTCGGAGTGATGGGGGATTCGTGGCGCGCCGTATCATCCTTTGCGATGGAGCTGAATTGGCTCGTTTGTGGGGCCGCATCGGCACCGGTGAGATCGAGGTCCTTACCTGGGTACCGCGCGACGACGAGCCGCGTGCGCGCCCACCCGGATTCCACACCCTGCAGGGCGGGCTCACCGTCGAGGGAATCCAGAATCTCGACCCCAAGATCGGAGATGAGTTCGCGCTCGTCAGTGAGGACCTCCCGTTCGTTCGGGCCGCAGTGGTTGCGATCTCGGAAGCCCAGCCGGAAGCCCCGCTGCTGCTGCTCTCCGACAAGGTCGATTCCGAGGACCTGCCCGACCATCCGTGCCTGCTGCGAACGGGATTGCGTTCGCTGATTCGAGATGACATCGACGAAGAGTTCGCCCACCTCGCCAACCTCCATCGGGTGGTGGAGTTGCGACAACTCGTCGAGCCCAGGGAAAAGCTCGGAATCCTCCTGCAGCCCGACCCCGACCCCGACGGCATCGCCTGCGGCTATGCGTTGCGCGCACTGCTCGGCCGCAAGCGTCCGACCGCTCCGCTGATCTCCTTCGGCGAGGTCAAACGCCCGGAAAACATCGCGATGATCGACGCGCTCGGGATCGACGTTCGAACCGTCACGCCCGACGAACTCGACGAGTTCGACGGGTTGGCGCTGTTGGACGTCCAGCCCACCGTATTCGGCGAGAACATGCCAGCGCGAGTGCGCTCGGTGGATGTGGTGATCGATCACCATCCGGAACGCCCGGGCTACGACGCGGTATTCCGGGACATTCGCCCCAACTACGGCGCCACCTCGACGATCCTGACAGAGTACATTCGCGCTGCCGGCCTTGATCTCTTTCCCAGGCTCGCCACCGCCCTCGTCTACGGCATCAAGAGTGACACACAACTGCTCGGTCGAGAGACGAGTCACCACGACATGACTGCGTTTGCCTACCTCCACGCGAGCCACAGCCCCGCGCTCCTGCGGCGCATCGAGCGCCCCGCACTTCCGACCAGTGGGTTGCGCGCACTCGGGCGGGCGCTTGCGAACACCGAGGTCGAAGAAGGCATCCACCTACTGGTGCTCGGACGCGTTGGTGAAGAAGTGATCCCCCAGGTCGCAGACCTTGGGCTCCAAGCCGAGGGTGCCGAGTGGGCGATCGCAGCGGGGATCGTGGGCTCCGATCTCGTGTTCTCGGTTCGCAACGTGGGTTACGTGCGCGCCGCGGGGGACGTCGTGCGCGCCGTCGTCGAGGGGCTCGGGGTCGGTGGCGGACACCGCTCGATGGCCAAGGGAATCATCCCCCTGAAGGCATTCCGCAAGGTATATGGCAGTGCCACCCGCAAACAAATCCGAACCGCCCTACACGACGCCTTCGTGAACGCGATCCACGGTAACTGAATTGGCGAATCCCATCGTGGTTCCGAACGTGGCGGCCATCGCAGAGTTGGTCGGTCGCGAACTCGGCATGACGGATTGGATCGAGGTCTCGCAGGAACAAATCGACGCATTCGCGGCGGCGACCGGAGACCGCCAATGGATCCATTGCGACGTGGAGCGAGCAGCGCGAGAGTCTCCTTTCAAATCGACCATCGCCCACGGCTACCTCACGGTTGCGCTCACACCCGTACTGCTTCCGAAGCTGTTGCTCGTCGATGATTGCGGGTCGGTCATCAACACCGGCGTCGAAAAGTTGAGACTCTCGACTCCGGTGCTCTCAGGGTCGCGAATTCGCATGTCGGCGAGCGTGAAGGATGCGCGAAAAGTGCCGCGCGGCGGTATTCGGGCCACGATCTCGGTTCGATTCGAGGTTGAAGACTCGGAAAAGCCGGCCTGCCACGGAGACGTCACCTACGTCTACTTCCCCAAGTAACGCCCGCCCCGGCACCCGCGCGCCCCGCCGAGCCCGGCAATCGGCGCCTTGACGACGACGAACGCGCCACCGATCCTGCGGTCATGCGGCTGGCCATCGCTCAGGTAAATCCCACAGTCGGCGACCTGGCCGGAAATCGCCGGCTCGTCGAAGAAGCCGCCGCGAAGGCGGTCCGCGAACGCGCGGATCTCGTGGTTCTGCCCGAGATGGTATTGACCGGCTACCCGCCGATGGACCTGCTCGAGCGCGAAGGATTCGTCCGCGATCAGCTCGCCGAACTCGACGCGCTCCTTCCAGTGTCACGAAACATTCCGATCGTGCTCGGGGCGGTCATTCCCCACCAGGAGAGCGGACGCGTCAGGCTTCACAACGCGGCTGTGTTGCTCGCCGACGGAGTGCGCCGCGCGGTGCGCGCGAAGTCACTGCTTCCGACCTACGACGTGTTCGACGAGCGCCGCCACTTCGCGCCCGCGACCCGACGCGAACCGGTGACACTGCAGGATGGAGGACCGCTTCTCGGACTGACGGTCTGCGAGGATGCCTGGGTCGACCGGATGGGCTACCGGACCGATCCGGTCGCAGAACTCGCGGCCGCAGGTTGCGCGGCGATCCTGAATCTATCTGCGTCGCCCTGGCACGTATCCAAAACGGCCGAGCGCAGGCAGCTGATCGGAGACCTCGCGCGGAAGAACGGCGTGCCGATCTGCTTCGTCAATCAGGTCGGTGGAGACGATGAGTTGATCTTCGATGGGGGCTCGTTCGTCGTGGACGCGCTCGGCCGTGTGCAGAAGAAACTCCCGCTCTTCGAGTCCGCCTTCGGGGTGTTGAATCTGGGCGAGGGATCGGCAGCGTCCGACGAGACGGACACCGGTGATCCGGACGCAGTCACACAACTCGAATCGGGATTGATCCTCGGAATTCGGGACTACTTCCGCAAGCAGGGACTTCCGCCCGGCGCGGTGGTCGGCGTGTCGGGCGGAGTCGACTCGGCAGTCACCGCGCACCTTGCCGTTGAAGCGCTCGGGCCTGATCGCGTGATCGGCATCGCAATGCCAGGGCCCTTCTCATCGGATCACAGCGTCGAGGACGCCAGGGCACTCGGCCGCACGCTTGGCATCGAAGTTCGGCAGGTGGATGTGACGCCGATCTACGACGCCTACCTGAGCAGCTTCCGGTCGGTCATTGGCGAGCGAGACAGCTACGGGATCGCGGCGCAAAACATCCAGTCGAGAATTCGCGGCGCCCTGCTGATGGCCATCTCGAACGCGGAGGGGCGACTGGTCCTCGCCACGGGAAACAAGAGCGAGCTGAGCATTGGTTACTGCACACTATATGGTGACACTGTAGGAGGACTCGCAGTCCTGGGTGATGTCTACAAGCACGATGTCTACGCGCTCGCGCGGCACGCAAACGCGACCGGCGAGCGAATTCCGCTCCGCACGATCGAGAAGCCCCCTTCCGCCGAACTCGCCCCAGACCAGCTCGACAGCGACGACCTCCCCGCCTACGACGTACTCGATGCGATTCTCGAGCGCGCAATCGAAGGTGGACTCAGCGCCGAAGACATCGCTCCGCCCGCAGGCGCGACCTCGCAGACGGTTCGCGATGTGGTCGACCGCTTGAATCGCAACGAGTACAAACGCCGCCAGTCGCCCCTGGTCCTGCGAACGTCACCAAAAGCCTTCGGCTCTGGGCGCCGACTCCCGATCGTCCACCGCTATCGCCTCTGACGACGTTCGCGCAGCCCCGCGAACGTCGACTCCAGGAAACGCACCGCACGAGACCGAACAGATCTCGGCGCCGCAAAGTGAATCCAGAGGATTCACCGGGGAGGTCGCCGAGCGCGTTGCGCTACTCGGACTCGGAAATCGCGCGGACGTTCTCGGCGCGGGCTCCGCGGGGACCCTCCTGGACGACGTACTCGACGACATCGCCCTCGCCGAGTGAATCGTAGTCACTCGGACCGAGGCCGGAGCGGTGGAAGAAGACTTCGCGTCCGTCATCACCCCGAACGAAGCCGAATCCGCGTTCGCGCACCAGCTTCTTGATCTTCCCCTTGACCTTCGGGCCGGTCGGCGCCGCACTTTGCGCGCTGGTGCGACGACTTCGACCTCCCTTCTTGGATCGGCCGCGTCCGGTGTTGTAGCGATCCGCTGAAACGAACTCTTCGCGGAAGAGCTTCACCGGAACCACGAGATCCTGCATCTCGGACGATTCCGGGCTGAGGAGCACCTCTTCGTCGCCGGCGTCGACCATGATGTAGCGGAGACCCGTATTGCGATGCGTGACCAGAGATCCCGGTTCGACTTCCTCTAACGACAACATCGCAGGACCCCTTTGTCGCGGGCGCACATCCGTAGCGGGCCGGTTCGGGAGTGACCCGGTTTGGCCCGGACGAGGCTGCTGATGGGCGTCGGGCCGCTGCGCGCACTTTGGGTGGAGGCACCAGAAACCCAACGAAGGCGGGAGGTTAGGCAATTGTGGTCGCAGGGTCAATCGCAGCTCGGGAGACGCCGCCTCGGCTATCTTCGGTCTCTTTCGGGAGGCGACGGTGAGGCCCGATCTCGCAGCGGTCCGGACGCTCCGAGCGTGAGATCGCGATTCGCGCGCGGATTGCTGATCGGCGCCTTGCTCGCGGGCGGCTTGGTGGCCGCGGACGGACGTGCGCCCGTCTTGCGCGTCGGAACGAGCGGTGACTACGCGCCGTTCAGCCTCAAGACCGGTCCGAACCCGTCCGACTTCGAGGGCTTCGACGTCGCGTTGGCGCGCGCCTACGCGAAGGCGCGCGGACTCGAAGTCCGATTCGTCTCGTTCCGCTGGCCAGAACTGAATCGCGCCCTGCTCTCGGATCGCTTCGATCTCGCGATGTCCGGAGTCACGGTCCGCCCCGAGCGCAGCGCGATTGGTAGATTCACGGTCGCCACCGCCCAGACGGGTGCGGTCGTGGTCGCCCGACCCAAAGATCTATTCCTGAAAGTCGACGATTTGAATCATCAGCAGGTGAGAATCGGCGTAAACGCGGGAGGCCACCTCGAGCGAGTCGCCTTGGCGCACTTCCCCGCTGCGACGCTGGTTGCGATTCCCGACAACGCGATGGTGCTCGCCGCACTGATGGATGGAGCGATCGACGCAGCGGTCACCGACGATCTCGAAGCACCGGGCTGGATGCTCGGCCACAGGGACCTAGCCCTCTTTGGGCCGTTCACGGTGGACCGCAAGGCGATCTTCGTGCGCGCGGACCGCGAGCAGCTAGCGAGCGATCTGAATAGCTGGCTGCTCGAACGCGAGGCAGACGGCACCCTCGCGCGGCTTCGCGAGCAGTATTTCGAGATACCCGATTCTCCGAAACTCGCGTCGCCGCTTCGAGCGCTGTTGGCAGCGATCGACGAACGCCTCGCTCTCATGCCGTTCGTCGGAATCGCCAAGAGCAGGGCTTCTCTGCCGGTCGCAATGCCGGCGCGCGAGGCTGTCGTGGTCGATGCCGCGGTCGAAAGCGTGCGGGTTGCCGCCGAGCGCCAGGGCGTCACTCCCCCCGCGCAAGACGCCGTCCGGAAGCTGTTTGCCGCCCAGATCGAGGCTGGCAAGCAGGTGCAGCGCGCTGTGCTCAGCGATCCGGTTTTCGATTCGCTAGAGACAGTGCCGGATCTGCAGCGCGAGCTTCGACCGGCCTTGTTGAGGATCGGGGAGCGCATCGCTCAACTTCTGGTTTCGCTTCCCACCGACCTGGATCGCGCGCACGTCATCGAAGCCGCGCACCGAGAACTCCGAAGCGCCCAGGTATCCGATGCTTCGGTACTGGCCATCGCCGACGCGATCAGCGAACTCCGTACGCAGCCGATTCCGCAGGACTAATTCTTTGCCAGTTCCTCGTCGATCATGCGCGCAAAGGCTCCGTACGGTTGCGCGCCGGAAAGAAATCGACCGTTGATGAAGAAACTCGGCGTTCCCGAGACGCCGAGCTCGCGCGCCATCTCCAGATCGTCGTCGATCACCGTGCGGACCGACGTGGACGAGAAATCGCCGTTGTATTTCTCGATGTCCAAGCCCATCTCAGTCGCATAGCGCAGGTAGGTCTCTTCGCTCAGATCCTTCGGGCTCGCGAAGATCCGATCGTGCATCTCCCAGAATTTACCCTGTCGATGCGCGGCCTCCGAAGCCGTGTGAGCCGCACGAGCTTTTGCGTGCATCGACAGCGGGAGGTGTTTGAACACGAGGCGGACCTTGTCGCCGTACTCCTTGGCGATCTGTTCGAGCGTCGGGTTGACGCGAACGCAGAACGGGCACTGGAAGTCGGCCCATTCGACGATGGTGACCTTCGCAGACTCGGCGCCGCGGATCGGCGCGTCGCCCACCTCGATGTCGACGACCTTCTGGGGATCCGGGCGGCCGGGACCGGAGGGAGCTGAAGGCCGTGCGGCGGTCGCAGGTGCTGCGGCTACGGTTTTCAGCGACTCATTGAGGCCGGCGAGTTCGGCGGATCCGCGATCGATCGACGTCGCGAGCAGATAGGCCCCTCCCAGGATCGAGGCTCCCAGGATCAATGCCGCTGCAACCAGCGCGCCTCCGGATGAATTTCCATGCATGAATTCGTGCTCCTTCGCGACTGCGGATCGGGGTTGATGCTGCGGCCGGGCGCAACGATAACCCAGATTCGCAGCCGGATCGTCAGTAGTTGGTGGTCCGCGCCCGGTGCCGGGGGTGGGCCTTCATCGCGGGAAGCTGCCCCCGCGTCCAGAGGATCCTATCGAGTTGATGGGCCGTGATCTTGACCCCGGCTTCGCGCATCAGCGCAACGCAGCACTCGACGGAGTGAACCGCGGCGGCCCGGATCTCCACTTCTTCCGGCGAACCCGCCTCCAGCGGCACGCCGGCCTCGATGCGCGCTGCGAGCGCGGGGGCATAGACCAACACGCCATCACGGCGCAGAACGTGGGGGACCAGGTTGTCGGCAAAGATCGTGAGCTGATCGAGGTCTTCAAATGCTCCGTAGCCCTCGCCGTCGAATACCGCGGCGAGGTCTGCCGACGTCAACTGGGCGCGTTTGTAGAAGGGAGCCTCGAAGCCCGCGTAATGCGAAACATCCCGATACAGGGGCATCTCGATCAAGCTTTCGGCGAGGCGTGCCGCGGAGCGGTTGGCGGCGACGATCGGGCCGGTCGGCTCTCCATCGAAGCGCTTCAGCAGGAATTCGCCGAGGTCCTTCAGTGCCCGAGAAAAGAGCGACATCAATTCAGCAACTTCGGGAACACCGGCGTCCTGACCCATCAGCCGCGCACAGTCACCGGCAGATGTCGCGGCGAGCTGGCCCGCATTCCAGGGGCCTTTCCGCTCCCAGTCTTCTCGCAGCGACGCCGCGATCGTGAAATAACCCGAATGGCCAGGGCGTTTGGCGAGATACGGAAAGTAACCTGAGCCGAAATTGATTGCATCCAATGTGAGGATGTACGCGGCGGTATCCTCGGGCGCGCCGACGTAGTAATCGATCGGATCGAGGTCAGGAGGAACCCCAACGAGATTCTCGGACCGCGTTAGTTTTTCGAGCGCATTGGCATCGATCGAAACCGAGCGAGCGCGTTCGACCACGCGAGCCGCCCCCCGCCGAACCCCTTCGAAGATTTCCGCGCTCATCTTTCGAAACCCAGCAGCGTGATCGCATTGGGAAGAATTTCGAAACGCGCAGGAAGCCCGCCCAGAGCCTCACCATCGACGTCGATCCGCACCGGACCCGACATTGCGCGAGCCTCGATCACCCGCCCCTGGCCGGACAGGATCCGCGGATCGCGAAGATGGGAGCCACTGTAGAGGAGCGGGATCTTCCGAAGCAGCGAGAATCGGGACATCGCGGGAACGATCACCCAGTCGAATACCCCATCGTCGACCCGCGCACCCGGAGCAATCCGCATTCCGCCTCCGAAGCAGGGCCCATTGGCGACCGCAGCGATGGCGAGTGAGTCCTCGAAGACGCACTCGCCATCCACGGAAATCGACACGCGCTCACTTCGGTAGCGAGCCACGCCTCGAACCGCGCCGAGCAGATAGGACAGCCGCCCGCCGAACCGCTTGTCAGTTCGATTCACCAATTCGGCGACTTCACCACTGAGGCCCAGGCTCGCGATGTTCGCGAAATAGCTCGTGACCGCTTCTCGGCCAACAGTGCGGTAGGTGACCCGGCCCGCGTCGACCCGGTGAGTTCGTCCGCCCGCGAGTCGATCGATCGCAGCGTCGAGGTCGCGGGGCTCGCCGAACCCACGCGCAAAATCTCCAGCTGTGCCGACAGGAAGCAGCCCGATCGTCGCGTAGCCGCCGAGATCTGCAGAAAGCAGACCCGTGACGACTTCGCTCAATGTGCCGTCGCCTCCCGCGACGATTACCCGCTCGACTCCCGCGCGGACGCCCTCGCGTGCGATGCGCTCGGCGTCGCGGGGAGCGCGCGTACACTCAACGTCGAGCGGACCCAGCGCGCACCGTAGCTTCGCTTCGAGCGACTTCAGCCGGCGCGCCGTTGCGCGGTTTCGGCTTTTCGGGTTCACGATCACGAGCGTGCGCATGGACATGCGCAGAGGTTAGGCGATCTTCGTCATGCGCCGCCGCGAACCCGATTTGTCGCGGCGCGCACGGTCATGCGCCCTGGCGCGAGAGATTCAACGCCGAGCCCGCCTTGAACCAGGCAATCTGATCTTCGTTCATGGTGTGACGGATCGAAGCGACGTCTTCCGAACCGTCCTCGTGGTGGAATACCGCGCGCACGGTGCTACCCGGCACCAGATTGGTGAGGCCCAAGATGCTCACGCGATCGGTTTCGCGCACCTTCTCGTAGTCCTCGGGATTCGCGAAACAGAGCGGGAGAACACCCTGCTTCTTGAGATTGGACTCGTGGATGCGCGCAAAGCTCCTGACGATGACCGCCGCACAACCGAGCAAGCGCGGCGACATCGCCGCGTGCTCACGGCTCGAACCCTCGCCGTAGTTCTCGTCACCGACGGCCACCCAGCGCTGCCCCTCGGCCTTGTAGTGCCGCGCGATTGCCGCAAATCCGACAGCCCTGGCTCCCGAGAGCAGGTCGAGCCCCTTGCCGGTCTCACCGGTGAACGCGTTGACGGCGCCGACGAACATGTTGTCGCTGATGTTGTCCAGATGACCCCGAAATCGCAGCCAGACGCCCGCCGGGGAGATGTGATCCGTGGTGCATTTTCCCGCGGCCTTGACGAGCAGTGGGAGATTCTCGTAGTCCCGCCCATTCCAGGCCGAGAAAGGCTCCAGGATCTGCAGGCGTTCACTCTTCGGCGAGACCGTCACCCGTACACCCGATCTCTCGTCGGGCGGCTCCGCGTAGCCAGCCCGGCTGGCCACGAATCCCAGGTTCGGCACTTCCGGCGCGGGCGACGGCGGATCGAGGACGAAGCGTGTCCCGTCATCTGCCTCGATTTCATCGCTGGTTGGATTGAACGACAGCCGCCCTGCGAGCGCGTACGCGATCACGATCTCGGGGCTCGCGATGAACGAGAGCGTCTCAGCTCTACCATCGTTTCGCCGACGGAAATTGCGGTTGTACGAGCTGATGATCGAATTTGCCTCGCCCTCCGGAACGTCGTCACGCTTCCATTGCCCGATACACGGGCCGCACGCGTTGGCGAGCACG
>Ga0326597_10003593_pt1 | contig 22245 bp, 23 predicted proteins | sample RVTome_12_FD_203789 | JGI IMG/M metagenome (GOLD analysis project Ga0326597, IMG submission 203789) | Soil microbial communities from uranium-contaminated site in the Upper Colorado River Basin, Wyoming, United States - RVT100D185 | ecosystem: Environmental > Terrestrial > Soil > Contaminated >...
CCGTATCGAAGCGCTGGAACGATCTCCGGGTTTGAGTTAAACGGGTTGAACGGAGCGCAGCGCTTGAACGAGTGGAACTGCTGGAACGATTGGAACCGGGAGGCACGCGGTGGGCGCGGCGCGGCACCTGAGTCAAAGAGATCAAAGACGACCTGGGAAAGTCGCTGAGGGCTTACGCGAAACCCTAGGTTCCTTGGCCAGAAAACTTTTTTAGAACGTGTGACACGTTTCGACAAACGTCTGTGGTATAGGGTGGGCTTGTGTTGGGTCCGGGCGGCATGGCACGAAGTGACCCATAACTCAGAGCCGTTGCCTGTACGGAGACGCGGCCGGAGTGAGAGGTCGTTGACTAAGAAGGAACTGACGAAGAGCATTGAATCTTGATCTTATGAACTTGGAACATTGAACCAAAAGAGAGTCGTGACTTCGGATGTCAAAAAATCTTTAACGGCGGGACCTGATCTGTCACGCGCTTGTTGTAAGTTCGTTTGCATGAGGAGTAGAAATCGATATGCGGCACGCCGATCTTGAGTCGATTAGGAGGGAATTCAATGGCAAAGAAAGTCGGGACGTAAAAGTCCGACCGTGGTGGCTTGACATTTGTGTCGCATGTTGAGGAGTCCATGAGCGAATATCCGAATATAGAAATAGAAGTCGCCGGACCGGCGGCCATGTTCACAAGGCCAGATACCGGTGCTACGCCTATTTCTTACCCGGTTCCTACCTACAGTGCGGCGAAAGGAATGTTCGACGCGGTTCTGAGGCGTACCAACATTTACATTCGCCCAACACTCGTTGAGGTTTGCGCACCGATTCGTTACGAGCGTTACGTTACGAACTATGGCGGCCCCCTCAGGAAACCAACTCAAATCAAAGCGAACAACAACTACCAGTTGATAGCGACGATTCTGATCGATGTTCATTATCGCATCTACGCCGAGATTAAGGAAAAGAAACGCTCGGGACAGAGAAAGTTGGAATACGGAGCGGAATTCAAGAAAGAGTTCGACCGACGAATAAAAGCCGGCCAAACTTTCTATACCCCATGCCTTGGCTGGAAAGAGTTTGTTCCGACGTACTTCGGCGCACTGCAAAAGGAAACGGTAGCCGATAACTCCGTGAACTTGGTTATCCCATCGCTTCTCCAGTCGATATGGGAGCGTGGAACGGTTCGACCGACATTCAAGCAGAATGTCGTCATCAAAGACGGTGTAATGCTTTACGAATAGGTGGAGTTCCAAATGCTCAGCGAAACATATCTTTTGTGGCAGGCGTTAGACCGCGCGGGAGTGACTCTCGATCATGGACACCCGAGGGTAAAAACTCCTGGGTGGTTCAGCGGCCCATGCCTGCGTGTGCGTCTGGGCGAGAATGGAAAACTCAAAGATGTAGAGGTAGTTACTCGCGACGAGTGGCCGGGGCTGTGGACGGTACGAGAGGGAAATCAGAACAGCTTTCCAGTCGTTCGCATTTCTCAACCCCTTGTAGACGTCGATCGAAAAAGTGAGATATGGAAAGCCCTTGGGTTTGATGAGCAAGGTAAACGAAAAAAACCGCCAGACTTGAAAAAGCGACTTTCTGTCGTCGAGAAAGCTTTCAAGGAGATTCCTCATCACTTTACTGAGAAAAGCGCGCACGATTGGAAAAGATTGACTGTCAAGGCAGAGGAATTGTTAAGATACGCGAAAGACCCCAAAGATGACTCATTTGTATTACGAACATTTGCAGAACGTTTTCAAAAAGCCGCGGCGGACCCAAGGGCACTCCTCAAAGCAATAGTCGGTCGCTCTCTTCAAAGTCTCCGCGACGCTCGTCTCGATTCCATCGATGCAGTCGAATTGCTTGTCGTCGGGAAAGGGCCACCGGATGACCGCGACGAACGCCCCCCTTTCACGGTCCAACTGGCTTTCGATGTTGACGATGAGAACTCCCGTCAAAGGCGACTATATAGCAATGAAATCCGACAGCGAGTGAAGTCGATTTTGCCAATCGATCAAGAATCCAGCGACGAGGTGAAAGGTGGTAAAGAGTCGCATCCCGGTAAAGACTGCGCTTACTCCGGTGAGTCACGATTACGCACTGGACCTTTCCCGAAGGTGAATTTACCTGTCCTCAATAAGGAATTTCCACTGGTATCAATGTTTAGCGAGGCTGGTTGTAACGAACGCTATGGTCTCACGGATTCATTCGTCGTACCGGTGGGCGAAGAAACAGCGTTACGTATGCAAGATGCGCTTACATGGATTGTTCATCTTGATCGCCGCGGAAAAAACTGGAGAGGTGTTGCCAATGGAAAGTTCGAGACGATTCGAGGCCGAAAAAAAGAGAGTTATGACCTTCTGATTGTGTACGTCGATGGCAAGCCAAATATCGATGCAAGTATCGCGGATTTCTTCGGGGTTGATGAGCGTACCGAGAAGAAGCAATTCGAGGTCGACGCTGCAGCCGTTTGCAACGCGCTTGATGGGGTCGTGAAAGAGCGTCCAGGTTCAAAACTAAATTTGTTCTTGTTGAGAAAAGCTTCGGAAGGACAAGCACACGTTGCTATTGCCGACACCGTGTTGGTCGAGGATATTCTTAGCGCCGCGCAATGGTGGCAGAGAGCTGCAACGAATATACCTGCCGTCACTCTACTGCTGCCTGGAGCGCAGAGCGAAAAAGCGAATCAAAGTCAGACGCGTACACCGTATCCAGACGAAGTCGTGCGACTAATTTCCGAACAGTGGGTCGAAAGTGGCCGGCGTTCGAATAGAGCAGAAGGTGTGGGGCTCACCGAAGTCCTTGACCTAATGCTTCATAAGACCGGAAAATGGGCACCGATCGCGCGCCGGATGCTTGATCTTGTGATACGCCGCCTCGGTCCGCTTCTGATAGGTGTTTCAGGGGCTATCCGGTCCGGCGATCCAAAGGGATGGGAGCACTACCCTCCAAGGTCGCGAGAGATAGCTCTAAGAGCCGTGAGCATATTGGGGATTTTACTTGATGCAATAGGTCGCCGAAAGGAGGCGTACATGAGCGGAGTAGCATATTTGGTTGGACGGCTATTGTCGCTAGCCGATACCCTTCATGGTGAATACAAACGCGTGCGCGGCGATAAGCTTCCGCCGCAGCTTATCGGTAACGGCTTAATGTCGGCTGCTGCTGATAACCCGAGGAACGCTGTAGATCGTCTGCGCGAGCGGATGATGATTTACAAGGCTTGGGCGAACCAGGGAGATAATAAGAACTACCGGTTAGCAAAATGGGCGGTCGGACAAATGGGTCAGGTTTGTCAGCAACTGTCGGAAGTGGGATTACCGTCGCAAACGGACCAGTCATTCCGAGCCGAATTGTTTCTGGGCTACATGGCCCGGCCGGCAGTCGAGCAAGACGAAGGCGACCAAACTGAGTCACAAGGGAAAGGAGAATAGAGATGTCTAATGAGACCAATCGAAGTATTCCACGAGCGACAGGGTTGCTCGTAATTGAAGTCAGGAATTCCAACCCCAATGGTGATCCCGACCGAGAGAGTGATCCGCGGCAACGCAGTCACGATCAGAGAGGTTTCATATCTGGTGTTTCGTTCAAGAGGAAACTGCGGGACTTGGTTGAGTGGAAAAGCGCACCAGTATGGCAAAAACTCTCAAAGGACCTCGGATTGACGGAGGAAAAGTTTTGTATTTTGGAATCACGAGACCGGGGATTCAAGGATATAAAGGACGCGGCTGAAGCTTGGCAAAAAGTTCTCCAATTGATCGCGCAAGAAGCCGAAGGGAGAGCTGTGAATAACAAATATTGGGATGCTCGTTTATTCGGCGCTACTTTTCTTGAAAGCGGCGAGGAAGCTCCTGCAGGGGGCAAGCGTGGGAAGGGTAGTGACCGAAAGCACATTCGGACGGGTGTCGCTCATTTTCCCATTGGGTTGTCTATATGTCCGATCCGTATCCAGCGAGACACCCGTACAAAAAAGGCGTCAGCCCAGGAGGAAAAGGATCGCGGAATGGCACCGCTTGGTTACCGCATAGTTGAGCACGGAGTTTATTCGATGCCGTTTTTCATCAATCCTACAGCGGCCCACGAGACTGGTTGCACAGCACAAGATGTAGATCTGATGCTTAGGCTCATCCGCTACGCTTATCCTCATACTAGATCGGATATCCGACCTTTTGTTGAAGTTCGTCACGCCTGGTATGCGGAGCACGAGGATTCGCTTGGGTCGTTTTCTGAGTTTCGTTTTATCGACGCGATGACACCAAAACGGAAGAGAAATCCGGAAGAGCCCTCGTCTGACCAACTGTCGCTCGAAGATCAGTATGAGGTCCCAAGAACCCAACCGAGCGGACTGAATATGAAGAACTTTTGCGATTTGACGGAGAAGTTACCTGAGTGGTGTTCGAAATCTTCATGAGCGATCCACTTGCACATAGCCCGAAGGGCGTCGTGCCGGCGCAGACGTACCGTGAACACGTAGAAAACGTGCGCCGACTGGCAGTTGCAAATGCTCGGTTCGCAACCGCGACCTACACCGGCAACAAGGATATGTTCGTTGAAGCGGTCGAGGCAGCCGCAATCTATCACGACCTTGGAAAACTTGACGATTCGAACCAAGAAGTATTGAGGCGGGAATCTCGCGAGCCTTTACGCGTTGCGCACGAGGATGCGGGAGTCGCCGCATTACTCAAAAGCCAGCGACGGGAGTCTGCACTCCTTGTTGCGGCACATCACGCTGGTTTGTTTAGTCAGGAGGTCGAGCAGAGTAAGCAACGAAAGCTTTTTCGAAACATCAAGGTGGCAGACCTTGTGGACCACAACCTAGATCGCTACGTAACTGATCACGCGGCGACGGGTTGTCCTACCCCTGATTGGATAGAAAGCGCTTCGATTCATAGATGCGGTTTCACCCGGCGAGTGGCATTGTCGTGTTTGGTAGATGCCGACCATAGTGACACGGCTCGCCATTACGGGAATGAAGTCCGCTACGATCCTCCGGCATTGAGATGGCGGGAGCGATTGGAAGCGCTCGATAATTACGTTGGTTCGCTGCCGGCCGGACTTACGGATAGCGAGCGTTTGAGAAATAGTCTTCGTCGACAGTTATATGATGCCTGCCGCGGCGCCAGCGTTGATCCGGCTATGCGCTCGTGCGACGCACCCGTCGGTACGGGCAAGACTACCGCAGTCATGGCCCATCTTCTTCAAGCCGCGCAAAAGAAGGAGCTAAGGCATGTGTTCGTCGTATTGCCGTACACGAATATCATCAAACAATCCGTAGACACTTACCGGCGCGCGCTCGTGTTGCCTGGAGAGCGACCAGAAGATGTCGTTGCTGAGCATCATCACCAAGCCGATTTCGGGGACGTATCATTGCGTCAGTTGGCGGGTCTCTGGCGTGCGCCGATCATCGTTACCACTGCCGTGCAATTTTTTGAGACGTTGGCTGGCCACCATCCCGCTCGCCTTAGGAAACTGCATGAACTAGCTCGCAGTGCGGTATTTGTGGATGAAACCCATGCAGCAATACCGTCGCATCTTTGGCCGCAGGTTTGGCTGTGGCTTGAGACATGGACACGGGATTGGAGAGGCCACATCGTGCTAGCGAGCGGCTCTCTGCCAAGGTTTTGGGAGTTGGGCGATTTTGTCGTTCCGCCAAAAAAACCAGAGGACGTGCCAGACTTAGTATCGCCCGCTTTACGAGGCCAGCTTGAAGACGCTGAAAAGGTACGCATACGGCCTCAGCGCAAACGTGAACCTTTGGACTGCAAAACGCTAATCGAGCAGGTGAGCAACCAGAAGGGTCCTCGGCTCGTGATACTCAATACTGTTCAGTCCGCGGCGGTCATCGCGTCGCGAATGCGAGAGTCTGGTCAAAGCGTACTGCATCTTTCAACGGCACTGGCGCCTGTTCATCGCGAGCGAATAGTCGAAAAGATCAAAGAACGGCTGAAGAATAAGGACGAGGGCAACTGGACATTAGTAGCGACGAGTTGTGTTGAAGCCGGGATGGACTTTTCATTCCGTGTAGGTTTTCGGGAAAGCTGTTCGACGGCAAGCCTAATACAAATAAGCGGTCGGGTTAGTCGAGGTGGAGAACATTCCGACGCCGCCGTCTGGGATTTTAGAATTCTGGACTCTTTGCTCAGCCAGCACCCAGCCTTTACCGTCTCCCGCCGTGTTCTTGATTCTTTGTTCGATAACAAGCTTATAAGTATGCAGTCGCCAAGTCAGCTTGCCAAAGAAGCGATGCGGTTGGAAATAACGGAGGGCGGTAAAGAGAATGCGCAGCGAATCCGTGACCAGGAAAATGGCATGGAATATCCCGATGTGTCTCGCCTCTGTCAAGTAATTCAATCGGATACGCGCACTGTTGTGATAGATAATGAGCTTGTGACAGCGTTACGAGGCAAACAACGCGTGAGCCATCGTGACCTGCTACTTAATAGCGTGCAAATATGGTCGAGCAAAGTAGTTAAACTGCCAATAGCCCCGCTTTTTCCGAACAGAATGAAGGATGCTGATCAAAACACTTTGTATGTATGGGACGCCCAATATGACCCTGAATTTTTGGGTTATATGGCGGGGGTGCTTCCTATTTTGGACGGTCTGAAAGACGGTTGCTTTCTTGCGTAGTGAACCCTCATGAGCGTTTATGCGGACGACGACCTCGTCATGATCTCCGCCCTGGAGCATTACAGTTACTGCCCGCGGCAGTGTGCGTTGATTCACGTCGAGCAGACGTTTGATGAGAACCTTTACACGCTACGCGGGCGGGCGGTGCATGAGCGGGTGGATGAGCCGGTGGGGGAATTTCAAGAAGGCGTTCGCGTTGAACGTGCGCTTCCGCTTTGGTCTAAACGGCTGGGATTGATTGGCAAGGCGGATGTCGTGGAGTTTCATGGTGCGACGCCGTTTCCCGTCGAATACAAGCACGGCTCGAAGCGGGAACGGGAGCATGACGACCTGCAACTTTGCGCGCAGGCGATTTGCCTGGAGGAGATGACCGGAAAGGCCGTTCCCCACGGCGCGATCTTTTATCACAGCTCACGCAGACGGCGGGATGTGGAGTTCACCGACGCGCTTCGCGCAGAGGTAGAAAAGGCTACGCATGCGATACGCAATATGATGTTGGAAAAGACGCTTCCCCCGCCGGTGAATGACAGCCGCTGCCGGCACTGCTCGCTTAAAGAGTCTTGCATGCCTACGGTTGTGGGGGAGAAGGCTAGGGCTGCCGCGCTGCTTCGCGACCTGTTTGTGCCGTCTTAGATTACGAGGAAAATATGCACCAACTCCTGAACACCCTTTACGTTATGACGGAAAATTCTTATCTGCATTTGGATCACGAGACCTTGAAGGTAAGTGTCGAAAAAGAAAACAAGCTTCAGGTGCCGCTGCATCATCTCGGCGGCGTGGTTTGCTTCGGTGACGTGATGCTTAGTCCGGCGCTGATGCGGCGCTGTGGGGAAGATGGCCGCTCGCTGGTGCTGCTCGACCGCAACGGCCGCTTCAAAGGACGGGTCGAAGGCCCGGTGTCGGGCAACGTTCTCCTGAGGCGGGCGCAGCATGAATGGTCGATGAACGCTGAAAAGTCGCTTGGGATCGCGAAGAAGATCGTCGCGGGCAAGATCCAGAACTCCAGACAAGTTCTCATGCGCGCCGCGCGCGAAGCTGAGGAGTCCGAGGATGAGCAGCCATTGAGAGTGGGCGCCGAAGCGCTGGCTGATGCGCTCGGAAGGATTCCTCGCTGCGCTGATATTGACCAGCTTCGTGGTTTCGAGGGAGAGTCCGCGCGCGCTTACTTCGGCTGTTTCGATCGCATGGTTCGTGAGGACCGGGAATCATTCCGTCTGGACGGTAGGAACCGCCGACCTCCGCTCGATCCCATGAATGCCCTCCTCTCGTTTCTCTACGCTATGCTGACAAACGACTGCGTGTCCGCGGCAGAGGGCGTGGGTTTGGACCCCCAAGTCGGGTTTCTTCATGCTTTGAGACCCGGACGCCCGGCTTTGGCCTTAGATTTGATGGAAGAGCTAAGAGCGATTCTTGCTGATCGGCTGGCTTTGACATTGGTGAATCGAAAGCAGGTGACTGCGAAGGATTTCGACGATCGGCCCGGTGGCGCCGTGTATCTAGGCGAGGAGGGGAGAAAGACTGTGGTCGTCGCGTATCAAACCCGCAAGCAAGAGGAAATCTTGCATCCACTGTTGGAGCAGAAAGTGCCGTTGGGATTGGTGCCTCACGTCCAAGCGCGCTTGTTGGCGCGAGTGCTGCGCGGGGATATGGAGGACTACGTTCCGTTTCTTCAACGCTAGGCCGGCTTATGCTGATTCTCGTGACCTACGATGTTTCGACCAAGACGCCGGCCGGCGAAAGGCGCCTGCGCAGGGTCGCGCTGGTGTGTCAGGACTTCGGTCAGCGAGTGCAGAAGTCCGTCTTCGAGTGCTCGGTGGACCAAGCGACGTACGAAGATCTTACGCGGCGGCTCGTCGGCTGCATCGACAAGGACGAAGATAGTTTGAGGTTTTACCGTCTGGTCGAGCCGAGGGACCGTTATCAGAAAGTATTTGGCTTAAATCATGCGGTGGATTTTGAGGCGCCGCTTATTTTTTGATTCAGGTGAACGCGAACCAGGAGTGATGCGAAGCCAGGGATGAGGATCGCGGTGGGCTTAACCTCGGCGAAATTAAAGGTTTTTTTCGAGTCGTCGGCATTTGAGCGTGAGTTGGAATCGTACGTGGCATCGAGGTTCGCGATTAGGTCGTATAAAAATGAGAGGAGGCAAGCATTTACCTTACACACTGTAGCGCCCGCTCTTCGGAGCGGGCGAGGATTGAAACCTACACCGGTCAACGGCGGAACTATCGGCAACTTGTAGCGCCCGCTCTTCGGAGCGGGCGAGGATTGAAACGATTGGCAACGTATGGTATGCACAGGGCTCGCTAACGTAGCGCCCGCTCTTCGGAGCGGGCGAGGATTGAAACATTTCAGACGATACTAAGCCATCCTAACCCATATGTAGCGCCCGCTCTTCGGAGCGGGCGAGGATTGAAACCCCGGTAACGATGAGGACATACTTGGAACACCGCGTAGCGCCCGCTCTTCGGAGCGGGCGAGGATTGAAACGCTTCTCTTTGTGTGCGTGGACGGCATGAAAATAGTAGCGCCCGCTCTTCGGAGCGGGCGAGGATTGAAACGCAAGTCTATCTAGCACCGTCACCGTTTCCGCGCCTGTAGCGCCCGCTCTTCGGAGCGGGCGAGGATTGAAACATGGGTTAAATCCTTATTGTTCAGAAAATGGCAAGTAGCGCCCGCTCTTCGGAGCGGGCGAGGATTGAAACGGTACATGATGAGTCCAATCGTAAACCCCGAGCGAGTAGCGCCCGCTCTTCGGAGCGGGCGAGGATTGAAACGGATTGATTAGGAGGTAACATGGCCAAAAAACGAGTAGCGCCCGCTCTTCGGAGCGGGCGAGGATTGAAACACTCGGCAAGTTGCCAGGATGCTAACGGCGGCGCTCGTAGCGCCCGCTCTTCGGAGCGGGCGAGGATTGAAACCGTGACATGGGCGAGCGACCTAGCCAGCAACATACGTAGCGCCCGCTCTTCGGAGCGGGCGAGGATTGAAACCGCACCGAGACCGGCTACCCCGTCATGACCCCGTGTAGCGCCCGCTCTTCGGAGCGGGCGAGGATTGAAACTCCTTAGCCTCCCACTTGGCGACGGTATCCTGGGAGTACTTCCCTGCCGCTTTGCCGAACTCCTCCTGGGACAGCCCGAGCGCGTTTCGGATCTCGCGGATGCGCCCGCCGATCCCCTCGTCGTGAAATTTTCTGAGCGCCATGCGCGGTAGCGTTACGCTGTCATCGAGTCCGGCTCATAACGTTTGATATGCTTCAATTGTGCGCCGATTTTCTGCCGGCCAACGTCTAGTTCATAAGCCTTTTGCAAATTCATCCAAAACTCGGGACCCGTGCCGAAAAATTGCCCCAGTCTCAGCGCGGTATCGGCGGTGATAACCCTCTTACCTTTGATGATCTGGTAAAGGCGGTTATTGGGCACGTCGAGCCGTTTACCAAGCTCGATGGCGGTCATACCGATCTCGGCCAGTTCATCGCCGAGAATCTCGCCGGGATGTATCGGATCTTTCCAATTGCTCATGATTCATGCCTCCCTAGTGGTAATCGACGATCTCTACATTATGCGCGCCATCTGTCCAGCCAAAACAAATGCGCCACTGATCGTTGACGCGGATGCTGTATTGACCTTTTCTCTCACCCTTCAAAGCTTCGAGCCGGTTGCCTGGCAAAGCCCTCAAGGCTTCGAGCGTTTCCGCGCTGTCCAGTATGCGAAGGCGTTTCAAAGCCTGGCGCTCGAAGCCGGAAAACCGCCTCACAAAGGTGCGGCGAAAAAGAGCTTCGGTGTCTCTTCCCTTGAAGCTCTTGATCATGACGCGTTATACATAAATTGACGCTCTACGTCAAACGTGTGCAAATGCATACAGCCGGCAACGGAATCTAGTCAAGAAATAAGATCAGCCCCGCGGCAATAGAGTCCCGCACTCGTCGCAGCGCCAGAAGTTCTCCGTGCCCGTGAACCAATAAAGGAAGAGCAGGAAGAAAAACGCCGAAGGAAGCCAGGTCGCAAACCACGTAATAAACCCCAGCCAGAAAAAGACGACTGAAAGGAACGCCGCGAACCAGGCCGCGAGCTGGCTGTGCTTGGCGCGCGAGAAGCGCCGCATCGGCCGGCGCTCGCCGCAGGCCGGGCAATTAAGTTCCTTGATACGGCCGCGGAAAAACACGTCGAGAAATCCGAAAACCGCGGTTGCCGCATTACCCATGCCTTTCATGGCCATGGCGATCGCGCCGGAACCTACTTCGGGCAGTTTCTCAATCTCCGCGCCGCAGGACACGCAACTGTCGCGGCTGGCCAAATTCGCTCGGCCGCAGTGGGGGCAGGTGATCAAAGACATGATCGCCTCTTCATGCGGGCGCCTATCTCACCCTTGCCTTCACTTGCCGAACATTGGCCGCCGAGGGCAGCATTATGAGTTCACTGCCAGTCAAATCCCGAGTCTCGCCGGCTGCGATTGTGCGTGGGGTCTGTGTGCGTGGGGTGTGCGTGGGGTCTGGCCTGAGTCTGTACTTTGATGACTTTTTGGGAAGTGCGGTCTGGCTTTCTACTCTGGACTAATTTGCTTGACGTGTGAAGATAGCATTGTATCGGTCGACCCTGCTCGACCGACCGTTTTTAGATCACGTCAACAGATTCTGTTGCCGCGTGGAGAAAGAGTGCTAGACATCCAAAGTTGGCGCGAGATAGCATTGCCATTCAATATTACCTGTGTTGCGGAAACAATTGCGTCGGGCACACTACGCGAACAAAAGTTCAGTGGCGACTTTACAGTCAAGATGAGCGTTGCTGAAGCGCGAGTCCATGTTGAGATGTATGGGTCGTTTGAGGTTAACGTCGCTTTAAACTCAAACTGTCCATGCCAAAATCAACGATTTCAACAGCCACGATATAATGAGTTCTACGGCTATCTTTCAGAAGCTCTGGAACTACTGCAACATGCTGCGCGATGACACGGGTTGTGGTACCTGCTTGCGCGCCGGACGCAGGTAAGGGGCGACTATCGTTCGGCGCGGCTCAGGACGGACTCTGAGCAGTTGGCGTTCCAAGACGGCGAATGAGCGGACCTGACTTATGGCGCGAAAAAGAGGCAAGCGTTACGATGTTTCGCGGCTGACAGAAAACCAGCGTCAGCCGGGGTCGCGCGGGCGTGTACTTAAAAACTTGCTCACAATTACCACCAAGCGGGAGATGGACCTGGCGGAAGCCGAAGCGCTAAAAAGAGCCACCGACACGCTGGTGCGGAGTTACGATATTCATCACCGATTTACCGCAGAGGACGTTTGCCGAATGCATAGGACTTGGCTGGGCCAAATTTATCCTTGGGCCGGACGTTATCGGCAAGTGAACTTGGTAAAGGATGATCTTCCGTTCGCTGCCGCCGCTCAAGTTCCGCAGCTCATGCAGGTATTCGAAGAGGGACCGCTGCGCAGCCATACGCCGTGTAACTTTAGCTCCCTTAGCCGCGTGATCGAGGCCTTGGCGGAAGTGCATGTCGAATTCATTCTGATTCATCCCTTCCGCGAAGGGAACGGGAGAGTAGGCCGTATCCTGAGCACCTTGATGGCTCTACAGGCGAACCTGCCGCTTTTGGACTTTCGCCCGATTCAAGGCCGGAGAAAAGAAGACTACTTTGCGGCGGTGCGGGCGGGCCTGGACCGGAACTATAAGCCGATGGAAGAGATCTTCCATCTGGTGCTCAACCGGATCGCTTCCGGTGCTTAGACTTGAGACGGCCGGCGGGTCGATGATTTGTGAGAGATCGTGTTATGGATCGGGGAACAGACCCCAACTCAATTGCGGTGGAGCTAATCACATTGGTAATTAAAATATCTTCATATTTTTCTGCATCACGCAGATGGGGATTGGTTTCTTTTAAGGATTTAACTGGCATAGTGCTTTTCTACCATGAAATAGGGCAGCTTTCCATGCCATGAAGGTCGACGCAAGTAGACTCCGTGCGTAGTAATTCAGCGATCACGTGAGCGGCGACGCGCAAAGTATCGTTACATGAGGTTACATGAGTGGGGTGAGTGGGGTCTGGCCTGAGTCTGTACTTTGATAACTTTTTGGGAAGTGCGGTCTGCCTTTCTACTCTGGAAAGAAAATGGGACAGGCTACTTTTCCCGTCGCTTGAGCTAGGGAAATCAAAACGGGACTGCTGGTTTTTTAGTTTCGGTGAAGGGTAATCAGACGAAGAAACCGGCCCGGAAGGCATCCTGCCCGCCGTTCTGTGGGATCAGTTAGAGAAGAAAGGAAACATTCCGGCGTCGGTAAAAAGGATTCGCGGCAACTCAACGTCCCCCGCGAACGCTTCCATCTCACATCCGACGGCCGCACCTCTGGGCGGGAAAGCAATAAAGGGATTCGTGCAAAGCAGGGTTGACCGCAGGGTTAAAGTGGTCGGCCTGTTTCATATTTCGACGGCTTGACCATACCCGGCGCTGAACGCCATGCTGCACCTTATTCCTGGTTAAAACTTTGACGGAGGTAGGCGATTGACTCGATGGAACGACGAATGTATAAAATTGGCTCGACCTGTTATGCCCAAGCTGGAGTGCTATAATAGAAACGGTTAAATACTTGTGATGCAGTTGACCATCCCCAGTAGGGATAAAGGGGGCAAATCATGAGAAAACGAGTAACCTCACGGAACAAATCTAAGGGGAAGAAATCTCGCGCAGGCACAATCAACCGGCTTCTAAAGAAGCAAGAAAAAACTTTAGGGGATACCGCGCTTGAGCTCGTGGAGGTTTACGAGGCCGTTGAGCGATCCTACCGAGCCGCGGTCATGGCCGGCGAGACACACGCCGGGGTAGCCTATTCAACGAATTATTAAACCATCCTGCCAGTGCCTACCTGGGGCCAAATTCTCAAAGAAGTAACCGAAAGTGCAAGAGTCCGCGCTCCGGCCGGCCCCGATTGAGATGGAATACGACACAAGTATCTTCAAGGATTGAGAAATCTCTCCGGCCGTGCTGTCATTTCTTATTCCAGCGGCTGGCTCCAGAAAAGAAATAATCGGATAACCTATTCGGTCGAGGGCTCCGACGTCCATGGACTCATGGAGTGCTGCTACGGAGTGGGAGAACGAGAATTGGACCTTGTTCTTCATAGTCCAGGTGGTTCCGCTCAAGCAGCGGAACAAATCCTTGAATACCTGAGGACGAGATTCGATTATATCCGCGCTATCGTTCCTCTCCAAGCTAAGTCGGCCGCTACGATGATCGCGTTGGGATGCGATGAGATTGTCATGGGCGCTCATTCGGAGCTCGGGCCAATCGATCCGCAAATCTTAGTGCCAGTTCCCGAGGGAAGCCGCTTTGCCCCTGCACATGCCATTCTACGCGACTTTGAGCGCGCTAAGGAGCAATGCAAGCAGGACGTTTCGAGCATTGCTGCATGGACACCGATACTGCGCTCCTACGCGGGTGGTCTAATCGAGTTTTGTAATCAAGCGATCCAGCTTTCCATGGAAGTCGTGGCAAGCTGGCTCGGGAGATACATCTGTGAGTGGGGTCTGGCCTGAGTCTGTACTTTGATAACTTTTTGGGAAGTGCGGTCTGGCTTTCTACTCTGGACTAATTTGCTTGACGTGTGATCACCGGTTCACATTTATTTCTTCTATTCACCCTGAAGGAAAATCGAAACGAAGAACCTGGTGGCTGGGGTCTGGCACTTTAACGGCGTGGGCACCGGAAACGACAATTTCAGGTACGGGCGATTGACGGGGCTGGAAACATCGATCCGACACCGGCGAGTTGCGAAAGGAGGCTTTCAATCGTTCTCACATTTCTCAAGGTGGAGATAGGCAATCCGGCAAACCCAGCCGTTACCGAGACTGTAGTATTTTTGGTCGATTCAGGAGCGATTTACTCGGTCGTTCCAGCTCCGATTCTTGAACGGCTAGGCATTGAACCGATTTCATAGCACGAATTTATCTTGGCTAATGGCGCTACCATCGTACGCCAGAAAGGGATTGCTCTTTTCAAAAATGGCGAGCGCATCGGCGGGGCCGATGTGATATTCGGGGAACCAGACGATAGCGTGCGTTTGGGTGCATTCAGCCTCGAAGCGCTTGGACTGGTGCTCGATCCGCTCAGACGGGAACTAAAGCCTCTCCCCATGGTTCTGGCGATCGTCGGTTCGCAGACAACCCGCTCATAGTTCTTTCTATTGACGCGCTACGGTTTTCTCCTTACGCTAGGTGTCGCTAAGCGAAAGTGACACTCAGTTGGATTTTCAATTTCACCCAATCGTCCAACGCTGGTTCTTCGAGCGCTTTGAAAAAGCTACCCCCGCTCAGGAACGCGGCTGGCCATCGATTGCCTTCGGCAAATCGACCTTGATCGCCGCGCCCACCGGATCGGGCAAGACTCTGGCGGCGTTTCTCTGGTCCATCGACCGTTTGATACAGCGCGCGGCAAAGGGCGATCTCGACGACGCCACCGACGTCGTCTATGTCTCTCCGCTCAAGGCCCTCGGCAACGACATAGCGAGAAATCTTCAGGCGCCGCTGGCCGAGATCTTTCAATTGGCTTGGTCCGAAGGCATGCTGCTGCCGGAAATCCGGGTCGCGGTACGTTCCGGGGACACGCCGGCGCACGAACGCCAGGCGATGGTGCGCAAGCCGCCGCATATTCTCATCACGACGCCTGAATCGCTTTATATTTTGCTGACGGCGGAGAAGAGCCGGCAGTTTCTTAAGACCGCGCGGACGGTCATCGTCGATGAAATCCATGCGGTGGCGGCGGATAAGCGCGGCGCGCACCTGGCGTTGTCCCTGGAACGGCTCGACGCCCTCGCCGAACGGCCGCTCCAGCGCATCGGCCTCAGCGCGACGCAAAAACCCATCGAAGAAGTGGCGCGTCTGTTGGTCGGGAGCGAGCGGGTCACGGTCGACGGTAAGCCCGAATGTGTCATCGTCGATACCGGCCATAAGCGTGATCTGGAGCTTTTAGTCGAGCTTGCCGACCAGGAGCTCGGTCCCATCGTGCGCCAGGAAATCTGGGCGGAGGTTTTCGACAAGATCGTGGCCCAGGTAAAGGCGCATCGGACGACGCTGGTGTTCGTCAACACCCGCCGTCTCGTTGAGCGGGTCGCGCACCAGTTGAGCGAACGACTGGGCGAGGACAAGGTCGGCGCCCATCACGGCAGTTTGTCGCGTAAAACCCGCCTCGGCGTCGAAGAGAAACTGAAGTCCGGCGCGCTGCCGGTGGTCGTCGCCACGGCGTCGTTGGAATTGGGTATCGACATCGGCCACGTCGACGCGGTCTGCCAGATCGGCTCGGCGCGTTCGCTGGGTGTATTGCTCCAGCGAGTCGGGCGCTCGGGCCATTGGCTCGGGGCCACGCCCAAAGGAATCTTTTATCCTTTGACGCGCGATGACTTGATGGAATGCGTCGCGGCGATACGCGCGGTGCGCGCGGGTGAGCTTGATCGGCTGACGATCACAGAAAAGCCCCTCGACATTCTCGCCCAGCAAATGGTTGCGACCGTGGCGAGCGCCGCCTCGTCGCGGAATAAGAATGAGGCGGAGGAGGGTGGGATCAGCGAAGACGCGCTTTTCCGTCTGATGCGGCGCGCATATCCTTACCGTGCTTTGTCCCGCGGTGAATTCGATCAAGTCCTGGAAATGCTTTCCGAAGGCATATCGTCGCGCCGCGGCCGGAGGAGTGCGCATATCCATCGAGACCGCGTGCACGGGTTCCTGCGACCGCGCCGCGGCGCGCGCTTGACGGCGATTACCAATGGCGGCGCCATTCCCGACACCGCGGACTACAGCGTGGTCGAATTTCCCGCTGAGACCTTCGTCGGCACTGTCAACGAAGACTTCGCCATCGAAAGTATGGCGGGCGATATCTTTTTGCTCGGCAATCGCTCCTGGCGCATCCGGCGCGTCGGCTCGGGGAAGGTCTGGGTCGAGGACGCCCAGGGATTGCCGCCGACGATCCCTTTTTGGATTGGTGAAGCGCCGGGACGAACGGTGGAGCTGTCCCACGCGGTGGCGCAACTGCGGGAGGACGTGGCGGAGCGCAGAGACGATCCCGTGGCTGCATCGCAATGGCTCGCCGCCGATGCAGGAATTGCCGCGGCGGCTGCGGAGCAGATCGTCAGTTACGTCAAAGAAACTTGTGCCGTTTTGGGAACGGTGCCGACCCAGGAGCGGATCGTTGCCGAGCGCTTTTTCGACGAAGCCGGCGGCATGCAATTGATCATTCATTCACCCTGGGGCGCGCGCGTCAACCGCGCCTGGGGCATGGCGCTGAGAAAACGCTTCTGCGTGAGCTTTGACCGGGAGCTTCAAGCGGCGGCCACCGACGACGGCATTTGCATTTCGCTGGTGGAGCGCCATTCGTTTCCGCTCAGCGATGTGTTTTTAATGCTGCCGGAGGCCGCGGTCGTCGGCGCGTTGACCCAGGCGAGCCTGGCCTCGCCGATGTTCACCAACCGGTGGCGCTGGAACGCGACCCGGGCACTCGCGCTCTTGCGCCAGAGCGGCGGCAAGAAGGTGCCGGTGGCGATCCAGCGCATGCGCGCGGAGGATTTGTTAGCGGCGGTTTTTCCCGAACAGGTGATGTGTCAGGACAACCGTTCCGGGCCGGTGGAGATTCCCGACCATCCGCTGGTCAACGAAACTATGCTCAATTGTCTCCATGAGGCGATGGATAGCGAGGGATTAAAAACGATCGTCGCGCGCATCGCCCGCGGCGAGATCGAGACCGTCTGCGTCGATACGCCGGCGCCATCCCCGATGGCGCACGAGATTCTCAACGCCAACCCTTACGCCTTTCTGGACGACGCGCCTCTGGAGGAGCGCAGGGCGCGGGCAGTTTCTCTAAGACGAGTCGATCCATGGCTAGACCGCGAGTTTGGCCAACTGGATGCGGAGGCGATCGCCGAAGTCCGCCGCCAGGCCTGGCCCGAGGTGCGCAACGCCGATGAGCTTCACGACCTTTTGTTGGGGGTTGGGATATTGCCTTTGTCGCGAGCGACGGAATGGTTGCCCTTTGCCGAAAGCTTGCTTCGCAGCGGACGGGCGACGGTCGCCGAATGGTCCGAACCGGGCCAAGCCGAGCTGAATCGAGCTTACGTTGCCGCTGAACGGTGGGCGCTTGCTCGCGCGCTCGTGCCCCAGGCGACGGCAACACCGGTGCTGCAACTGTCGCAGAATTTGTCTGCAGCAAGCACCTCTGAAGAGGAAGCATGGCGGAGGGTGATCCAGGGATGGCTTGACGTGTTGGGGCCGACGACCGCAGCCGAGTTAAGCAAGATGCTCGGATTACCGATGCAAAAAATCGATGCGGCGTTGATCGGCTTAGAGGCAGCGGGCGTAGTCATGCGTGGGAACTTTACCGGCAAGACGGGGAACGTCGAGTGGTGCGAGCGCGGGCTGCTCGCGCGCATTCATCGTCTCACTCTCGGACGCATGCGGAAGGAGATCGAGCCGGCGTCGGCGTCGGAGTTTATGAATTTTCTCCTCGCCTGGCAGCATGTCACGCCCGAAACTCAGTTGCGCGGCCGCGACGGCGTGCTGCAGGTCGTTGAGCAGCTCCAAGGGCTAGAACTGCCCGCGCCCGCCTGGGAGCAGCATGTATTGCCTGCCCGGGTGCGCGACTACGATCCCGCCGATTTGGAAAATCTTTGCCTGGCGGGCGTCGCGGCCTGGGGACGTTTGCGCTCGGAGATTCCGGTCATCGATGACGAAGGAGAGGGAGCGCAAAAAAAGCGGCGGCGCCGTCTGCGGGCGCCGACGCGTAGCGCGCCCATCGCTTTTTTGTTGCGCGAGGAACGCGAATTCTTTTTCAGCGGAGCGCTCACCGCTCTGGATGAGCTTTCGGTGCTTACGCCGATGGCCCGCGAGGTCGCCCAATTTCTGCAACGGCAGGGCGCGTCGTTCCTCGGCGATATCGCCGCCGGCACGGGTTTATTGAAAGTCAAAGCGGAAGAAGCTCTGTGGGAATTGGTGGCCCGCGGGGTTGCCACGGGCGATGGCGTGGCAGGATTGCGGGTTTTACTGACACCGGAGATGAAGCGCCAGGGCGGTAGAGCCCGCCTAAGAGTGATCAGCGGCCGCCAGGCCCGCCTGCCTGGCGGCCTGCTTGGGCAACGGCAGACAGGCGGGCAGGCGCGCGCGCGCATGATGCCGATAGGCCGCTGGTCTCTTTGGCAGGCAGGTTCCCGGACTGAAGATCTCGGCCAGGAAAAAATTTGCGAGCATCAGGCGCGCCAACTGCTCAGGCGCTATGGCATCGTCATGCGCGAGCTTTTGGCGCGCGAGAGCGCAGTGCCGAACTGGCGTGCGCTGTTGCAGGTCTATCGGCGGCTCGAAGCCCGCGGCGAAATCCGCGGCGGGCGTTTCGTCAGCGGCTTTGTCGGTGAGCAGTTCGCCCTGCCCGAGGCTGTCGAGCATTTGCGCGCGCAGAGGCGGGCGCAGAAGTCGTCGGAGCCGGTGGTGTTGGCGGCCTCGGACCCGTTGAACTTGGCCGGGATCATCACTTCGGGGGCCAGAGTTTCCCCTTACTCAAATCAAGTCGTGGCCTTTGAGAATGGTCTCGCGACTGAGATCGGACCGCTGGGTGCGGTGCGCAGCCGGCTGCAACAAAGAAGCGCTGCTACGGAGCGCCGGCTTTAGACCGGCTCGGACATCGCCTATAGCGAACGTCGCCGCGGTTCTGGTTCAGGTCCGGGCACCACCGTTTAACGGCTGGAGCGGGCTCGAAGTCAAGACTTCTTTCAAGACCCGTAATTCAACCACGTCTTCCTGCAGTCGCGTCAACCCCTCCTTGGCGCGATGGATCTCGCTGAGCAGGTTGTCTAATTCTCCCAGGGGGATGGCGTCGAGGGATTGGCGGATTTTACGGCTCATTCCGAATAGGTTTTGCGCGCCGCCGTTGTCCGAAATCTTGCGATCTAGTTCCATATAGGATCGGGTCACGCTTTCCATCTGGCTTTTCACATCGTCCATGTTCGTTCTCCTTTTCTCTTGCGGTGATCGACGCGTTATTGTAACTACCTCAATCACAGTCGGAAAAAGAAAACAAGCATGCGGTGGGAACTTCCTTCGCGCTCGTGGAACCCGAAAGAAATATACCGATGGCCGCGGACGACAGTGGACCGGTTCGGCGTCTGATTAACGCGACGCGCAATTCGTTGTGCGGTCTTGGCGCGGCCTGGCGCGGGCAAGCCGCTCTGCGTTATGAGTTCTACGTGTTGGTGGTTGTGGCACCGGCGGGTTGGTACTTGGGCAAGAGCGGCGTGGAACGCGCCTTGCTCATCGGGAGTTGTCTTTTGGTGGTCGTCGTCGAACTGGTCAATTCCGCCGTCGAGACCGTCGTCGATCGCATCGGCCGCGAGCGCCACGAGCTGTCGGGCAGGGCCAAAGACATCGCCTCGGCGGCGGTGTTGGCCGCCATTGTCAATGCCGCGGTTGTTTGGATTCTTATTCTTTTAGGATAGCGACAATGATTAGTATTGGCGTTAAGGAGATGATGATGATTAGCGCGCGTAATATCCGTTGGATCGTTGTATTGGCCCTGGCTGAGTTCGGCATCGCGTCCGCGCTTCTAGCCGGCGAAGCCCTCGAAGTGATCAAGGTGTCTGCGGATCGTGCGATCCAAATTCTCAAAGACCCACAACTCCAGGCCAAAGAAAAAAGGAAGGAGCGGATCGAGCGGTTAAAGGAGATTGCTAATCCGCTGTTTGATTTCGAGGAGATGGCGCGACGGTCGTTGGGACCGCATTGGCGCCGCCGCAGTCCTCAGGAGCAGAAGGAGTTCGTCAAGTTATTCCGGGATTTTGTCGAAAAAACCTACTCGAATAATGTCGATCTCTACGCCGGGGAACAGATCGTTATGGGCAAAGAAACCATCGACAACGATTACGCCCAAGTGGATTCTAGTTTCATCAACCCCAAAGGTGAGGAGTTCTCGGTGGTGTTTCGACTCCGACGCACCGGGGGGAAATGGAAAGTTTACGACGCCGTGGTCGAAAACATCAGCATCGTTAACAACTACCGCTCGCAATTTGACCGCGTGATTTCCAAGTCCTCCTTCGAAGAGCTTATACGATTGCTCAAAGAGAAGGGGGGGTGATTGCCAGACAGAGGCGGAGTGTTTGCGGCTTACCCTCGCACCCCGCGTTGCACTATTCCTTAAAGTAGAGAAAGTAATATGGCCAATAAAAGCTGCCCCCTTTTTTCAGGCATGGTCATTGGCCTCAGCTTATGCATGCCTCTTCAGTCAGTGCTTGCGCAGGAGCCGTTCTATAAAGGGAAGTCCGTTCGATTCCTTGTGAACTTTCCTGCCGGAGGCGCTACGGATGTCGTTGCCAGGCTCGCCGCCAGGTACCTGCCTAAGCATATTGCCGGGAACCCGACGGTTGTAGTTCAGAATATGCCCGGCGGCGGCGGCAACATTGGAGCCAATTACGTTTACGAGATCGCCAAGCCCGATGGGCTAACCGTCGGTGTCTTCTCTGGAGGATACCTGCCGCAGATTCTGGGCGGATCTGGTGTCCGCTTTGACCTTAACAACATGCCGATCATCGCTGGGGTAGGCGAGACCTCCGTCGTCTACATTAACGGCGGTCGCCTTGCTTTGTTTTCGAATCACGGGCTGCGGCCAGCCTATGCGCGTTTACCGTGCAGGTGAAGAAACAAATGGTAAAACGACGCGATGCTGCGTTCTTCAAGATCCGTAAACCCATGCCGGTTGCGGTACAACAGAGTTACGTTCAATGACCGCTTATGAATCTCCAAGAGTTCCGCTCCTTGCAGCTCTAGATAGGACCCGAGCGTGCGCAGCGTATTAGAGACGCTGTAAAATTCAGGCAGCCGATCGCTCCTGACCCGTTTCGCGGCTCCCTGCCCCTCAAGACTTCCGATGTCCTGGCTGGCGTAGGTGAGTGAGGAGATTAGCCCTTCGCTACGCAAGCGTCTCTGCCACTCGCGCAAGGCCGCCAGGAGCGACGTTTCTTTTTCCGGCTGCCCATTCACCACGAAATGATCGCCGAGATACTTTAGTTCGAAAATATCGATTCTTTGGGCTTCCAGCGATTGGCCGATGGCCCTAAGCTGTCGATCGTAGGAAATCTTAGCAGCCATAAAATCCTCACGCGGGAACGACTGAAGTTCGAACATTTCGACTTCATAACATTGGTGATTGCCGGAGACAAGAGAAAAATCCGCTTTCTTGACAACCCGTAGGCCGGAAAGTATGGTGGTGCACGAATCGCAACTGCGAATTGCTCGGGAGGAATTCATGGCACGGCCGGAAAAAATAAGCGCCACGGAAAGCGGCGTCCATTACCGCGGCTTGCGCGACTGGCTGGAGCAGGTCGAGAAACTGGGAGAGCTGGAAAAGATCGACGGCGCTCATTGGGACCGGGAAATGGGCGCGATCACTCAGATGTTGACCGAAGGCGGCAAGGGCAGGGCGCCGGCGATCCTCTTCGATGAAGTGCCCGGATACCCGAAAGGGTATCGCACGCTTTACGGCCAGTTCTCAACGATCAGGCGGGTCGCGCTGACGCTGGGCTTGCCCCTCGAATACGAGCGCAAGGCCGACGTAGTCAAAGCTTACCATCACCGCATGACCGAGATGAAGTTGATCAAACCCAAGTTCGTCAAGAGCGGGCCGAT
>Ga0326597_10003594_pt1 | contig 22238 bp, 20 predicted proteins | sample RVTome_12_FD_203789 | JGI IMG/M metagenome (GOLD analysis project Ga0326597, IMG submission 203789) | Soil microbial communities from uranium-contaminated site in the Upper Colorado River Basin, Wyoming, United States - RVT100D185 | ecosystem: Environmental > Terrestrial > Soil > Contaminated >...
GTCGACGGCCATCGCCTACGAGCATGACAAGGCCAACCGGATGACGCTGATCGACGGGCTGCCCCAGGGCTATGACCTGGCCGGCAACGTCACCTTGGCCTACTCGGCTGACCGCGGCACGAGCTACATCTACAAGTATGACCACCACAACCGATTGACCGGCGTCTATGATGACACCGGCACGACGAGAAAGGCGGCCTTCACTTATGACGCCCTGGGGCGTAGAATTGAGCATGTCAACGACGTGCTGGGCAGCACGACGCGCTACTACTACGACGGCGTCAACGAGATCGTCGAGACCGATGACGGCGGCGACAAGCTGCGTTACTACGTCCACGGCCTCTCCTATGTCGACGAGCGTCTGATGATGATGGATTACAAGGACACCGGCGACGGCGACGACGACCGGCCGTACTACTTCATCCTCGACCGGATGTATAACGTCCGCTTCCTGGTCGATCGGGCCGGGGCGTTGGTCGAGCGCTACGTGTACGACGCCTACGGCCGGCCGCACATCCGCGAGAGCTGCGGCCGCGGTGATATGAATAATGAGACAACGCTGACCTCGACGGATGACACGCGCTTCACCGCCGCCAAGAACGCGACGATCTGGGACCCGCGGGCGGACATGGATGACGACGGCGACATTGATGCCGACGATCAGACGGCCTTTGACGCCAAAGTCGCCATCTGGCCGCCGCCGACGTTCGGCGCTCCCAACGTCGAGTGGGCCTTCAGCGTGGTTGGCAATCCCTTCATGTTCCAGGGCAGGCCCCACTTCGCCCTCGACACCACCGCCGACGCCACCGAAGGCAAGCTCATGCTAAACGACCACAGGGCGAGGCCGGATGATGTCGTGACCGGACGGTGGAACACCAGGGATCTGTTGTGGTACAACAGATCGTTACTTCGACCAGGGCACCCGATTGAGGTTCTACGTGCATTAGCCAAATTGTCGGAACGCGAGAGAGAGTATGAGGATGGACGCTCTCGCGTGACTAGTTTCGCGGGGCGCCGAACAAGGGGTCGCCTAGCGTTATTCGATTATCTTTCGAACAATCCAATTGCGAGAAACGATTCGACGGGCCTGGTTGATTGTGGTCCTGACAGAACGCCGGTACATTTTCGGGGCAGCACTCTTGAGGGGACTGAAGCAGCGTGTGAAGCAGCAATGCAGGCTGCCGGAGGCTTTCTTTGCACCGATACCTCCTGCGATCCGTCTTGTTTTGGAGATCAATGCACGGCAGCTTACACATGTAATGTCTGTAAGGGTGATTGTGTCGGTCCACCTGAGCCAGGGAGCGACTGCTTCAAGTGCAGGAAGAAGCCGGGTGAGAATAGCTGCTGGTGCCAGTAGAAGGCGTAGTCTGTGCCGCATCCTCAAGTATGCGTGCGTCGGCGTAACCATAACGGTTACTATCGTCATCGGGCTATCGTTGACCTGGCACGTCTACTATGTCGGAGACAAATTCGCAGTTGGATGGTGGGCAGGCGGCCTTGAATATCTGAACTGGAAAAGCAAACCTAAGTTCCAGCAAGAGGGCTTAGAACAGATGCTGTACCCAATGGGGTTCAGGGTAGATAGAATTGTATTGAAAGATCGATACGGGGGCTTGCTGATGAGATTGCCCCGTTGGTCCCCGGTCAAAGTCGAGCTCCCGAATTGGCTGCTCTTCGCCACGACGACTATGCCCACCGCTTTCTTCTTCTGGCTCGATCGCCGTCGGACCCGGCCCGGCCATTGCCAGCAGTGCGGCTATAATCTCACCGGCAACACGAGCGGCATCTGCCCTGAATGCGGCACGCCGATACCGAAGGAAATGCAGGAGCAACTGATCACCGCCCCGCCCAAGCGCTAGAGCGTCTCGTGGAGACACACGCTAGGCAAAATGACCAAGCGGACGAACGAGGCGGGGGTGGTGGTTCGACAAGGCCAACCGGATGACGCTGATCGACGGGCTGACTCAGGGCTATGACCTGTCCGGCAACGTCACTTTGGCCTACTCGACCAACCTCGGCACGAGCTACGTCTACAAATATGACCACAACAACCGTCTGACCGGCGTCTATGATGACACCGGCACCACCCGCAAGGCGGCCTTTACCTACGACGCCCTGGGGCGTAGAATCGAGCATGTCAACGACGTGCTGGACAGCACGACGCGCTACTACTACGACGGCGTCAATGAGATCGTCGAGACCGACGTCGTCGGCGGCGCGGCCCCTAGCCGTCTCGATAAGGTGCAGGATTTCGTCGAAGTCGGAGCGGGCGGGCGGAATGAGCCTGCCGTGCTTCGGCTGGTTGGGCTTGGTCGGTTTGCGAGTCCTCGTCATGCCGGCTACTGGGCTTGGGCCAGCGTTTCCTCCGCGATGCAGTAGAGGGACTTCTCGCCGCGCAGATACAGTTCGTTTCCGGCGATCGCGGGTGACGCTGCGAACGAGTCTTCGAGCGCGTTGGTGGCCAGGATTTTAAGCTCTGGTGCGCGTTTGATCACCAACGTTTTTCCGTTTCTGGCGACAATATAGACCCGATCACGTGCGGCAACGGGTGAGGCGTAGATGCCTTCGATTCCATCGAGTCGCTCGCGGGAGTAGTGCTCCTTGCCGGTCTTGGCATCGAAACAGGACAGGATGGCATTGTTGCGCTGCAGGAAAAAGAGATTGTCGCCGGTCAGTAGGGGAGACGGAACATACGGCGTGCCCTTGTCATGCTTCCACACGACGGCATCCGTGTTCGTGATATCGCCCGAGGCGCCCTTGTAGCGAATCGCCAGTAGGGCATTCCCTCGATAACCGCTCATCACAAAGACCATCCCAAAGTCACATACGGGCGTTGGGACGACATTTGCCGTCAGGCCTTTGCATTTCCAAATGACCTCGCCGGTTGCCAGGTCGTAACTGCGGACGAAGTTGGACCCGCCGATGATGACCTGCCGTCGCGAGCCGTCTTCCACGATGATCGGGGTGGTCCATGATGTCTGTTCGTCCCGATCGACTTTCCAAAGCTGCTTGCCCGTTATTTTGTTGAGAGCGACGACGAATGATTGTCCCTCGTGGTCCCAGTTGACAACGACTGTATCGCCGTAGAGCGCCGGCGAACTGCCCTCTCCGAAGCCGGCCCGGGTTTGCATCCGTCCGAATTCTTTGTGCCACTTGAGCTTTCCATTCATGTCGAGGCAGTACAAGCCGCGCGAGCCGAAGAAGGCATACAGATGCTTGCCGTCCGTCACCGGCGAGTTAGATGCCTGAGAGCTGTCAGGATGTCCGGCTTCGTGTGGCACCGATTCGCAAGCTGTCTTCTCCCATATCACCTTGCCGTTGTTTCGATCGAGTGCCATCACCACGAAACGATAGACATGCGTCGGTTTTTCCGCTCGTCGGCCGCGTCCCCGCCGCACCCTCGGTCGTCGCCCGGGATCGGCCGGCTGCTGAGACACGAATCCCTGCCAACCATTGTCGCCACTGTTCGCCAGGCGAAGCGACGATGAAGTGTTCCCCATTGCCGCATCGGGCGCAGGCTTCTCCTGCTTTTCCGTCTTGATGGCCGTCTGGATATAGATTCGATCTTCCCAGATGATCGGCGTCGCATTCCCTTTCCCCGGAATCGCCACCTTCCAGCGGATGTTCTTTGTTTCGCTCCATTCGATCGGCGGGTCGGCTTTCTTTGCGTAGCCGGTTCCATCCGGGCCGCGCCACTGGGGCCATACGTCGTCGGCGTCGGCTGCACGAACCGTGGTCGAAGAGGTCAGGCAACACATTATTGCGACGAGAAGTCTGTTCATGGCGGCACTCCTTCGTTGTTGGTTTCGGTCAACCGGGCACACTGCTAATGGATCGCATAGGAATAACTTGGACATATTTGCCCGCCAAACGGCAAGCCAGGTTGAGCGTTTTGCTCACAATTCGCACACGTTATTTCCACGCGACTCCTAACCTCCGTCGACGGTTAGCCTACACCAAAATCCGTGTTCTGCCACAATACGTTCACGTGCGGCTCATTCTCCAGCCAGGAAAACTCCTCTCGGAACCAGGCCTTGATCTCTTCGTCCATCAGGCCGTCGCTCAGGCGATTCTCCGAGAACAGGTTGATAATCCCATACCTGAACTTGCTCAGCAGGATGTCGATGTCTCGCCGGACGGTCTCCCGGGTCTGCCCGCGGAAGCCGATCATCAGGCATATCGAATCCGTCGCCTCGGCCACGTCCGCCGGATCCGACCAGTGCATCGCCTTGTTCAACACACCATTGCGCAGGTCGTCGTCAAAGGTTTCCACGCCCAGGAACAGGTGCGTGTCCACCTCGAAGAAGCGTCGCGTTCGCTCGTAGTCCTTACGGTAGGCCCAGTAGGACTCGGTCCAAAACTCACCGATTCCTTTGGCTTGCAGCAGGTCGCGGATCTTCCGGCGGACCGAGAGGGGAAGTTCCTGAATCGAGCCGCTGTTGATCACCATCAACCTGCCGAACTCTCCCGTCACTTTCGTCAGGTGCTCGTCCGCGATCGTTTCGATCAGGTGCTCATCGGTCGTGTTGTCGTCGATGTAGTCGCAAAACGAGCAGCGACTCCAGATGCAGGGCAACCCCCGCAGAAGCAGCACCTCCCGGGCAAGCCTTCCCCGATACTTGGCATAGCGAACCAGTTCCATGTCGTGTATCTTATAGGCTGCGGCGTCTTGAAGGCAAAGTGTCGGGGTTGGTGCGCTGTCGGGCCGAAAGCTGTAGCGGGCCGACGGGCACGTGTACCGGCGCGGACCTCCCCAAGCGGCTTGGCGTTCAGCGGCTCTTGATAAGCGAGCAGTCGATTGCGGTCTCCACGTGATGCAAACAGAATCCGGGCCCACCATAGATCAAAGCGCGTCGCAAGTGAGCAGCCGATGAGCCAGGCCAACGAGTCCCATGCCGTCCCCATCCATTCCGTCGACGCTCAAGCGCTGAAGGTCCTGCAAGACGGCTTTGCGGCCGTCCATGATATCGCTATGAAACTGGCGGGGCGGGGAAACGTGCAAGAGATTCTCGACACTGCGACTCGTCTGCTTGTCGAGACCATGCACCTCCGCGCGTCCGGCATCCGATTACTTGACGAGGACACCGGTGTCCTGCGTATCGCCTCGGTTTGCAACCTCTCGAACGAGTATCTTGACAAGGGGGCCATCAGCGCGACGCAGAGCCCGATCGACGTGGAGGCCCTGGGCGGCAAGACCGTCTACGTTCGCGATGTCCGCACCGATCCCCGCACCCGCTACAGGGAGAAGTCCCGAAAGGAGGGATTGGTCAGCGCGCTGGTGACACCGCTTCGATCCAGCGGCCGGCCCATCGGCGTTTTGCGAGCGTACATGGGCCATGAGCATGAGTTCTCCTGTTTCGACGTCGGGCTGATGGAGGCCCTCGCCTCACAGACGGCTGCCGCCATTGTGAACGCCAGGCTGCGCCGCGACGCTCGAGACGCCGAGCGGCTGGAGCGGCAAGTCAAGCTTGCCGGCGAGGTCCAGCGCCGCATGTTTCCCCGGCGCCTCCCGGCCAATCCGCATTACCAGTTTGGCTGTATTTATGAACCGAGCTTCGATCTGGGGGGCGACTTCTACGACCTTCTGGAGTTTCCCGAAGGCGAAGTGGGCGTCGTCATTGCCGATGTCATCGGCAAGGGCATCCCGGCATCGCTGATGATGGCCAGCGCCAGATCGGCCATCCGCGGCCACATCAAGTGCACACCGGACCTCGCCGAAGTGATGTCAGAGGTCAATCGCCGACTTTGCCATGACACGCTGAACAGTGAATTCCTCACGGCCTTCTACGGCGTGCTGAGCCCGGACGGCCGCCGCCTGCGCTATTGTAACGCCGGCCACGAACCACTCATCCTCATGCGCGAGGGAAAGATCAGGACGCTGGACGTCGGCGGGCTGGTCCTCGGCATCGATCCATCCGCCCGATACGAATGGGCCGAGCACCTGATCAAACCCAACGATCTCCTGGTCTTGATCACCGATGGGATCATCGAGGCACTCGACTTTGACGACCGGGCCTATGGCCGGGACAGGCTGCACGACTCTATTCTGCGCCACGGCGCCGATGCTTTGGGGCACTCACCCGACTTCATCGCCAAGCAACTCCTTTGGGACGTGCGAAGATTCACCGGCCTCGCCAAACTGGCCGACGACATCACGCTGGTCGTCACTCGGGTGAGTTAGAGTGTTAAGGCCGGAAGAGCCCTCGACGGTGTACGGCGGCTCCAGGGTAACCCGGGCGGACTCGACGGGGCGAAGGGCCGAGGATGCCGACTGACGCCGGCAAGTGATGAGTGCGCCAGGTTCCCGGGGTTGACAGTTGCCGACCTGGTGCGTATAGTCCTCATTTGGTAAGGTGCAGGTTAGGATCGCCAGCTGGGTCAATGCAGAAACGCAAGACGCAGCCGCCAAGCGAACGAGAGCAGCAATGTGTACAAACGACCGCAGGAGTTCAATCTCAATGGGGCGGAGAGGCGCGCGGCATCGACGAGTCACGGCCACCAGCACTGTGGGGCGCGGCAAGACCGTTCACTTATCCACCCTGCCCGAGTCCGATCATTGGTCCGATGAGCTCGTCTCACTGCACTTGGGGGATAGCCTTGACTTCTACGCGCAGTGGCCGTCTCCGACTGTAATCATTTCTGACGGCGGTTATGGGGTTCTCGGCTTCGAAGGCGACACTTCTGACCACCTTGGCTTGCCAGAGTGGTATGAACCTCACGTCGCTGCGTGGGCCAACCGCGCAACCCCGCAGACCACGCTTTGGTTTTGGAACTCGGAAGTGGGATGGGCAGCTGTGCATCCCGTTCTCGAAAAGCACGGGTGGCGTTACCAGAACTGCAATATCTGGAACAAGGGGCTCGCGCATATCGCCGGGAACGTCAACACTCAGAAGATTCGAAGGTTTCCGGTCGTTTCCGAGGTGTGCGTACAATACGTCCTGGATGCGCGCGTGAACGGATTGCCGCTACGGGCGTGGTTGCGACAGGAGTGGGAGCGAAGCGGCCTGCCATTTCGTATGGCTAACGAGGCATGTGGCGTCCGGGACGCGGCGGTGCGCAAGTACCTCGATCAGAGTCATCTTTGGTACTTCCCTCCCCCGGATATGTTCGTGCGCATGCAAGCATACGCGAACAAACACGGTAGACCCGAGGGGCGGCCTTATTTCTCGCTCGACGGTCATCGCCCTTGCACCGCCGAGGAATGGGCGCGGATGCGATCCAGATTTCACTGTCCCCACGGCGTCACAAACGTGTGGAATCGCCCCCCCGTGAACGGAAACGAGCGACTCAAGGCACCAGCGTCAGGGAGAGCGGCCCATCTCAACCAGAAACCGCTAGACCTCATTCGGATGATTCTCGAAGCCAGCAGCGATCCTGGCGATATAGTCTGGGAACCGTTTGGCGGGCTCTTCACGGCGTGCTACGCCGCCTGCGAGACAGGTCGCCGCGCGTTCGGCACCGAGATTGACCCAACTTACTATCAGCTCGCTATTCAGCGGTTCATTCAAGGATGTCCTGGACAGCCCGGTCCACTATTCCGAGTTGCTCGCTGAGCGCGCGCCGCATTTCTATTTCTTCGCTACGGAAGAGAATCTGGCTCCACTCGGAAATCGTCCTGCCGTGGACCTCTCGTGCGAGCACAAGCGCTTTGAAGGCTTCAATGTCTGCATGCACAATTCGGTCCATCTTCGCGAAATTCGTGTCCAATCTGTACGGGAATCGCGCGAGGAGTTCGCGCAGGCGTTTCTGATACTGCCGTGTTGGGCTGTATCGCTGGCCAGCTTTTCCCCACTTCTTGACGATTCGGCTAGCTTGTTGGAACTGCCCGGCTGTCCCCTGCCATTTATATCCGTTCGTATCGGTTTGTTGAAGGTTCCTTGTCCGCTGCGACGTGTCCTCGGGTTCGAGAACCAGATAGTCGGGCGGATTGTGATAGTGCGTGTCGCGCGCTACGGCGACAGACTTCGCGGACGCAACGCACACTCCAATGATTGACGGCTTCCCGTAGATGAGGTTTTGTGGCAACCACGCAAGCATGGCGACGTAGGTTTCGTCATGTTCGAAGTGGTTTTGCGAATCGCGGAATCGTGCCGTAATCTCAGTCGCTAGCGGGAACCATGCCTTGATCTCGAAGCCAGGGGCTGGTTGTATGCTGCCTTGGAAGATCGTGTCCGGAAACCCCGGGTCTTGGCGGACCCACAGACCATACCGCTTGAATTCCTCCAGACCGTTCAGGAACTCGACCGCGTTGAATTCGATCAGATTGCCAAGCATCGGCGACAGCTTAGAAACCACCTTTGCCAAATTCGCGGCGGCCGCTGATGAAACTGGCTTCGTGATCGAAAGCACGTCGAATACGTGACCGCGCAGCGACTTGAGATGGGTACTCGCCAACGCAATGGCCTCGGCCGTCGTCACGTTAGAGTCCCCTCGTCAATTCAGAGATCGTTACCTCGAGCGCACGCGCGATGATCGCGATGTTGCGAAGGGATACGTTCCGTTCGCCCCGCTCAATTCCGCCGATGTACGTGCGGTCTAAGTGGCATCGCCCAGCGAACTCCTCCTGCGAAAGCGAGGCTTTCTTTCGAAGGTCACGCACACGCTCGCCGAACCGAATCAAGATGTCGGCGTCCCTTGGCATGCGTGGAAGGGTACGGAGACTGGCGATTATGCGTCCACGGACTATGAGTAGCGTACGTTCGCTGATTCAAGGAGTCGAAATCGGCGTTCGCGCGGGAAGCGACCCACACGGACTTCCGCGATCTTTCCAGCGTCGGCTCCGCGAGTCGCGCAAGTGGACGGTCTATCCGAGCCACACCAAGAACGACCGGCACACGCTCAGCGACGGGCATGAGCCGACGCTCGCCGACTTCCTCAGGGCGCGGCATCGCCACCGGCGACAACAAGTTCTTCATCCCGGACCGCGCCGACGCGCTGCGTCGCGGCTTGCCCGGCGAGGGCCGCGTATACGGCGGCGGCCTCAACAAGATCGAGCCGAGCGAATTGGGCCGGGTCTCTGCCGAGTCGTTCGTTGGTCGCTGGCCGGAACTGGCTTCGAGCGTGCGCCGTGAAGACGAAGCCTGCCTGTTCGGATGAGGTAGACAACTGGCGACCGCCAAGTCGGTTTCTACAGTGTATCGACTTCAAGTCGCCGTAATCAGCGTGGCGGAGCAGTAGCGGAGCCGAATTCGCGAGTGCAGGACGGGTTGCCCCGCCACAGGTCGAACCAACGATAGTTAACCGCCATACGGTAGCTCGATTTCATCCGCCGCCATCCATTGCCGGGCGCCGTGCCGAACGTGCAGGATGACCACGTCGTCATCCCGAATCGTGAAGAGCAGGCGGTAATTGCCGTAAACGAACTGCCGGATTTCGAACTCGAAGGGACCGTTTTCGGGAGCGACGGCGCAGCGTTCAGGAAACGACTTCAGCGACATGGCCGCTTCGTAGAGACCCGCCCGCCAAGCGGCAGCGTTCGCCGGCGAATCTGCCCGAATAAACAGGTACGCCGCTTCGATTTCCGCCTCGGCGGGGGCTGCAACCAGAACTTGGTACCGAGTCATCAGCCACGAGATTACTCGTACTTGGTCTTCAGGTCATCCAGAGCGGCTTCCAGCGGCCGCGTTTCGCCCCGTTTCATGGCCTCGATGCCGCGTTGGATGCCCGCCGCGGCTTCCAGGCGCTCCTTTTCGTCAAGCATCCGCTGGTACGAGGCGGCGTCCTGAACGACGACTGCGGCCTTGCCGTTTACCGTGAGAACCTGCGGCTTGCCCGTCTGCGCGAGGCGCTCAACATGGTCCTTGGCGTTGCGCTGAAACTCTGTCAGGGAGAACACTTCGTTTAGGTCAATCAAGGGGCAGACCTCCAAGCATCGAATTCGCTGCTAAAACCATGATAGCATTCGCAGCCGGTCCCGGCAAGCCTGTTGTACATAATACCCCCGTTGAGGAATCATAAAGGACGTTATGATAAGCACTTGGCTCGGGAGGGGGAACCGCCGCGACACGGCGTTTCGGTTCGAGTGAGTCCCGGCGCGCCGGGATTTGATCAACTCGGCAAGAACTCGGCATGGGAAACGGGATCGTCGTTGCACCGCCGGCACGGCTGGCACGGCTCGGGTTTGAGGCTCTGCCCGCCGTCATCGAGGACGCCGGCGAAGGCGCCTCCCGGCGGTTCATCGAGTTCTTCACGGCGAACATTCGGAACAGGACTGACGGCTCCCGCGGCGGGCGGGACCGTGCGGCGGGGTACGAAAACGAGGCTGACGGGACTCGAACCCGCAACCTCCGGCGTGACAGGCCGGCGCTCTGACCAATTGAGCTACAGCCCCTCGACATTGCGAATCGGTGCAAACCGTGTCCGGGACACGCGGGGAAGATCACTCCGCCGGTGATCCGCATCGAAGGAGAGAGCAACCTACCTTGCAGGTGGCATCACTGTCAAGGTGCGGCCGGGCGAGGGTGGCGGTTGGGCGAATCGTTTGGCCGGCCGCGCCGGAAACCCCGGCTCCCATTGAAGTGAGCTGTGCCCCGGGCTAGAGCGGTTCCCGCGTCAGCGGACGATCAGAGCCGCGCCCGTAAGGAAGCGGCGTGCGGCGCATGGCCTGCCGAGCATCGCCTAATCATCCGGGAACCGCTCTAACCTCCGGCTTCCGCCGGTGGCTGGTGGATTCTTGGCGCGGTTGTCATTGATTCGGCCAACGTGGCCGCGCTGCTACCCCCAAAGGATCAGGCCGGTGTCGAATCGGTGCACCAAATCGGGATGGCGTGGCAGAACCCGGATCGCGTATCCGTGTTGGCCACTACGGAGGCACGGGAGTTCGCCGTCGAACCAGTAAGTGCCGTTTTCGAGGTGCTCGCCGCAGGTCATGGCCTCATTACTCCCCTCGACCAGCTCCCCATAAGCATTGACTCGACCGTGGTGGAGTTCTACGGCAACTTCGTCCGGTTCAACTTCGGCGAGATGTACACGGGCGCGGACACGCACCTTCGCTCCGACGGATAGTTCATGAGCGTCGTTGGCCTGGACTTCCTCGATGCGCACCTTGTTCCAGTGCAGGCTAAGGTCGCGTTTCCACTGCGACAGAGTCTTGGCGGCCTGGAAGCCATTGTCGGCAAAGTGTCTGTACTTCCTCGCGGTTGGGACATAGAGCCGATCGGCGTATTCCTTGACCATTCGGCTGGTGCTGAAGGCGGGAGAGATGGTGCGCATCGAGGCCTTCATCCCGGCGATCCATTCCCGCGGCAGGTCGGTGTCCGTCCGGTCGTAAAACAACGGTACGATTTCCTTTTCGAGCAATTCGTAGATGGCCTCGCTCTCGATGTGGTCGCGGTAGTCGGGATCGTCATAGACACGACCCTCTTCGATGGCCCAGCCGTTTTCGCCGTCGTATGCCTCAGGCCACCAACCGTCCAGCACGGATAGGTTCAGGCCGCCGTTTGGAACGACTTTCATGCCGCTTGTGCCGGATGCCTCGCGCGGCTTGATGGGATTGTTCAGCCAGACGTCGACGCCCTGTACCAATACGCGGGCCACCGTGATGTCGTAGTTTTCGATGAAGACGATTCGGCGGCGGAACTCCGGCTTCGCGATGTAGGAGATGATCTGCTTGATCACTTCCTTGCCCAGGTCATCCCGTGGATGGGCCTTGCCTGCGAAGATCATCTGGACCGGACGGTCCGTGTTCGACAAGAGCTTCGTGAGGCGATCCAGGTCGCGAAAAATGAGCGCGCCTCTCTTGTACGGCGCGAAACGTCGAGCAAAACCGATGGTCAGGGCATCGGGGTCCAGAACTTCGCCGGCGGCCTTGACTTCACTCGGCGGGGCACCGCGGCGACGGAGCTGCTCCTTGAGGCGACGCCTGGCGAAGGCGACCAGCGCCACCCGGCGGCGCTCACGCACGCGCCAGAGTTCAACGTCCGGAATCTCATCGACGCGCCGCCAAACTTCCCGGTCGTCGGGATTCTGGCTCCGCTGCGGCCCGAGGTACTCGTCCAACAGGCGGACCATCTCAGGAGAGATCCAAGTCTCCGTGTGTATGCCGTTGGTGATCGAGATGATCGGCACCTCGTCTCGCGGAGCGCCGGGCCAGACCGTGTGCCACAATTGTCGTGACACGTACCCGTGCAGTGCGCTCACGCCATTGGCCGAGCCGGACAGCCGGAGGGCCAGTATGGCCATGGAGAGCTTCTCATTGGGGTCAGCCGCGTTGAACTTGCCCAGCGCCGCAAACTCATCCAAAGTCAGGCCGATGGAGGGGAGAAAGGGAGCGAGGTATTTGTCGAGCAGTTTGGTGTCGAATTGATCAATGCCGGCGGGCACGGGCGTGTGAGTCGTGAAGACGCCGCCGGCTGCCATGGCCTCGCGCGCTTCGCCGAAATGCAGGCCCTTGTCGGCCATACACTCGCGAATCCGCTCGATCCCCAAAAAGGCGGCATGTCCCTCGTTCATATGGCAGACGTCCGGCGCGATACCCAGCGCCGAAAGCGCTCTTAGCCCGCCGATCCCCAGTAGCAACTCCTGTCGGATGCGCGCCTCATCGCCGCCGCCGTCGTAAAGCCGCTGGGTGATTTCACGGTCCTCCGGCTCGTTCTCCGGCAGGTCAGTGTCGAGCAGATACAGCGGGACTCGGCCGACCTGGACGGTCCAGATTTGTGCGGTGACCTCCCTGCGGCCGATCGGCAGACGAATCTTCAGGGGTGATCCGCCGTTCTCCTTCACGGTCGTGGCCGGGATCTGGTAGAAGTCCACCGCCGGGTATTCTTCCAGTTGCCAACCGTCGGTTGAGAGGCGCTGCTGGAAATAGCCGTGCCGGTAGAGGAGCCCGACGCCGATCAGCGGGAGGCCGAGGTCGCTGGCGCTTTTGAGGTGGTCGCCGGCGAGGATGCCCAGGCCGCCGGAATAAATGGGAAGACTTTCGTGGAGCCCGAACTCCATCGAAAAGTAGGCGATTCGCGCGTCACTGACGTCGGGGTGGGCCTTGCCAAACCAGGAGGGCCGTGCCATGTAGTCGTCGAATACCTGGAGGACGCGTTTCATCTCCGCCAGGTAGGCGGCATCCTGAGCGGCCTGGTCCAGGCGTCGCTGTGAGACGTGCGCCAGAAACTGCGCGGGGTTGCCGACCACGTCGTCCCACAGGTCCGGGTTGAGTCGCCGAAAGATCTCCTGCGCGCTGCTGTTCCAGCACCACCACAGGTTGTACGCCAACTCCCGCAGACGACTTAAGGGCTCAGGCAATGCGGGAACGATTGTGTAGGTTCGCAATTGGTACATGGTTTGGGTTCGGGTTTCCGTCACTCCGCCATCGCCTCCCGATGGTTCGCGATGTCCTCAGATGAGCCGTTGTCAATCGCGGCGGTGCGTTCCAATTCGCGGCGCCTGCTCACTCGGCGAGGCGCGGTTCCTATGCGACACCGTCAGAATACCATTTGACGGTCCGCTCCAACCCCTCGTCGAACTTGACTGTCGGCCGGTAGCCGATGACCTCACCGGCGAGTTGGATGTCCGCCCATGAGTGTTTGATGTCGCCAGGTCTGGCGGCGACGTAATTCGGTCGGACGTTCTTGCCCGTTAACTTGTTGATCCGCGCAATGATCTCATTGATGGTAATGTGCTCGCCGCACGCAATGTTCACAACCTCACCGCGCGTCCTGGGAGCCTCGGCCGCGAGCAGGTTGGCGTTGATGACGTTTTCGATGTAGGTGAAGTCGCGCGTCTGCTCACCGTCTCCGTAGACCGTGGGAGGACGGTCGGCGAGGATCGCGGTCACGAAGGCCGGAATCGCCGCGGCGTATTGGCTCTTGGGATCCTGCCGGGCCCCGAATACGTTGAAGTATCGAAGCGAGATTGTCTCGAGCCCGTAGCACGAGGCGAAGACCCTGCAGTATTGCTCGCCGGCGAGCTTCTGAACCGCGTAGGGGCTCAGCGGGCTTGTCGGCATCGATTCAATCTTCGGTAACGTGGGGCTCTCGCCATAGGCGGAACTGCTGGCCGCGGCGACGAAGCGCTTGACACCGGCTGTTTTGGCCGCCTGCAACATGTTGAAAGTCCCGTGGATGTTCGCCCGATGGCTGGTTGCCGGATCGGCGACCGATTTGGGCACCGAGGGCACCGCGGCCTCATGCAGCACGACCCGAACGCCATCGCAGGCGCGTCGACACACGTCCGGGTCGGCGATGTCGCCCTCAATCAGGTCGATGCGTCCCTCAAACGGAGCGAGGTTTGCCCGTTTGCCTGAACTGAAGTCGTCCACGGCGCGGACTTGGTGGCCACGTTCCAAGAGCCCGGCGATGAGATGCGAGCCGATGAAACCGGCTCCACCCGTCACGAGAAAATCCATTGATGAGAGACTCCTAAATATCTGCCGTCGGCGATCCGCTGTTTCCTTCCCGCAGGGTTCCCACTTGTCAGATCGGTCCGTTTCTCTTGAGGATGCACCGCGAAGGGGAGACGTCGGGCGGCGTCAGGTCCGGGAATCACTCCGAGACACAACGGTCAGCCCCAGCTCATTCGCCAGGGCGATCACCTTGTCGCGCTCTAGGCACAATGTCTTGTCCGCCTCGACGACCAGTGCTCGGGCCCCGGCCTGTGCGAGCCGTTCGATGGTTTCCGGCCCGATGGTTGGCACGTCGAAGCGCATGTCCTGGTTTGGCTTGGCGACTTTAACCAGCGTCCAACCGCCACTCCTGCAAAGTTGTCCGGCTCGCTCGATCATCGCATCGGTGCCTTCGATGGCCTCGACGGCGATGACGTCCAAATCCTTGACCGCGACGGCTTGACCGACGTCCAGCCGACCCATCTCCCTGGCGATGCGCCAACCCAGATCGGCATCGGCCTGCTGCCCGGCGGAGAGCGCCTTGCGCGTCATGAGCCCTTCGACGGCCATGGCATCGCGGCAGTATTGTGTTGAATCGACCAACTCGACCCCTTGTCGGGACATCTCATGGGCAACTGCAGCGAGCAGCGTATCGTTACGCCGGTCGGATGCGGCGAAGAACCAGACCTTGATGCTAGCCCAATCCGGGAGGTACGCCAACCATTGCCGCCATAGGGGAAGTTCCAGCATGCGCCGCTTGCGGACACCGCCGGCCATGATGGCGCGTGTGACGCCTTCACGTCGAAAGATGCGAATCCAACGCCCGAGCTTCGCGATCCCTGCAACGTAGAACGCATCGGCACCTTCGCGGATTGACCTGTCGTGGCTGCCGCGGAGGCCGACCACGACGACACGGAGCCCGGCCGCCTTGGCCCCGCGCAGCACATGCCGGGGAAACGAACCCTCCCCAGCGATCAGGCCCAGGCTCTCGCGCCTGCCGTGGTGAGACATGTCGACGTTCCTCGCGCCGGTACCGGCCGTTGAACCAAACGGCCGGGACACCCCGAATGGGGCATCGTAGCGGAGAACCCCCGTGGCCGCGATCAATCCACTCGGAGGCGGCCGTGACGGATCAGCCGCCGAAACCTATAATCACCAAGCGGAGCCTTGCACGCCGCGAGCCCACCCGTTCAAGCATGACGGCGGGAATCATCCTCACGCATTCCGATTAGAATGAGAGGCTGCGGGGTCGATACATAGTTACCCTCAGCGTGCTTTGTCCCCGCAGGACGGCCCATGAAGACGGATCTCCAATCCACGCAAATCGAGAGGCCGCCGACCCCTGCCGAACCGGAGGCCGAGCCAGCCGCTTCGCCTCGAAAGGCCGGCGTGGTGGGCTTCGCGGTGTCCACCGTCGCCGTGTTGCTGATCCTGGGAGCCGGTGCCGCCGGTTTCCGGTGGCTCGTGAGCACCAAACCTGAGGCGACGCGCAGCACCGAAGTGTCGCTGCCGCCGTTGGTTGAAGTTCAGACCCTTGTGGCGGAGGATCTGGTGCAGGAGTTCGTGGGCTATGGCAGCGCACGCGCCGATCGCGAAGTCGTCCTCGCCGCGGAAAGCGCCGGCCAGGTGGTCGAGCTTTCCGACGGGGTCAAGGACGGCTCTCACGTGACGCCGGGCGAGGTCTTGCTCCGCATCGATGATCGCCAGTATCGCCGCCAACTCGACAAGGACCTGGGCCTACTGGCTGAAGTCGAGGCTCAGTTGGCCCGTCTGGACGTTGAACATGCCAATGTTCAACGACTCATCGAAACGGCTGAGGCCCAGGTCAGGATCACCCGCGACGAACACGAGCGCCTCAATCGCCTGCACGAAAAGAATCTGGCTTCGAAGAAAGAATGGGATTTCGCCCGGCTGGCGTATCACACGCAACTTCGCGAGCTTCAAGGCTACCAAAACCAGCGCGATCTCATTCCTGCGCGTCGGGCCGAACTCTTCGCCGTTCGCGAAGCCAGGCGGGCCGACGTGGAATTGGCGAAGATCGCGTGTGAGCGATGCACGATCGTCGCGCCACCTGCCGGCAACGATCGGTCGGAACATCAGCGAGGCGGGTCGACCTCATCGCCGGTTTGGCAGATCGAGAGGGTCATGGTCGAGGTCGGTGACCGTGTTCAGATCGGCAGTGAGATCCTGCGGATGATGGGGACGCGGTACATTGAAGTCCCCGTTGAGCTTCCCTTGTCGGCCCGTCCCGAGATCAGGCTGCAAGTCCGTTGCACCCTGACCATGGACAGCATGCCCGGTGCGAAGTGGGAGGCGTTTGTGGCGCGGCTCTCTCCGGCGGCCGATACCCACAGCCGAACCTTCACCGCTTACCTGGAAGTGGACAACCAGCAACAAGAGACGCCGCTCGTGCCCGGTTACTTTTTGACCGGCCACGTGACCGGCCCGACGCTCCGGCAGGTGTTGGCGATTCCGCGCGGAGCGATTCTGACGAATCAGGTCTTTGTAGCGAAGGGCGGAGAGGTTCATCTCCGTCACGTGCGGGTGGACAATCTGGTGGGTGAGCGGGCCGTGATCTCCGGCGATGTCGCGCCGGGCGACCGCGTTGCCTTGACGAATCTGGACGTCCTGTCCGAGGGCTCTCCGGTCAGATTGCAAGAGCGTGATGATCGAACGGGCCGCCTTGGCGAAGACATCGCATCCGGCGTGAGGGCTGATGTTGCCGGTGATCATCGCGGAGGGCGGGCAGCGGCCGGGACTTCCAAAGAAACGCCATGACTTCTCTGCCACGGTTCAGCGTCAACAATCCGGTCCTGGTGAACCTGATGATGTTCGGGCTGATCATCGCGGGGATCTATTCCACGTTGACGCTCGTTCGGGAGATGTTTCCGGAAAGCGATCCGGACCAGGTGCAGATTCAGACGCTCTATCCCGGCGCCACGCCGACTGAAGTGGAAAAGGGAATCTCCACGAAGATCGAGGAAGTCATCAAGGACATTGACGGCGTCGACGAGTTGAGGACGACCAACGGCGAAGGCGTCAGCACGATTAACGCCGTGTTGTACAATGACGTCGAGGACGTGGATCAGGTTGTGACGGACATCAAGGCGGCAATTGACACGATCCCGCGCGACGAATTCCCGGAAGAGGCCGAAGAGCCCCAGGTCACGAAGTTCGAGCCACAGCTGCCGGTGATCAACGTCTCGTTCTATGGCGACTTCGACGAGGAGACGCTCAAGGGCATCGGCAAGCGGCTGCGTGATGACATTTTGACCATCCCCGGCGTCACCAAGGTCGCTCTGCGCGGGACTCGAAAGGACGAGATCAGCGTTGAGATCCAGCCCGAGCGGCTAATCGAGTACGACCTGTCACTGCCGGCAATCAAAGATGCCATCGCCCAGGCGAATCTCGATCTGCCCGGCGGTCAGATCAAGACCGGCGGCGCGAACGTGGCGGTTCGGACGCTCGGCGAGGAGGATCAGGCTCAGCCGATCGGCGACATCATCCTGCGGAGCGAGCCCTCCGGAAAACTGATTCGCCTCAGAGACGTGGCCGACGTTCGCGATACGTTTGAAGATGCAGACGTCGTGTCTCGGTTCAATGCCAAGCCGGCCGTGACCGTGACCGCTTACAAGACGTCGGATCAGGATGCCATCGACATTTCTGCGAAGGTCAAGGCCCTGGTAGCGGGTAAGACGGGCCAATCGCTCGACATCGATTGGCGCCAACAGTTGATGTACTTACTGCGCTTCAAGAATGAGCGCGAGCGCCGCCAAGTGTACGATCGCGCCCTGAACAGTCCATACCCCTCGGTCGGCAAACTCAAGACCTCAACCAATCTGGCCCGGTTCATTGAGGGCCGCCTGGACCTGCTGACGCGCAACGGGTTTTGGGGCCTGGTATTCGTCTTTGGTTCGCTGCTCGCTTTTCTGAACTGGCGCGTGGCCTTCTGGGTGATGAGCGGGCTGATCATCTCGGTCCTTGGAACGCTGGTCATCATGGACATGCTGGGCTACACGCTGAACCTCTTGAGCATGTTCGGCCTGATCATCGTGCTCGGCATGCTCGTGGACGACGCGATCATCGTCGGGGAACATGTCTTCACGAAGGTCGAGCAGGGGATTGAGCCCAAGCTGGCAGCCATCCAAGGCGCCGAGGAAGTCACCTGGCCCGTCGTCGCCGCCGTGACGACAACCATCGTTGCCTTTGCACCCCTGATGTACATTGAGGGCCGGATCGGTGATTTTATGGGTGTCCTGCCGGTCATCGTGCTCTGTGCGCTCAGCGTTTCGCTGGTTGAAGCCCTCTCGATTCTGCCGTCGCACCTGGCCGAGTGGCTGCGGCCGCACAAGCTGGCGGACCATCCGACGATCGCGACACGTGCACGGGGTTTGGCGAAGGTGATCCGATCGGCACAGGCTTTTGTCATTCGCGGCGTGCTGATGCGGGGCTACGAACGGTTACTGCGGCTGAGCGTATCCAATCGCTACGTCACGCTGAGTGTCATGCTGGCCGTGTTGATGCTGTGTGGCGGGCTTGTCCTGGGCGGCCGCGTCCCGTTTGTTTTTTTTCAGAAGATGGATTCCGAAACGATCGTCGCCGGCCTGCGGATGCCGGTCGGGACGCCGATCAGTCGAACTGATGCCGCGATCCGGGTGATCGAAACGGCCGTCGTCGAACTGCCGGAGTTGGATTCCCTCTATACACTCCTGGGCACGCAATACAGCGTAGACGGCTCCAGTTCGGCCAGCGCGTCGCACCTGGGCCAGGCGATCATCGAACTGAACTCGGTCGAAGAGCGGGACCGCACCAGCGAGGAAATCATCCAGGAGCTGCGCCGCAAGACGCGAGACCTGCCGGGGGCTAACTCGCTCAAGTACTCGAGTATGCAGGGCGGGATGGGTGGAGCGCCCATCCAAGTGGAGATCAGTGGGGATCGGTTGGACGATCTCATCCGGGCGTCGGACCGAATCAAGGAACGGCTGCATACTTATACAGGCGTCTATGACATCGAAGACGACTTCGACGCGGGCCGGCGGGAGATCAAGATCGAATTGCTGGACTCGGCCAGGGCCCTGGGGCTGACAACGTCATCGTTGGCCGGCCAGGTGCGCGGTGCGTTCTACGGCCTCGAGGCGAAGATCATCCAGCGTGACCGCGAAGACGTCAAGATCATGGTTCGATATCCCGAGTCGTATCGCCGGCGAATTTATGACCTGGAATCCATGCGGATCGTCACGCCCGACGGAACCCTCGTCCCGTTTTCCGAAGTCGCCAGATTCACCGAAGGGCGCGGCTATGCCACCATCAAAGTCAAGGACCAGAAACGCACCGTGACGGTCACGGCCGACGTCGACGAAAACGATCCCACCGCCAACGCCTCCGTGATCAACGCGGACGTGGTTACGGCGTTCCCCGCGCTGGAGCAGGAGTTTGCGGGGCTGAAGCTTGAGCTCGGCGGCCAGGAACGAGACCGAGGCAAGGCGTTCGGTTCGCTGATCGAGGACTTTCTCGCGGCAATCCTGATGATCTACGTTATCTTAGCGGGATTGTTCCGCAGCTACGTGCAGCCGGCCATCGTGATGGCCGCCATCCCCTTTGGCGCCATCGGTGCAGTCCTCGGGCACTTGGCGATGGGCTATCCGCTGACGATGTTCTCGCTCATCGGCCTCGTGGCGTTGACCGGGATCGTCGTCAACGATTCGCTGATTCTGTTGACCTTCATCAACCGGCGACGCAAGGAGGGCATGGAGCCGTATCAAGCCGTCATCGACGCCGGAAGCGGCAGGCTCCGGGCCATCCTGCTCACCTCGATCACCACGATCCTGGGGCTGGCGCCGCTGCTGAGCGAGACCTCGTTTCAGGCCAGGTTTCTGATCCCGATGGGCATCTCCATCGCTGCGGGATTGGCCTTCGCCACGGTGCTGACGCTGATCGGCGTGCCGTCACTCTACATGATCCTGGTGGACGTTCAGCGGCTCTTCGGCAGGATTCGAGCGGTCCTGTTCGGGGCGGCGCCGGCAAGGGCCGGGGCGTGAATCCGTCGGTCGGGCTTACTCCTCAGCAAGCGAGCGCGAGGTCACGATGCCGCATTCCGGGCAGCGATAACTTGGGCAGCCGGTCAGGTTGTAGCCGCAGTGCAGGCAGATGGGGATTCCCTTCTTGAGGAGTTCGATCCGCAATGCCTTCCTCATGCTGGGGCGAAAGAACAAGTAGGTCAACGAAAAATAGACGATCCCGAGAAGGTCGATTCCATGAAAGTATGCCCAGTGTAAATTCAAGCTTGAGACAAGAAAACCGTATGCTACAACGCATAGAAAAAAGGAACACAAAGAAAAGACGAACCATGCGTTGAGGACTATGTTTCGATGCACACGTTGACAGGCGAGCCAACGGTCTTGGTCACTCTCGAAGCGGCTCAACTCCGGATAGAACCTGACCAGGATTGAACCTCTCTTGATGCGACGCCGCTTCAGCTTCAACAAAATACGATCCACGAGTCGTCTAATTGGAGTCCGCGGGTCTTCTAGTTTCACATTAAGGCCCTGCCGGCTTCTTCGTAGGTGGAAAGAGCCACTTACGGGGGCTGTGGAGGCGGCGGCGGCCCTGCTCGACGGTCTCGGCGCCGTCCTCCAGCCCCGCACGCCGGCCTCCTCCGACAGCAGGTAGCCCGACACCCCGCGCGAGGACCGAGCAAAGGAAGCTCGGTTCAGCGCTCGCTTATTCCTCAGCAAGCGAGCGCGAGGTCACGATGCCGCATTCCGGGCAGCGATAACTTGGGCAGCCGGTCAGGTTGTAGCCGCAGTGCAGGCAGATGGGGATTCCCTTCTTGAGGAGTTCTTGCCGAAGATATTTCTGCACCCGTTCTCTCGTCAGAAAAACCAAGGGGATCTTGGCCAAAAAAAATGCTCCAATGGCAAACAGGTCCGCCCACAATATGAAACCACCATATACCCACAATTTGTGGCTGAGGGATAGATTTGGGTTGGGACTTGGAAGTCCAAGGTAATGGAAGAAGAAGAAGTAACAAGGTATACCGGCCGCAACGAGGAAATAGAGCCATCCGAGAAAGAACCATGGACTAAGGGTTAACTTCCGGCGATAACGGGTCAAGGCCTCATTGCGGTCATTGGTGTCCTTGAACCGGGCAAGCTCAGGGTACAAGCGAAGATACATTGAGTCTTGGACGGTCAAGAGTTTCTTGATCGGACGGTACATCATCCATGGCCTCGAAGACAATCAGGGACACCCGATCTCTACATCGTCACAATTGAAAAGCCCACGGCAGTTCACAGTGTCAGACGATCATTTCTCCGGCGGACGCGGGATCACCGTGCCGCATTCCGGGCACTGCGCGCTCTGGCAGCCGGTCAGGTTGTAGCCGCAGTGCAGGCAGATGGGCACGCCGCGTTTGTGGAGTTCTTGACGCAGGTTCCTCCGAGTTCGTTGCCTGAACAACAAGAGAGGTACTATCATTGTCGCCAAGGGAATCCCCAGGCCACCGAGGGCAATGGTGCAGCATATGTAAATCCACGAGGACCGCGAGGTGATTGAGGTCGAGAAGTGGATATAGGGAATGCCCACCAAAGCAGCCAAGAAGCATGTTATACACAGGTATCGGGCACTGAAGAACAGTTTTTTCCCAATAGTTTTCAGAGCTCTAGCTCCGTCAGTAATACTCTGAAAGCGTTCAAGTTCGGGGTACAATTGAACATGTAGTTTATACCGTATGTGCAGAAGTGTTTTCAGCGTCATAACCAAGACCCAAGGCTTCGATAAATAATGCAATGTTTGATGGTTACTACTCCGACACCGAATATCTGAACAGTCGAACAAGTTACCGATCAATGCGCCGCATAGTTGACATGCGGTTCCTCGAAATACGCCTGGACAATCTCAGGGCGATTCTGTGTTGCCCGCAAGT
>Ga0326597_10003595_pt1 | contig 22234 bp, 21 predicted proteins | sample RVTome_12_FD_203789 | JGI IMG/M metagenome (GOLD analysis project Ga0326597, IMG submission 203789) | Soil microbial communities from uranium-contaminated site in the Upper Colorado River Basin, Wyoming, United States - RVT100D185 | ecosystem: Environmental > Terrestrial > Soil > Contaminated >...
AGGACAAGAAGCTCGACCGCGGCGTGGACGTGCTGATCGCCACGCCGGGCCGCCTGCTCGACCATTTCGAGCGCGGCAAGCTGATGCTCAACCAGGTGCAGATTCTCGTCATCGACGAGGCCGACCGCATGCTCGACATGGGCTTCATTCCCGACGTCGAGCGCATCTGCAAGCTGATCCCCTTCACGCGGCAGACCTTGTTCTATTCCGCGACCATGCCGCCCGAAATCCAGAAGCTGACGAGCCAGTTCCTGCAAGCGCCGGTGCGCATCGAAGTGGCGCGTCCGGCCACGGCGGCGGCCACCATCGTGCAATCACTGGTCATGGTTCCGCGCGGCGACCGCGTGAAGCGCGAGGCGCTCCGGCGCATCATGCGCGAGGAGGGCGTCAAAAACGCCATCGTGTTCTGCAACCGCAAGCGCGACGTGGATATCGTGGCCAAATCGCTCCTGCGCCACGGCTTCAAGGCCGCGGCCTTGCACGGCGATCTCGACCAAGCCACGCGCACGAAGACGCTCGACGCGTTCAAGTCGGACGAAATCCTCTTTCTGGTGGCGTCCGACGTGGCGGCGCGCGGGCTCGACATTCCCCTCGTCAGCCACGTGATCAATTTCGACGTGCCGTTCCAGCCCGACGACTACGTGCACCGCATCGGCCGCACCGGCCGCGCGGGCCGCGTGGGCCATTCGGTGATGATCGCGCAATCCTTCGAGGAGAAGAACGTGAGCGCGATCGAAAAGCTGATCGGCACGACGGTCGAACGGCGCACGATCGAAGGCCTCGTCGCCGACGAGCCCGGCAGCGCACGCGATGACCGTGGCGGCCGCGACCGCGGGCGCGGTGGACGTGGCCAGCGCGGCGGGCGTGGCCGCACCGAGGCGCCACGTCGCGACGCGCCGAAGGCGGAAGCGAAGCCCGAAGCGAGAATCGTCGAGGCCGCTCAGCCCGCGCTATCGAAACCGCGCCCGGAGGAGCCGAAGGCGGAGCGCAAGCGCGAACATCACCCGCGCGAGCAGCACCATCGCGAGCAGAAGAAGCCCACGCCCGTCGAGCGCAACGAATTGCCGGCGTTTCTGCTCCGCCCCGTCACGCTTCCGGCGAAAAAGAAGACCGAAGCCGACGCGTGAACGGACGCCCGCTCATCGCTTGATCTGGCTTCCCATCATCTTGACGATCTTCTCGCCATAGGGCGGGCGCAGCATCGCGGCCACGTCCATCTTGGCCTGTTGGAAGACCGCCTTGGCGTGGCTGAACGTCCTGAAGCCATCCGCGCCGTGATAGGCGCCCATGCCGGACGGCCCCACGCCGCCAAACGGCAAATCCTCCATCGAGACGTGCATCACCACATCATTGACGGTGACGCCGCCCGAGGTCGTGCGCGTCAGCACGCGGTCGCGCTCCGCCGCATCGGTCCCGAAATAATAGAGCCCTAGCGGCCGCGCGCGGCCATTGACGTAGCCGATCACGTCGTCGATCGCCTTGTAGGTCTTCACCGGCAGCAATGGCCCGAAGATCTCGTCCTGCATGATCTTCATGTCGTCGGTCGGGTTGAGAACGATGGTCGGCGGAATCTTATGGAAGGGCTGCTGGCGGAAATCCTCCTTCGCCGGATTGATCTCGATCACTTCGCCGCCCTTGGCCTTCGCATCCTCGACATAGGAATTGAGTCGGTCGAAATGGCGCTGATTGATGACCGAGCTGTAGTCGGGATTGTCCTTGAGCGTCGGAAACATCTTCGCCACGGCGCGCTCGGCCGCGGCGACGAAATCGCGCGCCTTGCCGTCGGGCACGAAGACATAGTCCGGCGCCAGGCAAATCTGGCCCGCGTTCAGCGTCTTGCCGGTCATCACGCGGGCGGCCGCGAGCGTCATGTCGGCCGTATCGCCGATCACTACGGGCGACTTGCCGCCGAGCTCGAGCGTCGTCGGCACCAGGTTCTCCGCCGCCGCGCGCATGACGTGATGGGCGACGGAGGTGGCGCCGGTGAACAGAAGATGGTCGAAGGGCAGCTTCGAGAACTCGGCGCCCACCTCGGGTCCGCCGGTGATCACGGCCACTTCGGTTTCGTCGTAGGCGGTGCGGATCATCCGCGCCATCAATTCCGAACTGCGCGGCGTGTATTCCGACGGCTTGATCATGCAGCGATTGCCCGCGGCAAAAATTCCCGCCAGCGGCGTGAAGGTCAGATTGACCGGGAAGTTCCACGGGCTGATCACGCCCACGACGCCCTTCGGCACGTAATCGACCCAGGCGCGCGCGCCGAAGAGGCCGAGCAAAGCGGGCGTCACCTTGCGCTTCTCGCGGCGCATCCAGGATTTGAGGTTCTTCTTGGCGAATTTGAGCGGCTCGATCGCACCGAACACGTCGGTGATGAGCGTGGCATGCACCGAGCGATGACCGAAATCCTCGCGCAGGACGTCCACGATCTCGTCCTTATGGTCGACAAGCAGGCCGATCGCGCGATCGATCCATTCGATGCGGCGCGCGGCGCCGGGCGGGCCGTCCGCGACATGCGCGCTGCGCTGACGCTCCAGGATATCGCGCATCGGACTCGACGGGCGGCCCGCGACGACAGGCCGAACTTCTGCAACGCTTGCGGTCATGGGTGTCTCGCGCCCACCGGCGGCCCGGGCGCCCTCCTGTGCCTTCCACCTCAAGATAGAACAGATCGGCCGGTTCGGGCCAAGAATTCGAGGCACGGAGCGGGTCTCCGCTTTACGATTTGTTACGGGGAATCGTAGAGAATGCCTTCGGGTGGCCCGCGGCATTTGCGGGTACGCGCTTTCGTGCCGGGGGATCGGCGCGCGCGCCGGAGGGGGTTCGAAGTGAGCCGTTACGTCAACGCAGAACGCGCCGGGGCATTCGCCAAACGGGCGCTCGATCTCATGACGGAGCGCGCGGTCCCGCCTACGCCCGACAATTTCGAGATCTGGTTCTCCTATGCCTCGGGCGAAAATCCCGAACTGGCGCGAACCATCGACGTTCTTCTTTCCAACAAGCGCGAATTCGACGAGACGGTCCTGCTGGACCTCCACATGCAGTTTTTCGCGCCCCATAAGGCCGCGGAGATCGTCAACGAAGTCGGCACCAAGATGTCGGCCGAAATCGATTCCCTGCTCGCGAATTTGGAGTCGGCGACCAAGGACGCCGACGCCTATGGCCAGACGCTGTCGCACGCTTCCGGCGAGCTCTCGGCGCAGCCCGCCGCGGCCGGCATCAAGACGCTGGTCGACAGCGTGATCGTCGCCACGCGGGCGATGGAAGCCCGCACGCACGCGCTGGAAGGCGAATTGCAGAAATCGTCGCGCGAAGTGACCGAGCTGCGCGGCAAGCTGGAAACCGTGCGGAAGGAAAGTCTGACCGATCAGCTCACTGGCCTGTCCAATCGCAAGGCCTTCGACGCCGAGCTTCGCGATGCGGCAACCCATGCCATGGAAACGGGCGAGGCCTTGAGCCTTCTCATGTGCGACATCGATCACTTCAAGGCGTTCAATGACACCTGGGGGCATCAGACGGGCGACCAAGTGCTGCGACTGGTGGCGAGCTGCCTTTCGGAAAACGTGAAGGGCCGGGACACTGCCGCGCGCTATGGCGGCGAGGAATTCGTCGTGATCCTGCCGTCGACCGAATTGGACGACGCCATTCGCCTCGCCAATCAGCTCCGCCTCAAGGTCGAATCGAAAAAACTCGTCAAGAAATCGACGGGCGATATTCTGGGCACGATCACGATGTCCACCGGCATCGCCATTTTCGACCCGGGCGAACCGCTTGCGGGTTTCGTCCAGCGCGCCGATGCGTGCCTCTACGCCGCCAAGCGCTCGGGCCGCAATTGCGTCGTCACCGAGACCGACGACGCCTATTCGAGCCTGGCCGAGACCGAGGCGGCCTGAGCCGGGCGTCTCCCGCACCCGCGATTTGGAGCGCGCGGATAGGCCGCGCACCCGCCGAAGGCCCTACGTACAATTCATCGTGAGGTTCCGCGCAAGACGCATGGCTCACGCCCCTGTGATTCGTACTTTCCCCTACCATTTCTAGGCTCGCAGGCGGGACGATTCCGTCCCGCGTGGGGGCTCCATTCGATATGCCCGATCCGATTGCCGTGCCATGAGCGCGATAGCCGACGCCGCGGCACAGTTCCGACTCGCGGCGGCGCTCGACGAGCAGGGCCGCCATGAGGACGCGCTCGCGCAATTGCGGGGCGCGGCCAAGGCCGGCCATGTCCCGGCGATGACCCGGCTTGGGAAGCGTCTGCTCGTCGGCGAAAACGCGCCGTTCGCACCCCAGGAAGGCATGGCCCTGCTGACCAATGCCGTGGAGCGCGGCGATGCGGAAGCCATGGCCCAGATGGCCACGCTGGCCGGTGCCGGCGCGTGGATGCCGCAAAGCTGGACCGTGGCGCTCAACCTGCTTCAGGAATCGGCCAAGCTCGGTCGGGAGGATGCCAGGGGGCAATTGCTGCTGCTCGCGGCGGATAGGCCGCTCGCCGACAGGATCCGCGGTGGCGTGACCGAGGAGCCGGAGTGCTGGCGCCCCCTGCGCGAGAGCGTGAACATCGAGGCATGGCTCGCGCAGCCGGGCAGGCGGCAAGTCTGCGACACCCCTCGCATCTGGGTGAGCGAGGATTTCACGACGCCCGATATCTGCGATTGGCTGGTGGCCAAGGCGCGCGGCAAGTTCAAGCCGGCCAGGCTGTTCGACGGCAAGAAATCGTCCTTCAGCGAAGCCAGGACGTGCAGCGATTTCGTCTTCGACATCGTGGCAGGCGATCTGATTCTTCTTCTGGTGCGCGCGCGCATCGCGGCGCTGACCGCGCTACCCACTTTCGCGATGGAGCCGCCGCAGATTTTCCATTACGCGCTCGGCCAGGAGATCAAGCCGCATTTCGATTTCCTGTACGACGGCAAGCACGGCTACGGACAGGCCGACGGATATCAGGGCGACCGCCTGGCGACGTTCCTGCTCTATCTGAACCACGACTACGGGGGCGGCGAGCTCGAATTTCCGCGCGTCGGATTCCGCTACAAGGCCAAGGCGGGCGACGCGATCTATTTCGCCAACAAGACCCGCGAGGGCGCTTCGGACCGGCTGAGCCTGCACGCCGCGCTGCCGATCACGAGGGGCGAGAAATACATCTTCTCGCAGTGGATCCACGACCGCGCCTTCACGGCGTGAGAAGCCGACTCCGTTTCATTGGATCATGCGCCGAACGTTCGGTCTACGATGCTGCCAAGCGACGAACAATCCGATTCCTTCGCATGGCACCGTGATAACATCGACGATACGCTTCACCGCCTCGACCGTAAATCCTCAAAGCGCCGGATGTTGCAGGCGATATTTCGCAATGTCGAGGAGCGGAATGAACAACATCACCAATAGAAGGATCGCCGCGAATGGGAACAAAGCCGTCGCGAGCGGACTGCCGGCATATCGCTCGACGGCCAGCGCCAAAACGATCATTGAAAAGTAGAACGCGCACCACTCGAATAGATAGACGTCATGGCGCGCTCCAATCGGAGCGACTTCGGCATTCGTCGCGATACACGTTCTACCGCCAAAAAAGAACTGTACAATATGCCAAGCAAAGGCTGTCGTAGCCGCGACGGCAACAAGATCGAGAGATAGTTTCGACAAAATCATGCCGACAAACAATAAGGAACCCAAGAGAGACGAGAACACCGCGTTTATCAGCGCGCCGCTTCGGCCAGCGGGCGTGTCGATAAAAAACCATCTGCGGCCCGGCAATAGCCGAAAGATCGAAAAGAGAGGATTGAATCCTTCGCCTTCTGGGAATTGATAGAATACCATTCTCCATCTCCCTATTCTCGCCGACTCTCGCGGTCCTAGTCCCAATGCCGGATCGTGGAATTGCCGAACCAAATCGCGACAAACCATGTTAGGCGCGACTTGGTATCAGATCGCCTACACCACCCAATTTCTTGCGCGTCCGCGCAACACCTCGCGTCTTGCGCCCCTGTTCACTTGCTAGGGCGCGTAGGCATATTCATCACGGCCGCGACGAAGCCGACTTTTGCCCGTTCCGGCAGGAGCCGACCGTGGGCCGGGGGCCGCGCTTCGCCACTCAGAGCTTGCCCGGCGCCGTGGCCGTGCCGCTCCGCGCGCCGTCCGGGCGCGGCACGGCCAGAACCAGCAATCGGTTCATCAAGAAAACGGCCAAAGGCGCGACTGCGACCAGCAAAAACAAGTGCGCCGTCAGCCCGACGATCGTATTCTGGACCGGCCGGGAAAAATCCTCGACCAGCGATTGGGGAAAGAAAAACAGGAAAATACCCCAATAGGATACGAGCTCGATCCGGAAAAAATAGATGGAGGCGACGTCTATAGTAGCAAGACACCGGAAAACGGTCGCAATCATGAGAGCGACAAGCATCCCGAAGGCAAACCTGTCCCCGCGAACGATTCCACGCATGGAGAGCCGCATCGGCATCCCATCGGCGGAATACCGTATGGCGACCCGTCTGAAAAAATAGAACAGAGCCGCAGCGAATATCGAAGAGAGCACAAGTTCCTTCGGATATTCGTTATGGTATTCGGCCACGTTCACGAAGGGATTCATTTCCTCGCCCGGCGCACCGGAGGCGATCAGCAATCCCGTGACAACCGTATCCACGAGCGCGACTGCGAGATAGGTGACGACAAAGAGTATCCCGACGAGATCAATTCGGGAGAAATCGCCTTTCATTGTGTGTACCCTGGTGCAACCGCTTCGTCCCCAAGAATTGCTTCTTGGAGACGAAGCAATGTCGCAACTCTTGTCATTCCAGGATCGAGCCACGCAATTCGGGCGGTGCCTGATCGCCCGGACCAAAGGCTCCTCCGCCACTTTGACTTTGAGAGTATGATTGCCATGCCCTCTCGAAGCCAAAGCCTAGTAGCGCGCCAGCAACTACTTGCCACCAACCACCCGCCACAACATTCGTTTCCTCGACGCTCAACTCCCTGATACCCGCATCCTCGAACGGAATCTCGTCGAACCCCACATTCCCCGCCGGAACGGAAACCGTCATCGCATGCATGATCGTCTTCTCCTCGATGCGGGCGCGGCGGGATATGCGTCCCTGTCCGCGGCCCCTGCCCCACCCCCGGCCGCATTCGCGCGCGGCGATCAGCCATCAGGCGGCGGCAACCGGCGATGACAAGCGAAATGCCCGCGACGGCGCTCGCAAGTCCAAGACTGGTGACGGTCCCATGGCGCGGCTCCCCGGCGATCAGGTCCACGGACAGGACATAGATGCCCGCGAACAGTGCAACGCCGGCGAGGCCGATCAAGACCAACGTGATGCGATCCCGGCGATGCTCCATCGCGTATGTCCGTCGCTATCGCTTTTGCCGACGAATTCGCTTCGACACCAAACCCGGCACTGCCAAGACGGCCGCCGACACGAAGCTGGCGACGACAATGGCAACCGCATATCCGCGCGACATCTTGCACCTGCCGCCTTGCAACAAGCGTGTTCGGATCATTCGAATTATCGCGTCCCTTTTCAACCCTAAACTGCGGTCGCCGTCACCGGAGCAAGACGGCCAACCCCATTCGTTGGCCGACAAGGGCCGGCGAGTGCGTCCCCGACCGGTCAAGTTTCCACGTCACGCGGCCAATCCACAGGTGGCGGGAAATACATCTTCTCGCCATGGATTCACGACCGCGCCTTCACGGCGTGAGGGGGTTTCCGGCCGTCTCCGTTTGACGGCGCCCGTTCGCAGCCTATGCTCTCTGCAATCGCCATCGGGAGGCCGCAGATGATCAAGGAATTCGAACGCGTGAAGGTGGAGGCGAAGGATCACGTCGCGATCCTGACGCTCAACCACCCGGAAGTGCTCAACTCCGTTTCGGTCGAGATGCTGAACGGTTTGCGCGACGCGTTTGCCTATATCGAGGCGCCGGAGAACGGCTTTCGCGCCGTGGTGATGACCGGCGAGGGCCGCGGCTTCTGCTCGGGCGCGAACCTCGCGGGCGGCGACATCAATGCCGCGCGGGACGTGGGCCAGACGCTCGAGGTCGGTTACCACCCGATCCTGCGCACCATCCGCAATCTTTCGATGCCGTTCGTCACCGCCGTGAACGGCCCCGCCGCAGGCGTGGGCATGAGCTTCGCGCTGATGGGCGACATGGTGATCGCCGCGCGTTCGGCCTATTTCCTCCAGGCGTTCCGGCGCATCGGACTGGTGCCGGACGGCGGCTCGACCTGGCTGCTGCCGCGCCTCGTGGGATTCGCGCGCGCCAAGGAGCTGTCGATGATGGCCCAGAAGCTTCCGGCCGAGAAGGCGCTCGAATGGGGGCTCATCAATCGCGTTTGCGACGACGCGGCGCTGAGGGACGAAGCCGTCAAGCTCGGCCTCGAACTCGCCGCCGGTCCGACGGCGGCGCTATCGCTGATCCGGCATCTCTATTGGGAGAGCCCGGACAATTCCTACGAGGAGCAGCTCAACCTCGAGCGCCAATCGCAACGCAAGGCCGGCCGGACCGAAGATTTCATCGAAGGCGTCTCAGCCTTCATCGAGAAGCGTCCGGCGAAGTTCAAGGGGCGGTGAAAAACGCGTGAGTGGTGAGTAGGGAATAGCGAGTAGTGGACCTGCGATCCTGAAACTACTCACTTATTCCCTACTCATGTTTCGCGCGTTTCCTTCGCTTCTTCGCCACCGTCGGCGACTTGAGCGCGACGTCATACGCCCGCCGCGCCCATTCCGTGAGCTCCCCGGGCTCGTCGTAGAGCCGTTCGGGAAGTTCCATGTAGGACATGGCGACGATCTCGCCGGTTTTGAGCCGGAAGGTAAAAGGCTCCGCGCCCTCGTCCTCGAATGCCTTTCGTCCCTTCTCGTCGGTCTTGAGATAGATACGCTCGTCGCCGATCAGCCCGAACATGACGCCGTCCGCGAAGATGCCCGCGCCGCCGAACATCGCGCGTACGCTAACCGGCCCGAAGGGCGCGAACAGATCCTCGACGAAGGCCTTGAATTCCGCGCTCGGTGCCATCACACCGCCGCGAGCGCGCGATCGAGATCGGCCACGATGTCGCGCGCGTCCTCGATGCCGATCGAAACGCGCACCAGATCGTCGCCGATGCCATAAGCCCGCTTGGCGTTGGGCGAATAGTCGGAATGGGTCATCGATGCCGGATGCGAGGCGAGGCTTTCGGTGCCGCCCAGGCTGACCGCGAGCTTGATGATCTTGAGGCCGTTCAGAAAGCGGAACGCCTCCGCTTCGCCGCCCTTCAGCCTCAGCGAAAACGTCGAGCCCGCGCCCGAGCATTGCTTGGAGAAGATTCGGGCCTGATCGCTTCCCGCGGGCAGATCGCCCAGGAAAAGAACCTGATCGACCTTGGGATGGCGGTTGAGGAAGGCCGCGGCGACGCGCGCATTCTCCGCCGCGCGGCTCATGCGCAATTCCATGGTCTCCAGACTGCGCAGCAGCAGCCACGCCGAATGCGGATCGAGCGTCGTGCCGAGGATGGTGCGCATCTCGCCCACCGGCTTGATCGCGCCGGCCTTGCCGAGGCAACCGCCGGCCACGACATCGGAATGCCCGCCGACATATTTGGTGAGTGAATAGAGCGCGTAGTCCGCGCCCTGCTCCAGCGGGCGCTGCCAGATCGGTCCCAGGAACGTGTTGTCCACCGTGATGACGGGGCGTTTGTCGCCGACGCCATAGCCGCGGGCGATCCGCGCGACGGCCTCGATGTCGGTCAGCTCGTTCGTCGGATTGGCGGGAGTCTCGATATGAACGGCCGCGATACGCCCACCATGAGCCTTCGCCTTGGCGGCGGCTTCCTCGAACACCTGCTTCACCTCGGCTTCCGTCATGGTCGGGCGCATGGCCACCGCATCGATGCCGAATTGCGGCAGGATGCGGTCGAGCAGATATTCGGTGCCGCCATAGACGGGGGCCGAATGGACGATGATGTCGCCCGGCCGCGCATGGGTGAGCAGCGTGGTCGTGATCGCCGCCATTCCCGACGAGAAGACCAGCGCCTTCTCCGCGCCCTCCCAGATCGCCAGGCGGTCTTCCAGGATTTCGAGATTGGGATTGTTGATACGCGAATAGATCAGGCCCAGCGCTTCGTTGGGCGCCTGCTCGCGCAGCCCATAGGCCACTTCGAAGAAGCGCTTGCCATCCTCCGCCGATTTGAAGACAAAGGTCGAGGTCTGGAACAGCGGGACCTTGATCGAGCCTTCCGAAAGGGCCGGGTCGTAGCCATAGCCCATCATCAGCGTCTGCGGCTTCAACGCGTGGCCGCCGACGGCACGCTCGTGATATCGCGACATGATTCCTCTCTCGTGTGGCGAATTTCGAATTCGCCACACTGGATGGCGCGCGCCGGAGACCGGCGCGGCTCTCCGGTGCTGGGGTGCTTGCCGGTACTGTACCGCGCGTCGCCCGGTCTCGGCAGGGTTGTTTTTCTTGCTTGACGTCCGGCGTTCCGGATCGAAACATGCGTCCGGAGCGGACCGGGCGCCATTTTGCCCGATCACAGGCCGGCGAGACCGCGGATTGCATGGCAGGCCCCGCGAAAATTTTGGGCCTGGATGCTTGTTGTGAAGCGAATTTTGCGGCCCAATCCCGCCCTCCGAAGTCGATCCTCCTCGAAGGGACATGTCATGCGCCGTCTGTCGCTGCTCGCCGTTGCCCTACTGGTCGCCGGTTGCGCCCAGCTCGCGAGCCTCACCGAAAGCAAGGAAAGGCCCCATGCCAAACTTGGCCAATGGGGCGTGGAGCTCGCCAATCTCGATTCGAACGTGCGTCCGGGCGACAATTTCTTCCGCTACGTCAACGGCAAATGGCTCGACTCCGCGCAGATCCCGGAAGATCGTTCGAGTGTCGGTTCCTTCGTCGAACTCGCGATCCTAAGCGAAGAGCGGATGAACGACATCGTCGGCGGGCTGAAGGCGCGCAACGATCTCAACGTCGAGGAAGCCAAGGTTCGTGACCTCTACGACGACTACACGAACGTCGCGCGCATCGAAGAACTGGGGCTTGGCCCGGTGCAGGCCGATCTCGACCGCATCGCCGGCGTCAAGACGCATGACGACGTGGCCCGCATCATGGGCGACGTGGCGATGGGCACCGACGGAGTGAGCGGCATCTTCTTCGGCGCCGACGACAAGAACCCCGACGTCTACAAGCTCTTCCTCTACCAGTCCGGTCTCGGCATGCCCGATCGCGACTATTACCTGCTCGACAACGAGGCCATCGTCGCGACGCGCGAGGCATACAAGACCTATCTCCGGACGATGCTCGAAATCGCCGGCGCAAAGAACGCAAAAGCGCGCGCCGGGAGGATCTTCACGCTGGAAACCGAGATCGCCAAGGTGCACTGGCCGGTCGCCGAGCGCCGCGACGCCGACAAGGTCTACAACCCGATGACCATGTCGGAGCTGAAACGCTTCGCGCCGAAATTCCCATGGAACGCGTTCTTCGACGGGCTTCAGGTGCCGAAATCCCCCTCGGGCGAACGCACCGTCATCATCCTCGAGAAATCCGCGTTTCCGAAGCTGGCGTCCGTCTTCGCCAAGACGCCCGTTGCGGTCTGGCGCGATTATCTGACGGTCAGCTATCTCCACGCCCACGCCCCGCTGCTGCCCAAGCACGTCGACGACGCCGATTTCGCGTTCTATGGCACGGCACTCAGCGGGCGTTCCCAGCAGCTCGCGCGCGAGAAGCGCGCGGTTCAGATGCTGGATCGCAATATCGGCGAGGCGGTCGGCAAGATCTACGTCGCGCAGTATTTCCCGCCCGAGGCGAAGGCCAAGGCCAAGGAACTCGTATCCAACCTGCTCAAGACCTATGACGCGCGCATCCGCGCGCTCGACTGGATGTCGCCCGAGACGAAGGAAAAGGCGATTGCCAAGGTCGCGAGCTTCACGGTCAAGATCGGCTATCCCGACAAATGGCGCGATTATTCCGCGCTCGAGATCAGGCCCGGCGATCTCGTCGGCAATATGGCGCGCGCGGCCGACTATAGGTGGCAGTACAACATGGCGCGCCTCGACGGACCCGTCGACAAGAGCGAATGGGGCATGCGGCCGCAGACCGTCAACGCCTATTACAATCCCGGCTTCAACGAGATCGTCTTCCCGGCCGCCATCCTGCAGCCCCCGTTCTTCGATCCTCATGCCGACGACGCCGTTAATTATGGCGGTATCGGTGCGGTCATCGGCCACGAAATAGGCCACGGCTTCGACGATCAAGGCTCGAAATACGACGCCAAGGGCGTGCTCAACAATTGGTGGACCGACGCGGATCGCAAGCGTTTCGAGGAACGCACCACGACTCTCGTCGCCCAGTATGGCGAATATGTGCCACTCGAAGGGCTGCATGTGAACGGCCCGCTGACGCTGGGCGAGAACATCGGCGATCTGGGCGGGGTCAGCGTGGCCCATGCCGCCTACAAGCTTTCGCGTGGCGGCAAGGACGCGCCCGTCGTCGACGGCCTGACCGGCGATCAACGCTTCTTCCTCGCCTTCGGCCAGATCTGGCGCGCGAAATACCGCGACGGCGCGCTGCGCCAGCGCGTGCTTTCCGATCCGCACAGCCCGCCGGAGTTCCGGGCCAACGGTTCGGTGCGCAACGTGGATGCGTGGTACGCGGCTTTCGACGTGAAGGAGGGCGACAAATACTACCTGCCGCCGGACCAGCGCGTCAGCATTTGGTGAGGGGCGGTTAGTCTTCCTTCGCTGGCGTGATCGCCACCGATTCGCCGCAGCCGCACGCTTCCGTCTGGTTCGGATTCTTGAACACGAACCGGGCGGCCAGCTTGTCGCGCACGAAGTCCATTTCGGTGCCGAGCAGGAACATGATGGCCTTGGGATCGATGAAGATCGAGACACCCTTGTCCTCGACGATCTCGTCGAGCGGGTGCTTCGTCTCGGCGTAATCCATCGTGTAGCTCATGCCGGCGCAGCCGCCGTTCTCGACGCCCACGCGCACGCCCAGATATTTGCCTTGCGCGCCGGCCATGATCTCGCGGATGCGCTCGGCCGCGGCATCGGAGAGCCGCACCGCCTTGGGCCGCTCGCGCTTGGGTCTCGTCTGGGTTTCGGTCGTCGTCATGGTTCGATACTCAATACATGTTCAGTTCGAGCTTGGCTTCCTCGGACATGCGCTCCGGCGTCCAGGGCGGATCGAAAGTCATGTTGACCGTGGCTTCGCCAACACCGGGCACGGTCAACAGCGCGCTCCGCACCATTTCCGGCAATTCGCCGGCTACCGGACAACTCGGCGCCGTCAGCGTCATATCGACGTTCACGTCCTTCGTATCCGACACCTCGATCTTATAGATAAGACCGAGTTCGTAAATGTCGACCGGAATTTCCGGGTCGTAAACCGTCTTGAGCGCGGCCACCAGCTCGGCCGTGAACGCCTCGAGTTCCTCCGGCGCCAAGCCCTTGGCCTCTATTTTGGCCGGTTCCGCGTTCATTCCGTCCTCGCCGTACCGCCGCCTTCGAGCGCGGATTTCATGGCGTGCCACGCAAGAGTCGCACATTTGACCCGCATGGGAAACGCCGAGACGCCCGCCATCACTTCCAGGCGCTCGCGATCCTCGCCTTGCAGATCGGCATCCTCATCGCCCTTCACGAGGTCGAGAAACCCGCCCATCAGCTTTTCGGCTTCGGCCACCGTGCGGCCCTTGAGTATCTCCGTCATCAGCGATGCCGAGGCGACGGAGATCGCGCAGCCCTTGCCCTCGAAGCGAATGTCGGCAATGCGTTTGGCGCCGTTCAGCAGCAGATAGACCTTCACGCGGTCGCCGCAGAGCGGATTGTAGCCTTCGGCCGTATGGCTCGCGCCCTCCAGCGGCCCGAAATGACGCGGATGGCGCGAATGGTCGAGGATCACGTCCTGATAAAGCTCGCGGAGGTCGGGATCGATCATTCCAGAATCCTCCGCGCTTCGTGCAGCGCGCCGATCAGCGCATCCACATCCGCGCGCGTGTTGTAGAGCCCGAAGGACGCCCGCGTCGTCGAGACGACGCCGAAGCGCTCCATCAACGGCTGGGCGCAATGGTGGCCTGCGCGCACGGCCACGCCCTCGCGGTCGAGAATCGTCGCCACGTCGTGCGCGTGCATGCCTTCGGTGTCGAAGCTGACGATAGCACCCTTGCCCGGAGCTTCTCCGATGAGCCGCACCCAGTTAAGTTCCTTGAGCCGCGATGTCGTGTAATGGAGGAGCGAGTCCTCGTGAGCGGCGATGGCGTTGCGTCCGATGCTCTCGACATAGTCGATGGCCGCCGCCAGCCCCACTGCCTGCACGATCGGCGGCGTACCGGCCTCGAAGCGCATGGGCGGATCGGCATAGCTGACGTTCGTCCGGCTGACTTCGCGGATCATCTCGCCGCCGCCGTTGAACGGACGCATCGCATCGAGATGCGCACGCCTGGCATAGAGCGCGCCGATCGCGGTCGGCCCGTAGAGCTTGTGGCCCGTGAAGGCATAGAAATCGACGTCGAGATCGCGCACGTCCACCGGGAGATGGACCGCGCCCTGGCAGCCGTCGGCGAGCACCGGCACGCCCTTGGCGTGCGCGGCGGCCACGATTTTCTTCAACGGCGTCACCGTGCCCAGCACGTTCGACATATGCGTGACCGCGACAAGTTTCGTCTTGGGTCCGATGGCCTTCGCCGCATCGTCCGCGTCGAGTACACCGGAATCGGACACGTCGATCCATTTCAGGACCGCGCCGTGGCGTTCGCGCAAAAAATGCCATGGCACGATGTTCGAATGGTGCTCCATCACGGAAAGCACGATCTCGTCGCCGGATTCGATGCGCGGCGCAAGATAAGATTGCGCCACGAGGTTGATCGCTTCCGTGCCCCCGCGCGTGAACACGATCTCGGAAACCGTACCTGCGTTCAGGAACCGCCGGACCGTTTCGCGCGCGCCCTCATAGCGCTCGGTCGCCGTGGCCGCCAGATGATGCACGCCGCGATGGACGTTGGCGTATTCGCTGGTCATGAAATGCGTCAACGCGTCGAGCACATGCTTCGGCTTCTGCGCCGACGCCGCATTGTCGAGATAGACGAGCGGCTTGCCGTGAACGTTTCGTTCGAGGATCGGAAAATCCTTCCGCAGACGCGCGACGTCGTAACCCATGGCGCCCGGTTTCGCTCGCGCGGTCATGGCGCGGCCTCCATAAGACGGCCCAGCGCCGCATCGACGTGGCGCCAGAGCGCCTCTTCGACGGGCGCGAGCGCGATGCCTTCGAGTGCGTCCGCGAGGAAGGCCCGCATCAGCATGGTCTTTGCTTGCGTCGCGGGAACGCCTCGCGCGCGCATGTAAAAGAGCGCGTCCGCGTCGAGTTCGCCCACGGCGGCGCCATGACCGCATTTCACGTCGTCGGCGAAAATTTCCAGCTCGGGCTTGGCGTCCGCCTCGGCACCGCGCGAAAGCAACAGCGCCTTGGCGAGCTGATGGCTGTCGGATTTCACCGCGCCCTCGCGCACGACGACGCGCCCCTGATAGATGCCGCGCGCCTTGCCGCCCAGCGCGCTCTTGAAATGCTGGCGGCTCGTCGTGCGGGGGGAAACGTGATCGACCACAGCCGTCACGTCGCCCAACGCCTCGCCACCGAGCGCGGTCACGCCGCGCAACGCGAACTCCGCGCCCTCGCCTTCCAATTTCGCCGTCAGCTCGACGCGGCCGAGACGGGCGCCCAGGGCCGCAAACCAGCCGCGATAGCGCGCATTGCGGCCGGTGCGAAGCCCAAGAGTTACGAGATGCACCGACTTGGCGCCTTCGGCCTGCAGCCTTACGTGATCGAACCGTGCGTCCTCGTCCAACACGATTTCCATGCCGATATTGGCGAAGGTTCGATCCGCCGCGTCGCCGACATGACTCTCGAGAAGCGTCAGCCGCGCGCCGCGCTCCACGACGATCAGGACACGCGCGTGCTGCGCGAGCGCCCGCCCGCGCGCCGGATTGACGAAGGACAGATGCAGCGGCACGTCGCCGGCCGCATCGCGATGCACGCGGATCGCCACGCCGCCGCGCATCAGCGCAAGCGAGGCGGCACCGAGCGGCTTGTCGGCCTCCGCGACTCCCAGATGGGCGCGAACCCATTCCGGCGTATCGGCGCCGAGCGCGGAGAGATCGACGATCTCGATGCCGCTCGCGTTCTCCTCCGCGGGAGAAGACGGTTGGAGCGACGAAGATGCCGCCTCCGGCGACGGTCCTCGATACAAATAGCCGTTCAGGAGCAGAATCCGTTCGCCGGCGATTCCGCCAAAGGGATCGTCGGGAGCTTTGGCGCGGCCACGGAACGGCGTCGCCGGTTCCAAGCTCTCGTCGAGCGCGGCGCGGATATCGGTGTATTTCCAAGCTTCCAGGCGCCGGTGCGGCATTCCCGCCTTTTCGAACGCAGCCATCGCGCGTTCGCGCCGCGCATCGAGCCACGCCACGCCCGCGCCCGGCAGATCGGCCGCGTTCGCCTGGAAATCGTCGCGGAACATCGTTTCCACGCTCATGCGACGGTCTCCGGCGCGCCGGCTACGTCTTCGTAGCCGCGCTCTTCGAGTTCGACAGCGAGTTCCTTGCCGCCCGAGCGCACGATGCGTCCTGCCGAAAGCACATGCACGCGGTCGGGCACGATATGGCCGAGAAGCCGTTGGTAATGGGTGATGACGAGCATGGCGCGTTCGGGCGAGCGCAGCGCGTTCACGCCCTCGGCCACCAGCTTCAGCGCGTCGATATCGAGGCCGGAATCGGTTTCGTCGAGCACTGCGAAGGCCGGTTCGAACAGCGCAAGCTGAAGCATCTCCATGCGCTTCTTCTCGCCGCCGGAGAAGCCGACATTGAGGGGCCGCTTCAGCATGTCCTCTTCGATCTTGAGGGCCTGCGCCTTCTCGCGCACGCGCTTCAACACCTTGATGGCGTCGAATTCGTCCTCTCCGCGCGCGCGGCGCTGCGCATTCAACGCGGTCTTGAGGAACGTGAGCGTGGTGACGCCCGGAATCTCGACGGGATATTGCAGCGCGAGGAACACACCCTTGGCCGCGCGCGCCTCGGGCGTCATCGCCGTCAAATCCTCGCCCTTGAACAGGACGCGTCCTCGCGTAACCTCGTAGCCGTCGCGGCCGGCCAGCGCATAGCTGAGCGTCGACTTGCCCGAACCGTTCGGGCCCATGACGGCATGCACCTCGCCGGCATCAATCCGAAGGTTCACGCCCTTCAGGATTTCCTTGCCGCCGACGGCGACGTGCAGATCTTCGATATCCAACATCATTCCTCGCCGTCCCAATAATCTGCCGGCGCAATGCGGCCGCGCGCCTGGAATGTGGAATCGACATAGTGGATGCCCTTGGCACCGATGCGCATGCCGACCTTGCCGGAATCCGGATACTCGACCAGATCGGCGGGAGGGTTATTGCCGAAGCCGAGATAGCGCAGTTCCTCGGCTCCGGTGTTGACGATCTGGTGCGCGGCGCCGCCGGCCGGCGCGCCCAGGCAATCGCCGGCGCGGACCGGAAGCCGCTCGTCGCCGATGCGGTATTCCCCAGAGCCGGAAAGAATGACGAACATCTCGTCGCAGCCATGATGGCGATGATAAGGGAACGCGGTCTTGCCCGGCGGCACAACGTGCAGCATGCAGCCCAGCACCGTGAGCCCCAGCGCCTCGCCGACCTCTCCGGTAGAGACGGCGAAGCGCTTGCCGTGCCCCTCGACGTTGAGCGGCACGTCCGCAACATTGATGACCGCTTTCGCCCCGCTCATCCCACGCTTCCTTCCAGACTGATGCCGACGAGCTTCTGCGCCTCGACGGCGAACTCCATCGGCAATTGCTGCAACACCTCGCGGCAGAAGCCGTTGACGATCAGCGCCACCGATTCCTCTTCCGTCAGCCCGCGCTGGCGGCAATAGAAGAGCTGATCGTCGGCGATTTTGGACGTCGTCGCCTCGTGCTCGATCCGCGCGGTCGGGTTGCGCGCCTCGATATAAGGCACGGTATGGGCGCCGCATTTGGCGCCGATCAAAAGCGAGTCGCACTGCGTGTAGTTGCGCGCGGCCTCGGCCTTGGGATGCACGCTGACCAGCCCGCGATAGGTGTTCTGCGCGTGGCCCGCGCTGATGCCCTTGGAGATGATCCGCGAGCGCGTGTTGCGTCCCAGATGGATCATCTTGGTGCCGGTGTCGGCCTGCTGGAAATTGTTGGTGATGGCGATGGAATAGAACTCGCCGACGCTGTCGTCGCCGCGCAGGATGCAGCTCGGATATTTCCAGGTGATCGCCGAACCGGTCTCGACTTGCGTCCACGAAATCTTCGACCGCGCGCCGCGGCAATCGCCACGCTTGGTAACGAAATTGTAGATGCCTCCGCGGCCTTCCTCGTCGCCGGGATACCAGTTCTGCACCGTCGAATATTTGATCTCCGCGCCTTCGAGCGCCACCAGTTCCACGACGGCCGCGTGCAGCTGGTTCTCGTCGCGCATCGGCGCGGTGCAGCCTTCGAGATAGCTCACATACGAGCCTTCCTCCGCCACGATCAGCGTGCGCTCGAACTGCCCGGTCTGCGAGGCGTTGATGCGGAAATAGGTCGAAAGCTCCATCGGGCAGCGCACGCCCTTCGGCACGTAGACGAAGGTGCCGTCGGAGAACACCGCCGAATTGAGCGTTGCGAAGAAATTGTCGGTGATCGGCACCACCGAACCCAGATATTTGCGCACGAGATCGCCGTGATCGCGGATCGCTTCCGAGATCGGACCGAAAATGACGCCGGCCTCCTCCAGCTTCTTCTTGAAGGTCGTGGCGACGGACACCGAATCGAACACCGCATCGACGGCGACATTGGCGACTCCGGCCAGCAGCTTCTGTTCGTGCAGCGGAATGCCGAGCTTCGCGTAGGTCTCGAGCAGCTTCGGATCGACTTCGTCCAGACTCTTCGGCGCTTCGCCATTCGTCTTGGGCGCGGCGTAATAGTAGGCGTCCTGATAATCGATCTTGGGATAGTGCACGCGCGCCCAATTGGGCTCCTTCATCTCCTTCCAGCGGCGGAAGGCCTCCAGACGCCAGTCGAGCATCCATTGCGGCTCGCCCTTCTTGGCCGAAATGAAGCGGACGGTATCTTCATTCAGCCCCTTGGGCGCGTGCTCCATCTCGATGTCGGTGACGAAGCCGTACTTGTATTTGCCGACCTCCGTAGCCGCGGCCGCTTCTCTTCCTCCCCCTTTCGGGAGAGGAATGAAGGGTGCCGTGTTCGGTTCGGTCATATCCATGCCCTCATGCCGCTTTCGCGCGGGCGCGGGCGCGATGACGCGCCAGTGCCGCGAGCGCGCGCTCGGCGTCGTTCTCGGTGGAGTTCCAGCCGAAGCTCACGCGCAGTGCGCAGCGCGCGAGCGCTTCGGCCACGCCCATCGCGGCCAGCACGTGGCTGGGCGCGACCTTGCCCGAAGAGCAGGCCGAACCGGAGCTCACGGCCACGCCGTCGAGATCGAGCGCGATCACCGCCGTCTCGGCCACCATGCCGGGAATCGCGAAATTCGACGTGTTGGGAAGCCGCGGGGCATTTTCGCCGAAAATGACCGCGTCCGGCGCCATTTCCCTAAGCTTGCGCTCGAAGCCGTCGCGCAGGGCACGCACGCGTTCCGCCTCGCCCGCGAATTCGCGCAGCGTGCCGGCGGCGGCGCCGAAGCCCGCGATTGCGGGCGCGTTCTCGGTGCCCGCGCGGCGGCGCATCTCCTGTCCACCGCCGGCGATCAACGCCGCATAGGGCGCGTCGTCCTTCAGAAGCAGCGCGCCCGCGCCCGGCGGTGCGCCCAGCTTGTGCGCCGACAACGCCATGTAATCGATATCGAGCCCGTCGAAATCGAGCGTGATACGCCCCGCCGCCTGCACCGCATCGATGTGCACAAGCGCGCCTCCGCTCTTCGCGGCGGCCACGATCTCGCCGAGCGGCTGAACCACGCCCGTCTCGTTGTTCGCGGTCATGATCGAAACCAGCGCGCGGCCCTTGCCTTCCATCAGCGCGCGGCGGACGGCCTCGGGCTCGACGACGCCGTGACCATTCACCGGGATTTCGCTCGCGCGCAAGCCGGGCGCGGATTCGGCGAGATGGGCCGCGTTCGCACGCACACTGTCATGCTCGATCGCGGAGACGAAAAGCCGCGTGATGCGTTCGCCGGCCTCCTGCGCGCCCTGCACGGCACCGCGCAACGCGAGCGCGTTGGCTTCCGTGCCGCCGCTGGTGAAGACGACGGACGATGGTTTCGCGCCGGCAAGCGTCGCGACCTGCGCACGCGCATTCTCGATGCGCGCGCGCACCGCACGGCCCGCACCGTGCACCGAGGATGCATTTCCGGCCTCGTCGAGGGCCGCAAGTATCGCGGCGCGCGCCTCGGGCCTCAGCGCCCCCCTCGCGTTGTGGTCGAGATAGATCATTTTGCGCCGGCCAATGCTCCCGCGAGTTCGGTCTCGTCGAGATCGGTTTTCAGCGGCGGACGCTGATAGGGACGGCTCCGGCCGAGCACGCGCTTCTCGATCACGTCGGCGAGCGTCACCGACGAGAGGAAGACGTGGATCTGTCGTCCCAATTCTTCCCAAAGATCGTGGGTGAGGCAGCGGCCGTTCGTGCCGGTGCAGCCCTTCGGGCTTCCCGAACGGCAGCGCGTGGCTTTGATGGGCTCGTCCACGGCCAGGATGATGTCGGCAATGCGAGTCTCCTCCGCCGGACGCGCCAGGCGGTAGCCGCCGCCGGGGCCGCGCACGCTTTTCACGATGCCGCCGCGCCGGAGCTTGGCGAAGAGTTGTTCCAGATAGGAAAGCGAAATCTCCTGCCGGCTCGAAATCTCGGCGAGCGATACAGGCTTGTCGGGCGCGCAGTGCCCGGCGAGATCGGCCATCGCCATGACCGCGTAGCGTCCGCGTGTGCTCAGTTTCATCGGATCACGCTCCTTCGCCCTAGATCGCCCAATCCGGCCGGCTCCAAAGGCCAGCCGCCAAAGGCCCGCCGCCAAAGGTTTGTGTTGCCAGAGGAACCCGCGAATGTAGTAAGAAGCAGGTCCGCATCGGCCTCTTGGGCCAATTGGGATATAAAATATCCGACTATCGCGGTCAAGAATTCGCGGAAAAAATTCGCCCTGGAACAGGAATCCCTTGAACTTGCAAGACATTCTCAACTGGGCGTCCACCGCCAAATCCCGAGAAGACTAGTCAGCCATGCCGGAAATCATCCTTCCCGGTCCCGCCGGGCGCATCGAGGTCCGCTATCAGCGCCAGAAGGCGCAGGCCGCGCCCATGGCGCTCGTGCTGCATCCGCACCCGCAATATGGCGGCACGATGAACAACCCGCTCGTCTACGAGCTCTATCATCTGTTCAACCGGCTCGGCTGCACGACGGTGCGCTTCAATTTTCGCGGCGTCGGGCGCAGCCAGGGCACGTTCGACAACGGCGCGGGCGAGCTTTCGGACGCCGCCGCCGTGCTCGACTGGATGAGCACGCTCTATCCCAATCCGACGCATTGCTGGGTGGCGGGAATTTCGTTCGGCGCATGGATCGGCATGCAGCTTCTGATGCGCCGGCCCGAGATCACGGGCTTCATCTCCATCGCGCCACCAGCGAACATGTACGACTTCGCGTTTCTGGCGCCCTGCCCGGCTTCGGGCCTGTTCGTGCACGGCACCAAGGATCAGGTCGTGCCGGAAGCCGACGTGCAGAAGCTGGTCGATCGCCTGTCCGCCCAGAAAGGCATCAAGATCACCTACCAAAAGGTCGATGGCGCCAACCATTTCTTCGACGAAAACGCGGAGGACGTGCTGGCCGCGGTGGAGACATACGTCTCGCGCGCGATGGGCATGGAAGCGCCGGCAAAAGCCGGCAAGCGATAGTCCGCGCCGCTCGGCGCTTTCTAGCCCGCGCCGTGGCGATGGAGTTTTCCGCCAGGCATGGGATGCGGCACGCCGGTCGTGCTCGGTAGTGAGAGCGGCAGACCCCTCAGCGAACGCACGGCGAGATAGCCGAACGCCTCGGCCTCGATGAAATCGCCGCGCCAGCCCGCGTCCTCCGCCGACGAAACGGGCGCGTTCAGCCGTTTGGCGAGCTCGCGCATCATTTGCGGATTGCGCCGCCCTCCGCCGCAGACGATCCAGCGCGACGGCCGCGCGGGCAGATGCGCGATCGCGCGCGCGATCGCGGCCGCCGTGAACGCCGTCAGCGTCGCCGCGCCATCGGCGGGCGAAAGATGCGCCACGGCATCGAAGGTAAAATCCATGCGGTCGAGCGATTTGGGCGGCG
>Ga0326597_10003596_pt1 | contig 22234 bp, 38 predicted proteins | sample RVTome_12_FD_203789 | JGI IMG/M metagenome (GOLD analysis project Ga0326597, IMG submission 203789) | Soil microbial communities from uranium-contaminated site in the Upper Colorado River Basin, Wyoming, United States - RVT100D185 | ecosystem: Environmental > Terrestrial > Soil > Contaminated >...
GATCTCTGCCTGACCCGCACATATCCCACCGCACCCGCGTGTCGTATTCCCCGAGCGCCCCGAGCGTACGGGTGCGCGCATCGCTCCACGTCTTGCCACCATCGTCTGAATACCGCAGCGAGATGAGGGGGTTGACGCCCTGCCCGGAGGTCGTCCCCACGCCACGGTCGCATTCGAGTTCGGCATACTGAAAAAACAGCCGGACGTTCTCGTCGCTCAGATGCGGGGTTCGCCGGAGCCACCGCAGTGGCTCGCCATCCACGTCGGTATAGACCGTCGACGAGAGGCTGTAAAGCCCCGCGTTCGTCCCGTCCCCAACCAGGTTCTGATCGAACGCCTTACAGTGCCACCGGGGGCGCCACGCCAGGTAATCGTTCTCGTCACTGCTCCAGAGTCCCTGACGATGCCAGTTGGTGGTCGAGGCGTCGTAGATCAACGTCTTGCCTTGGGTGGGGAATTCCAAGACATAGAACGAATGCCCCTCGCGATCGTAGCTCCACCCGATCGCATTCCCGATGTCACCCGTCTCTTCGTACGATTGGATCAGCCATTCGATCCCAGGCGTGCTAATCGGCTCCGGAATGTAGCCATTCAGCCAATAGACGGCCGTGCCACCGCGCCGCGTTTGTCCCAGCCACACGCACGTCGTGCCGAATCGCGCCAGCGACCAGTGCGCCTTAATCCCCACCTCGAAGAACGATCCCGGCCGGAGCGCGAAAGGAAACGGCGAGGCCCCGCTGTTGTACCAGACCTCCCCGGTGTACTCCCCGACGAGCACGGCCTCGCGTCGAATGACGGTCATGGCATGCCACGGATCGGATCCAGCGGTGCGCTGGGCGATCTGCGTGCCGTCCCACGTCGAGCCATCGAGCGACTCGGATATTTTCAGCGTGGAACTCTCGTGGTCAAGTGCCAGAAAGAACCCATCAATCTGCCCACCAAATGTGACATCAGTGACGACGGAGGCGAGGACATTCGTCGCCAGCGTCAGGATGTAACCGGTATCCCCGCCGACAATGAACAGTTCGCCGCCCGCATCCCCGTTCGTGTCCATCGTGACAGGGTTGCCGTCATTGGTAATCGTGCCGCGCGACGTGAAGGCGTACGCGGAATCGATCTCATAGAGCGTGGCCCCGTAGACCCCGAAGGCCCGGCCATCCTCATGAAACAGCCCGCGACAGGGCCCTTCCGTACTCGCCCCACGCGTCGTCACGCCAGGTCCAGAAATCAGCATCGACGACGATTTGCCACCGACCGGCATACGCTCCAACAGGAAGTTGATACATTCCTCCCCAGCCGCGATCTGGGACACCGACTGGTACGACCCCCCCACGAATCCAGGCACCCGCATTACGATCCCCGCCTGATGTCGAATCCGCTCCCGGTGGCCCCGATCGCAAACTCCGCCCGCATCGACGACTCGCGCGGGATGATGTTGCTCTTTTCAAGGCTCCGCAGGGCCTCGCGTGCGCGCCGCTCCAGTGATGCGCTGACAGGCTTGCCGTACCGGTCCGCGAGTTCAATGGCCCAATTGAGTTTCAGCGCCCGCGCCATGCCCGGCCGGAGGTTGTAGGTCGTCGCCGCCACCAGCGACACGATGGCCGGCACGCGGTTATAGAGCACGACATCCACATCCCCGTTGTCCGGCACCGGCCAGAACAGACAGGTTCCGAGCCCCGCCACGAACCGCCGGTCGAAATACAGGACCGTGGGATACGCGGCCGTGTCCGACTTCACCCGAATCACCCGCCACTCGTCGTCGGTGTACGGGCGCCCCATGGGATACTCGTCGACGTCGGTCGCGTCATCATCGGGAATCACGGACCAGTGCGGAATCGACTCCGGCCACTCCTGGTCAAAGGCACCGCCGGATCCAATCGTGTAGGCTTGGGTCCCAGAGGTGAGGCTGTAGACGGTCCTCGTGACACCAGAGATCGTCAGGCGCTTCGTCCGCCAGCTATCAAGGAGATCCGTGCCGACGATGATCGCGTCCGCGATCTGCTCCGCATGCCCCGCCTGTACAGGATCCAACACCCCGACCTCACGCAGGGCCTGTCTGGCCAGGACCGATCCGGCATACGATGGCACAGGAGCACCTCCAGAGAATCAGTAGTGGGTCAGGTTGATCACCAGCTCATTCGCGGCCGGCGCATCCGTGTTGTCGACGGCAATCCCTGTGGTCGTCCGGAAGGCAAGACCGGCTGGGAAATAGACCGGCGCGTCAGGCGTCCACGTCAGGTGCCCCACACTGACCCCGGCCCCGCCAGCCTGCCCGTTATTCGTCCCCGGCACCACCAGCACCAGTCGTGGTGTGTTCGCCTCCGTCGGCACCGTGCATTGGTTGTACACCCGCAGGTACGTCGGCGTGGACGACAGGTTGAACAGTGTCGCCCCCGTCAGCCACGTGGGTTGGCACCCCCGCAGCACCGTGGCGTTGGTCGTCGCCGCCGCCAACAGGTAATACGCCTGCGCGGTCGGGGCCTGCGCCGCTGGACGGGCCACCCCCACCCCAGCCACACAGGCCAGCACGAACGCACAAGCCGACAGGAGTCGCCGCATGGGCGTCAGCCGAGATCGGCCGGGGAATCAACCCACGCCGAGGACAGCGCCGCTCGTGCCACCTCGGTCTCCACGCGCTTGGTCTCGTAGCCGTGCGGCCACCGCTCGCTCTTCGGCACCTTGCGGTAGACTGCGGTCGGGAAGTCCGCTTTCGGACCTCTGGCGAGGGCCTCCGCCATCACTTGCGCCTTCAGCACGGCGTTCTCACGCTCGAGATCGGCGAGGCGACCCGCCATCGCCTCCTCTTCGAAGATGGCCGCCGCCGTCGTCGGCGCATCCTCGTGCTCGTTCTTCTTTGCCATCACTCACTCCTTCTGCTGTCAGCGCGTGCCATTACAGAACCACTGCACAACCCCAGGCCAGTTCGAGGCCACCAGCGTCGGGTCGGTGCCACTCGTGAACTCCCAGGCGTAGATGTCCAACCGGCCATCGCTCGCCGTGGTCAGAACGGAGAACGTGGCGATGTTGTCTCCTGGCGCGTTGGAATCCTGGTTCGTCACCACACAGCCCAATAACACGCTGAGCCCAGTCGTGACGCTGGTCGGGTTGGATCCGTCCAACGTGGCAGACCCAGACGCGACCGCCGCCGAGGTCGCCGCAGCGGCGGTCACGACGCTTCCGGTCGCATCGGGAAACGTGAGGGTGCGATCCGCCGTCGGCTCGGCGAACGTGACGGTGGTCTCGAAGGCGTTGTCCGTCGCCCCCTCGATCACGAACGGGCTCACCCGTCGCCATGTCCACTGCCCACTGACGATGTAGTCGAATCCGGGGAGGAAGGCCCCCCCGGAACTGTTCTGCGCCAGCGTAATCCCGGCCCACGCCAAGAGGAACGTGGCGAGCAGGGGAAGTATCCATGTGCGTCGTGTCATGACGGCAATCCTTTCTGGCGTGTCACGCCATGACTCATGGAATCCTCGTCAACTGCACCCAATTCACGAGGACGCCCGCGTCCACCCCTTCATCCCCATTCAGGAACGTGAAGAACGGATTGAGCTGCGTCCCCGCCGTGAGTGTCGTCCCGTTGTTGACCAGCCCGATCTCGGTGTAGGCCGGCCGATCCGTCAGGACGTTCGAGCTGGTATACGCGGCCGAGTAGAAGGCCGAGGGGACGCCCGCTTTACTAATGCACACCTTCAGCGCCCGGGTCTCGGCGTCTGCCCAATTGATGCCGGAATCATCGCTCGTCGCTCCCGTCTCCACGTGGAGAATTGATCCATCTTCCACGTTGTAGATCCCGACCAGGTTGTAGAGCGTATAGCTGGCCGGTGTGGCGTTATCGACAAACGCCTCGTTCTGCCTGAACCCGATGAGCGTGAAATCGGTCGCCGAGATGTCCGTGATCGTGAGGCTGGCTTCCAGGCACGCGCCTTGTGTGCCCGCCACGATGTATCCCATGTCGGTGCCTTCGGCCACCCCGAAGAGGATTTCGACGCCTTCGGCATCTGTCGCGCCGTCGTCCGCCGACACGTCCAGATCTCCATCCGCGATCAGCCAGGACGAGACCGTTTTTGCGAGTTCCTCGCGGTATTCGATCGCCCCGAGCGGCGACCCCGCGACGAAGTTGTCTTCGTCGTCGCTCACCGACTTCGCGGTCCCATCGTCCTGCATGATCGCGTAGCCCTGATCGAAGCTGTCCCGTACGGTGTAGTCCCGCACGGCCACCAGATCCGACCGCCACTGCATCCACACGCCGGCCTCGCAGTCGAAGAAGTGGTTGGCCTCCGTGTTGATGAACGGCGTATACGGGACATCCGTGGTGGCGCACGCAGCCCCTGACACGACGTCGTAGGTGTAGAACGATCCGCCGGCCACGCCGGACACGCCGATCCACACGCGAGCACCACTCGGATGTGCCACGGCTGGCGTCATGCCGCCACCGAGACCCCGACGCACATTCCAGCGAGCCGACGTCCCTTGTTCGCTGATGGCTTCCAGGAGTTCCCCGTCGATGTAGATCTGCGTCCCAGCCGAGACGCCCGTATCGCTGGTCAGGGCGACAGAGGTTGCCCCACGGGTCATCGCGGCGGACGTGGTCGTTGTCGTGATTTGCGTCTGCGCGTGGCTGATGGTCGGGAGGCCCAGCAGCACGGCCACCGCGAGCCAGCAGGCTGCGTTGCGAAGTAGTTTCATCATTGGTCTCATGCTCCTGCGTGACAGGCGGCCAGTTGGCCGCGGGAGATGTTCTTGATATACGCCAGGCGCTCGGTCTCGCTGAGCGCCGCCCACCGCATCCGAGTCGTATCGGCCCGCTGCTGCCGGATCTGGTCCAGTTGCTCAGGCGTGCGCCGAGCCCACCATTGCCGTCTCGCCTCTGCGTTCAGGCGTCGGTTCTCTGCTCGCTGCTCCGGCGTCCACTGCGCCTTCGTCGCCGCAGCCTTCGCACGGTTGCGCTTCGCCACCTCGCTCCATTGCTGACGTTGCGCTGGGGTGAGCCGCCGCCCGGTCAACGTCGCCGCAATCTTGGCCCTCGTCTTAAGCGACTTGGGTTTCGACCGCGCAGCGATCTGCGCAGGTGTCCGTGCAGCCTTCGTGGCCGCCGCGCGATGCTGTTCGAGGCGTTCGGACGACATCGACACGCCCTTGTTCGGTGGGGTCCGCCCCTTCATGGCAGCCGACTGCTTTGCACGCGACTCGGCTGATCGAGGGACTCCGATCGGTCCAGTCTCACCCCCCTCTGTGATGTTGAACCCATGGGGCACACGAGTCTGACGCTCGACAATGAACCGCTGTTCGAGGTCGTTGAGTTCATGACTTGATGTCGCGACCGCCAGCAACTCCATCGCGAACGCCTCTACGCCGTACTTGCGCATGGCGCGATAGAGCATCGAAGACGAGCCGAGCTGCGCGTCGTACCGATGACAGGCCCACCGGTGCGTGAGCGAGCGGACGGTTTTCCCGATGTACTCCCGTCCGCTCGCTTTGTGTCGAATTACGTAGATGAACATAGGTTCTCTTTTACCCGTAAACCTATGAGGCGACACGACATGCGAGCTCGGCGCGAATGGCGCCCCACCCGTGAAGTGTGTCGAGTCGGCACGGCGAGACATCGTTGACCGTGTCGTGATCTTTCAACATGCGAACACTGATGCCGAGCTTTGCATTCGAGATGCGCTCGGAGATCCACAGTCCCCGCGGCAAGACCAGGTCGGCCATGACGCAGGCGAATGCTTCCTTGTGGTAGACCAGCCCGACGCGCCCCGTAGCGTCCGCCGCGCCGTTCACCGTGATCGCATCGTTGTTCGCCACCGCCGCCGAGCAGTTCTTGAACGGCCCGGAGGTGACGATGGACGGCGAGATCGGAATCGTCAGCCCTCCAGCACCTGTGGAGTTGACGTCCTGCGTGACAACGAAGTCCTTCAACCGGGTCGTCGACCGCCGTGACAGCGGGTTCACATCGAACACGGAGGCGAACTGGACGATGTCCCCTTCAAAGAAGTAGTTCGTGACGGACGCGGTCGCCCCGTCCGCCGTGATCGAGGCCCCGGTCTGCCCGCCCGAATCTGACAGCGGCGTGCCCCCCAGGTTCCCGACGACGTGCGTCGGTGCGTTCTCATCCTCGAACCAGCGCTCGATGCCCAGCGCTTTACCCTCGATCTGTCCGTTCTGAAAGAACGCCGTCACTTGGGCACCGGGATGAAACAGGCCCGTGTTCGCGTTGGCGAGCTGCCCGTGCATGTCGGACGAGATCACCGCGTTGTACGGTCGTGGTACGGCCACTTCCCGGAGTTTGGTTTTCGCGAGGGTGTAGGTCGCGTTCGCTGTCGGGACCGTGCCCGGCGTGCCGACGCCCTTGGCGACGGCCCGATACATCCGCGTCAGGCCGGTGTCGTCGATGTTGTTGACAAGCTGGTCGACCGCGGGATTGCCGTACCGCTCCATGTAGTCGTCCACTTCAGTGGTCGCCGCCCAGGTGTCATACTCGAACCCGATGTTCGACTGGTCGGTAATCGAGAGCGTCACGGTCTGGTCGTTCAGCGGCGTGGCGTTCATCACCGCGCCGGACGTGATCTCGTACCGCTGCGGCAGGCGCAGCGTGATCGTGTTGCCCTTCTTCCCGCCCTTGTCGCGGTACTGCGCGTCGTAGTCCCGCATGACGGTGCCGGCGAAGACGGCGTTATTCGTGAGACGGCGGGCGACCTTCCGCATGACCATCGAGGTCGTCGCGAAGGTATTGGCGAGCAGGATGCCGACGCCAGTCTCCGCCCCGAAGAGCATGTTCACGAGGAGGAACGACGCCGTCAGCAGGAGGAGCGTGACGGCGAGCCGCAGCCTCGCCGCACGTGTATCAGTCGTGGAGATCACCATGGTGCAGACTCCGGTCTGCGCGTGGGTGTTACGCGGAGATCCCGGCGAGCCGCTTCCGTTCCGCTAGTTCTCGGCGGTTTTCCGCCTCATACCAGTCGTCGAACGATTGAGTCGCCGCGGGTGCTCCGGCCCCTCGCGCACCTGGCATCCCCACCGGTGGCTTGGCGGGAGGGACAGCCTGGGTCATCGCATGCGCGGCGGGGGCTGAGCCACGGGAGGCAGCCATGAGCCGCGCGGACAACGTCCCGAGCGCATGATTCATGCGGATCGGGTGCATCCCCTTCAACTCCTCGAAGGCCCGCGCGCCATCGGGCGTGACGAAAAAATCGAGCAGAGGAAGAAGGGACGGAGCGAGCACGAGGGCGTCCCGTAAGGGACGAGTCGGACGGAGATCAGCGAGGACCTGGGCACGAGCGGGATCGCTCCCGAGCCACGGCAGTAGTTCGGCGCCATCGGTGTCGTGGTGCTGCGCCAGATCGGATAAAAATGGTGTCGTCGACCCTGCGCCGTGCGCGGCTGGGTCGTACCAGGCGGACCGGAGTCTTTGCAGGGCGGCCGTCTTCGCGGCCCAGTCCGGATACTTGGCTCTGGCTGCGTCGATCCGCTGTGCGAGCGCGGTATCCGCGTGACGCGCCGCCTCCGCCCGCTGGGCCGCCGTCAACCGCGAATCAATCCCCCCAGTAATGCGCTGTTCCAGCGCCGTCTCGCGGGCGGTCTGCCATGTCGCGGTGTCGGTGCGCCACTGTCCGACCGCCGTCTCGTACTCCTCGTCGGTCGCGAAGTCCCGATACTTCGGATGCTCCGGCATCGGGCCAACGGCATCACTAGCCGTGACCGCTGGGACCGGCTGCGTGGGCGCGGCTGGCCCCGTCCGCTTCGCCTCCAGATCGGCCACCTCCGCGCGCATCGAGGCCAGCCTGGCGGCGGCCTCGTCCATCTCACGCTGCGTCTGATGTTTCTGGTAGGTGAGGGTGTCAACGTCTTTCTTGAGCGCGGCGGTGCGCTCGGAGAGGGTCGGCCCCTTCTTCTTCTGCGACTTCGGCGCCGGAGCCGTGTCGAGGCTGGCGCTCTCCTGGCTCGGGTCCGAAATAGGTGGCTCGGCCTGCTCGTCGGACGGCGGTTCGGCGTCGCTGACGACATCGATGGCCACCGCCTCGACCGGCGGCGCCTCCGCCGCGGACTCAGCCCCGACCGTGGTGTCAATAGGCGGGGGCGTAAACAAGACACTCGCGGATTCGTGCGTGAAGCCGTCGTCGCCGCCTGTCTGCTCGTTGGCCATTCAGATCCAAAAAAAAAGAGGCATGGCCCGGTGGTTACACCGGATCACGCCTCGGGGGTGTCCTCGTCGACGAGTAAGTTGAACGTGTCGAGAGTCTACATTTCGTCGATCAGCATACACGAATCCGGGTGAAAGCGCAAAACGCGACCGACGCGTCTCCCCACTACGGCACGCACGTCGCCTCGACGATCACGCCCCTGGTCATCCGGAGACGCCGCGTCAAGTCCAGCCCTCGGGGACAAATCGTCATTACTCCTACTCCAGCGGCGCTTGCGCGCCTTCACTGCGCTCCGCCTCTTCCGCGGACACCGCCCGACCACGCGCATCGTCCTCAGCCGCTGCAGCCCGATCCCGTGCGTACGCCACGTCGTCGGCCACGCCCGCCCGCTCCGCCGCCGCATGGGCCGCGGCATCGTGGAGGGCGACAGAGTGCCGCTCCATGTCCTTCGCGCCCTTCTCCTGAAGCAGTTGCAAAAGAATTTCATGCCGCTGCTGCGATTCCTGATGCATCTGCTGGAGTTGGCCACGAAGCACTTCGAGCGCCCCGTCTGACTGCGCGTCGGCCCCCTTCTCTAGCATGCGGCCCTGAATTTTGAGCTGTTCCACCCGTTCCTGTACGCCGGCCCGAATCGTCGCCACGTCCTTGTCGCCCGCCGTCTCGACGGCCTTGGTCTGAATGATCTGCTTCGCCTGTTCGAGCGCCTGTAGGGCCTGCTGGTGCTGCTGCTTCAGCGCCCCGTATTTCTCGCGAATCGCGGGCGGGAGGTTCTTCAGGGTCTCGTCGTCGTCCTCCCCCGTATCCATCTTGGCTTTAATCAGATCCGCGATCTCCCCAGCCCCCGAGAAGGCCATCGCCCGCACCCAGAGATGCGCGTACAGCGGGACCAACTGCGGGGCGGATTCCGCGAGCGCCGTCATCCCGGAGAGCGCCTCCTCCTGTTGTGTCTGGTAGGAGCGATCAATCGCCGCAATGACCTTGTATTCGCCCTCTGAAAAGTCCACGTACTCGACGGGCTGATCCTGCCACGTCTCGGGCATCGTCTCCTTAGTGGCAAACGTCATGCCGTCGCACGCTGGACACGTCGTCGGCCCGACAAACGGATTCCAGATGGGCGGCGCCATCTCCCCAGTCCCCTGACAGGTCGGACACGGCACGCCGATCGGCTGACCGTCTCCATTCCGCACGAACGGCCGCTTGAGCATGATCGCGATCTCGTCATCGTGCTCTTCCCCGACCACCATCAGCACCCGACCTGGCGTGTCGTAGTACTTCGGGATCGCGGAGACAAACACCTCGCCCTCATAGGGCATGGAAATCGTGGCGAGATTATCTAAGTAGTTACTCGTGCCCGCCGCCCCTTGCCGCTGGAGCGCCTCAATCGCCTTCCCGCTTCGGTCCAGCGGATTGACCGCCCGAAGTTGCGGGGCCACCGACCCACTGACCGCGTGATACATCTGCTGCATCATGTTCAGGAGCAGAATCAGTCCTTGGATCGGGGGCTCGGGCTGCTGTCGCTGCGGGAGGGGAAGCGTCTCCCCGCTCGCGCTTTTAGCATCGGGATCGATGTAGAGCCGGTTGTACCCTCGCACCGGCGCGTCGTCCCACATATCCTCGAAGCCCGCATCCTGCCCGGCATACATCACCCACTGCGCGCGGGACATCGACCCGGCAATCTCGGTCGCGGACGAGATGATGACGTTGATCGCGCGGAGGATGTCCTGCACGTTGGCGATGTGCCCCTGATAGCGCCGCTTGCCCTTGATGAACTTCTCTTTCCCGATCACCGTGATCACTGGGATGTAGCGCCCGAGCCACGGGGTCTCTTCAAGGACCTGTGTCCCGTCCACGATGCGGATGAGGATCGACCGCTGATCCACGGCGCGGAGCCCGGTGCCTGGCGCCTTCGCCTTCACCGCGTCGGCAATCGGCGGCGGCATCTCGTCCACCCACGCGGATCCCGTCTGCGGGTGAAACCCACGGAGCCTATGCGTGTGCTGGACCGTGTAGTAGGTGGCGATCCGCACGCGCTGCTTGCTCGGATCGTCCGCGTCGGCCGCGAACCAGTCGTTCCCGTCGTCCTCGAACGCCCCGTCCGGCACGACAATCGGCTTCTCTGGCCATCGTCGCTTCCGGGCATCGAGTGAAATCCAATCCGTGACGACGCAGTTCTCCGCGTCCTTGTAGGCCGCGTGCTGCGCGTACGGATCCCAGTACACCGTACTCTGATCGAGGACGCGCTTGAGGACCAAGTCGAGGTCGAAGTCCCCATCGTTGGCGAACTCGGCCGTGATCATGTAGAAGCCTCGGCCGATCTTCGCCGCCCGCTCCAGTGCCCACAGTCGGACTTCGAGCGCGCCGCTTTCCACCTGAATGTTCCGGATGAGGCCCTTGTAGTAGCCAGCGGTCTTGGTGCTCGCAATCCCCGCCTTGGGCTTGACCGTCAGGGCGAGCTTGGCCTGCCGTGATTCGCTGACGATCTGCTGGAGATTCTGATCAAGGAGGTTGATGCTGAGAGCCGGTTTCGCGACCACCTTCCGTCCAGTGACGCTATCCACATGCTCCTTGCGCGACTCCCGGTGCTCATTCAACCACATATCGACATCGGCGAACTCTTCTTCCGCACTCTCCGCTGATCGCTGCTCGGTCTCGTAGCTTTTCGCGAAGGAGAAGGCGTCAATCACCTCTTGGACCTTGTCTCGCTCAGCCTGCACCTCGGGTGGCACTGGCGGATCCGTGGCCAGGCTGGCGCTGTCCTGCGTGTAGCCGTCAGCCACGCAGAACCTGTGCGGTCATGGGGGCGGTATATCGGGGTCTCGGCGTGGGCATGATGTACCGGCGTACACCAGTGTAGGGATCGACCGATACGTTCGCGTATATCCCGCGATCGATTGGTCGTGGGTATACCAGTTCGACTGGAATGGGTCCTGCTCCGCTGACAGCTGCCGTCACTGTGAACCGCTTCGGGTGTCGTACCTCACGGCCAGTCAGTGGATGCAGGGCAAACACGCCATCAATGCTGAATATGTCGCCAACCTTCAGCGCCTCACGGGTCCAAAGCCCAGACGCCCGCTGAATGTCGAAGTACGTGCGTGCGCCAGACACCCAGCGCAGGAGGTCCGGATCGAGTGCGGTCACGGCTGCGCCGGCAGCTCCAACACTGAGGAGTTGAAGAAAGGCGCGACGTTGCATCAGTGCGTCACCTTGCTCGGCGTCCGCACCGTGATCGCTGGCGCCCCGCCCTCGCCCTTCGCCCCGAGATACTTCCCCTTCCGCACCCGCGCGGACCCCTCGTAGTGCTCGGTCATCACCCGCTCATCACTCAGGATCTCAACCTCCATCGCCTCGTCGATCTCCTGCTGGATCTCCGCGTCAGACGGCGGGCTCGGCACATGCACGCCGTTCAGAAACGCGGTCGCGCTGGTCTCGGGATACCGCTCGTGCCACTTCGCCTGTGCGAACTGCCAGACCACGTTGGCGAGATGGTCCGCAGGGCCACGGTCCTTCCCGAAGAACCCGCCCATATTCCGCACGAACAGATCCCGGAACATCGTGCGGCCCGCCGCGACCACTTCCGCATGGGTGACGCGATCGTGGAGGATGTCCGTCAGCATTTGCCGGATCTCCAGCTTTACCTCTGCGTTCACGGCATCGCGCTTGCCAGCCTGTGGGATGAGAAGTCCAACGCTCATGCAGCCTCAAAAAGAAACGGGGCGTGACGGGTGCCTTTTGCACCACATCACGCCCCGGGTTATTCCTCGTCAGCGTGGTCGACGAATCGCGTTTAGTTACTCGGTTACTCGCACCTCGAAGTCAGGGTTCCAGATCGCCCATTGCGGCGAACCAACCGCCCACGTCTCTCTGAGCGGGGCCATGGCGAACTCGAACGCGCCGCGATGAAACGCCAACGGCGGCTGCTGAACGATGCGCGTCCACGGCACCAGGGCCGCAATCGGGGCCGAGGCGAGCAGGGCGAGGAAGTTACGGCGTTTCATGGCGGAATGTTCCTGTGCCGGTGAGGACGTCCACGCGCGGCACCTGATCCGGCGGGACATCGAATAGCACCTTGCACTTCACGCTGACGCGACCCTCAATGTCTGACGGTCCGATGATGCCGTGCTCGCCTCTACGGCCGTCGTAGCCGCACCACTGACACGTATCCGACGACCAAGGCGGCATGACGTGGATGGTCACCATTGGGCCGCCCCGACCCATGCGTCGACTATGCGCATCGGACACTGGGTCTCGCCCACGATGGCGGTATAGGTCACGATCTGGCGCCGCATCTCCGAGCTGTAGTGCTCAACCGCCCGTAACTGAATAGGGCCTTCGTTGCCACAGCGCGCCATCAGTACCAGCATCGCACCGCGAACCGTGCGCGGGTCATCGGCGACCGCATCAACGGCGAACAGCGTTGGTGTCGGTGTCACGGCTTCACCACGTCAGCCCACCAGCTCCCAGAGTAGGCCACACCCGGCCAGTCGCACCAGCCCTGCATCATCCAGCAGAAACGTGTCATTTGACGACACATCCAGCACGGGCAATCGCGTTGGCAGAGCCGATTCACGCCATCAGCTCCGATGCGTCAGCCGGCTCCTGCTCCTCAGCCAGCGTCCCGCCCAGTTCCTGCGCCGCATACCGCAGCGCCTCTTGCGAGGAGTTGAAGGCGTATTCCTTCGGCGGCTGGTACTCACTCGGACCGCCCCCGCCACCCGCTGCCCGCTTCGCGCACGACACCACGAACCCGTTCTCCACGGGCCGGATCGTCACGCTCTCGACCGTCATCGCGGCCGGCGGCGCCGCATTCATCCGCGAGGCGGATTCCTCGACCGCTGGCTGCTCGCTCATGCCGTAGTCACGCGCCATAGGGACTCGCTTTCATCTTGTCAATTGGCACCAGTCGCCGGAGTTCCGCGTCGAGTGACGCCGTGCCACGTGGGTCAGGCTCCGGAATGCTGTCCACGAGGTAGCCCTGCGTCACCGTAATTTGCCCGAGTTTACCACGTCCTTTGAACAGGATGGTGACCGATCCGTAGAAGTCCTGATGGAACAGGGACAGCAGGAAGCGGAAGAGGCGAGCCATCAGGGAAGCCGCGATCTGTCGGCCAATGCCTGACCATCCCGTACCAACTCAATCACTGGGGACTGCGCGCCAGGATGCTCACGATCCACATGGATCAGCCATGCGCGTTCGAGTTCGTTGGCGGTCGCGCCGTACAGCTTTTTCTCGCATCCGTTCAGGCCACAGATGCCTCGATGGACGCGATCGAGTTGTGGTGTCATCAGTTCACGCCAGACTCTGTATTCGCGATCCCCTCCGGGGAATTCCGCCACGCGAGCCATTTCAGGTACAGCATCCGGTCACGCCACGCTGCATCTCTGGCAGGAACGCTGCAAGCCGACACCGGGTGCGTACCCATTACGGCCCGATGCAGCCGCATCGATTCTCCGTATGGTTCGGTGTGGTTCTCAGCCATCAATGCACCGCCAGCACAATCCGCTTCTCAGGATTGACCACCGCCGCGTCGACCGAGAGCGGCGTCGGTTTCTCCACCCGCGACAGGACCACCTGTTCAATGACCGCCATCGCGGCCGGGAGGAATTGCTTCTCGACCTGCACGTTCATCGCCCGCAGGTTGAAGGCGAATCCCACCTGCCACAGCCCCTCATGGAGTCCGGCCCGCTTAACCAGCGCGGTCGTCACATCATGCCAGGGGAAGTTGACTTGGTTCCGCGCAATGGGGGCGAAGGGGTTACGCGCTTTCTTCATGGGTTCTCCTCCCGGCCGTCCTGCTCTATACACGTCTGTCCATCTACCATCCGAGGATCGCAACCGTGAACGCCGTGACCATGACGGCCACAAGGGCCGCGTCCACCGTGCGCTCCCACGCCGTGTGCAACAGGCACCGCCAGCGCGGCCATGCCGGCTCTCCATTGACGATCCGACACGCAAGTTCATGTCTGGCAATGCCGCCTACCATCGCGTATCTTCCCCGCGCGGATCGGACGTCGGCACCTCGCCCGTGCGCTGCCACAGGCCATGGCACCGATCACAGAGGTATAGATTCAGCATCGTCCGGAACCGGCTTGGTGCCCGCTCCGCGCAGCCGTCGCAGTGCTTGGCGGTCTTCGTCATCGGCGCGTGATCGGATCGACGGCATGATACCGCATGGTGCAAGCCGCGTCCTCGTACGGCAGCGATAGCCTGACGTGAGCCCCGACCTCCTCGACACGGAAGTACTTCCCGACCAGTTCCGACGGCACGCTCCAATGGGGGCCGAAGGACACAACATCGCCGACGCGGTATCGCTCGTCGGCCTTCACCCCATCCATCCCAGACTCCCGCCGTCCGGCCCGCGTCCCCCGGCGAACCGGCCAGGCGGCACCGGCCGCTTGTAGCCCGCGCCCTTGACCTGCACTGGGGCCGCAAACGTCAGCGCCAACGGGTCGGAATCGTCCAGGCCCGGCCCCCCCCGTTTCCGCAAGGATTCCTTACTCTCCATGAACTTCCGGTCACGCCGATCGAGATGCTGGCCGGGCCCGGTCAAGTCAGCCTCGAGGCGCGAGTCCTTCGGAATCGCCCCCACGAGTAACCAATCCCGCAGCTGGCTGTAGATGTACGCCCGCATGTTCCCGAAGTGCCGTTCATCAGGCGCGTCACCGCCGAAGTTCACCTCCTGCACGTTCGAAAAGCCCATCGTCTTGAGCCGCTCGACGTAGGGCGACCCGAACGCCGAGTCACAGAACATCATCGTGACCTTCTTCGCCGGTGCCCGCTCAGCCAAGATCCCCGCCAGTAGGGACAGAAAGCTCGACCGGTCCGCCCGTGTCTTGTCCCCGGCCACACGGATCACCGGCACTGTCCGCGCGTCCATGCCCCGTCGGAAGCGGACCGTGTTCCACGCCTTCCCACCACCGGAGAAGTCCACGCCCACAATCAGCGGCTCGTCGTCGAACGCGGTGATCTCTCGGCTCTGCGCCGCCCACACCCGATCCTGGTCGATAAACTGGAGATCTGAGGCCCGAGGCGGTAATCCCCTCACATGGACCCGGAAGAAGTCCCCATCCTCGCCGTGCTCCTCCAGCCAATCTGCGATCAGGGCCTGATTCGCCAGTGCCGAGGTCCGCGAGTCCATGATCGACGGGTGCCACTTGTCCCGCTGCGAGCCGAAGCACGCCTCGTAGAACGGCCCGCTGGCTCGGAGGGGGTTTCCCCCCACGATCATCAGCGGCTCGTCGGTGAGGCCCCCTTCCGCCGCCTCCCAGATCGTCGGGGGAATCCCTGAGCTTTCGTCGAAGATATACCAACTCGTCGATCCTCTGGCGTGCTGCCCCTGGTAGGAGTCCGCATTCTCCGGGGCGCAGGAAATTGGGGAGCAGAACCAGCTCTCCCGGTGCCCCTTGCGGTACATAATCACGGAATTGACCTCAAACCAGTGCCCAGTCCGACACCGCTTCGTCCACTCGATTACCGCCGCCCACGTCTTTTTTTGGAGTTGGTCCCCGGTGTTGGCCGTGATGGTCCCGCGGGTATGCGCCCGCGTCGACATCAGCCAGTCCGTGATCCAGCCAAACATCGCCGTCTTCCCACAGGAGTTGCCGCTTGAGATCGCCTTGCGAATCGGAGCGACCGACTGCGCCCCGTCGTAGCCCCGGTCCGCTACCATCGCGCCAACCTCTTCGAGGATGGCGGTCTGGTTCGCGTCCGGCCCCGCCATCCCGTTGACCGGCCAGTCGTACGCGCCCAAAACAAAGGCCAGCGGATCGGCGTAGCAGTCCGCGCAGAAGTCCGCCAGCTCCAACTCGTAGTCGCGGGCAGGCTGGGCTACTGGCATACCGGGCTTGTGTCCGTCCCGTGGCGAGGTGGCATATATATTAGGGTTTTCATCGATCAGCCCCCATGCTACGGGTCCACCCGGTCGGCGATCGTCGCGCCTGGGGCATCCTGAGAGGCCGGTTTCCCACCGATCGCCCTCCGGCTAGCGGATGATAGCACCTGCTAGCCTTTCCCGCTGGTCAGCCGCTTGGCCTGTGCCACCCGCGCCCGCCCCTCGTCCAGCCGCTTCAACTGCGCGTCCACCGTGTCCACCTGCATCCGGATGGTCTCAGCCGCTCTGCCGTCGATGCGGTCGAGCACATCCTTCGCGGCGCCGAGGCCGGCTGACGGATAGTCCCGCTGGTCCAGTAGGTAGCCGAGATAGGCGATGGCCGGCTGTTTCAGGGCCTCGATGCGCTGCTCGGCAGCGGCCTTGACCTGCGGCGCCGCACCCCCGTGCCATTTGCACACCGCACCGCCTGGAATGGCCCAGGCGCCACACTGCTTCCCGGTGCGCTTACTTTTCGCGTGACACTTCTGACTCAAGGAGTGTTCAGCGGTCAAGGGGTGTCGCGCCTTGATGCGGCCGCGTGGAGCGTGACGCGTGCGGGTACTCATGGGGCGAGCAGCCAGACCGCCAGCGCGCCGAGTATCGCCCCGACGAGCGCCGTGCATACATTCCGCGTAGACAGCCATCCGATACCGTTGTCGTCGATGCGGTCACTCATGCCGTCACCTTCGTCCACGCCCACTTCGGCGCGTCCTTATCTGTGGGCCGCACGAGAAATCGCCCCGTCCCGAGAATCCGGCCCCCGGGACTGTCTCCGCCCACGTGCTCCCAGACCTCGCAGGGCTCGCCGGCGGCTGTGCGGGCTGCCGCTTCTGCAAGGGCTTCCTCTTTGGTCAGTCGGTGAAGGATCATGGTGTTCTTTGGGCCACAAGCTCGGCTTCCTGGCGCAAATACGCGCGCGCGTCGATGTCCCGCAGCTCCAAGCGGTTGATCGCGACCATCTCCAGCGCCTCGCGCCGATCCCACGGCGTCACGTGGGGATCGTCCGCAATCCGCGCCGCATAGTCCAGCATCGCCTCGCCCGCCTCCCGATTGCCACCGACGAGCAGCGCCACGGCGTAGTTCGCGGCCGGCCGCGGCTTCGTCGGCGCCAGCACCGACGCATTGCGCCACAGCGTGAGATCCGAGGCCCAGACCTGCACCGCTGTCCTGGTCTGCCAGGTGAGGCAGAGCAGCAGGATGACGGCTACGAGCTCTCGCCTGTTGAGCCACACCCATGTCCGCACGCGCCGCTCGCTATTCCATCGGTAGTACGTGCTCGGCGGCCACGCCTGCCAGCACGCCCCGGCCGCAATCGCCACAAAGATCAGCGGCACGTAGAATTGGTGCTCTGAGAGGTAGGCCCTGGGTGTCTGGATCACCATGCGCGGGATCAGCGCCACGATGCAGGCCGCACACGCGTAGAGGACCAGCCGCGGCACCCGTGCCCGATGTAGCCACAGTACCAGCGGGATCAGGCCGACCAGGACCAACGCCGCTACCCTGGAGAGCCTGGAAATCGCATCGTAATCGAAATCAATCGTGTGCCCAACCGGGAGCCAGGATACCACCGAGAGCACTGCTAACCGAAACACCGCCGTCGACTGCGCGAGCACCCACCACTGCCAGCCCAGCGAGGCTGTCGCGTCGTCGTAATGTATCAGCCACGTCAGATCGCCACCGAGTCGCCAGAGCCCGAGCGGGAGCCACGCGAGCGCGCCCACAGCCACGAGCGCCCAGGTCCACCACCGAGGCCAGCGGTACGCCCAGACGAGCGGCACGAGCCCTAGACCGACGATCCCAGACTCTTTACCGGCCAGCGCGAGCGCCATGGCGGGGACGATCAGCGGCCACACCCACCATGGCCCCGTCGCACAAAGACACGCCAGCAGAATCCCGATCGCCGCGAGTAGCTCCGCGCGGGAGGAGACATAGGCCACTGACTCGACGGCCAGCGGATGCAGGAGCAGGAGACCGCCAGCCAGGATCGCTGCCTGCCCACTCAGCCCGAGGCGTCGGCCCAGGAGCCCGGTCAGACACCCAGCCAGGAGATGCAGCGCGAGGCTCAGGAGGTGTGCCGCGCGGGGATCAGCGATCCGCCAGAGCCAAGTCGATAGCCCACGCGGCGCGAGGGCGAGTGCCCCCACCGGCCCCGCCTGCAGCGCGCGGTAGTCCTCGTAGACGTACCCATAGCCGGGCACCGCGCTGTACGCGATGACGACACCGACGAGGAGAAGAGCAGCCACTCGCCACGGCGCCCAGGCGTCACTCATGCGGCGAGCAGCCAGGCGGCGAGTGCGCCGATCAGCGCGCCGAGGACGATGCGGTACCTCGTCATGCGCCCCTCATCGGGAGTAGGCGTGGACGGGGAGCGGTCCACCCTTTCCGGTGAAACGCTCGATCTTCCACGTATTCAATGCCTCTCGGCGTCTTGGTGGCGATCAGTGCCGGCGTCACGCTCGGCGCCTCGAATCGCCGCGGGAGCCGGATGTGCACGGACGTACCCACGGGTAGCGCGGAGAGCGCCTGTTCAACGTCCCCGTGCAAGTACGGACACTCGCGTAGCTGTTGATGGAAGCGACGCTGCCTGTCAGTCATGCGACCCGCTCATCGAGGCTCGTCCGGCCACTTTTGATGCGGGCCGAAAAACCAGTAGCACGCCCGGACATCCACCGCGACGGCAGCAAGGATCACGGCCCACAGCCACACGTCCCAGCTCCCATCCTGCGGCACGACGGACCCGTGTCCCCACACCCGCCAGATCGCGCCCGCGAGCAGGAGGAGGAGGGTCATAGCATGTCCCATGTCACCAGCCAGGCACCCCAGCCGATGACCAGAAAACCGGAAAGGGCTACTGCCGCAGGCGGCACAATCGCGAGCAATCCGAGGGCGCACACGGCGACGGCGCACACGGCCAAGAGGAGCAGGATGGTCATGAGGCCATCTCATCGAGCAGCCGATGGAGCTGTCGCCGACAGATCGCGCGGTCGCTGGCCGACATCCGATCCCAGCGCTCATACCGCAGCATCTGCCGGATGGCCGCAATCTGGCGCTCAGGCGTCGGGCCGAGTAGCGAGACCCACTCCCGCTCATCCTCGGGCGTCAGTGATCGTGCCTGCACGCGCAGATATGATGCGCCGATGCACGCGCGAAGTCAACCTGGAATTAGGCGAAAAGCCTAGTAAATTCGCCGATGTGTAAATATTTTCGCGGACCTGCCGATTTCCCTTAACTAACCTACAGCGGTATGTGATGATGGGTCATCGAGACGGACATGAGACATCAGGAGGACAGCATGAGAGAAGTAAGACGATACACAGCGACACCCGTAGATTCTGGGCGGGTCACTGCTCTCGGAGACACCCGCCATCTGATCGGTCCACACTTCACCTCCCAGACGACCAGGGGGCGAGCGCGAGTCACACAGTACGATCTCTATCGGGGACCGATGCGCATCGCCTGCGGACTCACGTATCAAGAGTGCCTAGACCGCGTAGAGTTCGCCAAGCTGGGCCGTGTCGATGACTGACCCCTGCCAGTGCATGACCCGCGAGCATCCAACGGTCGACACGAACTGCCCACAGCACCGGCCCCGTGTCGTCTGCGCGTGATGCGGACTCGTCCTCCGAGAGGGTGCAGATCCCCCGAGTCACGGGATCTGCGAGGTCTGCCGGTATCGCATGGACATAGACATCGCCCGCATAGACAGGGAGGGATCATGATCGACAGGATCGTTCGCGTGATCTGTGGGGCGATCATCGCCCTGGCACTCGTGGAACTCGTCGTTTTTCTGGTCGCCCTCGCCCGACGACCGTGGACAGGAGAATAATGGCCAAGAACCCAAACGCCGTCGCACTCGGTCGCCTCGGTGGGCTCGCCGGGAAGGGCCGGACGAGCCCCGCGAAAGCCGCTGCAGCGCGCCTGAATGGTAAGAAGGGTGGACGGCCGAAGCTGCCGGGCAGCAGGATCGGTCCGCCGCGTCCTATCGCACCGCGCGCCGTAGCTCAGCCAGGCAATCCGGACAGCCCCACATGATGCGACCATCAACGTCCGGATGCAGGCGGCACCTACGCCAGATCGCTCCCCCTCCGGCGTCGATCGGAGGTCCGTCCTGCACGGACTCTCCTGGCGGGCTGGCGAGCAGGGCGTCTATCTCCTCAGCCCACTCTAGCACCTTATCCTCGCCCCACGACTGATCCGCGAACGTCCGCATCTCCGAGCAGATCGCCTCCAGAGACGCGCGCAGTGAGGTGTCAATCACGATGGCCCCCCGGTGACATAGGTATCCGATTCCGCGCCCACGGATCGAGCTGCCGCGCGCGATCCGAGAAGGCCCCCCACTCCTGATACTGGGGGTCCGCCCACCATGAGCGTGTAGCCGGTGGTGCGGGTGGCGTCGGCTGCCCCTTCGCGCGATTCTTCTGCCCCGGCGCCGCCAGTCGGCAGGCCGCACAGCGCCGCACGCCCTGACGGTATTGGGAGTGTGTCACCTCGCCGGGGCAGGTCGTGCAGGTCATGATTTAGCCTGCTTCCTGCTCCTGCGCGAACAACTGGCCTTGCGCCGCGACATGTCTCCACGTCCGTCCAGCGATGACCTGCTGCGCCGCGACTAGAGACACGCCGTATTTCCGTGCGGCCAGCGCGATGTCGCCGTACTTTCCGCGCACCACTTCGGCTTTGATGGCCGCGACAATATCCTCAGTAAGTGAGGCGTTCCAGTGCCGTTCACCGCGTAGGGTTTTCTCTGGGTGCGTGCGCCTGCCATTTCGATCACCAACGGCTTCCCGGCCTTTCCGATGGCGGTCAGCAACGTTCTGGCGATGCGAACCTTCAAAGAGGTGTTTTGGGTTGCAACAGATCGGGTTGTCGCAGGTGTGTAGCGCGTTCAGACTTGACGCGCCACGGGCAAGGACGAGCGCGACACGATGCGCGCGAAGGTGACGCTGCCCGCCATTCGGCCCAATCTGGAACTTACCGTAGCCGTTCTTATCCAGTCCGCCAGTCCACCGCCAGCACGCGCCTTCGCCTGACGCGGCGTTGACCTTGCCCCAAAAACGGCGAATGTCTGACGGAGAAAAGATGTCCGGATCGAGCGCGATCGGAAAACCAGTAGACTGAGGATTAGCCATGTCGATGCGGCTCCTATCCGCGTGATGTGGTGAGGGGCGCGATGATGCGACAAACATCACCGCGCTCCGCTCATTATAACTGATTTCACTGAGCGAACCCAGTATCGTCATAGCTCATGGCTGCTTCTGCGTCACGGGCCGAAAAACGATGATGACACTCGGGAACGGCGCGGGGTTTGTGCTCTCTCCGAACTTGAGCCGTCCCTTGATAAATCGTATCTCCACCCCCGGCCGGCACCGGTCGTGCTCGGCGTCCCACACATGGTCGTGGAACCATCTGGTGTCAGTGCGGCTCGGGACGAGACACACCACCGTACATCCCTGCCGAGCCTGCTGCGCGGCTTTGGCGATGAACGCGCGGCACTTGGAATAGGCCGGGTTGAGCCAGACCGTCTGACCGTAACACACCCAGCGCTCGATGGTCAGTGCGTCACGTAGATACGCATCCACATGATCAAGGCCGAAGTATCGATCTTTCCAGGTGTTCTCAGCCGTGGCTGCCGCGTCCACGTCGAAACCGAACTCGGCATCCAGCGCCTCGAACAATGCCTGTGGCGTGCGCCACTCATCAGACGCCTTCGAGAACATGACGGCGTTATTCAGCGGCACGCGATGCACTGTCCCGACGGAGATGTCTTGATGTAGGTGCGCCGACACACGAGGCACGTCACCTCCCGCGCGGCCATCTGTTTCTCGTCGTAGGTCATCGGCTGTGCTCCTTCGCGTCCGCGATCATAGTCATAGCGCTAGCGCCTCATCCACCGATCGCACTACCAGCACACGAACGCCAGCCGCGTCGAACGCATCCCAGGCCTTGATCTCAGATGGCGTCAACGCTTGCCGACTCGGCGGCTGGGTCCCGTCCTTAACTTCGATCAGCGCGATCCGACCACGACGAGCGACCACCAGATCCGGGAAGCCCCCGCCGAGCCGCGAGCAGTCATGCACATACCACCCGCGCAGCCGCAACGCCGCCACAACGGCCGCGTGGTTCGCGTCGACCCTCGCCCGACGCCGTGCCATCAGCGCGGCCTCTCACACGCCACGGGACACCGCCTGGAGCGCGGCACGGGCCTGTTTCAATACATCTGTTTCCGTA
>Ga0326597_10003597_pt1 | contig 22229 bp, 20 predicted proteins | sample RVTome_12_FD_203789 | JGI IMG/M metagenome (GOLD analysis project Ga0326597, IMG submission 203789) | Soil microbial communities from uranium-contaminated site in the Upper Colorado River Basin, Wyoming, United States - RVT100D185 | ecosystem: Environmental > Terrestrial > Soil > Contaminated >...
CCTGCGGATTCTTTAACTGCGTGCTCGGACCCATGATTTTGCGGACAGGCGACACGTTGCCGGTTGCATCCCCGCGATACGTGAGGATGGCAAAGGCGAAGAACTGCGGAATCAGAATCTCATCGCGAACCGGATCGTAGGCCATGTCGTGAATCGTGCGCGTAATCATGGTGTTCTGTCCGGCGATGGCCCGGGTCGGCTTTGCACCACCATTCGCCAGCCTGGCGAATGCCGCAACTTGCGGGTGGGCCACTCAGTTAGCGACTAGAACTTCATCCCGTTTGGTGTCGTAGGCCACCGTATGAGGGTTGCCGAGCATCGGAGCGCCGGCGTCCGCCGGTCCGCTGCGGATGACCCGCTTAGGGACCACATTCCCGCTGGCATCGATCGGGAAGACGGTGGCGGAATGGCTGCCGAAGTTGGCTACCCACAGCTCGTTGTTCTTCTCGTCCACAAACACTCCGGTCGGGTTCTGAACCATGGTGCGGGGCCCTGAGATTACGCGGATGGGAGCCACATCGCCGTTGGCATCGTTGCGATAGACGGTGATGGTATGGCCGGTGTCGTTGGCGACAAAAATTTCGCCGCGGCCTGGATGGACGGCGATGGAGGTGGGCCAGTCGAGCTGCGTCTTGGGCCCTTGGATGGTCCGTAGCGGAGCGGTGTCACCGGTGGCATTCTTCGGATAGATCGTGATCGAAGGCGGCAGTACTTTCCCGGTAGCGGGGTAGGCACGGTTGCGGCCGACGGGGAAATCACCCCGCCTTGCGCTTCTGCCAAAACCTCCTCCGCCTTTGCCCTGCTCAAACGCCGGGCGATCGTTGGTGGTGCCCCAGTTGGACACGATGATTTCGTTGGTCTTCGTGTTCAGACCGATGCCGTGCGGATCAGCAAGGCCGGTGCTCTTTCCCTGGAGCACGCGCTTCACCGGCGCCTCGTCCTGAGCATACTTGTCGTAGACGACGATGGCGTGATCGTCCTGAATGGTCAGAAAGATTTCTTTCTCGACTTCATCGGCGACCATGCCAGCAGTGGTATGCGGAACCCCGATCTTGCGCTTGGGGGCTACGTCGCCTTTCTGGTCGCGCCCAAATACCGGCAGCCAGTTCATGGTGTCATTGTTAATCGCATAGATGTCGCCGGTCGCAGGATCTACATAGACGCCGCAGGCGTATTCGAGGAACGTTTCCTGGCCGCCGATCATGCGCTTGGGCTCACTCATCTTGGCGCTAGGGGGAGTATTCTCCAGCCGGTCATAGATTACGATGGTGGAGAGATTCTCTTCCGCGATGATCACTTCGTTACGCGCAAGATCCACCGTGATGCCGGCAAATCCGAAGAGCGGGTCGGTGATATTGGATTGCGGCTGGCGCCGTGCCACCTCGGCTCGGAGAGCGTCGCTCGGTCGAGGCGGAGGCGTGGCGCTCTGGGCACCTGAGGGCGTCGCGGCCGATGCAGCTTGGCCCTGCCCCTGCATGTTTAGCGCCAACAGCAATTCCTCGCTCGCGCTGGCCGGCTCGAGCTCGCACATGGGGCCAGTCAACTCTGGAAACGGTTCAAAGGAAGTCAGCCGGTCATTCCCTAGATGAACGGTCTTTCGATTCATTTCCCCATTCAGGATGCTTCCCGCTCCTAGGGTCCATCCCGCAGCGACGGCAACAGCCGCCAGGACGGAGACCAGGGCGGAGAATCGATAAATCCTGCGCAAGGATTTTCCGGGTCGTACAGTACGAGTCGCCATTCGTTGTTCCTCCATGACAGAGCGATCAGAGAAGCGAAGATACCAATCCGGGTCGGAACACCAATTCGGGACAGGCGTTCCAGGGCCGATGACTAAGCATCTCCATTATAAACCGACCGTGGATTTGGTCAACCAAAACCGGCATGCGGAAGTGGGGCACTTTGCGGTAATCTTGTGCGTAGCGAAGGATCTGATTTGGATGAAGTGCAAATTCTTCGTCGCCGCGCTCCTCAGGATGACGCCGAGTCGTCTCTCTGGCAATCTAGGCCAACTGCTTGGCGGCGGCCAGCGCGGCATCGTAATTGGGATGCTCGCCGACTTCCTTTACATACTCGACGTAGCGAATGGTGTTGTCCTTGTCGAGGACGAATATGGCGCGAGCATCGAGCATGATCTCCTGGATGAGCACGCCGAAGGCCGGCCCGAATTCGCGCTGGCGATAATCGGATAGCGTCTTCACCTTGTCGACGCCCGCTGCGCCGCACCAGCGCTTCTGCGCCATGGGTAGGTCCATGCTGATGGTCAGGATCTCGACGCCTGGCAATTTCGCCGCCTCTTCGTTAAACCGCCGCGTCTCCATGTCGCAGACCGGCGTATCCAGCGAGGGCACCGAGGCGATAATCCGCGCCCTTCCCGCCGTGTCAGCCAGCGTTACCGGTTTCATGTCATTGCCGATGACGGTGAAGTTGGGCGCCTTGTCACCGGGCTTCAATTCCGGCCCGATGAGTGTCATGGGATTGCCGCGCAGCGTTACCGCTCCCTTGCGTTCCTGCATAGTGCTCGATTCCTCCTGATTGTGACGTAGCGCCGGCTTCTAGCCGGCTCCATTTGCCGCCAGCATGGCGGCGCTACAGTTGATGAAACTGACCTAACCACTATAACCGGCCTCTGGCCCGCAATGAAAGAGGGGCACTCCGGCGGGCGGGTCACAAAGTTTTCAGTAATTCGCGGGCTTGAGCGGCGGCGGGAGATTGCGGGAAGTCGGATATCACGGAAGTGAATGACTTCTTCGCCTTGTCTTTCTTTTCATCGAGCGCGTAGGCTCTGCCGAGGTTGAGCAGCATGTCTGTGCGGCGCTCGCTCTTGGGGAAATCCTTCAGACATTTTTCCAAGTGTGTGGCGGCGGTCTTGCCGTCCATCAACTCGATGGAGTTCAGCGCCATCTCGTACAGCAGGCCCTCGCGCACGTTCGAATCTTTCTTGGCCTCGTTCTGCTTCAGCGCCCGGCCGTAATACCCGTTGCTCGATTCGTAAAATCCGATGGCGCGCAGCTTCTGCCCCATCTTGCGCAGCGAAGCAAAATGATTTTTGTCCTCCTGAAGAATACGGTCGAGCCGGTTGATTTCGCTGATGTCGGCCGGGAAGGCTTTCACCACAGCGGTCAGGTCTTCCGCCTCGATGAGGCCGCGATGATGCATCAGCTCGGTCCCCAATGAATCCGTGAAGACCAAGTACGGCAGTGCAGGGACGTTGTACTTCCGCACCATCTCCGGTTGTAGATCAAAGTGGATGCGCACGCCGACCATCTTCTCCCCAAAGGAAGATACCAGTTCGGGAACGTTGTAAACTTCCGCGTCCATGACCTTGCACGGACCGCACCAGTTCGCCCAAAAATCAATCATCATGGGCTGGTTGGCTTTCTGAGCGGCCGCGCTCGCCTCGGCCAGGTCTTTGAACCATCGAATCTCAGTCTCTTCCGCGCGGCCGAGGCTGCCCGCGAAAACGGCGAGCAAAACCGCAAGGACTATCCCTCTTCGATCCCATTTCCTGCTACGTGCAGATCTAAGGCTGACCATCGCGTTCTCCAATCATCAAACGCTCTCGGACGAGACGACAAATCATTGCTGGCCGGATGACGGCGCCCTTAATTCGATGACCGGAACGGTGGGAGGGCCTGCCAGCTCGGCAACTTTGTCGGTCAATTTTTTCCGGTCTTTCAGTATCGTGCGTCCCCAGGTCAGCAGCGACGCCGGCTGCTGCTCTGTCCAAGTTGCGTTTTCGCCGTAGAGATAATATGCATCCCACTGAATCTCACCCTTCACGTTGGTCGGAACCACGTTGTGGAACCAGCGCCCAACGGTTTTTTTCTGATCCCACCAGTGGGTTACGCGCCGGTCGGGCATGAGCTTTTGCGCCGCGGGAAAATCGTCCGGGGAATCGCCCGGATACATTTCATACCAGATGGCATAGACCTTGATGGGCAGATTCGGATACCGCTTCAGCACATAATCCTGTATCCACCCCGCCCCGCCGACGCATTCCGGGCAAGTGGGGGAAACCAGAACTACCAACCGAAGCGCTCCCTTGTCCTTGTTGAATTGTGCCTTCAACTCGCTCAGGACCGATTCTTGAGCGCGGAGTGCTCCCGCGGTTGCCATCACCATCAGCGCCATCAGCGATGTCCTGGCTAAAGAAACGATTCGGCGCTTTCGTCTTCGCTCCATCGGGAATGCCTCCGAGAAAGTATCTCCAACGATTATTTCTTTGCGTCGCCTCCGCCGGAGGCGCTGCCAGTCTTAGTGGCCGTTTCTTTTTTAGGCCCGAGACCCTTGGCGTAGAGCAACTCATTGATCTGGGGATTCAGCCCGATAGCGAACCACGCCTTCAGTAGTTGCATTTGTTTCGGAGAGAGGCTGTGTTCGGCATCCTTGAACAACTGCAGCGTTGCTGCGTCTACGGCCTTATTGTACTTACGCGCCAGCGTAATCCAGGCATCGGCCTCTTCCCCCTTGAGTTGCAAGATGGCCGCGGTACCATGCGAGCAGAGCTGCCCGGTTTTCATCGTCGGACAGAAAATGGCTTCTTCCTCCGGCGCGCTTGCCGGCGCGGCTGCGGACACGGCTGGCTGGATTCCTGTCTGCTGATGCTCGTGCTGCTGCGCGTAAACCATGGCCGCCGCGGAGAGGATCAGCGAACCCGTCACGAGCGTCACGATCAATTTTTGTAGGTGCATCTTTCATTTCTCCTTGAATGCAGATTTGGTTTCACGCAATGGCCGGGAATCCGCCAGCCTAGCTCGCCCGGGGATTGACCCCCCGATCAATCCCCGGGCGATGGAAGAGTCCGGAGCTTGCGTGCCCCGGTCTCTTTTCCTTCAATGCGAACCTAGAACTGGAACCGCAGTCCCAGCTGCACCTGGAAGGGTGTCGTGCGCAGCGTGCCGCTGGTCAGATATGCATCAGTAATGGAATCACGCACACGGCCAAAATTGCGGTTGGTCGTGGGCACATCTAGACTGTTGCCATACGTGAACTGGTTTGCGCCGATCTCGACGTTGTCGAAATCAAACAGGTTAAAGAACTCGGTCGAGAACGATAGCGTGCCACGCTCGTTCGGCAGCGTGAACGACTTCTGAATCCGCAGACTCGTATCGGCGAATCCGATGTTCCGGAACATATTGCGCCGTACGACGGCTCCACCCTGCAGGGGGCGGTCATTGTTGATCCCGTCGCGGTTGGAATCCACGCCGGTGCGGGGGTTGAATGGCCGCCCGGTGTTAAACCGCGCGACTGTGGAAACTTCGATCCCCTTCGGCAGGAAGAACACGCCGCTTGCGGCGAACTGATGCCGCTGGTCAATCTGCGTCCAACTGTACTCGTTGTTAAGATTATAGGCATCCACATAAAACGGGCTGCTGACGCCGCCATTCTCATGTTCGTCGTATCCCTTGTTGAACCCGAGAGTATAGGAGGCGTCCACCGTGTAGCGCGACCGGCGCAGGTTCATCGACGCGACCACGCCCCGGTAGAGCGTGCGGGCGGAAGACTCGGTGATATATATCTGACTGAATCTCGTATTCGGACGCAAGGAAGCCCCGGTCGGGGATGTGAGCGTGTAAATTGGCCGGCCCGTGGCATCAGCCACCGGAGCAGGCAGGTTAATGTCGCGTACGCGGTCCATGCGGGTGGTGGCGACCTGGGTGTAATCAATGGATGCCGTAAAGCCCCTAGCGATCTCCTGTTCCAAGGCGAACCGGTATTGGAACGAACGGGCCAGGCGGAAATCGGGCTCCATGAAATACACTGCGGCGGAACTGCGGGGTAGACGGCTGAGTTGCTCCGCGGAAAACACCGGGAGATTATTCAGCGGCGCATTCGCCAGATTAATTCCCTGGCTTTGGAACGTCGAATTGACAGCCGCAAGGCTGGTCAGGCCGATGCTGCGGCCCAATTCCGGATTGCCGCCGTTGAAGACCATGGACTGTTCCCACAGAGTGATGTACGGAGGAGCATAGAATACTCCCGCGGCGGCACGGAACACCGTCTTGGCGTTCTGGCGGATATCCCAGGCCATTCCCAGCCGGGGGCCGTACATCTCCTTGTCGTCCGGGATGGCTTCCGTCGCGTACCGGCCGGCTGGGTCTGTCGCAGGCAGGTAGTCGGGCAGCAAGGCCATCTCATAGCGGAAACCTGGGCTAAGGGTTACGCCCCGGCCAACGCGCCACTCATCCTGCAGGTAGAACGCGATCTGGTGCTTGATCGGCGTGGTCACGCCCGAGCCGGCGAACTGCGTGTAGGCCCCGGGCTCGCGGTTCAAATAGCCGGCGAGGCTGTCAAAGCGATAGATGCCGTTGTAGCCAGGGTTGAAACGAACCTCAGAATTGACGAGGTTGGCGTCAAATCCCAGCTTCAAGGTGTGCGCCCCGGTGACGATCGAGAGGTTGTCAATGAACTGTTTCCGCAAATCCGCGAACTTGTAACCCACGTTGCCGTAGCTCAGTCCCGTGGCCTGTGGTCCATAGATCGCGAGAGTCTGGCCGGCGTTATTAACGGTGACCTCGGGTCCATTTCCCGGCTCCCAGGGACGGAACTCGCTAGCCACGGCGAACCGGAATTCATTCACGGTGCGCGGAGACAGCACCGCTGTATGCTGCACCATGCCCGTAAAGTTGGAGCGGTTGCTGGTGGGAGCGGTATTGGTGGCATCGCGGTTGGTGATGGAGCCGGCGCCCAGCCCATTGGTGTTGATGAACGAGCCGATCACGCCATTGATCTTGTTGCGCGTGAAATCGAACCGTGCGGTCAGGGTTTGGTTTTCATTCAAGTTGTGGTCCACACGGTTGACCGTGGACTGCAATTCGCTGTTCGAGGTGAGGTCGTCTTGCTCCGGAGCGACGGAAAGCAGCGCCTGGCCCCCAACGGTATTGCGCAGATTCTGCAAATCCAGTTGATCGTACAGCACCTTGATGGGCTTGCTGTTGTACTGGAACTCGCCGGCGCTGAAGAAAAACGTGCGGTCCTTCTTGATGGGTCCGCCGAAAGAGCCGCCAAACTGGTTCCCATTGCTGATCTGCTCGCGGCCGAATGGATCGGTCTTGGTCAGTGATTCGTTCCGGGCTAGATAGAACAGTGAACCATGGAACAGGTTGGTGCCGGACTTGGTGGCCAAGTTGACAATGCCGCCGGTGGAACGTCCGAACTCGGCTGAGAACGTGCTGCGAAGCACCTGGAGTTCCTGAATCGCCTCCACGGAGATGGTGGGCGTCATTTCCACATGGCCGCAGTAGTGTGAACTGGTGTAATCGCCGCCGTCCACGTTGAAGCTGGTGTGAACACCCTTCTGTCCGGAGATGGAGAACCCGCCGCACTCCGGCTCAATCTGCGTGCTCGGAGTCAGCAGGAACAGATTCTTGATGCGGCGTCCAGGAGCAGGCACATTGCGAAGTTGCAGGTCGGTCAGAACCGCCTTCGAAAACGTCTGCTCGGGCTCGATGACCGCGGGGGCGTCGGCCACCACTTTGATGGATTCGTGCACCACCGACATGCCCAGGCGAAACTCCGCCGCAGCGCGCCCGCCTAACGATACGTAAACCTCCTGGGTGGCGGGCTCCATATTGGCCGGCCGCACGGTTACCTCATAGGTTCCCAGCGGCACTGGGCCGATAGCGTAGCGCCCGGCTGCGTCGGTCGTTGCGGCGCGGGTGTAGTTGGTATCCTTGTTGCGGGCGGTAACTTCAGCGCCCGCGACAACGGCCCCGGACGGATCCAGAACCACGCCGCCAATCTGGCCGCTATTGGCGGCCGATTGCGCGCGCAAGCCTGCCGGCGCCGCAAGGAGGCAAATCAGCAAGAATACAAGAGCGGAGGCGCATTTGCCGCCCCGATTCAACACAAACACACAAGCGTTCATAAACCAGTCCTTTCGGAAACTCCAGGGGCTCCCGCCCGCAAATTGTCGAGTGCGAATGGCCTAAAGATCCGGCAAAGTCGCTCTCGCCAAGAGTAGGAATGCTGAGTTGGCCAATTGAGATACGGCTGCCATCTCACGAGACGTGGCCGCGAAATTCAATTTCTGGGTGGGACTAGGCTTTCGGCGGGGGTGTCAAACCGGAAAGAGTGGGATTCGAATAAAGGGCCGGCTGCTCCGGAGCTTTATCGATTACAAAAATGCTGGCAGCCAATTTCTCCACCGGTGGAGGAGCGGCAACGGCGAATACAAATGCCGCAATGGAACTGCCATCGCCATTGGAAGAGATCAGGCAGATGGCTCCTGTCGGAGGCTGATTCAGCGGGCAAATCGTTTTGGTGCAATGCGCCGCCGCGGCCGTCTGAGAGGGAGTTTCGGCTGCTTCGGAGGGGGTCTGCCCATCCGCGCACAGCATCCACAGCCCGTTCAGAGAGAGCGGGATCAGGAGAACCACAGTTGCGAAACGCCGTAACATAACCGTGGAAAAAACTATGCCAATGCCAGAAACATTTGTCAAGGAAATCTTGCGCGCGGGGCCGGCGAAGGGTGAGGGCGGGTCATTGCGTCGAAAGGATCGCTTCCAACTCTGCAAGGAAGTGTTCGAAGTTTGTGAGGAGCTCTCCTTCAGCTTGTATTTGTTTGGACTTATGGACAAAATATTTCCCACCCTGCCGCTCTACCAGTAGTGCGATCTGCCCGTCGAGCAGATATCCAGCGGCGCTGAATCGTTTCCACCGCCCCTGTGGAGTCGGCTCGAGCAGGGCCACGCAGTTGTACTTCTCAACTCCAAGATGACGTTCGTAATTGGGGAAGGTTCGCAGCGTGAATCCAGCCTCCTCCATCTTTTCGAGCAGCTTCATGCGTGGACGTGCTCGCGGTTCTTCAGCGTGGGAAGTCCTTTGATCGATTTGCCGACTTTCTGCTCCGCCCGGCGAACTTCGTAAAGGCTCTGCAGATTCAGCCAGAACTCCGCGCTCGTCCCGAAAAAATGCGCGAGTCGCAGGGCCGTATCGCCTGTGATGGCACGCTGCCCGTTCAGAATCTCCGTGATCCGGTTAGTCGGCACCTTGAGCTGGCGCGCCAGCTCGGCCGCGCTCATGCCGAGCGCCTCCAATTCTTCAGCCAGGTGCTCGCCAGGGTGGATCGCGATAAGAGCCATATCATTCCTCCTAGTGATAATCCACTATCTCCACGTTTTCAGGCCCGGAGGCTCCTCTGGACCAATCGAAGCATATCCGCCATTGGTCGTTTATGCGGATACTGTATTGGCCCTTACGGTTCCCCGTTAACAATTCAAAACGGTTGCCGGGGAGTGTGGCGAGGTCTTTTAGCGAAAGGGCCACCTCTAGGCGATCGAGCTTCAATCGTGCGGCGCGTTCGAATCCAGAAAAAGCTTTGACGGGTTTCCCGGCGGCGAAGTTTCTGGTCCGCTTGTCCCGATAGCTGACGATCATTTACCAGCCTAGCTTGAATTATGCGTTACGTCAAGCGTAACTGCAATTAACTGTAGCCGCAATTAACTTGGCGAATCCCGACGGCCTCGCCATCTCCGTAACCCAAGAATTGCGGTGACCACAGCTCGTACTTATGGCGGTCCTACGAGTCTGGAAGGTGATAATCATTTCGCTTCGCCGGATCGTCGGAAAGGTACTGCACGAACTCCCAATCATTGCCTTCGGGATCGTAAAAATAGACGCGCTTCCTGTAAGGATGCGCGTTTGGCACCGTCGAATCTTTGTACCCGGCGGACTTGAGCCGTCCACGAAGCGCCTCGACGTCGTCAACCTCATAAGCAAGATGGTTGATGCCGGGCACACCCTCATAGGGCCTCCAGGGCGTCTGCGGTTCCATGGAAGCCGGGTTCAGAGCGATGTATGTGTCGTCGGTGCCGATATGCACCCACCGAGCCCCGCTCTGATCCCTTACATCATGCCGAATCTGAAAGTGGGGAAATGCGGTCTGAAGAAAACGGATGATTCCCTCGATATCACGGACACAGATATTGGCGTGTTCAAGTCGTACAGGCACGGTGTAGGCGGCGTCACATTTTGTAGCGGCCGAGGTCCTCGTCGTTCAAGCCTTCGAGCCACTTCTTCAACTCTTCGTTGGAGATTTTTTCTGCGGCAGGGTGGGCGGCCTTGGAGGTCTTCAGCACCGTCTCTTCCACGTAAATGGGGCAATCGAGGCGCAAGGCCAGGGCCAGCGCGTCCGACGGACGCGAGTCAATGGAGATGATCTGTCCATTCTGCTCCAGCCAGATCAGCGCGTAGTAGGTCTCTTCTTTCAACTCGCTGACGACCACCTTCTGCACCGAGGTGTTCAAGCCCATCAGAAGGTTCTTGATCAGGTCGTGGGTCATCGGGCGCGGGGTGGCAACTTTTTCGATTTCGAGCGCGATGGCGTTCGCTTCATAGACGCCCACCCAGATCGGCAGTACGGAGTTTCCGCTCATATCTTTGAGGATGACGATCGGCAAGTTGGTAACCGGGTCCATCATCAGACCGCGAATTTTCATCTCAACTTCCATGGGAACCTCCCTCAATGGGGCTGACGTTTCCTGCGGGTCGCTTACCTATCTATCTTGACACTTTCCCGGCGGCGGCGCAAAGGGTATTGACGACTCCGGACGCCAAGGTTACAAGATACGAAACGGGGCGCTGCGCGCCGGCAATGCGCTCGACTCCCGATGGTCGCCTCGCGGTCCACTGCGCGGGGGCAGTGCGCTCCCCTCCTGATGGTCGTCTCGCCGAACTAAGGAGAGTCTCTGTGGGATATACACCGGTCCACCTAACGCCTCGCCGATCAAGCAGTTGGCGGGGGCTCGCGTAACCCTGGTTCGCCAGTAGGAGCCAGCCTGCGGGGCTTTCTGGCAGTCGGGAGTGACGGTAAAGTTCAGGATCAGGTTCTCAGAGGTACGCCCCTTCCACTGGGCTTTCCCTCCATTGGGTCCACTATCCGCCGACTTGCTGCTGGAGCCTTCCACCAGCACCTCGCATTCGGCGCCAACAAATCTCTGATAGCGCTCCATCTGGATCTGCCGCTGCCGGTCTTGGACGATTCGCAGGCGCTTGCCTTTTTCCTCTTCCGGGATAGCGTCTACCATCGCCAGCGAAGCAGTGTTCGGGCGCGGCGAATAATGGAACGAAAAAATCGAATCGTAGCCGACCTGTTCGAGCAGCGTGATGGTCTGCTCGAAGTCGGCGTCGGTCTCGCCGGGGAAGCCGACAATGATGTCGGTGGTGATCGAGATGGGCCGCCCAATGGGATGAGATGACGCGCGAATCCACGAGATGCGTTCGAGATACTGCTCGCGAGTGTAGTCGCGCTGCATCCGCCGCAGCACGTCCGTCGAGCCGGACTGCACTGGCAGATGCACGTGGTTGCACAGCGCCGGATGGCTCTCCATCGCCTCGACAATCTCGCGCGTAAAATCGCGGGGGTGCGACGTGGTGAACCGCACGCGCCGTATGCCGGGCACCTCGGCGACCGCGGCGAGCATCTGCGCAAAGTTCAGCCGTGCCGACGAGGGGTCGCGGTAGGAATTGACGTTCTGGCCGAGAAGTTGAATCTCCGTGAATCCCGCGTCGACGATGCGCCGCGCTTCTTCAAGCACGCTCGCGCTCGTCCGGCTGCGCTCCGGGCCGCGCGTGAACGGCACCACGCAGTAGGCGCAGTGCTTGTCGCAGCCTTCGATAATAGTGATGTAAGCGCGATAAGGATTGTCGCGGGCAGTGAATTCAGTGTCGAAGGTCTGGTCGGTGTCGAGGCTCAGGCCGGTAACGCGCTTCTCGCCCGCTTCCAGGCGCGTGATCAACTCCGGGAGCTTCGTATAACTCGCCGAGCCGACCACGAGCGAAACGTGCGGCGCGGCCTCAAAGATCGCTTCGCCTTCCTGCTGCGCCACGCAGCCGAGCACGCCGATCTTCTGCGGCTTCACCCATCCCACGCCTTCGCGCCACTGCGCCCGCGTCGGCTTATGGTCGTTCAGCCGCGTGAAGACTTTCTGCGCCGCCTTTTCGCGGATGCTGCACGTGTTGTAGAGCACCAGATCAGCCTCGTCCGGCGCGTGCACTTGGCTGTAGCCGGAGCGCAGCAGCGTCCCCACGACTTTCTCCGAATCGTGCACGTTCATCTGGCACCCAAACGTCTCTATATAGAATGTCTTCGCCATCGTTTCGTTAATTATAGCATTTCGTGAGATGGGTGCTGATTACGGCCTCTTGCCTCCTGCCTCTCGTATCTCTTGATCCAATTGCAATTTGCACACAGCAATTGGTACTTGCGACCGCCAGAGTTTATGTCCTCAAGAACCCCATAGTAGTATTTCATTCCTCCACCCCAGCCGCGTCGCAGTTCCGTACTTCCACTGCTTCCGACATGGTCAATCTGGAGCGCCCGATAGTCGTCAAATCCACCGTTGACGCTGCTCGAACACGACTTGCCATTCGCGCATTTGCTCCCCAATTTTTCGATGATCTCTCGGCGAAGCTTCCGTTGTTGCAAGGTAGAGGCGGGGATTTTTGAACCTGGATTTGTTGACACGCGATTCTCTCCTTCCTAGGCAGATTGCATTTTGCGAGAGTATTGATCTGCGCCAATGAATGTAGAAACTACACTCTTCGATGTCAAGCCCGACTCTCTTGCCGACACGGGTTGCCTGGGGTTTGGGGGGTGCGGTATACTGCTGTTCGTACGAGCGGGAGTAGCTCAGTGGTAGAGTGCGACCTTGCCAAGGTCGATGTCGCGGGTTCGAATCCCGTCTCCCGCTCCATACATTCTTCGGCAGCGAACCTCGCGGGCGGGTGGGAACTGCTGCCAGACACAATTTTGAGGCGCGGTACCCAAGTGGTAAGGGAGAGGTCTGCAAAACCTTTATGCGCCGGTTCGAATCCGGCCCGCGCCTCCAAAAAAATCAGAGAATTCAGTGATTGGTGCGTAGGGAGTGTGATGTTCGTCCCGGTCCCCAAAGGGGAAGCCCCGAAGTCGGGATTTTGCCTGCGGCCTCCCGCTACGCTCACGCCCGCAACCCGGCTCAAAATCCGGCCCGCGCCTCCAAATCCTCCTCTGCACCGGTCCATTCACGACAAAATAATTTTTGAGCCATTGATCCGGCAGTTTCGGGCGAGTATATTCTAGCTAGTTCCCTCAAATCCTATGGCGAGGTGATGTATGGTTCGAAACCGACTATTACTTTCGATCTGTTTGATGTTTGCCATTCAAACGGCCGCACAGGCTCAGGGGCAGGCCGCATCGGCAGCGAAAATGATGACCACCGACGATAAGATCAAGAGCGCGCTGAGCGCCGCGCCGGCAGGGATCGCCAAGAATGCCGCGGTGATGGCTCCCGGCGCTGCCGCAGGGGCGGCGATGGCGGAGCTGAAGAAAGGCACTAACGGCTGGACGTGTATGCCGGATGACCCGTCCACGCCAGCCAACGACCCGATGTGCATGGACAAGGTGGCCATGCAGTGGGCCGATGCCTGGATGCACAAGAAGCCGGTGACGATTACTTCCCTTGGCATCGGCTATATGCTCCAAGGTGGGTCGACGGCGGACAATGACGATCCGTTTGCCAAGCAGCCCAAGGCCGGTAAGCAGTGGCTAATGGAGCCGCCGCACCTAATGGTGTTCGGAGTCAAGATTGATCCAAACGTCTACTCCAGTACGCCCGATACGACGCGGCCGTGGGTCATGTGGAAAGGGACTCCGTATGAGCACCTCATGGTCCCCGTGAAGTAACAAATGCAATTGATAAGTGATGAGCGAACGGGCTCAGAGCTTGGGCGAACTTCCTCTCTGTTTTCACTGATCACTCATCACTATTCACTATTCACTTATCACTGATCTGATCAAAGGAGCGGTCTATGGCAATGAATCAAGCGTTATTACCCGAATTTGATATGGAATACGCAAACACACGCAAGATGCTGGAGCGCATCCCGGAAGATAAGATCGGCTGGAAGCCGCACGCGAAATCCTTCTCGATGGGCGATCTGGCCACGCACATCGCGGAAGTCCCCGGCTGGATGGGCGTTACGCTGGAGCAGGATTCTTTCGATATTTCCCCGCCCGGCGGGCAGAGCTACCAGCGCCCCAAGCTCAGTTCCCGCAAAGAAATCCTCGATATGTTTGACAAGGGAACCGCTGCGGCGCGCGCGACGCTGGTGAAAGTAACCGATCAGCAGCTCCTGTCGCCCTGGTCGATGCTGAAGGCCGGGCAGACCATGTTCACCATGCCAAAGATCGCCGTCGTGCGCAGCTTCCTGATGAACCACATCATCCATCACCGCGCACAGTTGGGCGTTTACCTGCGTCTGAATGACGTTCCCGTACCCGGCATGTACGGCCCCTCCGCCGACGAAACCATGTGACCGCGTGGTGCCTCCCCCCACGCGGTCATCCTGAGCGAAGCGAAGGATCTGCTTCTATTCTTTCTGCGCGCTCCACAGGTTTATGGCGGCGTTCATCAGCAAGTACGCTTTCAGCGCCGGATCGTGCTGCTGACCCAACCAACCCATCGTGTTCGCTGGCTGGCTCCGCACGCCAATCGCGATCAAAGACATTCCTTCGCCGAAGCCAGTGGCACGGTATGCGGGCATCTCCAGAATTCCACCAAGAGCAAGGGAGTCCTTCTTGGGAAACTCTTTCATGTCCCTAACGAAGAGTTCTTCGGAGAGGTCCAGCCCGCGGTTCAGTGTCGTCCATAATGCGGGGTTTTTGCGCGCCGCCTGAGTGCGCGCAAGCGTTACCAGAGCCCCTAATTGGCTGCGCTCATCCTTTGGATCAATTTTCTCCGGAGTTGCTCCAATTTCTTTCAAAAGGTCAGATGCTCTGACCGGGTCGGTTTCCTTGAGTTTCCCATTGGCAATGGCGGCAACCGCGGATCCGCGCAATGCCGGGTCCTTGATTGTCTCAGCGAGCTTCAAAGCTGTCTCCGGGTCCGTCTGTGCGAGCTCCCGAATATTCTTCTCCCGAGACCATTCCTTGGTTTTTTCCACTGCCGTCGCGATTCGCTGCCGGTCTGTAGTGCCGACGCGAATCGTGCCGCTCTCGATATAGCCTTCCGGTAGTGAGACGCCTTCTGTCGAGACGACACTGTTCAATGCGGACCGCTTCTCAAAAATTTTCTTTTCAAGATCGGGAACGAACTCCCGCACCAAGGGCAGGAGCTTGTAAAGAGATTCCTCCGCCGTTGAATGCAGTTCCACTGTGCCCTTTCCCGTGGAAACGCTCCCGATGTACATCGTACCCTTCGGCGCATCCTCTGATGCATCTTGCAAGAAGCGTTCTACGGCGTCTGTAATTGCTGCTTTGATCATTGGGTCCGGAATGACACCCTTGGATGCCTTGAGCAAATCGATGTATGCCAGACGCGAGCCATCGAGCTTGGCTGAGTCTCTCTGGAAAAATTGCATGGCGTCGAGAAAAAGTGAGGCGGCGGCAGAGGAATCCTCGGCAGCGACATCGGGAAGAATCGTCCCTACCGCAACAAACGGGTATTGCCAGCCTGTATTTCCGAGATAATCGGCCGCTACCCGCAGGGCGTTAATGTCTGGATTCCTCGCGCTCTTCCAATATCGGGGGAAGATTTGCCGGGCTGCATTGCTGTCGTTGAAGATCGCTTGCCCTACCGCAGGTGCCGCAACGGCCAACGGGGTAAGCTGTCCAAGCAGTAGTAGAGCCTCGGCGGGATCTTTCTCGCTCAGCGCAACCAACGCGGCCTGGTCGATGCGAACTGTATCGTCGTTTTGCGGAAGCTGTTGAGTCTGCCGAAGCAGTTCGGTCACCCACTGTTTCAGCATCGGATGATCCATCTTCTGAGCAACGACGACCAGGTACTCCATTTGGAGTGCACGTGCCATTGGGGAAAGTTGCCCGCCCAGGTAATAGGCCTGCTGGAGCATCTCGAACGGGTCATTTTCCTTCGGTGGCTCTTTCGTGGGCTCCTTCACTGGCACGGCTGCCGGCTTCTCTTCCGGCTTCGGACTCGTCGCGGGTGTCTGGGCGAATGTCGGTAGCACAGCGAAGCTGATGAGCAGGAATAACCACAGCGAGGATCGCATGGGAAGATGCCTCCCGGAAAGCCGCCTAGGTGAATAACTGCCCCGATTCTATGCCTGCTGGTCGAGCACGTCAATCAGTCTTTCCGGGGGGCTATGCTTTCCCGGCCAGAGGAACCAGCCTGTAGCCACGGCACGATTTCTGTGCCGTGGGTATTCCTTAAGCGTCCATCCCAAAATCGAGAGCAAATGCGAGAGCACGCCTGATTTTGGTCATCACTTCATCCGGCAGCTTGCCAAGCCTGCGCTCCAGTCGCGCCTTCGGCAAAGAACCCAATCCTTGCACATTCGCCACGGACTCGCGGTCGAGAAACCCGAGCCGGGGCAGCGCTACTTCATATGGACTCTGTCTGTTTTGGGTGGTCAACGGTACGTATAAGACGAGAGCACGAGGCGGGTCAGGGTCGGAACGGGAGACAATAACGACAGGACGAGTCTTGGCGGCTAAACCGAGATCAGCCAGCCAGACTTCACCGGGCTGCGGGTTCATCGAGCATGTCCAGGACCTGTTGCTCCACAGCGCGCGACCGCAGCAGGTCGAGAACCTGCTGGTCTGCGAGCGCAATGATCTCGGCTACGCACTCGCGCACCTGCGCAGCCGTCTCAGGCTTCCATTCGCGCAGTTTAACGTTCAGCCTTTCAATCAATGCATCCATCGTGTACGTCCAACCCGGCGACAACATTATACTACGGCTTGCGGGCCGAATGGATTTGAATGGTAGCCGGCAGCCACGCCGGGGCATGACCTGACGGCGGTCAATTGAGAGGGTCAACTAGCCGTTGCGCCGCCGTCTGCAGCGGGTTCACGCTTTCCCGGCCAGAGGAACCAGAACAAGAATCCCACGGCCACTCCGCCGAGATGCGCCCAAACGGAAACCTGCGTATACGCTCCCGACTGGCGGAACGCGCCAATCGTCTGAAGAACGATCCAGAACAGCACATAGACCCAGGCGCGCAGATTGACCCAGCGTATGAAAAACAAGCTCGGGAAACGGAGGAGAAATCCGATGCGGGCGCGGGGGAACTGCAGCCCGTAGAAGGTTAGTATCCCGCTGATGGCGCTGCTTGCGCCGACCAGCGGCATGGAGGATTCCCCATGTAGCAGCACATACAAGGCGCTCCCCGCAAGCGAAGAGAGCAGCAGCACCATCAGATAGCACGCGCTCCCGAGATAGTCCTCCACGTCATCGCCGAACGTCAACAAAAAATAGAGATTGCCTGCAAGATGCGGCAGGCTTCCGTGCAGGAAGAATGAAGTGAGCAGAGTCAGCCCGCCGTAGCGCCACGGCTCCGAAGGAATGAGTCCGAAATCCTTTACGACCTCACTGAGGTCGAGCAGTGCGAGTCCGCTGAAGACCGCTACAATACCTGCCATCATCCATGTCGCCAGAGGCAGGTGCGCGAAAGCATGGCTTTCCTGCTTCACCGGCAATCCGAAGAAGGCCGGGACCGCCTTCCACCCTTCCGGCGGCGGGTCCGAGGGAGGAAGTTCGAGATCCGGCCGCGTGTCGAGCGCCTCGACATCCATTTTCGCCAGCAGGAGCCGGGCATCGAGCGGCAATTTTTTCTCCGCAGATTCCTTTGACGACCGCTGTGGCAACTCTTCGAACTCGGCGGCGTCAAACCAAACGAAGTAACAGCGCGTGCAGACATCGATCTCCATCGAGCTTGGGCCGAGTGCCAGCAGGACGGTCTTCATCGGGCGCACGCAAGCGGGACAGCGGCGCGGCCCATCTGCGGTGGCGCCACGGGCCAGTTCCCAGAGATGGTCAACGATCTTGGGGTTCGCCGTGCGGCGTAGCGTTCCGGTGGTGGCGGTTCTTCCCCCGCAATTCGGGCAGGACCAGTAGACACTGCCACGCGCAGTGTGCCGCTGCAACTCGTTCTCGTCTTTGGGACAAAGAAACACAGTTCATTCCGTCCGGTAAAAACTCAACGCACTGGAGCCCTGCTGCAGTAGACGAGTCCGCTTCCACTTCCCGATATTTTCGGGAGTCGTATCTTTGCGGCTGTGTTCGAGGATAATGATGCCCTCTTGGTGCATCAGAGCGCTGCCCGATAGCCAGAGCATGTGCCGCAGCGCCTCCGCCAGCGAAGCATAGGGTGGATCGAGAAAGCAGATGCCGGCGCGGACGCCTTGGACCTCTAGCCGGCGAAGCCCTGCCTTCGTTTCAGCGCGCACAATGCGCGCCGTCTGGTCAAGGCCCAGCGCAGAAACGTTTTGCTCGATGACGCGAGCGGCGGCAGCAGCATTCTCGATCAGATACACTCGCGAAGCGCCGCGACTGAGGGCTTCAAGCCCAACTGCGCCCGATCCGGCGTAGCAATCAATGAAGACGATGCCGGGCACTGCCGCGCGAAGAACGTTGAAGAGAGTTTCGCGCAGTTTGTCGCTTGTGGGCCGCACCTCGCGGCCGCGAAGCGTCTTCAATGATCTGCCGCGATACTCGCCCGCAATAATCCGCATCGTGTGCCTTTCGAAAGGCACAATAGCTTCAATCGTGCGCAGCCTGCAACCACTTTCAGGTGACGCTAGGTAGCCTGTTTGTTACGAGCGGGTTTCGTTATTGCCAGATGGGTACGAGGCTGAAACAGGTGATGAAGACCAGGCCGAGCAACAGTCCCAAACCTACGCGTGCCGCGCCCAGCGGAAGGCCGTCGTCCTGAAGGCGGGGGTGCTGGATGCCGAAGATGAACAATAGGACCAGGAGTGGAACCCATACGATGGTGTGCTCCCACAAGCTGAAGGCCAGCAGGCCTCCAAACATGGCAAATGCCACCAGACGGCTGCGCGCGCCAAACAGCGCGTGCGCAATGTGACCGCCGTCGAGCTGGCCGATGGGCAGCAAGTTCAGAGCGGTGACAAACATACCCACCCACCCCGCGTAGGCCAGGGGATGGATCATGATCTCAACATCGGAACTCAACTGGCCGAGAGCGGCCCAGCTCAATGCTTTGAACAAAAGCGGGTCGGCAAAATGAATCACGCCTTCCGGGATGTTCGCTTTGTTGATGGCGGTTGACAAAGTGAGCCCAAAGTAGGTGAGTGGGATGGCTGGAATCAATCCCGCCAGCGGGCCTGCGGCGGCAATATCAAAGAGGGCGCGACGATTGGGGATGCGCGGCGACATGCGGATCACGGCGCCGAGCGTTCCGAATAACGAGAAGGGAAACGGGATGAAATAAGGGAGCGTAACGGGAACGCGGTAATGCTTTGCCGTGAAGTAATGGCCGAATTCGTGGGCCGCCAGAATTGTCAGCACGGCCGCCGAGTAGATCCATCCAGTCGAGACAATAAGCGCGATCCCTTCCAAAATCTGGCCGGCTTGAAATAGATTGAATGCATTGTCGGTCATGCCGCCGGCAAACAGCGTGCTGGCAACGGTGCCGACGAACAAGAGCGCGTGCAACCAATACTTGGGCTGCGGAAGCGCTGCCGGCTGGTAGACATAGATCTCCGGCGGGCGATACGGTTCCTGCACCGCAAGAGATGGGTTTGGCTGGTCCAGTTCCGGCATCTTCTACAGTTTACACCATCTGTTTTTGAATCGTCTTGTTCAGGGAGTAGGTTCTCAATGGAATGGATGATCGTTTGGCGGGAATCGTTGCGAGCAAGAAATAACCACCCTTCAGGGCTGCTTCTTCACGCCGTTTGACACCCTCCGGCAAAGGTGCAAAAATAGGGCAATTGAACAACGTGGGCCTGTGGCGCAGTTGGGAGCGCGCTTCAATGGCATTGAAGAGGTCAGGGGTTCGAATCCCCTCAGGTCCACCAGTTTCTTTGACATGCCCTATCTTTACATTCTTCAGAGCCAGAGCAGCGGCAAGTACTACATTGGATGCACTAATAATCTGGCGCGGCGGCTCTCAGAACACCAAGCTGATCACACTCCATCGACGCGCAACCGAGGCCCTTGGCGACTCGTCTATCAGGAACAATATGAGACGGTTGCGGAAGCGCGTCAGCGGGAACGGGAACTCAAGAACTGGAAATCACACCGATCGGTTCAGGAGCTGGTGGTCCGCAAGTCGGTTGGGTAGCGCGTCCCGGCTGGCCGGGAAGGTCAGGGGTTCGAATCCCCTCAGGTCCACCAAATCTATCGTCTGCGAGAAGCTGCGGATAACTGGTCCCTCGTTTGTGCTCGGGATTTCGTCTGCGGGCTCCCGCGACGCTCACGCCCGCAAGTCGGCTCAAGTTCGAATCCCCTCAGGTCCACCAATTTTCTGTTCGATGAGTCCTGCAGATTTCCTGAGAATCCGAACAGTGTCAGCAGAGTAAGGTGATTCATCCCGCCGACAAATGTCCTCCAAATTTCTGCTATTCTCTGAAAATTGACCATGCAGACACAACCATCGCAGCAGGCTAACCGGCTGCTTTTCCTCGATCTGTTCCGCGGGCTAGCTGTGTTTGGCATGTTTGACGCGCACATCACCAATGCCCTGGTGCGGCTGCCCGTGCCGCTGAGCGGGCTCGCGTACTACCACGACAAACTGTTCAACCTGCCCGCCGAGGCCTTCCTGATGGCCGCTGGAATTTCCTTCGGCATGTCCGTCGCTCGCCGCTGGCAAGAATACCGCGCATGGAGCCCGGCGCTTCGCAATCGCCTTGGGCGCCTGCTCGAAATTCTGGCGCTTGGATTTCTCTTGCACGTGCCGTATTTTTCTTTGCGGCGAACGATGTTCCAGGCTTCGCACGCGCAGATACTCAAATTTCTCAGCATGGACGTGCTGCAATGCATCGCGGCGACTGCCTTCGTCGCGTTAGCCCTGGTCTGGGTTCTTCCGGGGCCGCGGTGGTTTTTTCATTCTTGTGTGATCGCGACTGTAGTGATTGCTCTGGCCACCCCTGCTGTGTGGAACCTGTCGCAACATCTCCCGTGGTGGCTGGGGACATATCTGAGCAAGCGCTGGGGCTCGACCTTCCCGCTCTTCCCATACGCCGCTTACTTATTCGCCGGCGCGGCATGGGGATACCGGTTTGCGAGCGCCGCACAAGCCGGAATGCTGGAACGGTTCATGAAGTCGAGCGGCAAAGCCGGCAGGGGGATGGTGCTGGCCGGCGCGGCTCTCGCGTTCCTGCCGGTACCTGCTCCCTACAACGATTTCTGGATTGCCAGTCCGCAGTTTTTTTTGGTCAGTGTAGGCTTCCTCAATTGGACGCTGTCGGTGTTGTCGCTGGCGAAATCCTGGCTTGCCTTGCCCGCAAAATTCCTGGCGCCGCTGGGCCAGGAATCCTTGTTGATCTACATGGCGCATCTGATGATCATTTACGGCTCGTTGATCAATCGCAAAGCGAATCTTCGGACCATGATCGGCCCGACGATTGGGTTCTGGGAGTGGCTGGTGATCTACGCGCTGCTGGCACTGGCCATGGTCGCATTAGCGCGGCTGTGGAGTTGGGTGAAGGAAAAATCTCACTGGAATATCAGTCGGCTCGAATGGGCAGTGGCGGCCTGCCTGGCAGTAGTCTTTATCGTGCGATGACGTGAGTGGAAGGTGACAATGAGGACAACGTCATTGTGCCCAGCAGGAAATCCGGGGCCGGGAGTTCTTATACCTGGACGCCTGGCCCCAGTTCTATCTTAACTTGGCAGCCGAGCAAAGCTCAGTCACCGGTCTCGCCTTCTAGTGCATGTGCTCTTCGGCGGGAGGTTGCTGGCCGGCCTCTTTCAGTTTGCGCAGATTTTCTTCGCGTTCTTTGGCAGCATTGGCCGTGGATGGCGGCACGACGCCATTAATCCGAAGGTAAACGACAAAATTTCCGTAGTGGTCCATCTGGTCTTCAAACGCGACCAGTGCGGCGGCGACGCGCGTCATCTGCTCGCTGCGCATACCCACGACCATGTCGTTCATGTTCTCGTCGGTAATGGTGCCGATGTATTTCGCTCCCTGGTCAAACATCTCTTCCAGCCCGCCGAGGATCTCTGCCCGAGTCTTATAGTTCTCGTACTTCTTGCCGAGTTTGTCCGAATCCTCGCGGCTCATGCCGGTAATCCAGGCTGAATGCGTGATGCCGTCCTGGATGAGGTGCACGGCCATCTCCCGGAAGCTGCGGACTTCCTTCACCGGCCGGTAGTCATACTTGTCTTCCGGCATGGCGGCCACGATATTCACCAGCATCGCCCGCAGGCGGTTCCAATGAGTTTGGAACTGTTGCGCAACACCGCAATCCGCCGCGCCTGTCCTCACCCCGACCGTTCCCACGGTCATCAGCACCAGAAACAACATCTTTCCACGACGCA
>Ga0326597_10003598_pt1 | contig 22229 bp, 19 predicted proteins | sample RVTome_12_FD_203789 | JGI IMG/M metagenome (GOLD analysis project Ga0326597, IMG submission 203789) | Soil microbial communities from uranium-contaminated site in the Upper Colorado River Basin, Wyoming, United States - RVT100D185 | ecosystem: Environmental > Terrestrial > Soil > Contaminated >...
GTACAGCCCGCTCCACTCACTATTCACCATTCACTATTCACGCCGTTTCTACCTTCGGCGCGCGGCGCCAAAGGTGTAAAATGCGCTTGGGAAGTCGGCCGGACAGCCGCTGCGGGCGGAAGAAGCGAGCCTATTCGATGGTTCGTACCGCCCGGAGAGGAAAGTCCGGGCTCCATAGGGCAGGGTGGCGGCTAATCACCGCCCGCCGCGAGGCGAGGAACAGGGCCACAGAGAATAGACCGCCGATGGCCTGTGCTTCCGGGCTTTGCCGCCGCAAGGCGGCAAAGTCTCGTAAAAATGGGTAGGGGCGGAAACGCTTCTAGTCACGGCACAGGATCAGGTAAGGGTGAAACGGTGCGGTAAGAGCGCACCGCGTCCGCTGTAAGGCGGACGGCAAGGCAACCTCCACCCGGAGCAACACCAAATAGGCGAGCGATGACGTGACCCGCCGAGCTCGCGGGTAGGTGGCTTGAGCCCTGGAGCGATCCAGGGTCTAGAGGAATGGCTGTCGGGACCGCAAGGTTCTTACAGAACCCGGCTTACAGGCTGGCTTCCCACTTCGACTGTTGTGGTCCCACAACAGGCAGCTTCCGCGCAGGCATCCCCCGCTTTGGCGCGACCCCTAACTTAAAGTATTACTTTCGGTTAATATTTTATGCCGCTGTTTTTATGGATTAATTAAAGCAAGAATACAAGCTAAAATTGGCATCAATTTTGGCTCATAAGTCATTGTCCTAAAAAAAGAAAACGCTTCCAGTACCCTTGACCGCTTCCCTCGCTTTCCAATATAGTGGGAAGAAGTGGAGAAAAGTGGGATAAACCATCGCCTTTGGACTTCCAGGGCGACATTGTCCCGCGATGCAAGGGGGCCCGGTGTTTCGTGGCGTCGCGCAACTGAATCTCGACAGCAAGGGGAGGCTTGCGGTGCCCTCCCGGTTTCGCGACGCCCTCGCTGCGCGCTCCGGCGGCCGGCTGGTCATCACGGCCGACTCCGACCGGTGCCTGCTCGTCTATCCGCTCCCGGATTGGGAGCCCATCGAGCAGAAGCTGATGTCGCTTTCGAGCTTCCACTCGCAAATACGCGAATTGCAGCGGCGCCTCGTCGGCTACGCGGAGGACGTTGCGATGGACGCAACCGGCCGCATTCTCGTGCCGCCGGCGCTGCGCCGTTTCGCGCAGCTCGAGAAGTCCGTGGTGCTCGTCGGGCAGGGCGCGAAATTCGAGCTATGGAACGCGGAGAGCTGGGAGCAGCGGATGGAGCAGGGCGGGGGCGGTGGCGGCGGCATTCCGCCTGAGCTGGAGGGATTCTCCTTGTGAGCGAAGGCTCACACGCGGCGGTCCTGGCGGAGGAGGCAGTAGAAGGTTTGCAGGTGCGCGGCGACGGTTGCTACGTCGACTGCACGTTCGGCCGCGGGGGCCACAGCCGGCTGATCCTGGGCCGGCTTGGCGCAACGGGGCGGCTGATCGCGATAGACCGCGACCCGCAGGCGGTGGCGGCGGGAGGAGAGATACGTGACGCGCGATTTCGGATGCTGCATGGCCGGTTCGGCGAGATCGCGGCGCTCGCAGCGCGCGCCGGCGTCGGCCGGGCTGACGGCATCCTGCTCGATCTCGGCGTGTCCTCGCCGCAGCTCGACGAGCCCGCGCGCGGCTTCAGCTTCCGCCACGACGCGCCCCTCGACATGCGCATGGATCCAGGCACGGGCGCCACGGCGGCCGCGTGGCTGGGCACCGCGCCCGAAGCGGAAATCCGGGAGGTCATAAGAAGCCATGGCGAAGAACGGTTTGCTAAACAGATTGCAGCAGCGATTGTTGCGGCTCGAGCGCGGGGACCTGTTGGCACCACACGACAACTTGCCGAGATCGTGGCAAAGGCCGTTCCCACGCGCGAGCCACAACAGGATCCGGCGACGCGCACCTTTCAAGCTGTACGGATTCACGTCAATCAGGAGCTTGAAGAATTGTCGCTAGCGCTGCCGCAATGCGTGGCGCTGCTCGCGCCGGGCGGACGCCTCGTGGTGATCAGTTTCCATTCGCTGGAGGACCGCATCGTCAAGCGCTTCCTGCGCGATAACGCGCGCGCCGATACCTTGCCGCCGCGCCTGCCGCTGCGCGCGGCGCAACTGCCGCGGCCGCGGCTGCGGCTCGTCGGCCGGGCCGTGCGGCCGTCCGCCGCGGAAGTGTCCGGCAATCCGCGGGCACGGAGCGCGGTGATGCGCGTGGCCGAACGGACGGAGGCGCAATAGATGGCCCGGGTCAACGTCCTGCTGCTCGCCGTCCTCATCGCCTGCGCGCTCGGGCTCGTCACGTCCCAGCATCAGGCGCGCAAGCTCTACGTGGAGCTGCAGAAGGAGCAGGCGCTCGCCAAGCAGCTGGAGGTGGAATGGGGACAGCTCCAGCTCGAGCAAAGCACCTGGGCGACGCACGCGCGGGTGGAACGGCTCGCGACGCGCTCGCTCGGGATGGGCGTGCCGCCCGCGTCGCGCGTCCAGGTCGTGCCGCCCGGCGGCGAGGCGGGAGCGCCATGAGCGCTGCCGTGCATCCCAATCGCGAGGTGGCGCTTCCGCCGTGGCGCGCGCGCCTGCTGCTGGCGCTGCTGCTCGCGTGCTTCATCGCGCTCGCGGGCCGCGCGATCTTCCTGCAGGGGCTGCACAACGACTTTCTGCAGGAGAAAGGCGAATTGCGCTACTCGCGCGTGATCGAGCTGCCGTCCACCCGCGGCCGGATCGTCGACCGCCACAACGAGCCGCTTGCGATCTCCACGCCGGTGGAATCGGTGGCCGCCAGCCCGGCGGACGTCGAGATCACGCCGGCACAGCTGAAGCGGCTGGCGCGGCTGCTCGAAGTGGATGCCGGCGAGCTCGCGCGGCGGCTGTCGGACGAGCAGCGGGAATTCGTGTACCTGAAGCGTCAGCTGCCGCCGGAAGAGGCAGCGCGCGTCGTGGCGCTCGGCATACCGGGCGTGTTCCTGCAGCGCGAGCACCGCCGCTACTATCCGGCGGGGGAAGTCACCGCGCATGTGATCGGTTTCACGGACGTCGACGGGCGCGGCCAGGAGGCGATCGAGCTCGCATTCGAGCGCGAGCTCGCCGGCGTCGCCGGCAGCCGGCGCGTGATCAAGGACCGGCTCGGGCACATCGTCGAGGACGTCGAGAGCATCCGCACGCCGCAGGTGGGCCGGACGCTGCAGCTCTCGATCGACGCGAAGATCCAGTATCTCGCCTATCGCGAGCTGAAGTCGGCGGTGGCCGCGCACCGCGCGCGGGCGGGCGGCATCGTGGTGCTCGACGTGGCAAGCGGCGAAGTGCTGGCGATGGCGAACGTGCCCTCGTACAACCCCAACAACCGCGGCAGGCTCGATCCCCAGCGCACGCGCAACCGCGCGGTAACCGACCTCTTCGAGCCGGGCTCCACGCTGAAGCCGTTCACCGCCGCCGCGGCGCTGGAGGCCGGGACGGTTCGGCCGGACACGGTGATCCAGACCGCGCCGGGCCAGCTCGCCATCGGCAACCGCTTGATTCACGATGCCCACCCGCTGGGCGCGCTGACGGTTTCGCAGGTGATCCAGAAATCCTCCAACATCGGCGCCGCCAAGATGGCACTCGGCCTGAAGTCCGAGACGCTGTGGCGCCTGTTCAGCGAGGTCGGTTTCGGCGTCGCGCCGCGCTCGGGTTTTCCCGGCGAGGTGTCGGGTAGGCTGCGCCCGGCGTCGAAATGGCGGCCCATCGAGCAAGCCACGATGTCCTACGGCCATGGCATCTCGGTGTCGCTGCTGCAGCTCGCGCGCGCCTACCTCGCGTTCGCGACCGACGGCGAGATCCGGGCGGCCACGCTGTTGCGCCGCGACGCGCCGGCGGCGGCCACGCGCGTGATCTCCCCGGAGACGGCGCGGGCGGTGCGCCACATGCTGGAGATGGCGGTCCAGCCGGGCGGCACCGCGCCCCTCGCCCAGGTCACCGGCTACCGTATTGCCGGCAAAACCGGCACGGCGCACAAGCTCGCCGGCCGGCAATACGCGCCCGACCGTTACGCGTCCTCGTTCGTCGGCCTCGCGCCCGCGTCGAGCCCGCGCCTGATCATCGCGGTGATGATCGACGAGCCCTCGGCAGGCCAGTACTACGGCGGCATGGTCGCCGCTCCGGTATTCAGCGAAGTGATGGCCGGCGCGCTGCGGCTGCTGGCGGTGGCGCGGGATGCGCCGGTGGACAACGTGGCGCTGCCGCCCGCCAACGCCCCGGTCGTGAAGGAAGAAGTGTGACGCGGGGCACAAGGCACCCGTCGCGAGGCGCAAGCGTGGGCGCCCTGACGCCTGACGACTGGAAATCCATCGAGAAGCTCGGGATCCGCCAGTTGACGAACGACAGTCGCCGGGTGCGTCCCGGCGACACCTTCGTCGCCTATCCCGGCGAGTCGCGCGACGGCCGCGACTACATCGCGCAGGCGATCGCCAATGGCGCGTCGAGCGTGCTGTGGGAGCGCGAGGGGTTCACCTGGAACGCGCAATGGCAGCGGCCCAACGCCGGCGTGCTGGACCTGCGACGGCATGCGGGAATAATCGCGAGCCGGTTCCTCGACTGGCCGAGCCGCCGCCTCCAGGTCATCGGCGTGACCGGAACCAACGGCAAGACGACCTGCAGCCAGTGGGTTGCGCAGGCGCTGACGCGCGCCGGCCGGGCCTGCGCCGTCATCGGGACGCTGGGCTATGGGCTGCGCGCGCCGCTGAAGCCCGTCGCGAACACGACACCCGATGCCCTCTGGCTGCACGCGCAGCTCGCCGATTTTGCGCGCCGCGGCGCGCAGGCGGTCGCGATGGAAGTGTCTTCGATCGGGCTCGACCAGCACCGGGTGGCGGGAATCGAATTCGACCTCGCGCTCTTCACCAACCTGTCGCGCGACCATCTCGAATATCACCGCACGATGAGGCGCTACCGAGAGGCGAAGGCGCGGCTGTTCGCCTGGGAAACGCTCCGGCACGCGGTGGTGAATCTGGACGACGATTTCGGCGCCGAGCTCGCGCGGCGCATCCGGCGGCCCGGGCTCGAGGTGATCGGATACGGCTTCGGTGCGGCGCGGGGCGCCGCGATCGCGCGCGTCGCCGGCGCGAATCTCGAGACCGGCGCGGGGGGCGTGCGGTTCGACGTGCGCTCGCCGTGGGGCAGCACGCGGATCTCGAGCCCGGTGCTTGGCTGCTATAACGCCTACAACCTGCTCGGCACGCTGTCGGTCCTGCTCGCCAGCGGGGTGCCGTTGCGGCTCGCGACCGCGGCGCTCGCCGCGGTGAAGCCGGTGCCGGGCCGCCTGCAGCGCGTCGGAGGCGGCGGCGGGCCGCTCGTCATCGTGGACTACGCGCACACGCCCGACGCCCTCGAGCAGGCGCTAAAGACCTTGCGCGAACTGCTCGACAGTCGCGAGTCACGAGTCACGAGTCACGAGTCAAAAACAGGAAGAACCCGTACTGTCGACCCGCGAGCCGCGAGCCGCGAGCCGCGACTCATCTGCGTTTTCGGATGCGGCGGCGAGCGCGACCGCGGCAAGCGGCCGCAGATGGGGCGCGTGGCCGCGCGGCTCGCCGACCGCGTGATCGTCACCTCGGACAATCCGCGCGGCGAGGATCCACGGGCGATCATCGAGGACGTGGTCGCGGGCGCCCGCGCCGCGAGGCGCGACATCGAGATCGTGGCCGATCGCGGCGGCGCGATACGGCGCGCGGTGGCGCAGGCGCGGCGCGGCGACGTCGTGCTGCTGGCCGGAAAGGGCCACGAGACCTACCAGGAAGTGCGAGGCGTGCGGCGCCCGTTCTCGGACGCCACGGTTGCGAGGGAGGCGCTCGCCGGCTCATGAGCATGATGCGCCTCGCAGAAGCCGCGCGCGCCGTTCCCGGCGAACTGCTGGGGGAGGACTGCGAGTTTGACAGCGTGGGCACCGATACCCGCGCGCTCGCGCCGCGGGCGCTGTTCGTCGCCCTCAAGGGCGAACGCTACGACGGGCACGCGTTCCTGGACCAGGCCGCGGCCGCCGGCGCGGCGGCGGCCATGGTCGAGGAAGCCGGATCCGGGACAGCCGATCCGGCGAAATCCCTGCCGTTGTTGCGGGTTCGTGATACGCGCCTCGCGCTGGGATCGCTCGCGGCGTACTGGAGAAGCAAGTTCTCGATGCCGCTGGTCGCGCTGACCGGCAGCAATGGCAAGACCACTGTCAAGGAGATGCTGGCTGCCATCCTGCGCGTGGCGGCCGGAGACGTGTCACGGGTTACGGGTCACGAGTCACGGGTCCTCGCGACGCGCGGCAACCTCAACAACGACATCGGCGTGCCGCTCACGCTGCTGACGCTCAACGGCGACCATCGCTATGCCGTGATCGAGATGGGCATGAACCACGAGGGGGAGATCCGGGCGCTTGCCCGTCTCGCGGCGCCGGACGTGGCGCTGGTCATCAACGCCAGCCCGGCGCACATCGCCTATTTCGGGTCGGTGGAGGCGATTGCCCGGGCCAAGGGCGAGATCTTCGAGGGGCTCAAGTCCGACGGCGTCGCCGTCATCAACGCGGACGACGATCACGCCGGGCTCTGGCGCGACCTGGCGCGGGACCGCCGCGTGGTCGAGTTCGGGCTCTCGCGCCCGGCGACGGTCAGCGCCCGCTACGCGCTGCGCTATCTCGAGAGCGAGATCGTGGTGCGGACGCCGGTCGGCGACGCGCCGGTCGTGCTGAGGGCGCCGGGGCTGCACAACGTGCGCAACGCGCTCGCCGCGAGCGCTGCGGCCTTCGCGCTGCGGGTGCCGGCGCCCGCGATCGCGCAGGGCCTCGCGCGGTTCGCGGGTATCGAGGGCCGCCTGCAGAAGAAGGCCGGGTTGCGCGGCGCCACGCTGATCGACGATACCTACAACGCCAATCCCGAATCCGCGCGCGCGGCGATTGCCGTGCTGGCGCAAGCGCCGGGGTCCCGGATCCTGGTGCTGGGAGACATGGGCGAGCTGGGAGACGCCGCGGCGGCGCTCCACGCGGAGATCGGGCGGGTCGCGCGCGAAAGCGGCGTCGCCCGGATGATGACGCTGGGAGAGTTGTCGGCGCACGCCGCGCGGGCATTCGGAGACGGCGCGCGCCACTTCACGCGTATCGAGGATCTCCTCGCCGAAGCGGAGAACGCGCTGGCGCCCGACGTCACCGTGCTCGTCAAGGGCTCGCGCTTCATGAAGATGGAACGGGTGGTGGCCGCGCTCGAGGCGGCGGACCAGGAATCCGCGGCGAAGGCATGATATCCCGCGCTCACCCATCGCCGGCCCGCCACCACCCGTTATTCGCAAACGGAGTTTGCGAATGCTGCTAGAGCTCACGCAATGGCTCGCGAAGGACATCCGCGCGTTCAACGTGTTCAACTACATCACGCTGCGGGCCGTGCTCGCCTGCCTCACCGCGCTGGTGATCTCCTTCATCATCGGGCCGGCGATGATCCGCAAGCTCACGGCCTACAAGGTCGGGCAGGCGGTGCGCGACGACGGCCCGCAAACGCACCTCGCCAAGGCCGGCACGCCGACCATGGGCGGCGCGCTGATCCTGGCGGCCATCCTGATCACCGTGCTGTTGTGGGCCGACCTGCAAAACCGGCTGGTCTGGATCATCGTGTGGGTAACGGTCGGTTTCGGCGCGATCGGCTGGGTGGACGACTACCGCAAGGTGGTTGCGCGCAATCCGAAGGGCCTGTCGGCGCGCGCGAAGTTTTTCTGGCAGTCGGTCATCGGCATCGCCGCGGCGTGCTACCTCGCGTTCTATACCTCGCTGCCGGCGCAGACCGAGTTCATCGTCCCGTTTTTCAAGCAGATCGCGTATCCGCTGGGGGCGGTGGGCTTCATCGTGATGACGTTTTTCGTCATCGTCGGCACCAGCAACGCGGTCAACCTGACCGACGGCCTCGACGGGCTCGCGATCCTGCCCACGGTGATGATCGGCAGCGCGCTCGGCATCTTCGCCTACGTCGCGGGACACGCCGTGTTCGCGAAGTACCTCGGTTTCCCTTTCATACCGGGCGCGGGCGAGCTCACGGTGATCTGCGGCGCAATCGCGGGCGCCGGGCTCGCGTTCCTGTGGTTCAACGCCTACCCGGCGGAAGTGTTCATGGGCGACGTCGGCGCTCTCGCGCTCGGTGCCGCGCTCGGCACCATTGCCGTCATCGTGCGCCAGGAAATCGTGCTGTTCATCATGGGCGGCGTGTTCGTCGTGGAGACGCTCTCGGTCATGCTGCAGGTCGCGTCGTTCAAGCTCACCGGCAGGCGCATCTTCCGCATGGCGCCGCTTCACCACCACTACGAGCTGAAGGGGTGGAAGGAAAACCAGGTCGTCGTTCGCTTCTGGATCATCACGATGATGCTGGTGCTGGTGGGACTGTCGACGCTGAAGCTGCGCTGAAGATGAGGATTGAGTTATCAGGATTGAGGATTGAGTTAGAAGCGGGAATCGCGGCGCTCAATCCTCGATCCTCAATCCTCGATCCTCGGTTGATGTCATGGAGTCGCTGAAAGGCACAAAGGTCGTGGTGCTGGGATTGGGTGACACGGGGCTGTCCATGGCGCGCTGGCTCGCGCGGCGCGGCGCGGCACTGCGCGTGGCCGACAGCCGGGCCGCGCCGCCGCACGCGGCCACGCTCGCGCGCGAGTTGCCGGGCGTGCCGCTCGATACCGGTCCCTTCAGCGACGCGACGCTCGCCCGCGCCGACCTCATCGCGATCAGCCCCGGCGTCGACCGGCGCGAGGCGCCGATCGCGGGCGCCGTGAAGCGCGGCGTGCCCGTCGTCGGCGACGTCGAGCTTTTCGCGCAGGCGCTGAAACAAGCCGGCAGCCGTCAGCCGTCTGCCGTCTGCCCCAAGGTCGTGGCGATCACCGGCTCGAACGGCAAGAGCACGGTAACCGCGATGGCCGGCGCCATGTGCGAAGCGGCGGGGCGAAGGACGGTGGTTGCCGGCAACATCGGCCTCCCGGTGCTCGATGCGCTTGCCGCGACCGAAGCCGGCGACGCCTTGCCAGACGTGTACGTGCTCGAGCTCTCCAGCTTTCAGCTCGAGAGCACGGTGAGCCTCGCGCCCGATGCCGCCACGGTGCTCAACGTGACCGAGGACCATCTCGACCGCTACGACGGCATGGCCCAGTATGCGGCCGCCAAGGCGCGGGTGTTCGCCGGCCGCGGCGCGCAGGTGCTCAATCGCGACGACCACCTGAGTCGCGGCATGGCGCGCGCCGGGCGCGTCTGCTACACGTTCGGGCTCGGCGCGCCGCAGGGGGATACGGAGTGGGGCATCGTGCCGGACGGGCGCTCGCTTGCCCTGGTCCACGGCGGGCGGCGTCTGATGGCGGCGCAGGACCTGCCGCTCGCCGGTCTGCACAACGCTGCCAATGCGCTTGCGGCCCACGCGCTCGCGCACGCCATCGGTTTGAGCGGCGAGCCGCTGCTGGCCGCGCTGCGGGGTTTCCAAGGGCTGCCCCACCGCATGCGGCGCGTCGCGGAGATCGACGGCATCGTTTTTTACGACGACTCCAAGGGGACGAACGTCGGCGCCACGGTCGCCGCGCTCTCTGGCCTCGACCGTCCGGCGGTGCTGATCGCGGGCGGCGACGGCAAGGGACAGGATTTCTCTCCGCTCGCGCCGGCGGTAAGGGCGCGCGCCCGCGCGGTCGTGCTGATCGGGCGCGATGCGCCGCGGATCGAGAGCGCGCTCGCAGGCGCGGGGGTGGCCGTCAGCCGCGCAACCGGCATGGACGAGGCGGTGGTTCAGGCGGCAGGCGCGGCCAGGCGGGGCGACGCGGTTCTGCTCTCGCCGGCCTGCGCGAGCTACGACATGTATCGCGATTACGTGCAGCGCGCCGAGGCGTTCGCGGCGGCGGTGCGCCGGCTCGAGGACAGGCGGGGATAGCGCATGTTCTACACCGACGCCAAGGCGCGCGCGCCGCTTCCCGAATTCGACCAGAGCCTGGTCTGGACCACGGTGCTGCTGGTCGCCCTGGGGCTGGTCATGGTGTATTCGGCGTCGATTGCGATCGCGGAAGGCAGCCGCGTCACGGGGAACCAGCCGACCTACTTTCTGCTGCGCCACGCCGTGTTCGCCGCCGTGAGCCTGCTCGCCGCGACGGTCGCCTTCCAGATCCCGCTGCGCGTGTGGCAGCAGGCGGCGCCAGCCCTGTTCCTGCTGGGCGCGGGGCTCCTCGTCCTCGTCCTGGTCCCGGGCGTCGGCAAGGAGGTCAACGGCAGCCAGCGCTGGCTGTCGCTCCATTTCGTGACCGTGCAGCCTTCGGAGCTCATGAAGCTCTTCGCGGTGCTGTATGCCGCGGACTACACGGTGCGCAAGGCCGCCCATATGGCGAGCTTCCGCAAGGGGTTCCTGCCGATGCTCATCGTGATGCTGGTGGTCGGCGGCCTGCTGCTGCGGGAACCCGATTTCGGCGCGTTCGTCGTCATTACCGTGATCGCCATGGGCATCCTCTTTCTCGGCGGCATGAACTGGAAGCTCTTCGCCGGCCTGTTCAGCCTGCTCGTCGTTGGATTCGTGGGATTGATCCTGGCGTCCCCGTACCGCCTGCAGCGCGTGGTCGGATTCATGGACCCCTGGGCGGACCCGTACGGCCGGGGCTACCAGCTGTCGCATGCGCTGATCGCGTTCGGGCGCGGCGAGTGGCTCGGCGTCGGGCTCGGCGCCAGCGTGGAGAAGCTCTTCTACCTGCCGGAAGCGCACACCGATTTCCTGCTCGCGGTGATCGCCGAGGAGCTGGGCTTCGCGGGCGTCGCCGCGATACTGGTTGCCTTCGTGTGGATCGTGGCGCGGGCATTCATGATCGGGCGCCGCGCGGCGGCCCTCGAGCGCCACTATTCCGCGCTCGTGGCGCAGGGCATCGGCGTGTGGATCGGCGTGCAGGCCATCATCAACATCGGCGTCAACACGGGGATGCTGCCGACCAAGGGCCTCACGCTGCCGCTGGTCTCCTTTGGCGGCAGCGCGCTCCTCGCGACCTGCTGCGCGCTCGCCATCCTGCTGCGCATCGACTGGGAGAACCGGCAATTGATGCGGGGATTCACGGTCTAGTGATGGGTGATGGGTGATGGGTGATGAGTGATGAGTGATGAGCGGAAAACAGCCGTCGCCTCACGGACGATCATGATCATGGCCGGCGGCACGGGAGGCCACATCTTTCCGGCCCTGGCGGTGGCCGAGCACCTGCGCGTGCAGGGCTGGAACGTGGTGTGGGTCGGCGTGCGCGGCGGCATGGAGGAGCGGCTGATCCCGCCGCGTGGCTACGCGATGTCGTGGGTCCGCTTCTCGGGCGTGCGCGGCCGGGGCCTCGTTGCCGCCGCGCTGCTGCCGCTCAACCTGCTGATTGCGTTCTGGCAGACCGCGCGCGCCATCTTCAGGCACCGGCCGGACGTGGTGCTCGGCATGGGGGGGTACGTGTCCTTTCCCGGCGGCATGATGGCGTCCTTGTTCAACCGGCCGCTCGCCATTCACGAGCAGAACTCGGTGGCGGGTCTCGCCAATCGCGTGCTTGCGAAGCTCGCCGATCGCGTGCTGACGGCTTTCCCTGGCGCGTTCGGCGAGGCGACGGCGGTGATCTGGACCGGCAATCCGGTGCGAAGCGAAATCGCCGGCATGGCACCGCCCGAGAAGCGCTACGCGGCGCGCGCCGGGCAGATGCGGCTGCTGGTCGTCGGCGGCAGCCAGGGCGCGCAGGCGCTCAATACGATCGTGCCCGAGGCGCTGGCGCTGATGGCGCGGGAGGCGCGCCCGCGCATCCTGCACCAGGCGGGCAACGCGCATCGGGACGCCGTGGATGCGCGCTATCGCGCGCTGGGGGTGGACGCCGAGACGGTTGCGTTCGTCGACGACATGGCCGCGCGCTACGCGGAGGCAGACCTGATCGTTTGCCGCGCAGGCGCCACCACGGTGGCTGAAATCGCCGCGGCCGGGGTCGCCTCGGTACTGGTGCCGTATCCCCACTCGGTGGACGACCACCAGACGATCAACGCCCGCTTCCTCGCCGAGCGGGGCGCTGCGCTGCTGATCCCGCAGGCCGAGCTTACCGCGCAGGGGCTCGCCGGAATGATCTCCGGGATGAAGCGCGAGCGCCTGCTGGCGATGGCGCAAGCGGCCCGCGCCGCCGGCAAGCCGGAGGCGACGCAGGCGGTGGCGCAGGTGTGCATGGATCTGGCGGCATGACGACATACCGGAGAGGCGAAAGGCGAGAGGCGAGGGGCGTCACGGCACGCGCGGCGCTCTTGCCCCTCTCCCCTCTCTCCTCTCTCGTCCCGGAGGCGGACCGTGCGACATAGGGTCAAGCACATTCATTTCGTGGGAATTGGCGGGTCCGGCATGAGCGGCATCGCCGAGGTGCTGCTGACGCTGCGCTACAAGGTGAGCGGCTCGGATCTGGCGGAAAGCAGCGCGACCCGGCGGCTGCGCCAGCTCGGGGCGAAGGTCCACATCGGTCACGACGCGGCGCACGTCGCGGACGCCGACGCGGTGGTGATCTCGAGTGCCGTGAAGGACGACAACCCCGAGGTCGCGGCCGCGCGCGCCCGCCGGGTGCCGCTGGTGCCGCGCGCGTTGATGCTCGCCGAACTGATGCGACTCAAGCAGGGCATCGCGGTGGCGGGCACGCACGGCAAGACCACCACCACGAGCCTCGTGGCGAGCGTGCTGGCCGAAGGCGGCCTCGACCCGACGTTCGTCATCGGCGGACGGCTCGAGGCGGCAGGCTCCCACGCGCGTCTTGGCGCGGGCGAATTCATCGTGGTCGAGGCCGACGAGTCCGACGCCTCCTTCCTCTACTTGCAGCCGACGCTCGCGGTGATCACCAACATCGACGCGGACCACATGGAGACGTACGACCATTCGATGGACAAGCTGCGCCAGGCGTTCGTGGACTTCCTGCAGCGGCTGCCGTTCTACGGCGTGGCGGTGCTGTGCGCCGACGACGCCAACGTGCGCGCGGTGATGCTGCAGCTCACCAAGCCGATCGCGACCTACGGTCTTGCGGCCGACGCGCAGCTGCGGGCGCTCGACGTTTCCGCGAGTGGCGCACAGATGCGCTTTCGGGCCGCGCACGGCGCCGGCGAGTTTCCCGTGACCCTGAATCTTCCCGGCGCGCACAACGTGCGCAACGCGCTCGCGGCGATCACGGTCGGCCTCGAGCTGGGCGTGCCGGAGGCGAAGATCGCGAAGGCGCTGGCGGAGTTCAGGGGTGTGGGCCGGCGCTTCCAGCAATACGGCAAGGTGCGGCTCGCCGGCGGGGGAAGCTTCACGCTCGTCGACGATTACGGTCATCACCCGGCCGAGATGGCGGCGACGCTCGCGGCGGCGCGCGGCGCTTTCCCGAAGCGCCGCCTGCTGCTCGCCTTCCAGCCCCACCGCTACACGCGCACGCGCGACTGCTTCGAGGATTTCGTCGCGGTGCTGTCCACGGCCGACGCGCTGGTGCTGACCGAGGTCTACCCGGCCGGCGAGCCGCCGATCGTGGCGGCGGACGGTCGCGCGCTCGCTCGCGCGGTCCGGGTGCAGGGAAAGGTGGAGCCGCAGTTCGTGGAAAAGGTCGCCGAGCTCCCCGCTGCAATTCTCGCGGCGGCGCGCGACGGCGACGTCGTGCTCACGATGGGCGCGGGATCGATCGGCAATGTCGCGGCGCAGCTCGCGAGCCGGGTGCGAAGCGTGAACGGCGCGGCATGAACATGGTGGAAGCCAACAACCTGGAGGCGGCCGGATTGCGCGGCGAGCTGCGGCTGCGCGAGCCGATGGCGCTCCACACGAGCTGGCGCGCGGGCGGCGCCGCCGAGCGGGCCTATTTTCCCGCCGACCGGGATGACCTGATCGCGTTTCTTCGCACGTTGCCCGGGCGCGAGCCGGTGCACATGACGGGCCTGGGCAGCAATCTCCTCGTGCGCGACGGCGGCTTGCGCGGCACGGTCATCTTCACGCATTGGGCCTTGCGCGGAGTCGAGGTGCTGCGCGCCGACGCGAGCGCAGGAGAGATCCGCGCCGAGGCCGGCGTTGCCAGCCCCAAGGTGGCGCGATTCGCCGCGATCAACGGCCTCACGGGCGCGGAGTTTCTCGCCGGCATTCCCGGCACCGTGGGCGGGGCGCTGGCGATGAACGCCGGCTGCTACGGAGGAGAGACCTGGGACGTCGTGGCGAGCGTCGAGACCGTCGACCGCTCCGGCGTGGTGCGGGAACGGACGGCACGAGATTACGAAATCGACTACCGGCATGTCCGCCTGAAGGCAGAAGGCAGAAGGCAGAAGGCAGAAGAATCGCCTCCCGCCTCCCGCCTCCCGCCTCCCGAGTCGGAGGAGTGGTTCGTCGCCGCGATTTTCCGGTTGAAGGCGGGCTCGACGTCCGAATCGCGCGGAAGGATCGCGTCGCTGCTCAAGCGCCGAATCGAGACTCAGCCGCTCGGCGAGCCCAATGCGGGCTCGGTGTTTCGCAACCCGGAGGCCGACTATGCGGCGCGGCTGATCGAGGCCTGCGGTCTGAAAGGCCGCGTGATCGGCGGCGCGCAGATCTCGTCCAAGCATGCCAATTTCATCGTCAACCTCGGGCGCGCGCGGGCCGCGGACATCGAGGCATTGATCGTGGCTGCGGAACAGGCGGTCCGGGAGCGCTTCGGGATCACGCTGGAGCGCGAAGTGCAGATTGTCGGCGATCCGTGACGAGCAAACAGCAACGAGCAACGAGTGACGAGCAACGAGTGACGAGTCATTTTGGAAAAGTCGCTGTCTTGATGGGTGGCCGCAGCGCAGAGCGCGAGATCTCGCTGAAGAGCGGGACGCGGGTGCTGGCCGCGCTCCAGGCGCGCGGCGTGGACGCGCACGCCTTCGATCCCCGGGACGAGAGCCTGGAGGCGCTGAAGGCGCAGCGCTACGACCGGGCGTTCATCGCGCTGCACGGCCGTTTCGGCGAGGACGGCACGATCCAGGGCGCGCTCGAGTACCTCGGCATTCCCTATACCGGCAGCGGCGTGATGGCGAGCGCGCTCGCCATGGACAAGTGGCGCACCAAGCTCCTGTGGCAGGCGGCGGGCCTGCCGACTCCCCCATGGATCCTGCTGGGCCCGGAGTCGGATCCGGCGGACGTCTCGAAGCGGCTCGGGCTGCCATTGATGGTGAAGCCCGCGCGCGAGGGCTCGTCGATCGGCATGAGCAAGGTGACCTCGGTGGAGAAGCTGGCGCCGGCGTACGCGCTCGCAGCGCGCTACGACGACGTCGTGGTCGCGGAGCGCTTCATCGACGGTCCGGAGCTGACGGCGGGCATACTCGGCGATGCCGCGCTGCCGCTGATCCGGCTCGAAACCCCCCGCGAGTTCTACGACTACGAGGCCAAGTACTTCGCCGACGACACGCGCTATCTGTGCCCGGCCGGGCTTTCGGCCGAATCCGAGGCGGCGGTCCAGCGCGTCGCGCTCGAAGCGTTCCGCCTGCTCGGTTGCAGCGGATGGGGGCGCGTGGACGCGATGTTGGGCGGCGACGGGCAGCCGTACTTGCTGGAGGTCAACACCATTCCCGGGATGACCGATCACAGCCTCGTGCCAATGGCTGCGCACGCGATGGGGATCTCGTTCGAAGACCTGGTCCTGGACATACTGGAGAGGACGCATGTGGGATAGGCCGACCCTCCTGAATGCCTTCGCAGACGCGCTGTACGCCGCGGCGGCGCTGGTGGTGCTGATCGTCGCGGTGGCGCGCGCGGTGCAATTGCCGGCCTTTGGACTGCGAGAGGTACGGATCGGCGGAGAGCTCCGTCACGTCACGCCCAAGCAGGTCACTGCCGTGGTGAAGCGCGAAGTCAGGGGCAGCTTCTTCACCCTCGACCTGGCGCAAGCCCGCGGCGCGTTCGAGCAGCTGCCGTGGGTGCGCCACGTGGCCTTGCGCCGGCAATGGCCGGCACGGCTTGACGTCGCGATAGAGGAGCACGTGCCGCTCGCGCGTTGGGCGGACGCCGGCATCGTCAACACGCACGGCGAGCTGTTCCGCGCCGCCTACGATGGTCCGTTACCCGTGTTCGTCGGTCCCGATGACGCGGTGCGGGAGATCGCCATCCAGTACCGATATTTCCGGCGCAGCCTGGGCGCCGTAGGCGAGACGCCAGTCCAGGTGCGGGTCACGGCGCGCCGGGCGTGGCAGGTGCAGCTCCGGTCCGGCACGACACTTGCGCTGGGGCGGGAGAACGTCGAGGCGCGGCTCGCGCGCTTCATCGCGGTGCATGGACGCACGATCGGCCGGCTCGGCCGCCACGTCGATTACGTGGACCTGCGCTACCCGAACGGATTCGCGGTGCGCATACCGGAGCTGCGGGACGAAAAGCAAGCGCCGGCGGGCGGCCGGCGCAGGGGATAGGGACGGGATCGTCACGCATGGCCAAGGCGAAAGACAACAAGACGCTGATCGTGGGGCTCGACGTCGGGACATCGAAGATCGCCGCGATCGTGGCCGAGGTCCGCCCGGACGGCGGCTTCGAGGTGATTGGCATGGGCAGCCATGTGTCGCGCGGCCTGAAGAAGGGCGTCGTCGCCAACATCGAGTCCACCGTCAGCGCCATCCAGCGCGCGCTGGAGGAAGCGGAGCTGATGGCGGACTGCAAGATCCGGGAGGTCTATACCGGCATCGCGGGCGGCCATATCCGCAGCTTCAACTCGCAGGGGATGGTCGCGGTGAAGGACAAGGAGGTCTCCCAGGCCGACATCGAACGCGTGGTGGACACGGCGCGCGCGGTGCAGATCCCGAACGACCAGCAGATCCTGCACGTGCTCAACCAGGAATTCATCATCGACGGGCAGGAGGACGTGCGCGAGCCGCTCGGCATGAGCGGCGTGCGCCTCGAGGTCAAGGTGCACATCGTGACCGGCGCGGTGTCGGCCGCGCAGAACATCGTCAAATGCGTGCGTCGCTGCGGGCTGGAGGTGCGCGACCTGGTGCTGCAGCCGCTCGCGTCGGCTGCCGCGGTGCTTTCGGAGGACGAGAAGGATCTCGGCGTCGCGCTGCTCGACATCGGTGGCGGCACCACCGATCTCGTCGTCTACACGCATGGCGCGATCCGGCACACCGCCGTGATTCCCATCGCGGGCGACCAGATCAGCAACGACATCGCGATGGCGCTGCGTACCCCGACCCGGGACGCCGAGGAGATCAAAGAGCGCTTCGGCTGCGCGCTGTCCCAGCTCGCGGACCCGCAGGACATGGTGGAGGTGCCGGGACTGGGCGAGCGGGAGCCGCGCCAGCTCTCGCGCAAGACGCTCGCGGAGGTGATCGAGCCGCGCGTCGAGGAGCTGTACTCGCTGGTGCAGACCGAGCTCCGGCGCAGCGGCTACGAGGAGCTGCTCTCCTCGGGAGTCGTAATCACCGGCGGCTCCAGCGTGATGCAGGGCATGGTGGAGCTGGGCGAGGAGATTTTCCACATGCCGGTGCGGGTCGGCTACCCCAACTACAGCGGCGCGCTCGCCGAAACGGTGCGCCACCCCCGCTGCGCGACGGGCGTGGGGCTCCTGCTCGCGGGCTTCCAGCAGCACCGAAGCCGCGAGCTCGCGCGCATGAACATCAGCACGTTCCAGCAGGTGATGGAAAGAATGCGGTCGTGGTTTACGGGAAATTTTTAGTTCTGGCATTCGTCGATTCGATGAAAGGAGACAGCGCATGTTCGAGATAGTGGATACCCAGGCTCAGGAAGCCGTCATCAAGGTGGTCGGCGTGGGCGGCTGCGGAGGCAACGCGGTCGATCACATGATCGAGAAGGGCGTGCAGGGGGTGGAGTTCATCACCGCCAACACCGACGCCCAGGCATTGAAGCGCAACCAGGCCAAGGTGCAGCTGCAGCTCGGCACTGGCGTGACCAAGGGCCTCGGGGCGGGCGCGAATCCGGAGATCGGGCGCCAGGCGGCGCTGGAGGACCGGGAGCGCCTCGCCGAGAACATCGCCGGCGCCGACATGCTGTTCCTGACGGCCGGCATGGGCGGCGGCACGGGAACCGGCGCCGCCCCGGTCGTGGCCGAGCTGGCGAAGGAACTCGGCATACTGACCGTCGCGGTGGTCACCAAGCCCTTCGCGTTCGAAGGCAAGCGCCAGCGCATCGCGCACGAGGGCATCGAGGCGCTGTCGCCCCACGTCGACTCGCTGATCGTGGTGCCCAACGACAAGCTGATGGAGGTGCTGGGCAACCAGGTGACACTTGACGAGGCGTTCAGGGCGGCCAACGACGTGCTGCACGGCGCAGTTGCCGGGATCGCCGAGATCATCAGCTGCCCGGGGATGATCAACGTGGACTTCGCGGACGTCCGCACCGTAATGGCGGAAATGGGCATGGCGATGATGGGCTCGGCCAAGGCCGCGGGACCCGATCGTGCCCGCCTCGCCGCCGAGCAGGCGGTGGCCTGCCCGCTGCTGGAGGACGTCAACATCGCGGATGCGCGCGGCGTGCTGGTGAACATCTCCGCGAGCAAGGCCACCTTCCAGCTGCAGGAGATGTACGACGTCATGGGGACGATCAAGGCGTTCTCGTCGGATTCCGCGCACCCGATCATCGGGACGGTTTACGACGACGCGCTCGGCGACCAGCTACGGGTGACCATCATCGCGACCGGTCTCGGGCGCCCGATGGTGCGACAGCAGAAGCCGCTGACGGTGGTCGCGGCCAAGACGGGCACCGACAACCAGCCGATGGAAGTGGACTACGGCGCGCTGGAGATGCCGGCGGTCATGCGATCCAAGAGAAACCGCGACGCGACGGTCGAGGCCATGCGGCAATCGGGCGTCGAGATGCTCGACATCCCGGCGTTCCTGCGCAAGCAGGCAGATTAGTCGACAGCAGTCAGTCGGCAGTCGTCAGCGGCCAGTCCCGGTCTGGCGGCCGACGTGTCGCCGCTTTATCCGCGGCGGCTGCTTCATTCAGGCTGAATTCGGAATGCGCCACGCCAGCACGTGTTCGCTGCCAGCGCATTGCGAATCGTTACGCATTTATTGCAGGGCAGCATGGGCGCGTGCTAAAATTCCTGTACTAAGGACCTGATAATTCAGGGAGTTTTTTTGATCAAGCAGCGCACGCTGAAGAACATGGTCCGCGCCACGGGCGTGGGTCTGCATACCGGCAGCAAGGTTTACATGACCTTGCGCCCGGCGGCAGCGCACACGGGCGTCGTGTTTCGCCGCACGGACGTGAACCCGCCCGTGGCAATCCAGGGCGAGCCGTATGCCGTGGGCGATACGCGGCTTTCGTCCAGTCTCGAAAAGGGGGGCGTCAAGATCGCCACGGTCGAGCACCTGATGTCGGCGCTCGCGGGATTGGGCATCGACAACTGCTACGTCGACCTGACCGGCCCCGAAGTCCCGATCATGGACGGCAGCGCCGGGCCGTTCGTGTTCCTGCTGCAGTCCGCCGGGATCGAGGAGCAGAACGCGCCCAAGAAATTCATCCGCATCCTCAAGCCCGTGGAGGTGACGGAAGGCGACAAGTGGGTGCGCTTCGATCCCTACAACGGCTACAAGCTCACCATGAGCATCGACTTTGCTCACCCGGTATTCGACAAGGCACGGCAGGCGGTCACGGTGGATTTCTCCACCACGTCCTACATCAAGGAGGTCAGCCGCGCGCGGACGTTCGGGTTCATGCAGGATGTGGAGACGCTGCGCTCGCAGGGCCTCGCACTCGGCGGCAGCCTCGATAACGCGATCGTGATGGACGAATACCGGGTGCTCAATACCGACGGACTGCGCTACGAGGACGAGTTCGTCAAGCACAAGGTGCTGGACGCGATCGGCGACCTCTACCTCCTCGGCCACCCCGTCATCGGCGCGTTTTCCGGGCACAAGACCGGGCATGCGCTCAACAACCGCCTGCTGCGGTGCCTGATGGAAGACAAGCCGTCCTGGGAGCTGGTGAGCTTCGATCGCGTCGAGGACGCGCCGGCGTTTCTCGCCTGGCAGCCCCAGCCCGCCTAGCTCGCGGAGCGCGGCGAGCGGTGTTCCAGACTCAGGGTCCCGGGCTCCCGGTTATGGGTGCTCGCCTTGAACGTTGAAGCCTGAACCGGAACGCGGAGCCCCGTATGTTCGTCCTCCGGCTGGTCGGCCTCCTGGTCCTCATCTCGATAGCGGGCTCGCTCGCGCTGTACGCGGTCACGCGCAACCGGCGCTTTCTGACGTTCGCGTGGCGGGTTGTCCAGTTCGCGTTCGTGTTTCTTCTGGCATTCCTGACGCTGTACCTGATCGAGCGGCTGGTCCTCGTGATCTGAAGCCGGCTGCCCGGCCGGATCGAATCACCTGGGTTTCCTTCCGCGGTGACGGCCGGCCAGGCGCGTGAGCGCCGCACGCAGCGGCGACGGCGGCAATCCTCGGGAGAGCGCCAATATTTCCTCAATGGCTTCAGAGGGTAAGGGGCGTTTCGTGACTTCCTGCTCATCCTTGATTTTGTGCACTTTTACTTGCACATCCACACGGATTCCAGTAACCTCAAAACCCTGTTTTTGCATGCGCGATACCAATCGTGGCGCGAGTTGCCTCAGCTTGGCGGCAACCGCCGCGTTGCTGGCTAGAACAAAAAGGGTATTGGATTTCAGACGCGTGACCTGACTTGCCGTGGCAAGGGCAGGTGGAATGGCGTCGACAAGCAGGTGCTGAAGCTCGCTCAGGTGGTGCGCCTGGCGCGCAATCGACCTGAGGTTGCCCGAGTTGGCGATAACGTCGCCGATCTTCTGGACAGGCACCGGGGGGCGTCGGGAGGGAGACGATGAATATTATCCTGGTTTCCGAGCGGCTGGCGAAGGCGCGGACCATCACGGTCGGGCTGCCCCACGTCATGCTGCTCGGCTTGGGACTCGCGGCCTCGGTCGTCGGTTTGGCGGCCGCGATGAATTACGCGTTGCTCCGTTTCGCGGTCGAAGCCGACATTCCCTACGTCCAGAACGTGCTGCTTTCGGCTCAGCAGAAGCAGCACGAGAAGACCCAGTCCTACCTGCGGGAGAACCTCAACGCGATGGCGGTCAAGCTGGGCCAGATGCAGGCGCAGCTGTTGAGGCTCGATACACTGGGCGATCGGCTGACCAAGCTTGCCGGCTTCAAGCCGCAGGATCTCGTTTTCAATGAGCTGCCGGGACGCGGCGGCGCCGTGTCATCGCTGCCGTCGCAGGACCTTTCGCTGGGCGATTTTACCCGCCAGCTGGATGCGCTGACCCGCCAGGTGGATGATCGCGGCGACAAGCTTGGCATCCTGGAGTCGCTGTTCACCCTGGACAGCGCCCGGAAGAAGCTGATCCCGACGATGCTGCCGATCGGGGGCGGATGGTACTCGTCGAACTTCGGCTGGCGCATCGACCCGTTCACCGGGCAGCGCGCGTTTCATGAGGGGATCGACATCATGGCCGAGATCGGCACGCCAATCCTCGCGGCGGCGGGCGGCGTCGTCGTCTACTCGGACTTCCACCCTCAATATGGTAATATGATCGAGATCGATCACGGCAACGACCTGATCAGCCGCTACGCGCATGCGTCCCGCCGCATGGCGAAGATCGGCGACTTGGTGTTGCGGGGCGCGAAGATCGGGACAGTCGGCAGGACCGGGCGGGCGACAGGCGCGCACCTGCATTTCGAGGTCAGACAGCGAGGCGCGCCGGTGAACCCGTCGCGATTCCTGCGATTGCCCGGCTGAGTCGAGAAGAAGGAATTCGGAAGGGGGGTGGGGCACGTTCCCACCCCTTTTTGTTTAGCTGCATCGAATGATACCCAGCCTGCTCCGGAAAATATTCGGCAGCCGCAACGACCGGCTGCTGCGGCAGTACCAGCGTCATGTGCGCGCGATCAACGCGCTCGAGTCGCAGATGGAAAAACTGTCCGACGCGGCGCTGCGCGCGAAGACGGACGAGTTCCGCGCGCGAGTGCGCGAGCGGGTAACGGCGGTCGCGGGCGACGCCGGCGACGACGCGGAACTGGCGCGAAAGCTCGACGCCGAACGGGGCGCGGCGCGCCGGTCGGCGCTCGACGAGCTGCTTCCCGAGGCTTTTGCCGTCGTGCGGGAGGCCGGCCGGCGCGCCCTCAACATGCGCCACTTCGACATGCAGCTCGTCGGGGGCATCGCGCTGCACAACGGCAAGATCTCCGAGATGCGCACCGGCGAGGGCAAGACGCTGGTGGCGACACTGCCCGCCTATCTGAATTCTCTGGGTGGCGAGGGCGTGCACATCGTCACCGTCAACGACTATCTGGCGCAGCGCGACGCCGAGTGGATG
>Ga0326597_10003599_pt1 | contig 22225 bp, 18 predicted proteins | sample RVTome_12_FD_203789 | JGI IMG/M metagenome (GOLD analysis project Ga0326597, IMG submission 203789) | Soil microbial communities from uranium-contaminated site in the Upper Colorado River Basin, Wyoming, United States - RVT100D185 | ecosystem: Environmental > Terrestrial > Soil > Contaminated >...
CTCGCGCGAGCGCGAACCGGCTTCGTACAGCTGCACCTCACGAGTACTCGATTTTCCTGTACCGCGGTCTCGACTGGCGACCGAGCTCGTCCAGGAGGGTTGACGATGAGTCGTCGGCTGAGACTAGGTCAGCTTGACGATAGCATCCAGGGACCTGATGGCCGACATCCCGAAAAACAAGAACCCGCACCGCCTGGAGGATCACCTCTTCGGCATGGACCCCCTGCACTCGCACGAGGGGGAGGACGCGGACCACGACCACGATCACGACGATCTCGGCGGCGAGTACGACCCGACGACAACCGGCCTCTGGCTGCAGGACCACATCACGCTCGTCTCGGTGGGAGTCGACATCGGCTCCGCGGGAACACAGGTGATCTTCTCCCGCATGCACCTGCGCAGGCTTTCGGAGGAGCTCACGAGCCGCTACTTCGTGGTGGGCCGAGAGACCCTGTACCAGTCCCCGGTCGCGCTGACGCCGTATCTCAGCGAGGAGCGCATCGACGATCGGGCCATCGGGCAGATCATCGACTCGGCCTACGAGGCGGCGGGCATCCATCCAGACGATGTCGATACCGGAGCGGTGATCCTGACCGGTGAGGCGCTGCGCCGCGAGAACGCCCAGGCGATCGCTGAGGTGGTTGCTGAGGTCGGGGGCGAATTCGTCTGCGCTGCCGCTGGGCACCGGATGGAGTCCATGCTCGCCGCCTACGGCTCTGGCGCAGCCAAGGCTTCGCACGATCGCGGGGCGCCTCTTCTCAACATCGACATCGGCGGCGGCACGACGAAGCTCGCCGTCATCGAGGGCGGCAAGGTCGTACACGTGGCGGCCATCCATCTCGGTGGGCGCCTGGCGGTCGTCAACGAGGAGGGCCGGCTCACGCGACTCGACCCGGCCGGAAGGCGTCTTGCCGCGCTCGCGGGCTGCGACTGGAGTCTCGACGACACGGTCAGCGAGGCGGATCTCCGCCGCGTGACGGCGTGGATGGCCGACGCTCTGGTGGCCGCGCTCACCGAAGATCCAGCGCCGCCCGAGGTCGAGGGGTTGTGGCTGACCCAGCCCTTCGGCGTCGTCGGCGGCATTGCAGGCGCGATGTTCTCGGGCGGCGTGGGCGAGTACGTGTACGGGCGCGAGGAGCGCGATTTCGGCGACCTCGGCCGCCGCCTCGGCCACGCGATCCGTGAGCGCCTCGATGCCGGACGCTTCCCGTTCCCGCTTCTTCCTGCGGGGGAGTGCATGCGCGCGACGGCGATCGGCGCGTCGGAGTACAGCGTCCAGTTGTCGGGGAACACGGTCTATATTTCAAGCCCAGGAGAGCTCCTGCCGCGCAAGAACCTACAGGTGATTCAGCCCGACTTGACGCTGGGGGACACGATCGACCCATCCGCGGTCGCGAGCGCCATTCGTAGGCACTTCGAAAAGTTCGACCTGGTCGAGGGAGAATCGGAAGCGGCGCTTGCGTTCCGCTGGCGTGGCGCGCCGGCCTACCCCCGCCTTGCCGGCCTGGCCCGCGGGATAGTCGAGGGGCTGCCGCGCACAGTGGCGGCCGGAAAGCCCCTGTTCGTCATCCTCGACGGCGATGTCGCCCAGACGCTGGGCGCGATCCTCAAGGAGGAGCTCGGTGTCGCCTCGGAGGTGCTGGTGATTGACGGGGTCTCGCTCTGGGATTTCGATTACATCGATCTCGGGCGCGTGCGCATGCCCTCCTTCACGATTCCGGTGACGATCAAGTCGCTCGTCTTCAGCGAGGACCCTCGCATTCCGCACCGACACGCTGGACACGATCACGCGCACCCCCACGACCACGATCACGCCCACGACCACCACCATGGTGACGACCACCATCATCATCATCATCACCATCACGACGATGATGGCCACGAGCATCATCAGGGCCACGACCACTCTCACGAGCCCGGCCCGGCCGACGACCGCCGGCGATGATGGAGCACGGCGACAGCACGCTGGCGCCGCGGGCCGCCTTCGACTGGTCGTGGGTCGTGATCGGCCTCTGCGTCGCCTTCACGGCGTACCTGGCCGTCATCCCGCTCGTCTTTCTCCTCTGGCAGAGCTTCCTCACGCCGCAGATGGCTGCGAGGGACGCCGTCTTTACGCTGAGCAACTACGCCACGGCCTACGGCAGCGGTGCGACGTGGCGATTGCTCCGAAACTCGATCCAGTTCGCGTTCGGCACCTCGATCTTCGCCTTTCTGCTCGGCACGACGCTCGCGTGGATGAACGAGCGCACGAACACGCCGTTCAAGTCGCTCTTCTTTGCGCTTTCGCTCATTCCGCTGGTGATCCCCGGGATCCTTTTCACGGTTGCCTGGATCTTCCTCGCGAGCCCGCAGATCGGCATCATCAACCTGGTGATGCAGCGCTGGTTCGGCTTCGTGGGGCCGCCCTTCGACATCTATTCGTTGGGCGGGATGATCTGGGTGGACGGGCTGCACTACTCACCGATGGCGTTCCTGCTGATGACCGCGGCGTTTCGCGCGATGGATCCGTCGCTGGAGGAGTCGGCCACGATGAGTGGCGCCAATATCTTCCAGGTGGCCTGGCGGGTGACGCTCAAGCTGACCTGGCCGGCGATCTTCGCGACGGTCCTCATCCTGTTCGTCCGCGCCATCGAGTCATTCGAGGTGCCGGCGCTCCTGGGGCTCCCCGTGGGAATCGAGGTGTTTACCTCGGCCATCTATCAGGCCGTGCACCGCTATCCGAGCCAGATGGGCCTCGCCTCGGCCTATGCCGTGACGCTCCTCGTCATCACGAGCGGGGGGGTCTACTACGTTTCGAAGCTTTCCGGACAGGGATCGAAGTACGCCACCATGACCGGGAAGGGCTTCCGTCCGCGGCAGATCGACCTCGGGCACTGGCGCTGGTTCACGACCGCGATCTTCGTCGTGTATTTCCTGTTGATCGTCGTCTTGCCGTTCTGCGTGCTCCTCTGGTCGTCGTTCCAGAGGTTCTATGCGGTGCCATCGATGGAGGCGTTCCGGAATCTGACCCTCGACCCCTATCGCTTCATCCTGACCTACCCGAACCTCGCGCGCTCGGTCTGGAACAGCGTCCTGCTGGCGTTCGGCACCGCCACGACCGTGATGCTCGTGACATCGGTGATCTGCTGGGTCGTGGTGAAGACCGAGGTCCCTGGGCGCTGGCTTCTAGACAACCTGGCCTCCCTTCCGATGGTATTCCCCGGGCTCGTCCTGGGGGTGGCGATCATGATCTTCTATCTGCGTGTCGATATCGGCTTGTACGGCACAATCTGGATCATGCTCGTCGCCTACATCACGCGTTTCATGCCCTACGGGCTGCGCTACAACACGACTTCGATGCTGCAGATCCACAAGGAGCTGGAGGAGTCGGCGGCGACGAGCGGGGCCTCGTGGGGCACGATCTTCCGCCGGATCATCCTGCCGCTTTTGAAGCCAGGGCTCGTGGCGGGCTGGATCTACGTGATGATCGTGTCGATTCGGGAACTTTCGACATCGATCCTGCTCTATAGCCCTGACACCCAGGTGGTGTCGATCGTCATCTGGGAGCTCTGGGAAAACGGACAATACGTTGAGCTCTCGGCCCTCGGCGTGCTCTTCATCATCGGGCTCTTCTGTCTGGTCCTGATCGCGCAGTGGCTCGGCAGGAAGTACGGCGTCAAGGAATAGGGCGGAGGAAGCCGTTGCTGAAAGTCGAAGGCCTCTTCACCGAGTATCCGAACGACGCCGGCCAAATCGTCAAGGCCGCGCAGAACGTCAGCTTCACGGTCGCCGAGGGGCGTCTGTTTACGTTGCTCGGTCCCAGCGGCTGCGGCAAGACGACCACGCTGCGCTCCATCGCCGGCCTCGAGCGCCCGCGTGCTGGCGAAATTTCGGTCAACGACCGCGTCGTGTATTCCTCGTCGAAGGGCATCTTCGTGGCTCCGAACCGACGCGGGTTCGGGATGGTGTTCCAGTCGTACGCCATCTGGCCGCATATGAACGTGTTCCAAAACGTCGCCTTTCCACTCGAGGTCGGCAGCCGCCGTTACTCTCGAGATACGATTCGAGACAACGTCACGCGTGTCCTCTCTGCCGTGCAGCTCGACCATCTCACCGATCGCGAGGCGACCAAGCTTTCCGGTGGTCAGCAGCAGCGTCTGGCGCTCGCGCGGGCCCTGGTGATGGAGCCGGCGTTGCTCCTCCTCGACGAGCCATTGTCCAACCTCGACGCGAAGCTTCGCGAGAAGATGCGCTTCGAGCTGAAGCGCCTCCAGCGTGAGCTGAAGATTACGACCGTCTACGTGACGCACGACCAGAGCGAGGCGCTCGCCTTGTCCCACGAGATCGCCGTGATGAAGGACGGACGCATCCAGCAGGTTGGAAGCCCGCGCGACATCTACGAGCGCCCGGCGAACCAGTTCGTGGCGGATTTCGTCGGCACCACCAACTTCATCGAGGGCACGGTCCTCGGGCGGGAGTCGGCGCGGCCCGGTTCCTGGGTCGTTCGCACCGAGATGGGCGAGATCGAGGTGAAGTCGGCCGAGGACCTGCGGGTGGACGGGCCCGTGATGCTGTCGGTGCGACCGGAAGACGTGGAACTGGCGGAGACGAAGCCCGAGGGCGGGAACGTCTGGGAAGGACGCGTGGACCAGAAGGTGTTTCTTGGCGAAGCGCTTGATTTCCAGGTCAAAGTCGGTGCGCGCACGCTGCTCTCGCGCCGCCACCCGACGCTGCACACCAGGGTTGGCGAACCCATCTTCGTGCAGCTGAGCCCCGAAAAGTGTGTGGCCCTGCAGGGTTCGTGAGATAGCTCTGGACCCAAAGCCGCAATGACGAACAAGGCCGTCAGGAAACGCGTCAGGGCTTCCGCGAAGGAGCCACGCGTGAAGCTGAATCCGGCGAAAGACGTCTGGGCTTCAGATCTGATTGTCGATCTGCTGCACGCGTACGACCTGCCGTACGCCGCGCTCAACCCCGGGTCGAGCTACCGTGGCCTCCACGACTCCATCGTCAACTACGGGGCCAATCGCCCGGCGATGATTCTCTGTCAGCACGAGGAGACCGCGGTCCAGATCGCGCACGGCTACGCCAAGGCGAGCGGCAAGCCGATGGTGGCGATCCTGCACAGTCTCGTGGGGCTGTTGCACGCGACGATGGCGATCTACTACGCGTACATCGACCGCGCGCCGATCTTCATCGTTGGAGCCACCGGGCCGATGGACGAAACGAGGCGGCGCCCGCGCATCGACTGGATTCACACCGCCCAAAACCAGGGCGAGGCCGTGCGCGCCTACACGAAGTGGGACTATCAGCCGCACACGATCGACGGTGTTCCGGAGTCGTTCTCTCGCGCGTACTCGGTGATGATGACTCAGCCGCAGGGTCCGATCTACATGTGCTACGACGCGTGGCTGCAGGAGGAGAAGCTCGATCGCAAGGTGCCCATGCCACACGCTGGCGCTGGTCGGGTGCCCACGCGTCTCGCTCCCGAGCGGAAGGCGCTCGCCGAGGCCGCCGGCCTGATCGCAGCTGCCGAGAAGCCGGTGATCATCGCGGAGTACGTGGGACGCGAAGCCGAGGGCTTCCGCGCGCTCGTGAAGCTCGCCGAGACAGCCGGCATTCCCGTCTCCGACGTTGGCAGCCGCCTGAACTTCCCGACGCGGCATCCACTCAGTATGAGTCAGGCGAAGGACGTGTTCCGCGACGCGGACCTCGTCCTCTGCCTTGACACGCGCGACTGGGAGCGGCCGACGACAGAGCTCGTCAGCACGGCACGACAGATCACCTCGGTCGTCCCGGCTGATGCGACCTGGATCGACATCGGCTTCGGCGACCTGGAGCTTTCGAGCTGGGCGCTCGACTACCAACGCCTCCGTCAGGCGCAGCTTCGGATCCTTGCGGACACGACGGTCGCGATTCCCTCGCTGACTCGGCTGCTCGAGAGGAGGATTGCAAGGGACGCGAAGCTGCGTGCCCGCATCAGGACGCGCTCGGCCGAGACGGCCGCGAAAAGCCGCGCGCTGCGCAGAAAGTGGGCGCGCGAGGCAAAGGTGGACTGGGACGCGAGTCCGATCACGCTGCCGCGCCTCGCCTCCGAGGTGTGGAACGCGATCGAGCGCGAAGACTGGGTGCTCGCGGCCGGCACGCTCGAGGACTGGACGTGCAGGCTCTGGAACTTCGACGAGCCCTATCGTCACCCGGGACGCTCCCTCGGCACGGCCACCCAGTTCGGTATTGCGATGGGCGTTGCGCTCGCACACCGTGAGAAGAAACGGCTGGTGGTCGCCATGCAGCCGGACGGCGATCTCATGTTCGACGCGGGCGCGATGTGGGTCGCGGCCAAGCATCGCATCCCGATGCTCGTGGTGATGTACAACAACCGCGCGTACTACAACGACTGGGAGCACCAGATTCGAATGGCGAAGCTCCGCGGCACGGCGGTCGAGCGGGCGCATATCGGCATGGACCTGGACGACCCCGCACCGGATTTTGCGGCGATGGCGAGATCGATGGGCTGGCACGCCGAGGGGCCGTTCGGGTCGCCCAAAGGGGTCGGCGCAGCCTTGAAACGGGCGATCGCGAAGGTGAAGGCCGGTCAGCCCGCGCTTCTCGATACCGTTACTCAAAAGCGATAGGGCGCACACTGGAAGCGGCAGTGGGCCGGAAAGCGAGAACGATTGAGGCCATGACGCACGCAACGGGAGCACCGGCCCTCCGGACGGTCGGCGTCATCGGCACCCCCCAGGGTCGCCAAGGCGGCGAACAACCTGATAATGTGTGCCAGGAGGCGTTGCATGGATCCGGACGTCAAAATGGGTGCGGTCGCGACCGAGCCGGTCGTGAGCGAGTCGCACTATCACAGCAAGAAGGCCCGCGTGTTCGTCCGCGGGATCGTGGGCGATTACAGCTTGAAGGAAGAGCTCGCGCGCCTGCGCGCGATGCCGCGGGTGAGGAAGGGCGGTCTGATCAAATTCACCGACGGCCCGCAGACCTTTAGTCGTCACTACCTCGAGCCCAAGGACGGCATCACCCAGACCTTCCATCTGCACCTGGAGGAATACTCCCCTGGCGCACGGTCACAAAAGCATGGCCACGTGAACGAAGCCGCCTTCTATATTCTCGACGGCGCGGGCTACGAGATCCACGATGGAATCCGCTACGACTGGAAAGCGGGTGACGTTGCCATCGTGCACAACAATTGCGTGCACCAGCACTTCAACGCGAGCACCACCGAACCCGCTCGGGCGCTCGTCATCAAGACGAAGCCCATGTTCATGTTCATGAACATGCTCTTCCAGAAAACGGTGGAGCCGCGCCCGACCGAGCCGTTTCCAGGCGCCGAGGGGTACCAGGCGCGCGAGCGCGAAGACAACTACAACCACGCAGAGTAGGGGAAGACGACCATGGCATGGAGCGAATCGAAGGCGTGGAGGCAGGGAAGCGGCAGCCAGCCGTTCTACCAGGCGCTGCTCGACGACGCGGCCACGGCCCCGGCGAGGAACGCGAAGCGCAAGAAACTAGTGCACCCAGACGAGATGCCTTGGGAGATGTCGCGTCAGGGCCTGCTCAAGCATCTGCTGAACGAGGCCATGAACACGCGCATGGAGACCGTTGACGCCTACATGCAGATCATTCCGCCGGGCAGCCGCTCGGGGAAGCATCGCCACCTGGCCGAGGAGTGCCTGTACGTCGTGGAAGGGCGCGGCTACGACCTGCATCAGGACTGCGATGTCGAGATTACAGATACGTATCACTGGACACCGCAGGCGGAGGTGAAGCGCTACGAGTGGGAGGCCGGCGATGTCATCTACGTCCCGCCGAACACGATTCACCAGCACTTCAACGCGAGCGAGGACAAGCCCGTGCGCCTGATCTCGGCGATCAACCGGATCTTCAAGGCCTCGGGACTCAACGACCTGGAGCAACTCGAGGACGCGCCGGAGTACGACCCGGCGGTGGTGTTGACGGCGGACCTGGTCGCGACATACCTGCGCGCCCCCGTCACCGCGACCGGTTGAAAGCGCCGCACACATAAACCAACCGAGGGAAGAACGCGACGATGGCACAGGATGCGATTGCTACCGAAGACATGGCGAAGAAGTTCGCCATGGAGAAGGAGACTCCTTATACCCGGTGGGTACAGCAAGAGGGGCTGGAGATTATCAGTTCCTTCTACGTTCCTGACCTGCATACGGTCGAGCTCAAGCCGTGGTCGCGGCGGGGCGGCCGAGGCGTATTCCTGAACCATGATGCTTCGCGTACCTCGAACGACTGCTACGTCTGCGAGATTCCGCCTGGGAAGCAGCTCGCCCCGCAGCGTCAGCTGTTCGAGGAAATGATCTATGTGCTCGACGGCCGGGGTTCTACTGTTGTGTGGAACGACGCCGGGAAGACGATCGCCTTCGAGTGGAAGGCGGGTGCGCTCTTTGCCATTCCGCTCAACACCTGGCACCAGCACTTCAACGGCTCCGGACAGGACGTCGTCCGCTACGTGGCCGTGACCAACGCGCCGGTGATCATCAACGCGTTCGGCGACATCGACTTCGTCTTCAACACGTCATACGATTTCCGGGACCGCTTCAATGGCGAGCCGGACTATTTCTCCAGCAAGGGCGATCAGGTCGGGCTCTTGCTCGACACGAACTTCGTAGCCGACGCGGTGAACCTGCCGCTCATCGCCGCCAAGGAGCGCGGCGCTGGGGGCGGGCACATTCGCTTCAGCATGGCCAAGGGCTCGATGAATAGCCATATCTCGCAGTTCCCGCTGTGCACGTACAAGAAGGCCCACGCCCACGGCCCCGGCGCGCACGTCATCGTGATGAGCGGGCAGGGCTATACCCTGATGTGGCCGGAGGGCACCGAGCCTCGGCGCTACGAGTGGAAGGAGGGGACGATGATCGTCCCGCCGAACCTCTGGTATCACCAGCACTTCAACACCGGCACCACGCCGGCGCGCTACCTTGCGTTCAAGTCCGAGGGGGTCGCGATCAGGAACGCCCAAGGTGTGCCGAAGGCGTGGATCTCCAAGCGTCTGGGCGGCGACCAGATCGACTACGCCGACGAGGCGCCGCAGGTGCGCGGTTGGTTCGCGGAAGCGCTGGCGAAACAAGGCCTCACGCCGAGGATGGACGAAGCCTATGCCCTGGAGCAGGTGGACCTTCCGCCGCCCCGGTGACCGAGACCCTCCTATGAAGTCTGACACGCGATGAATGCACGACCACTCGGCTTTGCCAGCGGCCTCATAGCGGCTGCCGCGCTGTTCGCCGCTTGCGCGCAGGAGGAGCCGGGCGTGACGGCGGCTGACGTAGCGCTCTACGAGGGTCCCGACCGGCTGCAGATGCTCGTAGACGGGGCGAAGCAGGAAGGGTCGCTCAACATCTACACCTCGGCGCAGGCGGACGACCTCGGTCCCGTCGTTGAGGCCTTCGAGAAGAAGTACGGTGTCGAGGTAACCGTGTGGCGCTCCGGCTCCGAAGGCGTGCTCCATCGCACCATCCAGGAAACCCGTGGCAACCGTTTCACCGTCGATGTGATCGAGACCAATGGCCCCGAGCTCGAGTCGCTGCACCGCGAAGGGTTCCTGCAGCTTGTGAAGAGCCCGCATCTTGCGGACCTGATCCCGGCGGCCATCCGTCCGCACGGCGATTGGGTGGGGACGCGGCTCAACGTCTTTGTCCAGGCGTACAACACCAACCTCGTCAAGCGAGAGGACCTACCGAAGACGTGGGAAGACCTTCGCGATCCAAAGTGGAGAGGAAAGCTCGGCATTGAGCAGGAGGACATCGACTGGCTCGCCGGCGTCTTCGGACAGCTCGGCGAGGCGAAGGGTCGTCAGTTGTTCGGGGAGATCGTCGCGGCGAACGGCATCGCGGCGCGAAAGGGCCACACGCTTCTCACCCAGCTCGTGATCTCGGGCGAGGTGCCGCTGGCCCTGACGGTGTATGCCTACAAGGCAGAGCAGCTCAAGAGGCAGGGCGCGCCGATCGACTGGTTCGCCATCGGAAATGCCATCGCGCGCCCGAACGGGGTGGGGGTGGTGCACACGGCGCCGCACCCGCACGCGGCCGTGCTCTTTTACGAGTTCGAGCTGAGCGAGGAAGGGCAGAAGATTATCGCCGACCGTGATTTCGTGCCGACGAACACGAAGGTCGACACGACGCTGAGCAAGTTGCCGATGACGTTCATCGATGCGAGAGTGTCGCTTGACGAATACGACAAATGGACGAATATGTATCGGGACCTCTTCCTCTTCGGGGCCCAGGCGCGCTAGTGAGCCGATTGAAGACCTTCATCGCACTGACCGGCCTGATGGGGAGCCTGCTTTCCTGCAAGGCACCCGACCGGCCCACACTCGCGGCCTACGATGGGCCCGACCGCACGGACAGGATCGTCGAAGCCGCAAAGCAGGAGGGCACGCTCACTCTCTACACGACGATTGCCGAGAAGGACCTTCCCACCCTCGTGAAGCCGTTCGAAGAAAAGTACGGCATCGCGGTGACGGTGTGGCGTGCGGGAACCGACAAAGTCCTGCAACGTACGATCCTGGAAGCGTCAGCCAGAAGATACGACGTTGATGTGATTCATTTCGGTGCCCCGGAGATGGAGGCGCTCTCCCGCGAGCAGATCCTGCTCGCAGTCAGCTCACCGCTCCACGACGACCTCCAGCCGGGGTCGGTACCGCCGCACCGGGAGTGGGCCGCGACGCTGCTCTCTGTGTGGGTCCAGGTCTACAACACCAGCCTCTTGAAGCCGGAAGACCTGCCGAAGACGTACGCGGACCTCCTCGACCCAAAGTGGAGGGGCAAGCTCGGCATCGAGGCGAAGAACCAGGACTGGTTCTCGTCCGTGGTGGACATCATGGGCGGCGGCGAGGAGGGGCTCTCCTTTTTCCGCGATCTCGTCGCGACCAACGGCGTATCCGTGCGGCACGGACACACGCTCCTCCACAACATGGTGATCTCCGGTGAGGTGCCGCTCGCGCTCACGGTTTACAACTACATGCCGGAGCAGGCGAAACAGCAGGGCGCACCGGTGGACTGGTTTGCGCTGGAGCCGGCCGTGGCACGCTCCAATGCCGTCGGCATCGCGCGGCAATCGCCTCACCCGAACGCAGCGCTCCTTTTCTACGAGTACATGCTGGGCGAAGGTCAGCCGTATCTTGCGAGCCTGAACTACGTGCCCAGCAACATCCACGTCGCCTCGCCGCTCACGGGCGTGCAGATTGTGCAGGCGGATCCGGTCCGTTCCCTCGACGAGGCTGACAAGTGGATCAAGCTCTTCGACGACACGCTGATGAATCGGTCCGGAAGCTAGCGGGTGTCGCACCGGTCTTCAGACAGGTCGCGGGAAGCGCGACGGGTGTCGTACTGGTCCGGGGCGCTCAGCACGGGGAACGATCACGGCCGGTCTGAAGACCGGCGCCACAACGGCCGGTCTGACGGGGCGCGCGACGCGTGTAGCACCGGTCTTTAGACCGGTCGTCCCAGGTGTAGCACCGGTCTTCAGACCGGTTGCGGGTATTGTCAAGTCATGAGGCACCTGGCGGAGTAGGCGGATGACGAGCCAGCTTCCGAGCGATCACGGCTATCGATTCCCGCCTGAGATCATCAGACATAGCCGATCTCGGCCATTGTGCGAGAGAAGGGGCAGACCATTCCCTTACACCGTCTGGCTCTACACTGACGCGGGCTAGGCAGAGTTCGGCGCGCAGGTCATTTGAGAAGGTAACCGAACTTCTCCTGCGCCTTGCGCGCCACCTCGGGGCTCGGAGTGTTGACACGGGGGAACTTGTCTCGCCAGTGGAACGGGCGGCAGGCGTCGATAATCGTCCGCGAGTTGGTGAAGTTCCCTTTCGCCCTGTCCTCGGGAGTGATCCGCGGATCCAGAGGCGTGCTCCAGGCGCCGGTGATGATGTCGACCGACGTCGCCGGATCCGAGCGCGTGAGCATGGCCCAGATGAGCTCTTCCAGGTTGGACACGTCCACATCGTCGTCGACGACGATGACCATCTTGCCGCAGTAGGCGCCGATGTGGCACTGGCTGGCGACGTGCCCAGCTTGTTTCGCGTGGCCGGGGTAACGCTGGGTGATCGCCACACTCAGGAGCAGACGCGCCACGCCGACTTCGTGCGCCCAGACGGCCCTGACGTCAGGCACGCCAGCGGCCTCGATGCTCTGCCGTAGAAGCGCCGAGCGCGTGATCGACCGATATCTCCCGAGCTCGTCCGGAGGTCGCTGCGGTGGACACCCCAGGATAATCGGGTCGTTGCGGTGGTAGATCGCCTGGATGTCGAGCACCGGCTCTTCGCGGATGTCGCTGGCGTAGTAGCCCGTCCACTCACCGAAAGGCCCCTCGCTGCGCCGTTTCCCGGGATCAACGTAGCCTTCCAGAACCAGCTCGGCGTTGGCCGGGATGGGAAGACCGGTGATCCTGCCGGGGACGACCTTCACCGGCTTGCCGCGCAGTCCGCCGGCGACATCGTACTCGCAGATGCCTCGCGGCGTTTCGCTGCACCCCATGAGGAAGGTTAGCGGGTCGCCGCCGACGACGATCGCCGCGGGCATTGGCTCACCCCGCGCGATGTACTTGTCGCGGTGCACCCGGCCGTGCTTGCCGGGCGAGATGTAGAAACCCACCGAGGTGCGGTCGTGGATCATGACCCGGTAGGTACCGACGTTCACCCACTTCTCCTCCGGGTCCATGGTGATGTTGAAGCTCCCGGTGCCGATGTAGCGACCGCCGTCGTTCTCGTGCCAGATCGGCGCCGGGAACTTGGTCACGTCCACGTCGTCGCCCAGCAGGACATTCTCCAAAACCTGGCCGTCGTCTACGATCTCGTACGGGACGGTCCTCAAATCGCGTAGCGCTTCGAAGAACGCATTGGAGAGCTCGAGCTTGGTCAGCGACGTCGGAAAGCCCAGGGTCATGTTCTTGCGTTTGCCGCCGAAGAAATTCGTCAGCACTCGATACCCTGGGTCGCACCCCGGGACCTTGTCGAAGATCACGCAAGGCGCAGAGTCGGAATGAAGTACCAACTCTGCGGCCATTCCGATCTCTTCTTCCCAGGAAGCGCCGCTGACGGACTTGACCTCGCCTAGCTCTTCTGCCCGGGCGATCCACTCGCGGAGGTCTTCATACGCGAGGTGTGCGCTCGTCCCGCCCTTGGAACTCGTCACCACCGACCGACGTTCGTCCTGTTTGCCGACACTCGTACTCATCACATCCGTCATTGGAATCTCCTGCCAATTCGGCAATCGTCGGGACCGGCCTGGAGGCGGCGTCGAAAAGATCCTGCGATTTGCGACTACGATAACCTTGCGATCGGTTGCCGTCAACTTCGTGTACATTGGCCATCATGCTTACGCGTTCCGTGGTGCATCCGAGCGAAGGGACCGAAGCGTGAGCCGCTCCGCTCTCACGCTTCCGAAGCTCCTGATCGGGCCTGCTGTCTTCAGCCTCTGCTGGGCACTGCTGCCGGCCGCGATCACGTTCGAGGCCCGCGTGACTGCGTCGACATTCGCCTGGGCGGTGGCCTGGTGGATTGCCCAGCCCATTCCATGGGGGGGCACCGCGCTCTTGCCGCTGGTCGTCTTGCCGGTGTGTGGGGTGATGGAGACCCGAGCGGTTGCCGGCCTCTATGGGCAGAACATCTTCTTCTGGATTCTGGGCACGGTGATGCTTGGCTACGCCATGGACAAACACGGTCTAGCCAAGCGCTTCGCGTTGCGCCTGCTGAGCACGAACTTCATCGGCGCCAGCACAGGGCGCCTCGCCTTTGGCTACATGGCGGTGACCGCGGTGGTGTCGATGTTCGTCTCCGACGCGGCCTCCGTGGCCATGATGATTCCGATCGGCATGTCCGTCGTCAGCTATCTGCGTCAGGGGGACGGGACGGGCGAGGCGGCCCGTGGGCTGGCCGGCTTCTTTGCCCTCGGCGCGCTTCTGGCTTCGCAGGCCGGCGGCCTGGCGACGATTGCCGGACTGCCACACAACGCGCTGGCGGTGGCGACTCTCGAAACCCACACCGGCCGCAGTCTCGGTTGGTTCGAATGGATGAAGGTAGGCCTGCCGATGTCGTTGCTGGTGCTGGTCTGTTTCTATTCCCTGCTGCGCGCCTTCCTGCGGCCGGGGTCCGTGCCAATTTCGGGGGGAGTAGGGTACCTCGAGGCGCAGGTGAAGGGGCTGGGCCGGATGTCACGAGCCGAAAAGAGCGTCCTCGGTGCGTTTCTGGGCATGCTGGCGCTCTTTACCTTCCCGGCGTTTCTCAAGCTGGCGCTGGGGGCGAGCCACCCTACGGTTCGAGCCGTGGACACTTCGCTGCCGATCTGGGTGGTGCCGCCACTCATCCTCATCACTCTCTTTCTCTTGCCAAGTAACCGGCGGGGGGAGGCCACCCTGACTTGGCGCGACGTCGCAGAGAAGGCTCCCTGGAACATTCTGCTCCTATGCACCGGAGCGGTCGCGATGACGGACGCTCTCGCTGAATTCGGAATGATGGACTTCATCAAGGCGCAGCTCGGACTCCTGGGTCTGGGTCCGGTGACGCTGCCCTACGCCGCCGCGCTGATTGTCGGCGTGGCAACAAACTTCGTCTCCGGACTAGCCGCCACGTCGCTCTTCTGCAACGTCTTCATCCCCATGGCTCAGACGAGCGGCTTCAACCCAGCCTCGATGGCCATGCTGGTGCCCAACAACGGGCTCGGCATCGTGTTCCCCTGGGCCGGTGCCGCCGCCGGCACCGCCTTCGCCACGGGTTACGTGGATTTGAGGCAAATGATCCGCATCGGCGCCGCCGCCACCGTCGTCGCTGCCTTACTCACAGCGAGCGTGCATCTGCTCTTTGCGCCTATCCTCTAGCAGATGTGTGGGACCCTTCGGGAAGAAGACTAGATCAAGCCTGCGTGTAACAAAACCCGATCCAGGCGCTCTTCGAGCTCCGGTGTCGCAGGTGCCATGGGCAGGCGGTGAGAATTGTCCGGGATGATTCCCATTCGTTTCATCATGTATTTAATCGGAATGGGGTTGGTGTCGAAGAACACCGACTTGTTCAATGCAAACAGGTCGTAATGTATTCTCCTCGCTCCCTCAAGGTCATTGGCAAACACGCGTTCACACATTTCAGCGACTCGTTTCGGTACGAGGTTGCTGACGGCATTCATCAATCCACAGGCACCGACTGCCATCATGGGGAAACTGAGTTCTTCAAGGCCCACAAAAATACGAAAGTCCATACCGAAACGTTCCAGTAGATCAGAACAGAAACCCAGGTCGTTGACTGCGTGTTTCATCCCAATTAGATTCGAGGCCTCATCACGAATGTGCGCAACGGTATCTGAAGTGACATGTATGGCGGTGCGGCCAGGGATGTGATAAATCATGACCGGAAGCGCAGTGTGGCTGCACACCTCGATGTAGTAAGCCACAAGGCCTCGTTGTGGCGGGCGTATGTAATACGGTGTCACCACCAGCAATGCGTCGGCCCCGGACTTGTCTGCGTGCTCGGTAAGGACCAGGGTGTCGGCGAGACTTTGAGAACCGGTCTGGGCGACAACAGGGACCCTCTTGGCGGCGACATCGATCGCGATGTCCACCAATTGGTTCCGTTCTTCTAGTGTCAGGGTACTGGGCTCGGCAGTGGTGCCATTGACTAGCACACCGTGAGATCCTTCGCTGATCTGTCTGTCTACAAGACTCGCATAGGCGTCATAATCGACTGCGTTGCCACGAAAAGGTGTGATCACTGGAGGGATTGACCCCTTGAGACGATGACATTCCACTATTCAGGCACCACGATTAGTCTGAAAGCCAGAATGTTGTCCGAGAATGACAGCGGGATGACTCAAGGATTCCTGCCACAAGAGGCTTTCCATGTTGATGTTCAACGGCTGGTCCTGAACGGTCAGCTCATAGACGGGATCATCATGGGATGCATGATTATGTACTGCCAAGCCAGGGGCTGACAGCATCAGGTCACCGGCCTGCCATTCGTATCGTTTCTTTTCAACCACTGAGTATCCCGAACCCTGAAAGTAGTAGTTGATGGCTGCTGATACATGCCGATGCGGTCGGTCGATAATCTGTGGCGGCCGAATTGTCATGGTGGCGAAGAAACTCGGTGTCGTTCCGTTGGTGCGTCCAGTCATTGGGTTATATAACAGGTACAGGCGACGACCGATGTAGTCCTTGCCCAACGCCGTTAGTTTGTCGAGATTGGCTTTAACCATCTCCCAGGGCCAGTGGAGGTTTTTCGACTCGACGGTGGGCGGGTTAATCAGGAGCTCATAAGGGATCAGCCAGGCACCCTCGTCAGTTAGTTCAAACGACCCGTAAGGGCTCTTGCGTCTCGGGTCATCTGTTTCGTCGGCGGCTTCGACGTTGAGTGTCGGATGTTGGGGGTCTTCCTCGACGACATGGACATGCATCTTCTCGAGCAGTGCGGCGTTGGAGTAGGTTAGGCGCACCTGTAGCTGGTCGGTGTCGTTGAAGTGGGAATAGGTCGCAAAACTGTTATGGTTCCAGACATCGTATTGCTGGAATGTGATTCGCGCTTTATTGACAATCGTATAGCCGCTTCCGCGAATACAGAAATTGATTTGCGTCGAATTGTGCCGGATGGGTAATGTACCTTCACCCGGTAACAAGACATCAAGGCTGACGGTGATCCCTGGTGCAAGACCGAGTCCGGGTGCCTGCGCTGACGGGTGGACGATCAAGGACCGACGCCGCCCATTGTCGGGCCTCGGGAGAGACGCTAATCGGTCTATTTCCTGGTCGAGCTGCTCTTTGCGTACGATATACGGTTCCCACAATGGCGATGCCACATGCTTGGTATCGGTGGCGTCGACAAACGGACTCACCGGCTCATGATCGGCTGTCAGGTGGCTAACGGAAGATGACATGTGATTCCCTCATCGATGTCTGGAGCGACGAGCTAGCGATGCACGATGCGCACAGCGTCAGTGTAGACAATCCTGCGTCGCGGATCACCGCCTAATCGTCTGGTTGACAAGAAGTCTGACCTTCGTACGCCTGTCAAAAAAATCGTAGTGGCTGCTTCTTAGGCTGCGGAATTTCCCTGCCGGCACCACGTGAATAGGTTCGATCGAGGATCGTCTGTGCCAGAGCGAGATCCGATAGGCCCATGCCCATGGCCTTGAAGAGCGTCATGTCAGCACCTGGTGGCCTGCCGCCACCCGCTGCGACAACCGCCGATAGCGGCTGCACAACGCGCCACTTGTTATCGTCATCGCCAAACTGCTCGATGAATTCACGGCTGAGGCGCCTTACGGAATCCAGGTTGTCTACAACGATCCGTGTACTGCGCTCAAGAACGTCCTGGGCGAATTCCTGGCGTTCGGGGGTGATCGCCCCTACTGCGTTCACGTGACAGTCGCTGGCAAGCATCGCAGAGGATAGAAATGGTTCTGTTGCCCGCGTGACGAGAGTCACAATAGGGACCCCTTCAACAGCCTGCTGAACGCTATTTGTGGCGGTAACGTCAAAGGAAAACTGGCTTCGTACCTTGTCCACAAAGACCTTCCGATGTTCCGGGTTTGGACTATAGACTCTGAGTCGCTTTAATGGCCTCACTGCATGGACTCCAGCAACTTGAGCAAGTGCTTGTCGTCCGGTTCCGACAATTGCCATCTCGTCCGCCTTTTCATGAGCCAAAGCTCTGGTCGCAACGCCTGAGATTCCGGCGGTGCGCATCTGACCCAGGGCGAACGCCTCAATGACCGCCATCAACCTGCCGTTCTCGCTATTGAAGAGAATCAGTAACGGGCAGGCACCAGCAGGGGTGTGAACCCACGTCTTTGTCCCCGCGATCCCCATCCCCTCCAGCACCGCGCCTATGGCATGGAGCGTACTCCGCTTCCGGTTCCACGCAGCGTGGGTTTTGTTCATATTCACGGCCTGGCCTGCATGTTCCTCCTTCAGGCCCCGTTCGAGAGCGGCGATGGCCTCCCTGAGTGAGACCAAATCGACAACCTCGGATTCAGTAATCCATCGTGCTTCCTCGTCAGCCACTGTTGGCACCCTCGAATATGGATGGTTGTGGTGGGCTCAAACCAAGAGTATTGACTGCAACAGCATGGGTCAGGTATCGACCAACTAGCATCACGACACCGATGGCTTCTGACAAAGAAACCATTGCCGCTCATCTGCGTGGCCTGCATCGTGAAAAACAGAACCAATGCACCTGTTATTTTCCCGCCGAGAAAATAGTCAACAGTGGACTCGCTCCTCGTGGGGCGCTTCGCGAGCCATCCGATCAGAATCATCGCACCCATATAGGCCGTGAGTACGACGATACTTCGTGCGCCTAAGATATATAGACATCATCCATTGGCAGAACGACGTCTTCGTTCTGACACAGACTGCGCGATCGACCAACCGAACAGCAGCTGAATCAGGGTTATGACCGTCAAGATGCACATGCTGATCAGCGAAACAGCAGCCCGCAACGGTATGGCGAACACGAAAGGCTCAAGTGCACCGAGACAAAAGACCGGCAGGATACCGACGAGGCAGATGGCAACGAGGGTCCAATACCATAAGCGGTTCGGGTCTTTTTGCTGCATAGGCAGAGCGATTCTAAAGGATACAGCCGTTGTCCGGCGAGCGAGGGCGTAGAATTATCATCAGAAAAAAAGACGTCTGACGTCCTCGTCCGCGGCCCCGACGGTTCGACGAAAACGCGCCGGCGTCGCTCAGGAACCTCCGTTCTCCGTAGCCGGTTGTTTCACGCTCGGATTTTGGGTATCGATACCTCCAGGGCCGAGAACCTGCCCGGCGTCAAGGGGGTCGTCACTGGCTCGGACTTGCCGTTTCTCCATGGCGAGAGTTTTTGTGACGAGCCGTTTCTGGCCCGAGACAAGGTGCGCTACCGAGGTGAGGGGGTGGCAGCGGTCGCGGCGGTCGACGAGGAGACCGCACGCCGTGCGGTGGAGCTCATCGAGGTCGAGTACGAAGAGCTGCCCGCCGTGTTCGACGCCGTCGAGGCAGCCCGACCGGAGGCGCCCCTCATCCACGAAAATATAGGTGCCTACCGCCGCGCACCTGGCGTGACTCCGATCGAGGGCAGCAATATCTGCAACCATTTCGAGCTCCGCAAGGGCGATGTGGAACAGGGCTTTGCGGAGTCGGACCACATCTTCGAAGACACCTTCTCCACTCCGATGCAGCAGCACTCGACGCTTGAGCCCCATGGTTCGATCTGCCGGATAACCCATGGCAACGACACAGCCCGTCATCGGATAGGCCGCTACAAAATAACTCGGCCCGCCGACGCCACATGTCGTGGCAACTGAGCGGTGGAGCACAAGCGTCACACGTTTCATCCGTCGTGGTGTCGGCAGACATGGGGAACCTGACAGCGCCAGGCGCCAACTTCGGCCGTCCACCAGGTCGTCACAGCGTCTCACCCTCCTTGAGAACGCCCGCGGCGCGGAGCGCGTCGTCGAGCCACGCCGGCCTCAGGTTCTTGCCGGCCTCGATGTCCGCGATGCGCGCCTCTTCGTCGGTCACCTTCGCTGCCGCGAGATCCAGGAGCGACGCGGCCCTATCGCGTTCGATGGCCACGACGCCGTCGGCGTCACCGACGATGAGGTCGCCAGGACTGATCGCGACCCCGCCGCACGAGATCGGCCAGTTGATGCGGCCGGGGATGAACTTGGTCGGACCGTTCGGATTCGAGCCCACCGAGTAGACCGGAAACCCCAGCTCGCGGAGCTCGTCCGTGTCTCGGACGGCGGCGTCGAGAACGACGCCCGCAATACCCCGCGCCCTGCACGTACGGATCATGATCGCACCCATCAGCGCGCAGGTGCGATCGCCTTTGCCATCGACCACGAGGATATCGCCGGGTCTGGCCAGCCGGAGAGCGGCGTGAATCATCAGGTTGTCGCCATGGCGGACCTCGATCGTGAAGGCGGGACCGGCCAGGCGCATGTTCGGCGAGAGCGGAGCGATGCGGCCTGTGAGCGATCCACGGCGTCCCGCCACGTCGGCCAAGATCGAGGCAGGGAAGGAGGACGCCCGGCGCACCACTTCCGGGGAAACGCGCTCGAAGTCACGGCGGATGGTGGAGACGTCGGCAGTGGACATTCGGTCGATTCCTTGTAATCAGTTCGCTCGCTCGGCGGCGGTCGCGCGGACCCGTTCGCGCGGATGACCCCGCTTGGTGAGCAGCACGTCGAGACGCGGATAGACGCGACGGGCGTTGTTCTCGAACAGCTTGCCGCGGTCCTCTTCGCTGAGCGCTTCGACCTGGTCGATGTAGCGTTTCGTGTCGTCGAAGTAGTAGCCGGTCTCGGGGTCGATGTCTTTGACCGCGCCGAGCATTTCGGACGCGAACAGGATGTTGTCGATCGGAACGACCTTGGTCAGCAGCTCGATGCCCGCCAGATGATAGACGCAGGTGTCGAAATAGACGTTTGCCAGGAGGTGTTCGGCGAGCGTCGGCTTCTTCAGCGCCTGCGCCAGGCCGCGGTAGCGACCCCAGTGGTACGGCACCGCGCCGCCGCCGTGGGGAATGGTCAGCTTCAACGTCGGGAAATCCTCGAACAGATCGCCCTGGAGGAGTTGCATGAAGGCGGTCGTGTCGGCGTTGAGGTAATGCGCGCCCGTGTGGTGAAAATTCGGATTGCAGGAGGAGGAGACGTGGATCATCGCGGGCACGTCGAGCTCGCACAGCTTCTCGTAGATCGGGTACCAGTGTCTGTCCGTCAGCGGCGGATCGGTCCAGTAGCCGCCCGACGGGTCGGGATTGAGGTTGACCCCGACGAAGCCAAGCTCGGTCACGGTACGTTCGAGCTCGGGAACGCAATTCCGGGGCGAGATGCCAGGAAACTGGGGCAGCTGTCCGACCCCGACGAAGTTATCGGGGAGGAGCGAACAGATGCGGCCGATGAGGTCGTTGCTGACCCTCGCCCACTGGCGGCTGATCGCCTCGGTGCCGACGTGATGCGCCATGCCGGAGGCGCGCGGCGAGAAGATCGTGAGGTCGCTGCCGCGTGCCTTCTGGAGCTCGCGCTGTCGCTCCACGCTCTTGACCAGTTCCTCGTCGCTGATCCCCAGGTCAGTCGAGGTCGGCTCGCGGCCGGAATCGGTCTGTCCGGCGAGTTGCCGCTTGCGGAAGTCGTGGAGCGCCGGGGGCTCGGTCGTGTAGTGGCCGTGTACGTCGATGATCATGGCGTGGTCACGGTTTCGAGGAACTGCAGGAACCGGGTGGAGGCGCGTTCCTCTGTCTGCTCGGCAACGGGAACGTCCCAGTACTCGGCGCGTGGCAGGCATTCTTCGAGATACCTTGCCGCCGAGGTCGCATGCGACTCGTCGTGGCCCGGAACGATCAAAGCGGGGATGTCCAGGCGGAGCAGGTCCTCGGGCTCGGCCCCAGGTGCGGTGTCCCGGTCCAGAAGCGTTCGAGCCATGCCGGTCACGATGAGCGTGTACTGATCCATGTCTTGTCTGGCGTAGGACTCGGCGAAGACGCGGTCGTGCCGGATCACAGACGCCCACGGCCCGCCACAGGGATCGGCGTTGAACGAGCGGCCTTCCTTGGTGACCAATTGAACAACCTGCTCGAGGCCGTGGTGCCGCACATACGCCAGGTGCTCGGCGAACCGCTGGTGCCCCTTCATCCGGTACCGGGCGCCGCCCACGGGCCACATGAGCACGAGGCTCAGCGTGAGCTGCGGGTAGCGCACGGCAAACGCCACAGCCGGGCTGCATCCCATGCAGCCGCCCATGAGGTGCGCCCGCTCGATACGCAGATGGTCCAGTAGTCCCTTGGCCTGCGCCACGAAATGATGCCACGTGACGCGCTCGACGCGCCCGCCCGACTGACCGCACTCGCGCCGGTCGAACATGACGCAGGTGTATTTCTTGGACAAGTGGTCCAGCGGCTTGATCCGGGTGTACACGCCGAGTGTAGTCCACTTCTCCAGAGTCGCGTCGAAGCCCCCCGGGGCGAACATCAATAACGGGGGGCCGGAACCGACCACCTCGTAGCGTGTTGTGATGCCGTCGATGACTGCGGTAGGCACGGGTGGACTCGTCAGGGGGCTGGTGAGACGGGAATGCCGCCTTTGATCTGGCGTCCGGCACGGACATCCTCGGCGTAGGCCGTGATGGCGTCCAGCGCGATCTGCTGAAGCGCTGGAACGGTGACCGTTGCTTCCTTGGACTGCATTCGCGGTGCTTGTTCCCTCGAGAGAATCGATTTGCCGGCGTTTCCGCTATCCCC
>Ga0326597_10003600_pt1 | contig 22225 bp, 18 predicted proteins | sample RVTome_12_FD_203789 | JGI IMG/M metagenome (GOLD analysis project Ga0326597, IMG submission 203789) | Soil microbial communities from uranium-contaminated site in the Upper Colorado River Basin, Wyoming, United States - RVT100D185 | ecosystem: Environmental > Terrestrial > Soil > Contaminated >...
CCCCCCCGTATGCCGTGCCGGTGGTGATTCCAGCGTGATGCCGTGCCGGGAGCCGGGGCGGGGTTCGGGGCAGTCTGCGGCCCCGCCCCAAGGCTGAGTGGGTACGCAGGTGCCAGGCGTAACGCGGGATGCCGACCCGGGAGCGGCAACACGGGATCGCGCAGGCGCCGCCTGCGCCTGGGGGTCAGGTGGGAAATGCCATGCAGGCCGCCGGTTTTCATCACCGCACGATGGGACTTGCGCTCGCGTGTCATACGGGCCTGACGCGCCACACCGGGACAGTGCGCCATTGTCACCATGCGCCGAATCATCTACGGTGGTGCGAGTTTCAGAAGCAGGCAGGCGCGCAAGCGCCGGAGCAGCGGCGCCTTGCGGCACCGCATGGCGTCGCGGCATGATCCGGCGTTGGCCAGAATGGCCGGTTGGCGCTGTTCCGCCACGGCGCAGACCTGATCCACTCAAGCATTCGGAGGGAGTTCGTCATGAAAAAAGTGTTGGGGGTGCTGGCCGCGCTGATGCTTACGTTGGTCATGACCGCATCGGCAAGAGACGTGAAGATCGGTTTCGTGTCCACCTTCACCGGCGGCGTGGGCGTGATCGGCGAGGACATGCGCGATGCCTTCGAACTGGCGCTCGACCACCTGGGCCGCAAGATGGGGCCGGATGGCGTGGAAGTGATCTATGAGGACGACACGTTCAAGCCCGATGTGGGCAAGCTGAAGACGGAGAAACTGGTCAAGCGGGACCGGGTGGACTTCGTCACCGGCTACATCTGGAGCCATGTGCTGCTGGCATCCTACAACGCCGTGGTGGGCGAGGGGCCGATCCTGATCAGCGCCAACGCGGGGCCGTCCCAGATCGCCGGCAAGCTGTGCCACAAGGACTTCTTCTCCACCTCCTGGCAGAACGATCAGACCCCGATGGCCATGGGCGAGGTGATGAACCAGGAGGGCATCGACAACGTGTACCTCATGGCGCCCAACTATGCCGCCGGCAAGAACATGATGGCGGGCTTCAAGCGCACCTTCAAGGGCAAGATCATCGGCGAGGACATGACCAAGTTCCCCAGCCAACTCGACTTCTCGGCGGAACTGGCCAAGATTCGCGCGGCCAAACCCGATGCGGTGTTCGTGTTCTATCCGGGGGCCTTCGGCGCGCAGTTCTTCAAGCAGTATCAGCAGGCCGGGCTGAAGGGGGAGATTCCCCTGTATTCCGTGTTCACCGTGGATGCCATCAGCGCGCCCCGGCTGCAGGACCTGGCCGTGGGGAGCCTGATGACCCAGATGTGGTCGCCCGACCTGGACAACGCGGCCAACCGCAAGTTCGTGAACGATTTCAAGCAGCGGCACAACCGCTATCCGTCGTTCTATGCGGCGCAGAGCTATGATGCGGCCATGCTGATCAACAGCGCGGTGACCGCCGTGAATGGCGACCTGTCCAACAAGGACGGCTTGCGCGCCGCCATGAAGGCGGCGAAATTCGACAGCGTGCGCGGCGGGTTCCGCTTCGGCAACAACCAGTTTCCGATCCAGAACTTCTATCTGCGCAAGACCGTGCAGAACAGCGACGGCGAGTACACCATGCAGACGCTGCGCACCGTGCTGAAGGATCATCAGGATCCCTACGCCAGCGAATGCGACATGCGCTAGCGGCGCATTGGGCGACGGGCCTGCCTTCCGGGGCAGGCCCGCGCCCCCTGTCGGTGGTACCCGGGCCCTGCCCGCCCCCTCCGCCGCCGGCACTTCCTGGCATGCGGACATCCACGGCACGCGGACCTCCATGAACTGGCTGCTACTCTTGGAGCAGACCCTCAACGGGTTGCAGCTCGGCACGTTGCTGTTTCTGCTGGCGGCGGGGCTGACCCTGATTTTCGGCATCATGGACATGGTGAACCTGGCCCATGGTTCCCTGTACATGATGGGCGCCTTCTTCTGCGCCACGTTCACGCGTCTGACCGGCAATTTCTTCTTGGGCGCCCTGCTGGCCTTGCCGGCGACGGTGCTGCTGGGCATCGTGGTGGAGGTGATCACGCTGCGGCACCTGTATGACCGCAATCACCTGGACCAGGTGCTGGCCACGTTCGGATTGATCCTGTTCTTCAACGAGGGGGTGCGCATCGTGTGGGGTTCCGCGGGGCTGGACATTCCGCTGCCCGCGCTGCTCAACACCCATGTGGAGTTTCTCGGCATTCCCTATCCCACCTATCGCATGATGATCCTGGCCATCGGCGTGGTGGTCGCCGTGGGGCTGTACCTGCTGGTGGCGCGCACACGGGTGGGCATGCTCATCCGCGCCGGGGCGGCCAACCGGGAGATGGTCGGGGCGCTGGGCGTGGATATCCGCCTGCTCTACACGCTGGTCTTCGGCCTGGGCGCCGGGCTGGCCGGTCTGGGCGGGATGCTGGTGGCGCCGCTGAGCACCGCGGAGATCGGCATGGGCGAGCAGATCCTGATTCTCTCCTTCGTGGTCATCGTCATCGGCGGCATCGGCTCCATCCGCGGCTCCCTCGTGGCCGCGCTGCTGGTGGGGCTGATCGATACGCTGGGGCGGGCCTTCCTGCCGGAGTTGCTGGACAGGTTCTTCTCCGGGGCCGTGGCATCCACGGCGGCGCCTTCGCTTTCATCCATGATGATCTATGTGATCATGGCCGTCGTGCTGGCCGTGCGTCCGCAGGGTCTCTTTCCGGCCAACACGGGCTAGGGGGGCGCCCGCATGGAACTCAACTTCCGCACGCTGGTCATTTTTCTGCTGATGGCTGCCCTGGCCCTGCTGCCACCCGTGGCGATGTGGGTGGACGAGCCGTTCTATATCGACCTGTTCTCGCGGGTGCTGATCCATGCCATTGCCGCCGTGAGCCTGAATCTGTTGCTGGGCTATGGGGGCATGGTCAGCTTCGGCCATGCGGCCTACCTGGGCATTGGCGGCTACGTGGTGGGCATCAGCACCTTCCACGTCTTCGAGGACGGCGTGGACTGGCTGGCCTCCGGCTGGTTCCAGTTTCCTGTCGCGGCGGTGGTGGCCGGGCTGGTGTCCCTGGTGGTGGGCGCCATCTGCCTGCGCACCAAGGGTGTCTACTTCATCATGATCACGCTGGCCTTCGGCCAGATGCTGTTCTTCACGGCCGTGGGGCTGGATGTCTACGGGGGTGACGACGGCCTGACGCTCTATGCCACCACCGACGTGGGCCGTCTGGTGGACCTGGGTGACGAGGCGACCCTGTACTACGTCAGCTTCGGTCTGTTGTTGCTGATGCTGTATGTCATGCACCGCCTGGTCAACGCGCGCTTCGGGCGGGTGATTCTGGGGGCACGCTCCAACGAGCGGCGCATGGCGGCCATCGGCTTCGCCGCCTATCCCTACAAGCTCACCGCCTTCGTGCTGGCCGGCGCCGCCTGCGGGCTGGCGGGGGCCCTGATGGCCAACCATGACGAATTCGTCAGTCCCTCGATGATGCACTGGGTCAAGTCCGGCGACCTGATCATCATGGTCGTGCTGGGGGGCATGGGCACCCTGTTCGGGCCCGTGCTGGGGGCGGTGGCCTTCCTGTTCCTGGAGGAATTCCTCTCCGGGGTCACCGAGCACTGGCAGATCATCTTCGGCCCGCTGCTGATCCTGGTCGTGCTGTTCGCCCGGGGCGGCATCGACAGCCTGCTCCTTGCCGTGGGAGGGCCGAGCCTCTCTCTCGACGGCTGGCTGCGCCGCCGCCGGCACGATGACGGGCATGGCGGCGCGGGGCCGGGCCCGGCCGGGGAGGACGGTGCTGGTAGAAGCGATGCTGGTAGGAACGATGCAGGGAAGGACGGTGCGCCATGATCCGCACGGAAGGCCTGACCAAGTATTTCGGCGCCCTGGCGGCAACCAGCGACCTGGACCTGCACATCGCCGAAGGGGAGATTCACGCGGTGATCGGCCCCAACGGCGCGGGCAAGACCACGCTGATCGGCCAGCTCAGCGGCGAGCTGACGCCCGACCGGGGGCGCATCCTGTTCCGCGGGCAGGACATCACGCGGCTCTCCGTGGCCCGGCGCTCGCACATGGGCATGGCGCGCTCGTTCCAGATCACCAACATCTTCCTGGAGTTGACGGTGCTGGAGAACGTGGCCATGGCGGTGCAGGCCCATGCGGGCCACTCCTTCCGCTTCTGGCGCGACGCCCGGCGGGAGCGGCGCCTGGTGACGCCGGCGCGGGAGGCCCTGGCGCGCATGGGGTTGAACGAGCGGGCCGATGTCCCCGCCGCCAGCCTGGCCCACGGGGAGCAGCGGCAACTGGAGATCGCCATGGCCCTGGCCACGCGGCCGCGCATGCTGCTGCTGGATGAGCCCATGGCAGGCATGGGGCCGGAGGAGTCGGCACAGATGGTGGCAATGTTGCGCGGCCTCCGTGGCTCGGTGACCATGCTCCTGGTGGAACATGACATGGACGCCGTGTTCGCCCTGGCCGACCGCATCACCGTGCTGGTGTACGGCAGCGCGATTGTCACGGACACGCCCGACGCGGTGCGGGTCAATCCCGCCGTGCGCGAGGCCTATCTGGGCGACGAGCCGGCCGACACGGCGCCGGCCACCTAGCGCGCGGAGCAATACCGTGAGCCTGCAGGGCGGGTGCGACGGAGAGAGGGAACCATGCTCGAACTGCACGATGTGGATACCGCCTATGGCCGCAGCCAGGTGCTGTTCGGCATGGCGCTGCGCGTGGAGGCCGGCGAGATGGTGACCCTGATGGGCCGCAACGGCATGGGCAAGACCACCACCGTGCGTTCCATCATGGGGCTCACGCGCGCCCGCGCCGGCTCCATCCGCCTGGACGGGCGGGAGATCCGCGAGCTGGCCCCCTACCGCATTGCCAAGCTGGGCGTGGGGCTGGTGCCCGAGGGGCGCCAGATCTTCCCCAACCTCTCCGTGACCGAAAACCTGGTGGCTACCGCCCGGCGCGGCCCCGGGAGGGACCGCTGGACGCTGCCCCGCGTGCTGGAGATGTTTCCCCGCCTGGGCCAGCGCGCCAAGGCCATGGGCAATCAGCTCTCCGGCGGCGAGCAGCAGATGCTGGCCCTGGGCCGGGCGCTGATGACCAATCCGCGCCTGCTGATCCTGGACGAGGCCACCGAGGGGCTGGCCCCGCTGATCCGCGAGGAAATCTGGCGCTGCCTGCGGGAGCTGAAGGCCGAGGGGGAGTCCATCCTGGTCATCGACAAGAACGTGGACGTGCTGATGCGCCTGGCCGACCGGCACTACATCATCGAAAAGGGTGCCGTGTGCTGGCAGGGCTCCAGCGAGGCGTTGCGTGCGGATCCCGCCGTGCTGCAACGCTATCTGGGGGTGTAGCTGCAGTGCCGGTGTGGGCGTGGGCGGCGCGTCCTTCGAGACGCCCGCGGTGCGGGCTCCTCAGGAACGCGGGCCTGTGACAATTCGGCGATGGGAATAGGCAGCCATCAGGCGCCCGCGGCCAGCCAGGCGTCCACGTCCACGGGACGCGTGATGTCCATGCCGCCGAAGGTGCGGGCGAGGATGTCGCCCAGCCGGCGGGCCGTCTCTCCGTCGATGGTGGCCCCCGGATGCCGTACCCGGTTGCTCCCCGTCAGCCCGCGCAGCCGGTACAGTTCCTTGCGGATGGCCAGCCCCGGCTGCTGCTCGAACACGATCAGCGGCAGCGCCCGGCGGTAGATGGCCCAGGCGCGCTCCCAGTCACCCGCCTGCGCGGCCGCCGTCAGCGCCCGGAGAATTTCCGGAAAGGCAAACCCGGTCATGAAGCCGTGGGAGCCGCGCTCCAGGTCGAACAGCCCGTACAGCGCCCCCAGCCCGCTCAGGATGGGCACTTGCCGCGTGGTCATGCCGGCCAGCAGGGCCGTGATGCGCTGTGGCGAGGGCAGGGCCTCGGCCTTGAGGCAGGCGATGCGCGGAATCTCGGCCACCAGCCGCAGCAGCAAGGGCACGGACATGTGCACCTGGGTCGATGCCGGATGGTCCTGGGCCACGATGGGAATGGTGATGGCCTCGGCCACCTGTTGAAAATACTCGAAGATGCGGCCCTCGTTCGGTACCGGCTCGCGGGACGGTGTGACCATCACGCCGGCTGCCCCCAGCGCCTCGGCCTGCCGGCTCAGCGCGGCGGTGGCGGCCGTGCCGCTGTGGCTCGTGCCCACGATGATCGACAGGCGGCCCGCGGCGGCCCGCACGGCCGTCTGGATGATGCGCTCGCGCTCGCCGTCGGTGACCCGGTTGGCCTCGCCCAGCACCCCGAGAATGGTCACGCCGTCCACGCCCATTGCCGCCATGGTCTCCACGATGCGGGCGAAGCTCTCCAGGTCCGGCTGCTCGTCGTCGTGAAAGGGCGTGATCAGGATCGGATAGACGCCGACAAAGGAAGGTACGGCAGCGGTCATGACAAGGTCTGTGATGGGGCCGCCGGCGGTGGCGGATGGCATGGAATGCCGGGCCGCGCCATCGGCGGGCCCGCTGGGAACATGCTGCGCGGTCCGCGTCAGCCGGCGGCGCGGCGCTGTTCCCGCTGGGACAACGGCGTGAAGCGGATGCGCAGCGCTTTCATGCCCCGCAATACCAGCAGCGCCTTCCATTCCGGCTCGGTGGTGACCAGTTCCGGCGCGTGCAGCCATTTGGGCAGCATGTCGAAGACGACCCGCGCCTCCAGCCGGGCCAGCGGCGCACCCAGGCACAGGTGAATGCCCGAGCCGAAGCTGAGGTGCGGGTTGGGCTTGCGGGTGATGTCCATGCGGTTCGGCTCGGCGAACTTGGCCGGATCGCGGTTGGCCGCGGGGATGAAGGCGAATACGCGCTCCCCTTCGCGCAGCGGATGGCCGGCCAGCTCGGTATCCCGCAGCACCAGGCGCGTCAACCCGTTGACCGGATTCTCGTAGCGCAGCATCTCCTCCACCGCCGTCACGGACACATCCGGATTGTCCCGCAGCAGGGCATACTGCGCCGGATTCTGCAGCAGGTGATACATCCCGTTGGTGATCAGGTTCGTGGTCGTCTCGTGTCCGGCGAACAGCAGCAGGATGCAGTTGGAGATCAACTCCTCGTCGGAGGCGAAATACCCCTGATCCCGCGCCTGCACCAGACCGCTGAGCAGGTCGTCGGTCGGCTGGCGGCGGCGCTCGGCGATCAGCTCGCGAAAACAGTCGGCCATGGCCCGCCCGCCTGCCTGTGCCTTCTGGTATTTCTCGCTGCCGGGGGCGGAGGCGATGAATTCCCCCAGGTCGTCTGACCAGCCCTGCACGTGTGGGATGACCGCATCCGGCACGCCGATCATGCCCGCGATGACCATGGCCGGCAGCGCAAAGGCGAAGTCCGCGATCAGGTCGATTTCGTCCCGATCGCCGATGGCGTCCAGCAACCGCTGGACATACTTGCGCACCAGCGCCTCCATGCCCGCAATGCGGCTGGCGGCAAAGCCGCGGTTCATCACGGCGCGCATGCGTGTGTGCTTGGGCGGATCGGTGAAGATCAGCCAGTGGCGCACGTAGGTGGCCAACTCCTGGATGGTCACGTCGCCCGTCCGCGTGGCGAAGAACGGCGACAGCGTGTCCACGGAAAATTCGCTGCCCCGCGCGGCCTGCTTGACCGCGTCGTAGGAGACGGCCATCCAGCCGTCCAGGGCGTTGCTCCAGACGACGGGTGCTTGCTGTCGCAGTGCCTCGAACAGCGGATAGGGGTCGCGCACGATGTGTGGGTCGGTCAGGTCGAAGTCGAGCATGGATCGGGTCTCCACGACGGCTGGGCTTGATAGGGGTTCGTGCGGCATCCTACCGGAATTTTGGTCAGATGACCAAGCGCTATCTCCGCGCCTGCGGGAAGTGGGTGACGGGCGGACCGCGGGATGTGTTATCCTTGGATTTCACCTCAAACCCGGAAAGTCCGTGCACGATACAATTCCGTAGAGCGCAGTTTCTGATGGTATTCAGTAACGAGGGCGGGTTCTGAGCCAGTCGGGAAGTTGGTCAATGTTAGGCAAAGTCAAGTGGTTCAATGAATCCAAGGGATTTGGATTCATCGCTCCGGATGACGGAAGCAGAGACGTCTTCTGTCACCAAAGTGAAATTCAGATGGAAGGTTTCCGCACCCTGAGCGAAGGTCAGGCGGTGGAATTCGAGGTGGAAGCCGGCCCCAAGGGCCCTGCCGCTCGTCAGGTGCGCCCCCTCTAGGGGCGCCCGCCGATCCAACCGCGCGGCCCCGGCATGGCATCGGCCATGTCCGGGGCCGTTGTGTTTCGTCCCCCCTGCCCGCCACGATCCCGCTCAGCCGCCCTGCTTGCCCACGGCGCGCAGCATGCGCGGCGTGGCCATCCACGTCAGCTCGCCCATGGGCGGTTGCAGCGTGGCCATGGTCAATGCCGCCACCCCAGCCTTGCCCAGGGCCGTGAAGGGCGGGCCGCGCCCGGGCAGGGCCGCGGCAATGATCTCGTCCAGGGATGGCGCATGGCCGCAACAGAGCACCTCCCGTGCGTCTGATTCCGCCAGCTCCCGGAAGATGGCCGCGGGTGCCGCGCCGGGCAGCAGCGCCTCCGTGGCGTGCAGCAGCGCCGGCGCCAGGCCCAACCCGGCAAGCACCAGCCGCGCCGTCTCCTCCGCGCGGCGGTAGGGGCTGCACAGCACACGGTCGGGGCGCAGCCGCAGCGCAAGCAGGCCCGCCACCGCCTGCCGGGTGCGGCGGATGCCCTTTTCCGTCAGGGCCCGCTCTGCATCGGGTGGGCAGGCCGGATCGTCGCGGTGAATGGCGATCCCATGTCGCATGAGCAATAGACGCATGGCCTCCTCTTTTCAGCCCAGTGTGCAGTCCCGCAGAGTTCCACAACCAATGCATGGTGGCGAACACCTCCCCCGCACCCTCGCAATGGGGGGATTGTGCGGAAATGCCCGCTCAGTTCTCATCAATGGCGGATGCAGGGGCAGCGCCCCTGACGTTGCTGCTGCCATGCGTGGGACGCCACACTAGCCGGGATGGGGCGGCTGGGTCGTACCGCCGGGTGGCTCCTGCCGCGCCGTTGCCTGCCGCAATGCCCCATGGGCCGCCATGCGGCTGACCTTCAGAAATGCCTCCATGTCCTCGAGCCTCTCGCAAAAGTCCTCCAGAGCCGCCATGCGACCAGCCTTCATGTGCTGGCCCGCCTTGCGCAGCCCGGCCACATGCTGTGTCTTATCCAGCCGGTATGCCGCCAGCGCCGACGTGAGTACGCGGGAATCCTGGATATCGCCCATGCGCGTCTGCCAGCTCTTGGCATCGGGCAGCAGCGCCTCCAGCTCCGGCGCCGGCTGCAATTCCGCAATGGCTTCCAGGGCATAGCGGTAGGCCTTGAAGGCCAGGCGCAGGCGGTGCACCGTGCGTGGCCGCCTGGCACGTACCCGCCCCAGCCGGCGCTCCGCCCGGCGGGCCAGACGATCCACTTCGCGGCCGAGGCCCCGCCGCAACCGGCGCTTCCCGTCCTTGCGGGCATGGTACCGGGCCAAGCCGTCACGCACCCGGGCCATGTGGCCGGCCACCGCGGCATCGGCCCCATCCTCCACCTGGCGGCGGGCTTGGGCCGTCAGCCTGGCTTCCGTATCCTGGAGATGCTCGCTGAAGCCGTGCAGGTCGTCGGAGGCGGTATCGGCCAGCAGCCTGCGCTCCACCTGCACGTCGCGCAGCCGGCTGAGCGACTTGAAGCGCGCCTTCAGGCGTCGCTTGAGCGCCCTGGGCCGGCCCAGCACACGCAGCCGGTGCAGCAGCTGCAGCACGGTCATCAGGCGCCGCAGGGCCACGCGCAGGTCATGCACGGCCGGCTCGGAAAAGCGGCCCAGCAGGGACTCCCGTTGTGCCCGGTAGCGCATCCAGCGGGAATCCAGCACCCGGGCCAAACCATCGCCGAGGCTCGCCGCGGGAGGCGGAGCGGATGCGCTGTCGGCAACGGTGCTTTTCGCCGCACTGCCTGTGGTGGCTTCGCCTGTGGCGGTCTTGCGCTTGCCGGCCTCGCCTGTGGCAGCATCGCGTTTGGCTGTATATCGGGTCATGGTCGCCCTTACCGTTCGCGCCGGGGCCTATTCCAGCTTCTGCTCCAGCGTACGGGTCACTGTCTGCAACACCTTGAGCCGCGCCCAGTGCTTGTCGTTGGCCTCCACCAGCACCCAGGGCGCCGCCTCGGTGCTCGTGCGCTCGACCATGTCGCAGGCTGCCGCCTCGTAGGCGTCCCATTTCTCCCGGTTGCGCCAGTCTTCCTCGGTCAGCTTATACTGCTTGTAGGCGGTGAGCTTGCGATCCTCGAAGCGGCGCAACTGTTCGTCCGCGCCGATCGCCAGCCAGAACTTGATCACGATGATGCCGAAATCGGTGAGCTGTTCCTCGAACTGATTGATCTCCGCATAGGCCCGCTGCCATTCCTCCGGGACGCAGAAGCCCTCGATGCGTTCCACCAGCACCCGTCCGTACCAGGAGCGGTCATAGATCACCACGCGGCCCAGCCGCGGCAGATGGCGCCAGAAGCGCCACAGATAGGGATGCGCCAGCTCCTCGTCCGTGGGCGCCGCCACGGAGATGACCTGGTAGTTGCGGGCATCCATCACGCCCGTCAGCCGCCGGATGGCACCGCCCTTGCCGGCAGCGTCGGGCCCCTCGAAGACCAGCAGCATGGAGCGCCGCTGCTCGCGCAGCTTGCGGGACAGCCGGCTCAGCTTGTCCTGTTCCGCATCCAGCTTCTTCTTGTATCGCGCCCGGCTCAGCGACTGGGTCAGATCCAGGTGGCGGATGATGTTGTATTCGGCCGGCTGGGGCCGGTCGGGCACCAGATGCTTGCTGCGCTTGTGTTGCCTGGCCTCGGCCAGACTGGCGGAGATGGTGTCCAGCACGGTGCGCACCACCGTCAGCTCGCGGTAGCGCCGGTCCTCCGCCTCGATGACGTGCCAGGGGGCGAAGCCGCTGCTGGTGCGGCGCAGGGCCTCCTCGGCCACATGGACGAAGTCGTCGTATTTCTTGAAATACTTCCAGGTCAGGTCGTTGACGCGCCAGGCGGTCTTGGGATTCTTGCGCAGCTTCTTGAGCGTCTTTTCCTGCACGTGCTTGGCCAAGTGCATCCAGAATTTGAGCACCACGACGCCCTCGTTGACCAGCATGCGTTCGAGCTGCACGATCTGATGCAGTTCCCGCTCCAGATCGGCCTCGCTCATGTTGCCGTAGACCCGCTGCACAATCGGATCCGTGTACCAGGAGCCAAACATGATGCCGATCTTGCTGCGGGGTGGCAGTGCGCGCCAGTATCGCCACAGCCGCGGGCGCTCCCGTTCCTCGTCGGTGGTGTCCCAGGGCGCGTACACCTCGATCCCGCGGGCATCCATCCACTCTTGCAGCAGGTTGACCGTCTCCTCCTTCCCGGCGCCCTCCACGCCCCCGATGATGATCAGCACGGCCAGGTCCGACTGAGCCAGTTCCCGCTGCAACTCGAGCAGGGCGGTGCGCAGTTCGGGTTCCTGGGCCTTGAAGGTGGCCTTGTCGATCTTGTTGCCGATTTCCGCGGTTTCAAACATGGTGCCCTCCTCCGTCGCCTTGTCGGCGGCGGTTCAGGTGCGCAGGCAATGTGGCATGGCATCCCGGCATGACGACCTCGGTTCCCATCAGCGCAGCCGGGGCAACCCCCGGGCCAGTTTCAGCCGCCGCAGGCGCGCCCGCTTCTTGGTCTGGTGTTCCTGCATGCGGCGCAGAATGTTGTCCAGTGTGCGGACGGCCTTCAGGATGTATGGCCCCTTGTTGAGCATCACGCATTCCGCCCGCTCGCCCATGGCCGCGTCGGTGATCTCCGCCCGCGAGGGCTGGCCCAGCTTGGCCAGGGTTTCCAGCACCTGCGTTGCCCACACGACGGGCATGTGGGCCGCCTCGCACAGCCAGAGAATCTCTTCCTGCAGTTCGGCCAGCCGTTCGTAGCCACATTCCAGCGCCAGGTCGCCGCGCGCAATCATCACGCCGGCGGCGGGGCTGTGCATGGCGGCCAGAATCAGCCCCGGCAGGCGCTCGAAGGCCTGGCGGGTCTCGATCTTGAGCAGGATGCCCAGGTGCCCGCCGCCCAGCTTGTCCAGTTCCGCCTGCAAGGCGTGTACGTCCTCGGCCTGCCGCACGAAGGAATAGCCCACCATGTCGGCGTGCTGCACGATGAACGCCAGGTCCTCGCGGTCCTTGGTCGTCAGCGCGGTAAGGGCCAGTTCGCTGTCCGGCACGTTGATGCCCTTGTCCGGCCACAGATAGTCGCCTTGCTCCCGTGCCTCGGTGATGGTTACGGCCACCGCCTCTGGTGTGACCTCGACAATTTCACCGCCGATGCGGCCATCATCGAAGTAGATGCGCTCGCCCGGCTTCAGATGCGCGAAGACCTCGGGCAGGGTGCAGGGAATGCGGGCCGGCATGGTGGTCCCCAGGGCCTTGTCCGTGCGCGCGCCCCGGCCCGGCTCCGGATCGGCGGTGAGCACCAGGGTGTCGCCCACATGCAGCACGATGGGCTGCAGCAGCGAGGGCAGCACACCGATGCGGCCCTCGGCGGATGCATCGGGCCCTTCCCCGCTCAGGCGCCGCAGCCCCCCGCCGGAGAAGGCATAGACACTTTTCTGACTGAGCGCCACGCGGTCGTCACCCACTTCCTCGGTGACCTCCAGCTTGCGCGAGCGGCCCCGGGCATCGAGCAGGGCCACCACATCTCCCGCATGCAGTGTGCGCTGCCATTCTTCGGCGACGGGCAGCCGTGCGTCGATGTCATCGGGCGGCAACTGCACCGAGCCTTCGCCGGCGATCCACACGCGCGCCGGGCGCACCACCTCGCCAAACACGTTGCGTCGCGGGCGCAGGTGCACCACCCGCGGTCCGCTCTCGATGGCCCCGGTGCGCAGCTTGGGGCCGCCCAGATCCATCAACACCCGGCAGGGCTGGTTCAACTCGGCCTTGGCCCGGTCCAGATTCTCGATGATGCCCGCCCACACGCGCTCGTCGTCATGGGCGCAATTGATGCGGGCGCAGTTCATCCCCCGTTCCAGCAGGCCGCGCACCAGCTTGTAGTCGAAGGCCGCCTCGGTGGGCATGGTGACCATGATGCGCACACTGCGTTCCGCGGGCCGCGGCCCCAGCAGGTTGCTCTCGTGCTGTTCCAGCAGGCGGCTGCTCTCCTCGAAGCTCAGGCCGGGTGCATGCTCCTGCTTGGCGGGTGGCTTGCCGCCCATGGAGCGCAGATTGCGCATCACGGCATCCAGCGTGGCCAGCACGTAGGGTTCGGAACGGCCCAGGGAGGACAGCCCCAGCGCGGTCAGCGCGTCCTGCAGCCGACGCAGGTCATGCCGCCGCAGCTCCACGTAGTGCACCATGTTGCGGGCGCTGGCGCGGTGGTTGGCATGCACCTCGTCCAGGGCGCCGCTCCACTCGGCCTCCAACGCCGTCAACGCGGCCCGCAGGGCGCGCAGTTTCTTGCTGATGCGATTGATGTGGGCCTTGCTCAGCCCGCCGGTATCAGGCAGGGGAGCAATGGTGGGGGAAGGAACGCGCTTGGCTTTCATGGCACCACCTCCCTTTTTTCGGGTACGGGCGGACCGCCCTGGCCCAGCCCGGTGCTGCCATCCTGGCCAAGTGACCCAGGTGCGGAGCCTGCGCTCCCGATCATCACCACCGGGCCTAGTTCCATTTTGACGGAGGTCCGGGACAAAGGCAAAGCCGCCATGGAGCGCATCCTGGGAACGGCTGAGCGGCAGCGGAGGGTTCGTGGCCGCCGGGCGTGTGCTACGATGCGCAAGCATGACAGGCATGAGCAGCCGGCCCGGTGGGGCCCGGCGCATTGGCCACCAACGGACGGGGTGAGACAGGCATGGCCCGAGAGACGGAACGCCGCCGCGTCGTGATCATGGGCGCGGCAGGTCGGGACTTCCACAACTTCAACACGGTGTACCGTGACGATGGGGCCACGCAGGTGGTGGCCTTCACGGCCACGCAGATTCCGGATATTGCCGGCCGCCGCTATCCCGCGGCACTGGCCGGTGGGCACTACCCGGCGGGCATTCCCATCGTCGATGAGAGCGAGCTGGACGCCCTGTGCCGCCGGGAGCGGGTGGACGAGGTGGTCTTTGCCTACAGCGATGTCAGCCACGCCACAGTCATGCATCAGGCCTCCCGGGCCCTGGCCGCGGGCGCGGACTTCCGCCTGCTGGGCCCCGCGCGCACCATGCTGCAGGCCGCGGTGCCCGTGATCGCCGTCTCCGCCGTGCGCACCGGCTGCGGCAAGTCCCAGGTGTCGCGCTGGATCGCCGCGCGGCTGCGGGCCGCCGGATTGCGCGTGGCGGCCATCCGCCATCCCATGCCCTATGGCGACCTGGCCCGGCAGGCGGTGCAGCGCTTCGCCACGCGCGCCGACCTGGATGCGGCCGCGTGCACCATCGAGGAGCGGGAGGAATACGAGCCCTATCTGGCGTTGGGGATGATCATCTATGCCGGCGTGGACTATGGGCGCATCGTGGCCCAGGCCCAGGGGGAGGCGGACGTGCTGCTGTGGGACGGGGGCAACAATGACTTCCCCTTCCTGCGGCCGGATCTGCATATCGTGCTGGTGGACCCCCTGCGCCCGGGGCACGAGACCACCCATCATCCCGGGGAGGCCACCCTGCGCATGGCCGACGTGGTGCTGGTGGCCAAGGTCAACTCCGCGGCCGATGCGGACGTGCAGCGGGTCTCCACCGCGGCGGCGGCGATCAACCCGGATGCGGTAGTGGTGCGCGGCGCCTCGCCCGTCGTGCTGGCAGATGCCGCGGCGGTGCGCGGCCGGCGCGTGCTGGTGGTGGAGGACGGGCCCAGCATCACCCACGGCGGCATGGCCTACGGGGCCGGCTTCGTGGCCGCGACCCAGGCCCAGGCCGGCGCCGTGGTCGATCCGCGTCCCTGGGCCACGGCCCCCTTGCAGGCGGTCTATGCCCAGTATCCGCATATCGGGCCGGTGCTCCCGGCGGTGGGCTACGGGCCGGCGCAGCTGGAGGCCCTGCGCGCCACCCTGGCCGCGGCGGAGGTGGATGTGGTGATCTCCGCCACGCCCTGCGATCTGGCCGCGCTGATCCCGATTGACAAGCCGGTGCTGCGGGCGCGCTATGAGTTCGCCGAGGCGGGCACGCCGGGGCTGGGGGAGCAGATCGATGCCTTCATGCGCGCCCGCGGGCTGGGGCGCCCGTAGCTCGGCAAGGCTGCGGTAGCGGATGCGGCGCCCGCCCCGGGGACATGGTAGGCTCAGCCCCAGGATCGACCGCCGGGGCGCTTCGCGCCGGCCCGCCGTAGACAATTGCACCTGGGCACCCGCATGGCCGCAGCACCGCGCAGGACTCGGAGGGGCGGCCGCCTGCGCCGCTGGCTGACGGTACTGGTGGCCGTGCTGCTGGTGGCGGCCGGTGGCCTGGCGCTGGCCCGGGGCATGGGATGGATTGTCATGATTCACGATATCAGCACGGACTTGAGCGACCCGCCGGCATTTGAGGCGATCCTGCCCCTGCGCGGAGACGTGCCCAATCCGGCGGCCTATGACGGGCCGGCCACCGCGGCGGAGCAGCGCCGCACCTATCCCGAGCTGGGGCCGCTGACCGTCAGCGAGCCCGTGCCCCAGGCGCTCAGCGCGGCCGTGGCGGCGGGGCAGGGCATGGGTTGGGACATCGTGGCCGTGGACGAGACACGTGGGCGGCTGGAGGCCGTGGCCACGACGCGCCTGTTGCGCTTCAAGGATGACATCGTGGTACGCATGCGCAGCGAGGCCAGCGGGACGCGCATCGACGTGCGCTCCAAGTCACGCGTCGGCCGCAGCGATCTGGGAGCGAATGCGCGGCGCATTCGCGCCTTCCTCGATGCCCTGCGCCAATCACTCACGGAAGCGCCGGCTGCCGGCTGAGCCGGCCCGGTTTGGGGAGTCCGATGAGCCCGATCATGATCATCACCGGCGGTTCCCGCGGTATCGGCGCGGCCACGGCGCGGCTCGCGGCCCAGCGGGGCTATGCGGTGTGGCTTACCTACCGCCGCGACGAGGAGTCCGCCCTGGCCGTCGTGCGCGACATCGAGCGGGCCGGCGGAAGGGCCCATGCCCAGCCCTGCGATGTGCGGCAGGAGCGGGAAGTGCAGCACCTGTTCGCCGACGTGCGTTCCCGGTGGGGGGTGCCCGCGGCGCTGGTGAACAACGCCGGCATCACGGGAATGGCCAGCCGACTGGACGATGCCGACGCGGAGACCATGCAGGCCGTCATCGACACCAATGTGATGGGCCCACTGTTCACCTGCCGCGAGGCGGTGCGCTGCATGTCCACGCGCCACGGGGGCCACGGCGGCAGCATCGTCAATGTCTCCTCGGGCGCGGCCAGTATCGGCAGCGCGGACACCTACGTGTGGTATGCGGCATCCAAGGCGGCGCTGGACACCGTCACGCTGGGTCTGGCCCGCGAGGTGGCCCGCGAGGGCATCCGGGTCAATGGCGTGGGGCTGGGCTTCATCGACACGGAGATACATGCCGCCGCCGGCATGCCCGATCGCGCCCAGACCCTGGGCCCCACCCTGCCCATCGGCCGCATCGGCACACCGGACGAGGCCGCCTATGCCATCCTGTGGCTGCACTCCAAGGAGGCCTCCTACGTCACCGGGCATACCCTGCGTGTGGCGGGCGGGCGGTAGGGGCCCTGGGCGGCCTCACACAGTCCAGCCGCTAATAAGAACAACTCGGAGAAAACCAAACACACCAAATACGTTTTCCAATCCCCAAATGATCATTGCTGCGTAAAGCAAGGAGAAAATTTTAGACAACGAGGACTCAGTAGCGGTAAATGGCTTGTAAATTGACTTATATTTTCCTTGTCCAAGCGCAATCCATTCAGCGCGAAACACCGCAGCAGGCAACTTGTTCTCGAGTGCGTGTATTACAACAAATTTTCCCCGATTTAATTGTCGGTAAGACTTCACCAATCCATTCCACGCGATGCAGATCAATATTCCGACAATCCCGAGTACAACCAATCCTACGCTAAATTTGTTGTTCTGTTCGCTTTCTCTAATTAATCCGGGAGATGCCAATACAATTGAATTGACTGTCACGAAGAATGTATTGACTGCAAGCCGACGCCGCACCAAGTCTTCTGAGGATTGAACTATTATTTTGTATTGTTCGAGCAGTATATCAATGCTCTGGGGTGGCGACGCATCGGACTGAGTCTCGAAAAGAGATTCGTTAGCTTTAATGTCCGTATCATTCATTGGGCGCCCGAAAAAATATTCGTCTGATGGCACTCTCCGCTGATTCCACGCAAAATGGAAAAATGTCTACAGTGCAACCTTCTGGCAATTTACAAGCTTCAAGCCCATTGCCTAAGACCACGATTGGCAATTGCTTGTAGTGTGCATGTTCAATCTCCCACCGAATACCAATAGTTATGTCGGATTTGTCCCCTAATATACATATCAGGCAATAGGCATCTGCAAGCATTTTTGATACATGGTACTTCCAATTTTGATCGTTTCTTTCGGTGTAATGTGAGAATTGATAATGCCCCCTTCGCGATAGAGTTTCAATTAACTGATTCGCAAGAAGGCCATCATCCACCGAATAACTCAAAAAGAAATTTAGCGACATTATGATCTATGTATTGTCGATAAAATTTTTGACATTCTCCCAAGTCCAATTCAGAACTTGAACACCAGATAGTTCAACCGGTAGTTTTGCCGGCTTTTCTTGGGAGCTTGCGTAGATTCCAATAATTTTCACACTTTCAGCTTTTGCGCAATTAACTTCCCAGAGTTGCCCGGTCGCGGATAGTGTGTTTTTCGTGACCATTGCTATCATACCATTGCAACCTCGAATTTTTGTCCTACATTGTGTCTTCCATGACTCGCTCCAAGGTTCCTTGACGGACATGTCAACAAATTCAAACGGCGACCGTTCGTTTCGGGCTTGGCCAACGAGGTAGTCTCGCGCCCAACTGTCCTCAGCTGGAAAACTAATGAAGATTCGCTTGGCCATTTTGGATCTCCAGATTAGTGTTTGGCGACAGAAACAAGGCAATACATAAGTAATCCAAGAATTCGGTATCAGAAATGGAGAGTGTTTTCTATAGTGCAGTTCAATTCACGGCCGATATGCGCTATGTCCCCGGAGCGCAATTGCGCCGCGTCTTGGCGGGATTGGGGGCGTTGGTGTAGAACAGGCCCATGGGGGATGCGCCCGGCCCGACAAATCCACGCCACGGGCATCGCCACCGGACAACCGGTCCACGGAGAGACATCATGGAAGCCACGACCCATCGCACCTGCTGTCCCCACGACTGCCCCAGCGTCTGCGCGCTGGAGGTGGAGCGGCTGGACGAGCGCACCATCGGCCGGGTGCGCGGCGCGCCGGACAACGAGTACACGGCCGGCGTGGTCTGCGCCAAGGTGGCCCGTTACGCGGAGCGGGTGCACCATCCCGACCGGCTCACGCAGCCCCTGCGCCGCAAGGGGCGCAAGGCCGGCGCGGCAAGCGGCATCGCCGACTACGAGCCCATCGGTTGGGACGATGCCCTGGACGAGGTGGCCGAGGCCTTCATCCAGGCGGCCCAGCGGCATGGCAGCGAGACCGTGTGGCCGTACCATTCCGGCGGCACCCTGGGCCTGGTGCAGCGCTACGGGCTGGAGCGCCTGCGGCACGCCATGCGCTATTCCGGCGAGGACGCCAACATCTGCATCGGCCCGTCCCTGGCGGGCTGGGCTGCGGGGGTGGGCGAGACGCTGGGGCCGGACCCGCGGGAGATCGGCGAGGCCGATCTGGTGGTCGTGTGGGGCACGAACCCCGTCTCCACCCATGTGCAGTGCATGACCCACATCGCCCGCGCGCGGCGGGAGCGCGGCGCCAAGCTGGTCGTGGTGGACGTGTACAACACGCCGACGGCGCAGAAGGCGGACGTGGCCCTGATCCTGCGGCCGGGCACGGACGGGGCGCTGGCCTGTGCCGTGATGCACGTACTGCTCAAGGAGGGCTTTGCGGACCGGGACTATCTGGCGCGCATGACCGACTTCTCCCCGGCGGTGGAGGCGCACCTGGAGACGCGCACGCCAGCCTGGGCGGCGGCGATCACCGGACTGGACGAGGCGCAGATCGTGGAATTCGCCCGGCTCTACGGCGGCACGCCGCGCAGCTACCTGCGCGTGGGCTATGGCTTTGCGCGCTCCCGCAACGGGGCGGCCAATCTGCACGCGGTGACCTGCCTGCCGGCGATCACCAATGCGTGGCAGCACCGCGGCGGCGGCGCCTACCTGATGAGCTTCGCCATCTGGGGGCTGGACCATCGCCTGATCCGCGGGTGGGACGTGCGCGACAAGTCAATCCGCATGCTGGACCAGTCACGCCTGGGGCATGTGCTGACCGGCGTCCCCGATGCGCTCAAGGGCGGGCCGCCCGTGACGGCCATGATCATCCAGAACGGCAACCCGGCCACGGTCTCCCCGGAGTCGGGCACGGTGCGCAAGGGCCTGAGCCGGGACGATCTGTTCCTCTGCGTCCATGAGCAGTTCATGACCCCGACGGCGGCCTATGCGGACATCGTACTGCCGGCCACGACGTTCCTGGAACATGACGACATGTACCTGGGCTGGGGCCAGACGCACATGATCATGGGTCCGCGCATGATCGAGCCCCTGGGCCAGACGCGCTCCAACCACGAGGTGGTCTGTGCCCTGGCCAAGCGGCTGGGGGCGCAGCATCCGGGCTTCGACATGACGGCCATGGAACTGCTGGACGCCACCCTGCGCGCCTCGGGCTACCCGGACGCGGAGACGGTGCGCGCCCAGGGCTGGGTGGACTGTGCCCCGGACTTCGAGACGTCGCACTTCCAGAAGGAATTTCCCAACAAGACAGGCAAGTTCCGCTTCCAGCCGGACTGGGCGTCCGTCGGCCCGTACCATGAGGCGATGCCGGCCATGCCGGACCACATGGAGACGATCGACGTGGTGAGCGACGAGCATCCCTTCCGGCTGGTCACGCCGCCGGCCCGCTCGTTTCTCAACACCAGCTTCACGGAGACCGCGAGCTCGCGGGGACGGGAGCAGGAGCCGCGCGTGATGGTGCATCCCCGGGATGCCGCCGCGGCAGGCATCGTCGCGGGGGCGCGCGTGGCCATCGGCAACCGGCGGGGCAGCCTGACCCTGGGGGTGCGCGTGCATGAGGGCCAGCAGCCCGGCACGCTGATCGTGGAGGGCCTGTGGCCCAACGGGGCCTGGGCCGACGGGATCGGCATCAACCTGCTCACCGGGGCCGACCCGGTGCCCCCGGCGGGCGGGTCAGCGTTTCACGATACCGCCGTGTGGTTGCGCGTCGCGGAATGACGACTTGTGAACCAACAGACCACGATATCTTCGCTTTGGTCATTAAGATGTCCAGTCCGCAGGATTAACAATCGTCACCTCAATTTCATCTCCCGTTCTCAACTGGAATTTGGTTCTTAGATGTTCGGAGGAATAGATTTCGAGACGATCTGCCTTTGCAGGTCGAGGCTGCTGGCTCAACAGAACAGGGAATCGTTCCTCACTTTCGAATTCTAGAAATCCACAGTAATAGGACGGTGGCCCGCGTTTTTCTGCAATCGTGACGTCGCTTTGAGTGATGTTCGGAAATAAGTCTACTGCTTGTGGTTCCGTTCCAATCGGTTCGAAATCGCCAAGTACCTCTAAGGGAAGCGGCGTGGCGTTGTCGATTGTCAGAGACCCAGCTTCTAATCGTGGCCATTTGACCAAACGAATAACAAAGCCTTCACGCTCGGGATTCTCCAGCATGAAACGCCTCGCACCAGTTCCTCTGCCACGATCAATTAAAATTCCCTTAAATGAGACGCGTTGCACAAGATCCCCCTCGACTGAATTGGTGGCCTAACTCATGGTTGCCTCTCGGATTAGTGGATACAAGATAAAGGATATGCTGACAAAAAATCAGTAGGTGATGACGGTGCGGATGGCCTTGCCCTCGTGCATGAGGTCAAAGGCATCGTTGATCTGCTCCAGGGGCCGGGTGGCCGTGACCATCTCGTCCACCTTGATCTCCCCGCGCAGGTACAGCTCCACGTATTCGGGAAGCTGGGAGCGGCCCTTCACGCCGCCAAAGGCCGTGCCCTTCCACACGCGGCCCGTGACCAGCTGGAAGGGGCGTGTGCGAATCTCCTGCCCGGCGCCGGCCACGCCGATGATGATGGACTGGCCCCAGCCCTTGTGGCAGCACTCCAGGGCCGAGCGCATCAGCTCCACGTTGCCCACGCACTCGAAGGAATAGTCCACGCCGCCATCGGTGAGTTCCACCAGCACCTCCTGGATCGGCGCGCTGTGCTCGCGGGGATCGATGGTGTCCGTGGCGCCGAGCTGCCGGGCGAATTCGAACTTGCCCGGGTTGACGTCCACGGCGATGATGCGCCCGGCCTTGGCCAGAGCGGCCCCCTGAATCACGCTGAGCCCAATCCCGCCCAGGCCGAACACGGCCACGCTGGCGCCTGGCTCCACCTTGGCCGTGTTCAGCACGGCGCCGATGCCCGTGGTGATGCCGCAGCCCAGCAGGCACACCTTGTCCAGTGGCGCGGCGGCATTGATCCGGGCCACCGCGATTTCCGGGAGCACGGTGTATTCGGAGAAGGTGGACGTGCCCATGTAGTGGTACACCGGCTTGCCCTGGTAGGAGAAGCGCGAGGTGCCGTCGGGCATCAGTCCCCGACCCTGGGTGACCCGGATGGCCTGGCACAGGTTGGTCTTGCCCGACGTGCAGAACTTGCACACCCCGCATTCCGGCGTGTAGAGGGGAATCACGTGATCCCCCGGCTTGACGCTCTTCACGCCCGGCCCCACCGCCTCCACGATCGCGCCGCCCTCGTGGCCCAGTACCGCCGGGAACAGCCCTTCGGGGTCGTCGCCGGAGAGCGTGTAGGCATCCGTGTGACAGACGCCCGTGGCCGCCACGTGCAGCAGCACCTCGCCGGCCTTGGGGCCTTCCAGTTCCAGTTCCTCGATGGCCAGGGGTTTGCCGGCCTCCCAGGCCACGGCGGCGCGTGTCTTCATGGGCGATGCTCCTCTGTTGCGGATGGAGGACATGGGTGCGGCGGGCTTTCCCGTAAGCCGGGCGACGGCGCCGCGGGGCAGGCCTGTGCGTGGCAAGCACCCTACAAAATTCTGCCCGCGGGCGAAAGGCCCCTCACGGCATCCGCGTGCTCCCAGATAACGTATTTCATGGCACAGCGGGAAGGGGCTACACGATGGCGGGC
>Ga0326597_10003602_pt1 | contig 22209 bp, 24 predicted proteins | sample RVTome_12_FD_203789 | JGI IMG/M metagenome (GOLD analysis project Ga0326597, IMG submission 203789) | Soil microbial communities from uranium-contaminated site in the Upper Colorado River Basin, Wyoming, United States - RVT100D185 | ecosystem: Environmental > Terrestrial > Soil > Contaminated >...
GCTCGCCTCGGACGGCGGGGCCCCAGCCCCGCGACGTCCTGCAGCTCGGTCCTGGAATTCGCTCGCCTCGGACGGCGGGGCCCCAGCCCCGCGACGTCCTGCAGCTCGCACTACACTACTCCCTGACGCCCAGCCACTGCGTCTTCAGGGGAGACTTGCCGGACTTCGCCGCCTCGAAACAGAGGTCGGTGACCTTGTAGACGTCTTCCAGCCTCACCTCGCGACCGCCCAGGCCGCAGATGAAGGACAGAAGCGGCGGCCTCTTCTCGGCGTTGTACATGGCCGCCCGGATCTCGTTGGCGACCACGCCCGAGCCGAAGGGCGAGCCGAAGGAGTAGTCGCGGTCGATGACGCCGATGGCCTTGGCCGGCTGGAGCGCGGCGACCATCTTTTCCGTCGGGAACGGGCGGAACCAGCGCGGCCGGATGAGACCCACTTTCATCCCCTTGGCCCGCATGTTGCGGATGCCCACCTTGAACGGCAGCGAGATCGTGCCCATGCCCATGAGGATCACGTCGGCGTCCTCGGTCATGTACTCCTCGAACCATGGGTTCTCCGGGCCGCGGCCGAAGACGCGCCGGAAATCGGCGTACGCCTCCTCGATGACCGTGTAGGCGCGGTTCATCGCCTCGTTGTTCTGACGCCGTATCTCGATGACCCAGTCCTCGTTGGCCTGGGGCGCCACCGTGATCGGGTTGTCCGGGTGCAGCTGGAGATCGCCGCGGTCGTAGCGCGGGAGAAACTTGTCCACCTTGGCCCTGCTCGGCACCTGCACAATCGCCTGCGAGTGCGTCAGGAAGGCGCCGTCGGCCGAGATCGCGCAGGGCAGGAAGACCCGCCGGTCCTCGGCGATGCGGTAGGCGAGGAGCGTGGTGTCGAGCATCTCCTGCGCCGTGTCCACCCAGATCAGCATCCAGCCCAGGTCGCGGACGGAAAGTGCATCGTTGTGCTCGACGCCGAACGCGCCCGGGTCGTCGAGCGCCCGGTTGCCGACCATGGCGACCATGGGGACGCGAAGCGGTGGCGTCACCGTCAGGCACTCCATGGCGTACATCCAGCCCACGCCCGAGGAGCCGCAGAAGACGCGCGCGCCCACGGTCGACGCGTGCTTGACGATTTCGAACTGGCTGTGCTCGCCCTCGGCCACGATGTACTCGGCCACCAGCTGGCCATTCGCTATCTTCTTCGCGATGGCCTGCATAACGGTGTCGTAGGGACGGATCGGGTAGGCCGTGACCACGTCGAGGTCTGCCAGGGTCAGGGCCTCGGCGCAGGCTTCGCTGCCCGAGATGAGCATCTCCCGGTCATCAGACGTCGCCTTGCCCGCTGCAGGTGTCTTCGTTCCGACTGCCATGTGTATGTCCTCCCAGCCTTAGCGCTGCTTGCCCGCGGCGTTCTCGCCGGGGATGCCTGCCGTGATCTCAATGCCGCCCTGGTCCATCTCCTGCTTGATCTCCTGCGCGTACTGGCCGCGGAAACGGAAGCCGTGCGAGCGGACGATGTGCTCCTTGGACTTGATCTTGTTGCCGAGCCAGGCCGTATACTGCTTCTTGTCCTTGCGCCACATCTCCCACTGGCTCGCGTTGTCCTCAAAGGCGTCCTCCCGGACCATCGTGACGCACTCCTTGGCCGGGCAGACGGCTTCGCAGACGCCGCAGCCGCAGCAGGCCTCCATGTTGGCATCGTAGAGACCGTCGGGCGTGACGTCGAAGCAGGAGTCGGGGCACTGGATCCAGCAGAGCGTGCACTTCACGCACTTGTCGAAGTCGATGACCGGACGCATGGTGCGCGTCGTGAACTTCTTGAAGTAGGGGTTTCGCTCGGGCACGTAGCCCTTGCCGCCCTCCATGGGCTTGCCGACCGGTATGGCCGGGATCGAGACACCTTCGCGCATCTCCCACCACTTGGGCTTCTCGAAGGAGAACGGCGTCTCGGGGTTGCCCTCGGTGATCTTGACCGGGCGCGACTCGAGCCGGTCGTGGGCCTTGCGCGCTGAGGCCACCTTCAGCTCGGAGCCCCACTCGGCCTCCTGGATCGCGGCGGAGACGGCGTCCAGCGAGAGGAATCCCGGCTGCAGCTTGGCGAGGGCGCCAAGGATCCGCGCCTCCGTATGATCCTCCTTGTACACCCAGAGGCCGGAGAAGGACGCCTTGGCGGGGATCAGCGCCAAGCTGTAGGGCGTCTCCTTCTTGTGGATGTCCTTGAGCAGTTCCGCGGCGCTCTGGAGCGACGTCATGAGGAGCGTGCCGTTCGGGACGATCAACTGGTTGATGGGCTGCAAACCGTACCAGGCCCACGACTCGACGCCTTTGGACAGCGTGTCGTCCACGCAGATGGTGACGTGGACCTCCTTAGGCTCGTACCGGGCCATGTTCTGCTCGAGCTCTTCCTGCGTGTCCGCGACAATGGCGAAGTCCTTGGCGGGAATGCCATTGCGCTGGGGGCTGTCGCCGTAGCGGCCGAAGGCGATGCCCCACCTGCCGGCCTTGCGCGACGAGAGAACGATGCCGCGGCAGATCCGCGCGGCCAGGTTCTTCTGGAATATACCGCGGTAGACGACCTCACACGTGAAATGCGCCATCGCTCCTCCTCGAGCCTGGTCTGGCCCGGGCTTGCCGCCCGGTGCCGCCGATGGGTTGGTCCGGTGGTCGGACCACACTATGCCCCCTGTCGCGGGACCGTGTCAATGGGGAAGTGCTAATGCGTCTGGACTAGCCCACGGCCCGCCGGACCATCGAAGCGAAGTAGCTGTGCACCGTCCGGTCGTCTGTCAGCTCGGGATGAAAGGCCGCGACCAGCACCGTGCCCTGGCGTGCCATGACGCACTCGCCCTGATGCATCACCAGCGGCGTGACGGCGGGCCCCATCCGCCGGATACGGGGCGCCCGGATGAAGACCATCTTGATGGGCTCTAGCCCCCGCCCCAGATCGGCGACCCCCTCGGTCTCGAAGCTCTCCTTCTGGCGGCCGTAGGCATTGCGTTCAGCCGTGATGTCGATGAGCCCGAGGGAATGCTGCGTCGGGCTCTCGACCTCGCGCGCGAGGAGTATCAAGCCCGCGCAGGTGCCGAAGATCGGCTTGCCCGCGGCGTGGAACTTCTCGAGCGCGGGAACGAACTCCCACTCGTCGAGGAGCTTGAGGAGCGTGGTGCTCTCGCCGCCGGGCATGATGAGCCCGTCCACGCGCTCGAGCTCGCGCGGCAGCCTCACCTCGACCGACCCATCGCCGATCCGGGCCAGCGCCTTCCTGTGCAGGTCGAAGTCGCCCTGAAGGGCGAGGACTCCGATGGTCATCCGCGCGCCCCGGTCTCGGTCATGCCCGTCAACCGGTTACCAGCCGCGGGTCTGGAGCAGCTCGGACTCCTTGAGCTTGGAGGTCTCGATGCCGGGCATTGCGTCGCCCAGGTCCTCCGAGACCTTGGCCAGGATGTCGGCGTCCTTGAAATGCGTCGTCGCCTGGACAACGGCCTTGGCGCGGACGGCCGGGTCGGCCGACTTGAAGATGCCCGAGCCCACGAAGACGGCCTCGGCGCCCAGTTGCATCATGAGCGCCGCATCTGCCGGGGTGGCGATGCCGCCCGCGGAGAAGTTCGGCACGGGCAGCTTGCCGTGCTCGGCAACCCAGCGCAGCAGCTCGTAGGGGGCGCCGAGGTTCTTGGCCTCGGTCATCAGCTCCTCCGGCCCGAGCGCCTTGAGCCGCTTGATCCCGGAGATCACAGCACGCATGTGGCGGACGGCCTCCACGATATTGCCCGATCCCGCCTCGCCCTTTGTGCGGATCATGGCCGCGCCCTCGCCGATGCGCCGGAGCGCCTCGCCCAGGTCGCGGCAGCCGCAGACGAAGGGCACCTTGAAGGCGAACTTGTCCACGTGGAAGTGCTCGTCGGCCGGGGTCAGCACCTCGGATTCGTCGATGAAATCCACGCCCAGGGATTCCAGGATTTGCGCCTCGACGAAGTGGCCGATGCGGCACTTGGCCATGACCGGGATGGACACCGTCTGCTGGATCTCCTTGATCTTCTTCACGGGCGACATGCGTGCGACGCCGCCGTCCTTGCGGATGTCCGACGGCACCCGCTCGAGCGCCATCACCGCCACGGCGCCCGCGTCCTCCGCGATCTTGGCCTGCTCGGCGTTGGTCACGTCCATGATCACGCCGCCCTTGAGCATCTCCGCCAGCCCGACCTTGAGCCTCATCGTTCCGATCTCCATCAGAGTGTCTCCTTTCACTGGTCCAGTCGTGATTGAAGCTGCGTCTTGACCGCCGGCCACTCGTCCTCCAGGATCGAGAAGGCCGCCGTGTCGCGAATTCCGCCGTCGGAGGCGGGGCGCGCCGCCCGCAGGACGCCGTCGAAGCGGGCGCCCAGCCTCAGAATCGCGCGGCGCGAGCGCTCGTTGCGCGCATCCGTCATCAAGCTCACCCGGTGGACTCGCCACGTCTCGAAAGCGTGGGCGAGCATCAGCAGCTTCGCCTCGGTATTGATCGGCGTCCGCTGGGAGTCCGCCGCCAGCCAGGTCCAGCCGATTTCGGCGACGTCCGGGCGGCCCTCGCCCCGCTGGTTGGGGTTGTCCGGCGGCCACGCCCAGAACTCGATGTTGCCGAAGCGCGTGGTGCCGACGACCCGGCCGGTCGCGCGGGCGCGCGTCGCGAACGGCAGCGCCCGGCCCGCCTCCTGATCGCGCAGGGCCGCCTCGATGTAGCGCGCCATGGACGGTTCGTCGGCCGGCACTGTGGTGAAGGCGTAGGTCTCGCGCGGGCCACTCGCGGCGGCAAGCAGGTCCCGCGCATGGGCGATGCCCAACGGCTCGAGCCGCGCGTGCCGCCCCTCGAGCATCACGGGCCGTACCAGGGTCGCGCGCTGGGTCGCGAGCATCAGGCCAAGGCCTCTTTCGCGTCGCTGATCAGGTCCTCGACCTTCTCGAGACCCACCGAAATGCGGATGAGCCCGGCGCCGATGCCCATCTGCGCCTTCGTCTCATCGGACACGCGGCGGTGTGATGTCCGCGCGGGGTAGGTCCAGGTCGTCGCCACGTCGGCAAAGCTCGGCGCGAACTCCATCAATCGTGAGCGCTGCATGAAGCGCTCGACGGCCAGCGCCCCGCCCTTGAGATCCACGGACACGATGGCCCCGGCCGGGCCGGTCATCTGGCGCACGGCGAGCGGACGCTGCGGGTGCGAGTCGAGCCCCGGATAGTACGCGCGACGGACAGCCGGGTGGGACTCCAGGAAGCGGGCCAGGGCAAGCGCATTGGCCGACTGCCGCTCGACCCGCACGCTCAAGGTCCGGACGCCCCGGGTCGCGAGCCACGCGTCGAAGGGCCCGAGGTTCGTGCCCGAGCGGATCATCGCGGCGCGGACCCGGTCTATGGTCGCCTTGCGCCCCAGCACCATGCCGCCGGTGACGTCACCGTGCCCCGAGATGAACTTGGTCAAGCTGTGCATGACGACGGTCGCCCCGTGCTCGAGCGGGCGCATGACCGCGGGTGACGCCAGGGAGGAGTCCACGATCAGCTCGATTCCCCGCTTCGCGAGGGGCGGCGCCACGGCCTCGAGGTCCACCAGACGCAGCAGCGGGTTCGAGAGCGACTCGACGAAGACCGCGCGGGTATTCGGCCGGAGCGCCGCCAGCAGGACCGCGGGATCCGTCGCATCGACGAAGGCGGTCTCGATGCCGAGCCGCCGCCCCTCGTCGTCCAGGAACGCCGTGGTCGAGCCATAGAGATCGCGTGCCGCCACGATGTGGTCGCCCGCGGAGAAGAGTCCGAAGAGCAGTGCCGTGGTCGCTCCCATGCCCGAGGCACAGGCGACCGCCGCCTCGGCTCCCTCGAGGGCCGCCACCAGATCCTCGAGCATGGTGTGGTTGGCCGTGCCGTAGCGTCCGTAGACGAAGCCGGGCTTCTTCCCCTCCCAGACCGACTCGACCGTGTCCATGTCGTCGAACACGTAGACATTGGTCTGGTATATGGGCGGCGTGAGCGGCCGGCTCGCCGACGGGACGTCGCGGCCTCCGCGGGCTGCCAGCGTCTCGAAATCCACGGGCGCTCCTCCTCCTAGACCAGGGGCACGGCGGGGCCGCGCTCGCGGGTGCCGCGGTCCGGGTGGCGCTGCGCCTCGCGGATGGTGTCGGCCAGCCGGCGCACGCCTTCCTCGATCTGCCCGAAGGGCACCGCGGAGAAGGACAGACGGAGCGCCCGCTCGCCGCCGCCGTCGCTGAAGAAGGCACTGCCCGGCGTGAAAGCGACCCGGCGCTCGAGGGCGCGCGGCAGAAGCGCCGCGGCATCGAGCCCCTCGGGCAGCTCGAGCAGCAGCGAGAAACCGCCCTGGGTCTCCGTCCACGTCACGCCCTCAGTCATGCGGCGGCCGAGGGAGGCAAGGAGCGCGTTGCGCCGCCGCGCGTACTCACGGAGCGCGCGCGCCTGGTGACGGTCGAGGAGCCGCTGGCGGCAGAAGTGGTAGACGGCGGCCTGGATGAGCGGGCTCGTATGAATGTCGGCCAGCTGCTTGGCCATCTCGAGCCGCTCGATCAGCTCGGGCGCGGCCACGATCCAGCCGAGACGGAGACCCGGGAAGAGAATCTTGGAAAACGTGCCGAGGTAGATCACCTGCCCCGATGCATCCGCTGCCTTGAGCGGCACCGGCGGCCGCTCGCCGTAGAAGAGCGTGCCGTCAAAACCGTCCTCGACGATGGGCAGGCGGTGGTGCACCGCCACGTCCAGCAGCCGGCGCCGCGCCGCCGCGGGCATGTTGAGCCCCGTGGGATTGTGCGCGCTCGGCTGACAGTAGAGGAGCTTGGGCGCCTGCCGTTCGAGCACCCTTTCCAGATAGTCCACCGACAGCCCGCCGCCCGCCATCGGCACCGGCAGGAGCTGCGCGCCGAAGGCGCGGAATACCTGCATGGCGCGGGGGTAGGACGGCTGCTCGATGGCAACGAAGTCGCCGGGGTCGAGCAGGGTGCGGGCGACGAGATCGAAGCCCTGCTGTGTACCGTTGACGATCAGGATGTCCTCGGGGCGCGCTTCGAGGCCGAAGCGGAGCAGATAGCCGGACAGGTACTGGCGCAGCGGCGGATAGCCGCTGGACGGATAGTACTGGAGGAGCTCGCGACCTTCCTCGCGAATGACGCGGTTGAGGACGCGGCGGAATGCGTCGGTCGGGAAGAGCGTGCTGTCAGGCATGCCGCCCGCGAACGAGATGACGCCGGAGCCCGTCCGGGCCATCTGGCTGTAGGCGCCGCGGCGGCGCGCGTCCGCCGCGACGATCTGGGCCGCCTTGGAAAGGTGGCCCGTCCATTCGAAGCGCGGCGCGTGCGCCGGGGCCTGGGCCGGAGCCGGCGCCTGTTCGGCGACGAAGGTGCCCTGCCCGACATGGGCGCGTGCCCAGCCTCCGGCAATCAGGTCCTCGTAGGCCTGAGCCACCGTCGTACGGTTGACGCCGAGGTCCCGCGCGAGGTCACGCGTCGCGGGCAGCTTCACGCCGGGCGCGAGCAGCCGCTGGGTGATCAGCCGCTCCAGGTGGCGCTGGATCTGGCGCGCCAGCGGCAGCCGTGCGTTGCGGTCCTTGGATCGATCGAGCGGTATTCTCACGGCGCTCTCGTGTCAGCCATTATCCAGACACTTGGGACGGTGTAAAGCGCCAATTGGATGGGCCTAGAATCATCCAATTCTTGGCCCCTTTTCCGCGTGGTATCATGCGCCTCCTAGCCATGCCGCGCCTGGTCGTCCTCGAGTCGATGTGGAATCCGAAGGGCAAGCTCCTCAACGAGGAGCCATCGGTCCTGCCCTACCTCAAGGCCATCCGTCAGTCGCTCCACTGGGAGGGCATCCGTATCAACCTCGTCTACCGGCGCTTCCACTCCCACTACGACCTGGGCCTGCTGCTCAAGGAAGTGCGCTGTCACCGCAAGGGCCAGGTCTGCTACATCTCGTCGCACGGGGAGCAGCGCAAGCTGACCGGGCTCGGCGACAAGGTCATCCGCCTCGACAGCCTGATCGAGTACTGTCGGCCCAGCCGGACCACGGGCTACATCGTCGGCGCATGCGACTTCGTCTCCCCTGACACGGCTCGGAAGTTCCTCGAGGCCACGGGCGCGCGCTTCTTGGCGGGCTACCAGCAGGAGATCCCCTGGACCGAGTCCATGCTGGTGGACAGCCTCTTCCTGTCCTACCTTCTGGGCGGTACTATGAAATGGGTGCGGACCAAGCACGGCGAGCGGGTGCCGCCGTTGAGGCAGAGTGGGTCCTTCGAGATCACCCACACCGAGAGACAGCAGAAGGTCGCCGGCATGCTCTACCGCGACTTCCCGCTGGCGCACGACATCACGTTCTCGTGCTTCACCCTCGACCGACAGCGCGGGAGGAAGCCGGTCCTGGTCAACTCGTTCGAGACCTACCGCAGGAGCGTCGACCGGGCGCGGCGGCAGGTGCGCCACCTGTGAGCGGCGCGTGCTCCACACCCCCAGACAGCAGGAGGTTCCCGTGGGAGCGATGAAGGAATTCGCCGGTGTCTATTATCGGGAAGGCGCGCTCGACCCCAAGACCATGCAGCTGGTCGCGCTGGCCGCCATGGCCGCGGCCGGTTGCACGTCCTGAGTGCCCGGACGCTTCGCGGCCGCGAAGCAAGCCGGCGCCACTGAGGACGAGATCAGCGAGACCCTGATGTATGCCATGCGCGGCGCCGCACGCGCCACGTGGAGCACCATCAAGCAGATCCCCGGCATCGAGGACCTCAACAAGGAGTGGAAGACGAAGTTCGAGCGCGACGGCGGAAAGTAAAGCCAATGGCCCAGGGCGAAGCGCCGATCAAGCAGGCGATCGCATGGATCGACGAGCGGCTGCGCGAGCAGCCGGCCGCCGACCGGGTGAAGCTGGTGGACGAGGCCGGCCGGCGCTTCGACCTGACACCCCTCGACGCGGACTTTCTCTTCCGCCATCTGGCCGACCGGCCGAGGGGCCCCGTCGCGTGAGCGACAACCAGAAGGCGCAGGTCCAGGCGCAGTTCGGCCAGAGCGCCCAGGACTACGTCACGAGCGCAGGACACGCGGGAGGCGAGGACCTCGAGCGCCTCGTCGCGTGGGGGCGCAAGCGCGGCGCCCTACGCGTGCTCGATGTCGCGACCGGCGGCGGCCACACGGCGCTCGCTTTCGCCGGCTTCACGCCCGCGGTGATCGCCACGGACCTCACGCTGCCTATGATCGCGGCCGCGCGCGGGTTCACCAGGGGCAAGGGCGCGGTCAATGTCCGCTTCCTGGCGTCGGACGTCGAGGCCCTGCCCTTCAGGGATGCCTCGTTCGGCGTCGTGACGTGCCGCATCGCGGCGCATCACTTCCCGGCCATCCTGCCCGCCCTCCGAGAAATCGCCCGCGTGCTCAAGCCCGGAGGCGCCTTCCTCCTCCAGGACATCCTGGGCCACGATGACCGGGAGCTGGCCGCCTTCATCCTCGAAGTCGAGAAGCGGCGGGACCCCTCGCATGTGCGCTCCCTGCCTCAGCGGGAGTGGGCGGCCTTCCTCAAGGCGGCAGGGATGACGGTGATCGACGAGGGCATGGTCAGCAAGGTGCGCAAGTGGGAGGAGTGGACCGGGCGGATGCGGATGAGCCCGGAAGCGAAGGCCGACCTCGAGCGATTCGTGCTCGCGGCGCCGGCGCGCTGCCGGGAAGGCTTCGGCTTCAAGATCGAGCGGGGCCGCGTCGAGTCCTTCACGGACCGGATGATCCTGCTCCGCGCGGACAGGGATTGAGGAGCCGAAACGCTGCCCGCCGTTCGAGCTGAGAGGCGGCCGTGGCTGCCGCGAGGCGAGAGGTGGGTCGATCCCGCAGGCGTGGCCGTTCGAGCCGAGCGGCGAAGCCGTGAGGCGAGGCCCGAGTGAATCAGCGGTGAGGCGACCAGCCGAGTAGACTAGGGCTTCAACACCACGACGGTCGCCCCCCAGCCGCCGCGCTCAGGCGGCGCGTCGAAGAAGCGCTTCACCAGAGGATGCCCGGCGAGCAACCCCTGGACGCTCGCCCGCTGGAAGCCGATGCCGCGGCCATGGATGAGCAGGACCTCGCGGAAACCCCTCGCCGCAGCTTCCTTTAAATACTCCTCGACAACCGGCCGGACATCCCTCGGCGCGAACGGGTGGAGATCCAGCGAGTCCTCGATCGGCAGGCTGACCGGCTCGGGCTCGTCCATCACGCCCGCCGCTCAGCGCGGGATGGGATTGACAATGGGATCAGGGACGGCGAGATCGGGCTTGCTCTTCCGCTGCTCGCGGGCCTGCTCGGCCATGCAGGCCAGGAACTGGTGCTGCTCCGTCTCGCGTCCCGTGACGATCACGCGGCCGTCGGTGTTGATGCGCTGGAGCACGATCGTCGGCCACTGGCTGCACCTCTGGAAGCGCTGGTAGGCGAGATCCTGCTCGATGGTCTGTGCTCCCGTCATGCAGCCCGCGGCGCCCGCCGCGATGGCCACAACGAACCCCGCCCCCCGGGCGCCCATCATGCGGCAACCGTGGGGCGCCGGGTGTGCCAGTCGGTGAGCCGCTGGTAGGCGTCCGCGACCCGGAGCACCGTCGCCTCGTCGAAGGGGCGGCCGACGATCTGGAGCCCCATGGGCAGACCCTCCGCGGTGAAGCCGCAGGGCACCGACGCGGCCGGGTGTCCGGTGAGGTTGAAGGGGCGCGTGAAGCGGATCAGGCTCGCGCGGACCGGCAGGCTCTGATCCCCGATGCGCACCTCGTTCTGCCCGACGGCGGTCGCCTCGATCGGCGTCGTGGGAGCCAGCAGCACGTCGAGCTTCGCCAGGGCGGCGTCCACTTCGTTCTTGAGCAAGGTGCGGAGGCGCTGGCCCTTGACATACTCGGCGCCGGTGACGAACGCGCCCACGCGCAGCCTTTCGCGGACGTCCGCGCCGTATTCCGACGCGCGCGTCTTCAGCCACTCCTCGTGGTAGGCGTAGGCCTCGGGGGCGAGGACCGCGTGCGACGCCGCCGGCGCGAGCTTGACCGTCTGCAGGTCGACGTCCTCGATGGAGGCGCCCTGCCCGGCGAGCGCCTTGGCCGCGGCGTCGACGGCGGCGCGCTGGGCGGGCCCCGCGCTCTCGAGGAAGAAGGAGCGCAGGAGGCCCACGCGGAGCCCTTTGAGCTGGCCCGTGAGCGCGGCCGCGTAATCGGCCACCGGTAGCACGCTGGTGGTTGGATCACGCGGGTCGTAGCCCGCCATCGGCGCCAGCATGAGCGCGCAGTCCGCCGCGCTCCGGCACAGCGGCCCGACGTGGTCCATGGACCACGCGAGCGGCAGCACGCCCGCGCGGCTCACGCGGCCGTAGGTCGGCTTGATGCCGGAGAGCCCGCACAGCGAGGACGGAATGCGGATCGAACCACCCGTGTCGGAGCCGAGGGCGCCGGGGCAGATGCCGGCCGCCACGGAGGCGCCCGAGCCCGACGATGACCCGCCGCAGACGCGGTGGGTCTTGGCATCCCACGGGTTCCATGGCGTGCCGTAGTGCGGGTTGAGCCCCTCGGGACCGTACGCGAACTCGTGCATGTTGAGCTTGCCTAGCACGATGGCCCCCGCGCCCACGAGACGCGCGACCACGGTCGCGTCCTCCTCGGGCACCCAGTCGGCGAGGATCTTCGAGCCGCCCGTCGTCCTGACACCCCTGGTGCAATACAGGTCCTTGAGCCCCACCGGCACGCCGTGAAGCGGCCCAAGCGTCCCGCCCGAAATCACCGCGGCCTCGGCGGCCCTGGCCGCGGCCAACGCCACGTCCGCCAGGACGGTGATGTAGGACTTGAGCTTGCCGTCCAGCGCCGCGATGCGGTCGAGATGCGCCCGCACGACCTCGACGGGCGAGACTTTCCTCGAGGCGATCATGCGAGCCAGGTCGGTCATGGAGGTCCAGCAGAGCTCGCTCACGGGGTGCCTTTCGCTTAGAAGATGCGGTACTGGGAGGCCGGCTCGGTCTCGGGCGGAATGTCGCGGATGGCGGCGAGCCCGTTCCGCCCCGCTTCGACGAGCGGGAGGAGGGCGGCCAGCTCCCCGTCGGAGAGCTCGAGGCCCTGCGCCTTGGCCAGCGTGCGGAGCGTGTCCACGGTCAGCTTTTCCATGCGCGCAGGATAGCGCATAATCCGGCCCATGCCCACACCCGATCAGGACGCGCTCACCTGGCTGCGGGAATTCGAGGCGGCATGCCGCGGCAGGAACTTCGACGCCGGCCGCCTCATGTTCGCCCAGGACGCGGTCGCCTTCGGCACCTGGGCCACAGCCGTCCACGGGCTCGACAACATCGAGCGAGAGCAGTGGCGGAACGTCTGGACGCGGATCCGCGGCTTCACCTTCGAGCCGAAGCCGGAGATCCGTAGGGAGGGCGACACCGCATGGATCGCCGCCGCCTGGCGATCCGAGGCCACGGGCCCGGACGGCAAGCCCTTCTCCCGCCCCGGGCGCGCCACCTTCATCCTCTCGCGCCGCGACGGCCGCTGGCTTTGCGTCCACAGCCACGTCTCGCTCCAGCCGACGCAGTCCGAGTCGGCCCACGGCAGACCCGGCGCCTAGGCGCGCGCCTCAGCGCGACAAGCTGGACATCGGCGGGGCGCCGGCCGGCTCAGCGGATGGCGCCGGCCTGGCGGGGCAGGAACAGCGTGATCTCGGGGAACAGGATGAGGAGCAGCAGGCCGACGATCAGCGCCGTCAGGTAGGGCCAGTACGCCCGGAAGTGCTGCCCGACGGAGATGTTGGCAAAGCGCAGCGCCATGAGGAGCCCGACGCCGATGGGCGGCAAGAACAGCCCGATGCCCACCGCGGCAGTGAGCACGATGTTGAAGTGTACCGGGTGGACGCCGATCTCCTTGGCGATCGGGAACACCACGGGCACCAGGACGACGGCCGCCGGTAGCCCCTCGAGGACCATGCCGAACATGATCACGATGAGGCTCACGGCCAGGAGGAAGAGCCACGGCGTCCCCTGCAGGGGGCCGAGCAGCTCGCCCAGCATCCGCGGCACGCCCAGCATGCCCATGAGGAACTGGTAGATGCTCGCCACGGCGAGGAGAAAGATCACCGCCGCCGTGAGCAGCGCGCTCTCGTACACGAGCGTCAGCATCTCGCGCCAGGTCACGTTCTTGTAGTAGAAGAGCGCCGCCGCCATGGCGTAGGCGGCGACGAGCGCGCCCGCCTCCGTGGCCGTGAACACCCCGAAGAAGAACCCCAGCACGATGACGACGGGGACCACCAGCGGCACGAGCGAGGCCTTGCCGGCCTGCACGAAGAGCGGCCAGGTCGGGCGCACGTCCTTGGGCCAGCCCAGCCGGTGGGCCTGGATGAAGATCACCGACATCAGGCAGGCGGCCGTCACCGCCGCCGGGATGAAGCCGCCGAGGAAGATTCCGACGACGGAGGTGTCGGTGATCTGGGCGAGCACGATCATGAAGATGGCGGGCGGCACCAGGATGCCCATCGCCGTCGCCGACGCCACCAGCGACACGGCATGCTCCGGCTTGTAGCCCGCGCGCAGCATCGGCGGCGTCATCATGGAGCCGATGGCCGAGACGTCGGCGATGGTCGAGCCCGAGATGCCGGAGAAGAAGTACTCGGCGAGCACCACCGCCATGCCGAGCCCGCCCCGCACCCAGCCCACCAGCACCCTTGCCAAGTCCACGAGCGCGTAGGACATCCCGCAGCGCTCCATGAGGTTGCCGGCGAAAACGAACGTCGGGATGGCCAGGAGGACCCAGTGCTGGGTGCCTGCCACCAGGCTCGACGGCAGCTTCTGCAGCGAGAAATTGCCGATCAGCAGTCCGAGGAAGCCGGACAAGCCCAGCGCGAAGACGATGGGCATGGACAGCGCCGCCAGGACGATGAACGAGATGCCGACGGCGCCGAAGAGCATGCTAGTGACTCTCCGGTCCCGGGAGGCCGGGCCACCGCCCGCGCCAGCCGTCGGCGATGGACGCCGCGCTGTAGATCACCATCAGCACGCCGCCGACCACCGACGACAGGTACAGCCAGCGCAGGTTGAGATCCAGCGCTGGCGAGAACGACTGGCTGTTGAGCTCGGCCACCTGCCAGCCGAAGATCGCCACGAGCGCGCCGAAACCCGCGATGAGGAGGTAGTGCGCCGTGAACACCGCCCGGCGCGCCCCGGCGGGGAAGCGATCGGTGATCATCTGCACCGAGAAGTGGACGCCGCGCCGGATCCCGATCGCCGCGCCGACAAAGGACATCCACGCGAGGCAGAGCTCGCCGATCTCCTCGACCCAGAAGAACCGGATGCTCGGGAGGTTGAAGACGGCGGAGACCTGGGTCATGACATAGCGGAGAAACACGCCGGTCAGCATGTCCGCGATGGCGACCAGCATCAGGACGGTCACGAAGACGGGCGGAACGGCGGCGATCCAGCGCGCGGCCAGCCTCATGAGCCGGGATCGTAGACCGCGCCGCAGCCCCCCGTCAAGGAGCGATTGGCGCCGGCGCAAGAACGGGCTTGACATTGGAGGGTGAAATCCGCGCTATAGAGGCCACCAGGCCGGCGGCAGGGCCGGTCGCGCACGCGCTGACGCGTCGCTACACGAGAGGGGACCCCATGCGAGGACTGTTCCGCGGTTTCGCCGCCATCGCGCTCATCACCGCCGTGGCCGTCGCCGGCTACGTCACGTCCGTCTCCAGCCAGACCAGGCCGGGGGCGAGGAAGCTGGACCTCGCCTACCTGCTCGCCCCACCCGAGTCGGGCGCCGTCGGGCTGAAGTTCATGGCCGAGGAGGTCACGCGGCGCTCCAACGGCTCGATCAACATGGTCTTCCACGGCGGGACGCTCCTGAACAAGGAGCTCGAGATCATGGACGCCGTCAAATCGGGCAACGTCGCGATCGGAAGCCCCATCGGCGCCGCCTCCACCGTGTTCCCCGAGATGGGCGTCTTCCTGACGCCCTACCTGGTGCGCGACTACAAGCACGCCTACTCGATGTTCAACGGCCAGATCGGCAAGGACCTCGACGACACCTTCCAGAAGAAGTACAAGCTCAAGATCCTGTTCTTCTTCGACTACGGCTTCCGCCACTTCTGGAACAACAAGCGGCCCATCAACAGCCCGGCCGACCTCAAGGGCCTGAAGATGCGCGTGCAGCAGGGGCGCGTCTTCGCCGATACCGTGAACGGCCTCGGGGCGAGCGCCGTCCCGATGCCGTGGGGCGAGGTCATCCCCGCCGCCCAGCAGGGGGTCATCGACGGCGCCGACCTGCCGATCGTCAACATCAACGCGCTGAAGGTCTACGAGGTGTCGAAGTACGCCTCGATGACCTACCACAACTACGGGCCGACCCTGCTGGTGATGAACCTCGACATCTGGAAGAGCCTCCCCCCGGACCAGCAGAAGCTCATCATGGACGTGGGGATGGAAGCGCAGAAGAAGATCCGCGAAGCCACCGAGAGCGTGGACAACTACGCCAAAGCCAAGGCGATCCTCGAGGCCAAGGGCATGAAGGTCAACCAGGCCGACGTCGCCTCGTTCCGCAAGGTCGCCGAGGAGAAGATCTGGCCCCAGTACAAGCAGCAGTACGGCCAGTTCTGGGACAAGATCGTCAACACGAAGTAACGTCAAAGTGCGGATAGGCGGCGGCCGAGGCACGCTGATGGCGCCTCGGCCGCCGTGCCACTTACTTCCGCCGCCCGGCTAGCCCTTCTCCGTGATGTAGATGTGCTGGAGCATGTCGACGTAGATGTTGCCGTCGATGACAAAGTCACCCTTCTTGTTCTTCTCGATGCCCTTGACCCACGGCTTGGCCGCCGCGTAGCGGACGACCCAGGCGACGGGGACGTAGCCCCCGTCGGTCTGCATGATCTCCTCGGCCTTGGCGTAGTGCGCCATGCGCTTGGCCGTGTCGCGCGTGTCCCGCCCGGCCTCCAGCTCCTTGTCGAATGCCTCGTTGACCCAGGCCTGGCGCTTGCCCGTCGTCTTCTTGCCGTAGAAGGTGTCGAAGTACTCGTTGTGGGGGTCGGGGTAGTCCATGAACCAACGGATCCAGACGAACTGGAGGTCCTGCTTCCAGAGCCGCTCACGAAACACGCGCGGCTCCAGCACCTCGAGCTCCGTCTTCATGTTGAGGTTCTCGAGCAGGACCGCCTGCACGGCCTCGGCGAGCGGCTTGGCGCCCAGCGCCTCGTCGCGCATGGACAAGACGATCTTCGGCCAGTTCTTGCCGCCTTGGAAGGGCGTGCCCTTGAGCATCTCCATCGCGGCCTTCCTGTCGAAGCGCTGGATGGCCTTGATCGCCGGGGTGTCGACGGCGCCGGGGAAGCCGGGCGGGATCATGGACCAGGCCGGCACGGCCAGACCCTGCGCAACCTTGACGACGTTGTCTCGGTCGATGGCGTGGGCGACGGCGCGACGGACCTTGAGGTTGTCGAAGGGCGGCCTCGTCACCTGCGGCAGGAGGTACCAGGTTCCGGGGAACGGGTAGCGGAACACGTCCTTCGCCGAGCGAGGGTCGGCCTGCAGGCGCCTGAGGTCGCCCGCCTGGAGCAGCGTCAGGTCGAGCTCGTTGTTCTCGTACGGCAGGGCGCCCGACGCCACCGGGATGATCGGGATGACCACCCTCGTCAGATGGACGTCCTTGGCGCCGAAGTAGTACGGATTCTTCCGGAGCGTCATCTGCTTGTTGTGCTCCCACGAGTCGAGCACGAAGGGGCCATTGCAGACGATGTTGCCCGCCTCCGTCCACTTGTCGCCGAACTTCTCGATGGCGCGCTGGTAGCCCGGCAGCGCCGCCAGATAGCCCGTGAGTACCGGGAAGTAGCCGCGCGGCCCTTCGAGAGTCACCTCGAGCGTCCAGTCGTCCCTGGCGCGGACACCGACCTGGCTCGCGTCGGCGATCTGCTTCTTGTTGAAGGCCTCGCCGTTCTTGATGTCGTAGAGGAAGGAGGCGTAGGGTGCCTTACTCTCGGGATTCAGCTGCCGCTTCCACGAGTACTCGAAGTCGCGTGCCGAGACAGGGGCGTTGTCGGACCAGCGCGAGTCCTTCCTGATCGTGAAGGTCCAGACCGAGCCGTCCTTGTTGCCCACGACCTTGGATGCCATCCAGGGGACGGCCACGAAATCCGGATCGAACACCATGAGCCCGGCGAAGAGGGCGGGCACGCCCTGGCAGTACAGGTCCTTGTTGAAGTCCTGGCTGGCGGGGTCGTTCGGGTAGTAGCCGCCGCCGCCGTAGCGGAAGACCTGCTCCCTGGCCAGCTTCTCGCCCGGCGCGGGTTTGGAGGGCTTATACGCCTCCGCCGTCGTGGCGAAGCCCAGGCCGCCGAACGCGGCCATGGCGCCCACCGCCTTGAGGAAGTCGCGCCGGCCGAGGCCGATGGCCTGGAGACGCCGCTCGAAGAGCGCAAGCTGCTCGTCCGGAATCAGCATGTGAGGCCTCCTTGTATACCACGATAATCTCAGCTCTCGCCTCGCGGCCGCGCCACTCAGCTCGAAGTGCGGGCACCGCCTCAGCTCGAACTACTTCATCTTCGGATCGAGGGCGTCGCGGACGCCGTCACCGAAGAAGGTGAAGGACAGCATCGTGATCGCGATGGCGATGGACGGGAACACGCACAGGTACCAGTAGGAGCGGAGGAACTGCTGGTTCTCGCCGACCATCTGCCCCCAGGACGGCGTCGGCGGGTTGATGCCCACGCCGATGAAGGACAGCGCGGCCTCCGTGAAGATGGCCTCGGGAATGCCGAAAGTGACCGAGACGACGATGGGGGTGAGCGCGCTCGGCAGGATGTGACGCGTCAGGACCCGCCAGCCGCGCGCGCCGAGGGCGCGGGCGCCCTCGACGAACTCCTTTTCCTTGAGCGCCAGGACCTGGGCACGGGTCTGACGGGCAATCCCGACCCAGCCGGTGAGGCCGAGAGCGATGAAGATGTTCATGAGCCCCGCGCCCAGCATGGACATCACGAGAATCACGAAAAGGAGCCGCGGGAACGCGTACATCACGTCGATGAAGCGCGTCATCAGGATGTCGGTCCGCCCGCCGACATAGCCCGCCACCGCCCCCAACGGCACGCCGAGCAGCACGACGATCACCTGCGATCCCAGACCGACCAGCATGGAGACGCGCGCGCCGTAGATCATGCGCGAGAGCACGTCGCGGCCGAGCTGGTCCGTGCCCAGCGGGAATTCCCGCGAGGGGAACTGGTAGATGCTCCCGAAGTTGGCCTTCGTGTACGACTGGGGCGCCAGCACGTCCGCGAAGATCGCCACCAGGCAGAGCAGCACGACCGTGATGCCGCCCGCCACCGCGAGATGGTTGCGCAGGAGCCGGCGCCAGGCGTCCCGCCAGAGGCTCGACCTCGCCGCCGACGGCGCGGCCGCCAGGAGGTCCGCGACGTCGAGGCTAGTACCGGATGCGGGGGTCGATAAAGCCATAGAGGAGGTCCACCGCGAGGTTCATGAGCGCCAGGAATGCCCCGTAGAGCAGGATCACCGCCATGATCATCGGGTAGTCGCGCCCGGTCATGGAAAGCACGAAGAAGCGTCCCATCCCGGGGACCCGGAAGATGGACTCGACGAAGAAGGAGCCCGTGCCGATCGCGGCGAAGAGCGGGCCGAGGAGCGTCACCACCGGGATGCAGGCGTTCTTGAGCACGTGCTTGAGGATCACAGGGGCCTCGGCCAGGCCCTTGGCGCGGGCGGTCCGGATGTAGTCGGAGCGGATGACCTCGACCATGCTCGACCGCGTGAAGCGCGCGATGATGCCCATCGGACCCAGCGCGAGCGTGACCGTGGGCAGCACCCAGTCCTTCGGCTCGTTCCAGCCGCCCGTTGGAAAGATCGGCAGCACGAACGAGAAAAGCACGATGAGAAAGACAGCCAGCACGAAGTTGGGCACGCTGACGCCGAGCGTCGCGACGGTCACCGACACGTAGTCCCACGAGCGGTTCTGGTACACCGCGGCCAGCGCGCCGAGCGTCACCCCACCCGTGACGGCCAGCACGAGCGCCATGCTGCCGAGGAGCAGCGACACCGGAAAGGCGTCGATCAGGATCTCGCCGACGGTGCGCGTCTTGTAGACGAAGGACTGGCCGAAATCCCCGCGGAGCGCCTTGCCGACGAAGATGCCGAACTGCTCCCAGAGCGGCTTGTCGAGTCCGTAGGCCTCGGCGAGGTTCTTCTGCCCCTCGGGCGAGAGCGGGTTGGCCCCCTCGGCAACAGGGTCCAGCGGGCTGCCCGGCGTGGCGTGCATCACGAGAAAGGTGACGAGAGCCATCGCGAGGAGGGTCGGGATCAGCCAGAGAAGCCGCTGGAGCGTGTAAGAAAGCACCGGGCCTCCCTGATCACCCGCGGGCCGGACGCGCCCAAGCGTTCATGGGGTGCGGCCACTATCGGCAAAGCCCTCGGGGATGTCAAGCCGGAAGTGGTATCTTCGAGCGCATGGCGACGGTGGCGCTCACCCTCCTGCCCGCCGGGCTCACCCTTCAAGTCAAGTCCGGCGCGAGCATCCTGGCCTCCGCCCACGCCGCCGGAGCGGACATCGAAGCGATCTGCGGCGGGCGCGGCCGCTGCACCTCCTGCCGCGTCAAGTTCGTCTCGGGCATCGTCCCGCCGCCCACCATCATGGACGAGGTGCAGCTGGGAGACGCGCTCGTCCGCGAGGGCTTCCGCCTCTCCTGCCAGTGCCGCGTGACGGACCCGATCACGGTGCAGGTCTCTCCTCCCGTGGACGACCGGAGCTTCCAGATACTCGGGGGCGAGCGCCCGGCGGGCGCCCCGATGCCGGTCACCATCGACGCGGGCGTCACGAAGGAGCTGGTGCGCGTCACGCTGCCCACCGAGGAGCACCACCAGACGTCAGACCTGGAGGCCGTTATCGCCGCCGTCGGCAGGACGCCCGATGACTGCTCTCCGGAGGTCCTGAAGACCCTGCCCAGGGCCCTCCGCGAGCACGGCGGCGAGGTGACGATCGCCTCCTTCGGGCGGCGCATCTTGTCCGTCGAGCCCGGCGACACCCACCTCCTCACGTTCGGTCTCGCCGTCGACGTCGGGACCACGAGCGTGGTGACGACGCTGATGGAGCTCGCCTCCGGCGAGCAGCTCGCGTCGGTGTCGAGCCTCAACCCGCAGGCGGTCTTCGGCGGCGACCTCATGTCCCGCATCGCCTTCGCCCAGTTCGACCCGGGCAAGCTCCGCAAGCTCCAGACGCGCATCATCGGGCTCCTGAACCAGCACATCGAGCAGGTCTGCCGAGACTCGGGCGTCCTCGCGAAGTGGATCTACAAGGTCGTTGTCGTCGGCAACACCTGCATGCACCACGTCCTCCTCGGGATAGACCCCTCGCATGTGGGGCTCGCTCCGTACGCCCCCGTCATGCGCCATCCGCTGACGCTCTGCGCGCGGGAGCTCTTCCTCAAGGTCAACCCGGAGGCGCGCGTCTGCCTCCTGCCCATCGTCGCGGGCTTCGTCGGCGCCGACGCCGTCGCCGTGGCGCTCGCCACGCGCATGGACGAGTCGCCCGAGATCAGAATCGCCGTGGACATCGGCACCAACGGCGAAGTCCTGCTGGGATCGCGCGAGCATCTCTGGGCCTGCTCGGCGCCCGCGGGCCCGGCCCTCGAGGGTGCGCAGATCCGCCACGGCATGCGGGCGGCGCTGGGCGCCATCGACAGGGTCGGCCTCGAGGGCGGCGACCTCCGGCTCCACACGATAGGCGAGGCCTCGGCGCAGGGCATCTGCGGCTCCGGCCTCATCGACGCCATCGCCGTCCTGCTGGACGCGGGCGTCATCGACTGGACCGGGCTCATCGACCTCGATCATCCGGACCGCCTGCCCGCGCCGCTGCGCGCGCGCGTGATCAAGCGAGGCGACGAGCGGGCGGTGATCCTCGCCCGTCCGGGCGAAAGCGGGGCCACCCGGGAAATCGTCCTGACCCAGGACGACGTCCGCCAGGTGCAGCTCTGCAAGGGTGCCATCGCCTCGGGCGCGGCCATGCTCCAGAAGATCGCCGGCGTACCCGACGACAAGGTCGCCGAGCTCATGCTGGCGGGCGGCTTCGGCAACTACCTCTCGATACGGAGCGCGCTCAGGATCGGCCTCATCCCCGCCCTGCCAGAGCCGCGCATCCGCTACGTCGGCAATGCGGCCCTCCTGGGGGCGCAGCTGGCACTGCTCTCGGAGGCCGAGCGCGCCCGCGCCGAACAGATCGCACGCAGCATCGAGCACGTCTCGCTCGCGGCCCACCCGGACTTCCAGGACGTCTTCGTGGACTGTATGAACTTCCCCCGCACCTGAGGCACGGAGACCATGACCAAGCGCGAGAGGATTCTGGCGGCGGTCAAGCGCGAGCCGACCGACCGGCCGCCGTATGCGTTCTGGCGCCACTTCCCCAACGTGGACCGCTCGCCGGCGGCGCTGGCCCAAACCACGCTCCGTTTCCACGAGCGGTACGGCTCGGACTTCCTCAAGGTCACGCCCGCCGGCGGCTATGCGGTCGAGGACTGGGGCTGCGTCGAGAGCGACGAGCTGGCGCCGGACGGACACCGCCCCTGCCTGCGCCATGCCGTGAACGCTCCCGAGGACTGGAGGAAGATCCGCCCCGTCGCCATGGAGTCCACGGGCTGGGCGTCCCACATCGAGTCCGTCATCCGCTGCGTGGTGGACCGCCGCGCGGACTGCTCGGTCGTCCCGACGGTGTTCAGCCCGCTGTCGCTGGCGCGCAAGCTCTCCGGCGACCGGCTCGACCACGACCTCAAGGAGAACACCAGCCTTGTCGAGGACGCGCTCCGCGCCATCACCGAGACGATCCTCGCCTTCATGGAGGCGTGCTTCCGCGAGGGGGCGGAGGGCATCTTCTACTCCATCCAGGCCGCGAGCCACACCTTCCACACGGAAGAGGGGTACGCCCGCTTCGGCGAGCCCCACGACCGCCGCGTCCTCGAGGCCGTGCGCGAGCACTCCCGCCTCACGGTCCTGCACTGCCACGGCGAGCGATTGCTGTTCGACCGCTTGGCGAAGCTTCCAGCCGACGTGTGGAACTGGGACGACCGCCGCGCGGGGCCCTCGCTCGCCGAGGGCAAGACCATGGTGCCGGGCGCGGTCCAGGGCGGGCTCAACCAGTGGACCACGCTCAAGGACGGGCCCGGCTCGGACGCCAAGGCCCAAGCGCAGGACGCCCTGGCGCAGACGGGCGGTATCGGCATCATCCTCGGCGCGGGCTGCGTCCTCTTGACCCAGCACTCGGACGCCGCCATGATCGAGCTCG
>Ga0326597_10003603_pt1 | contig 22209 bp, 33 predicted proteins | sample RVTome_12_FD_203789 | JGI IMG/M metagenome (GOLD analysis project Ga0326597, IMG submission 203789) | Soil microbial communities from uranium-contaminated site in the Upper Colorado River Basin, Wyoming, United States - RVT100D185 | ecosystem: Environmental > Terrestrial > Soil > Contaminated >...
TCAGACACTTTTTTTTCAGAACGCAATATATAATGTATCGAAATGTCAATTTGATTATCAGTCTTTTCATATTTTTGTTTCAACAATCCGATATTATCGTATATCCATTTGTTTTTAACATATGGATACATTACAGCATTTCCATTATCGTCACGCTTTACGCCATACCATATTGCTTTTGATGGCGGTTCGCCTTGTAATTTATCTTTTATGATTTTCATTGCTTTTTTTACACTTTTAAAATAATATTATTTTAGGAAAAAGGCAAATTGATAATAATCAATGAAATGTCCGTATTGCGACCAAACAATGGAACTTGTACCATATATTTTCAGGTTCAGATATGTTGGTAAAAGGTTTTTATGCAGTAATTGCGAAGAGTATTTCTCAACTAATGACGAAATACTAGATCAAGAAGATCTCAACTTATCATATCGATAAAGAAACTCACCTATCTCTTGATTGGTTGGTTGTCTTCTCGGATCAGTGTATTTACTGAATACTCCCTTTGATAACCAGTACCCAAACGATTCCTTAAAGTTTTCATCGGCTATATATTTTTGATCAAATATGAACCCGGTATTCCTGAATCTTACAACGTCATCTTTTAACATTCTACCACAACAAGCAGTCTGATTGCCATAATTTATCAATTCTCCATGCGCAAATACAGAAGACTTATCAAGCGATAAATCAATTAATAATTTCTGTAATAATTCCTCAAGTGATTTTAATTGTTCAATAGTCGGATTTTGGATCTCAAAATTTCCCTGCAACATGATTGCAACTGATTTATTGTTCGCATTATTAGCGTGCCACGTAACCTCTTCCATGTTGCGAGTTTTATATATTTGTCCATCAGGAGTTATGACATAATGATACATTAATCCATTACCATATATAGGTTTGCTATTAAGATATCCCCATATTTTATTCTTGTGGTACGTTGCGGCTTGGATAATAACATGCTTATAGTCTTCGCCTATATGATATTCACGCGCTGAATGATGAACAGCTATTATACTAATATCAGATAGCTTTCGCTTTACACTTTCATAATTATTAAAAAAACATTCATTTCTAATATCCAAAATATTCATGTGATAAGGTCAATGATCATTGCGGTTATTATAGTGGTTATTACACCGACTGCAAACCATAATATTTGAAAATATGTTTGATATTTTTGGATCGCATTACTGTTTTTTTCAACTCTTACGGAAGTAGCTTCGAACCTACTTTCCATTTGTAGCAGTTTAGACATTAGCCTCATCTCCATGTCGCTAACTGCTGTTCTTATTTCATGCATTAGTTTTTCATAAGTAATTTCATCTCCCATAGTATCAGATTAATTGTCAAACATAAAATGAAATGTTGTACCTATAGTTGGCGACCCGCCAGTTAGCCAAGCAAACCATAATAATGTAATAATAGTCGTTACTGCTGTTACTAATTTTACTTTAAACCAGTTATTTTCCAAGAATTTTTCCATAAAGTTACAATACACTTATTACTAGACTTCCGTGTGGTAAATAATACGCACGATTTATTACTGCCGAGTCAACAGAGATTCCGTTCCAGCTTTCAGGTGATCCGCTAGGTAAATTAGTTGTATGGGTCGCCTGAAGTACACCATTTACATAAAAATAAATACTACCACTATATCGCTTATAGGATAATCTTATTGGATCACTTCCTGTATATGTTGCCGAACAAGCTGTTTTTGTTTGTGTAGTTCCGTTTGCATTTGATGCATATATTGTTGACCCTTGAGTAAAGAATCCGATATGTTCAGTAACTGAAGTTCTTACGCTATTGACGGCAACGTCACCCCAATCTGCTAATCCTGTAAACGTATCTACATTCGTAGTTGAAGCGGTTAAAAACGTACATGAATAATAATGATTATCTGAGTAATTTAAGCCAAAAGAAAGGCTACCAGAAAAATATGCATAGTAATTAGCACCAGTACCAGTTGAAACGTGATCCGCCCAGTTACCAGTTGTATATGAACCGCCTGTACCAGTGCCATAGGACAAATCTCTTACGTATGCTTGATAATATGACCTAGTACCATAGTTCGTTGCTTGGTAATGATCAATAATAACACTATCTGTTCCTGTATGATCGTGTGTTAAAATATCACTTGTATTTGTTGCAATATCGTCTAACGCAGGTAAGGCAACGCGAGTATCTGTTATTTTAGCATTTGGTATAGTAACTGCACCATTTATTACTTCAACCTCTGCAAGCTTCAGGTGATTAGATGGTGTCGAAGGAACGCCAGCACCGCCAGTGCCTTCAACAATTATCAATGAACACATATTATCTGCTTGAGTGTCAGGATCAAGCGTTGTATCAACTTTCACACACACTAAATCATACCGCGTTGAACCTGAAGCGTTTGAACTTATTGCAAGATTCGCCGTCGCCGTGTTTTCTACCCACACCTTAAAAACCCTTCCGCTTCTTGTTATTTCTACCAAACAATATCCCGATGCTACATCAACTGACATATTCGCGCCAAGTGCTCTTTCAGTTACTTCTAGTGCAGTAGATGAAGTATTCATATCTACACCTTCTGACATTAATCTTGCTTCCATTCTGGTAAAATCCTCATCTTGCCAATATCTATAACCTGTGCCTGAAGTTGTGTTTACTGGCGATCTATTTATTACTGACATTATTTTATGCGTTAAGTTCTATATATTTTAATCTTTTGTCTAAATTGTTTATAAAGTTCAATATATCGGGATTGCGGTTGTTTACTGTGTTTTCGGATAAGGTTACTTGTACTGTTTCGTTGCTTGTATCATCTACTGTTACATTGATGGAGACTATTTGATATGTACCTTCAATTGCCAGAGAACCCTTATATATAAACAATGGCAACTTATCACCTATATTATAGCATGATAGCGGAATTTTTGCATTATCAATTTGTACTTGTGGCAATAACCTCGCTTCCCTGTGTTCATTTTTATATTCGGTAGTTGAATTGTTTAAATCAGTAATAAGAGCAGCGTCAGGAAACGAAACAAATCTTTCAGTAAGTCCGTATTTACTGATACTTGTGCTATCAGTTTCATTTGAAGTCGTAACTCCGGCTTTACCTGTAACATCGTTTGCTATGTAACCGAAATCACGCAATACGGTGAAGTCTTTAATCGTACTATTTCTTGGATCACTATAATTATATATTAATCTTTCAGTCAAAGTATTGCCGTATGAAGATACAAAATCCAAACTTAGATCAGTATTTAAAACCATTTGCGCATTGACCGTATCACGTATGACAACCAATGCATCAAATGCAGCTTGATAGTCTAACTGTTTGTATATTAATGTTGAAATATCAGTAACACCATTCGTTATGAAAGTATCCCTGTTGGTTCCCGTGTTAGCCTCAGTTACCAATGTCTGTGCAGATGTACCACCGGCAACACCGTTGAATGTTTTAGAGGCTACAACGCGTTCAGTGAGTTTCTGAATATAATCAACACACCTAAATTGTACCTTCTCGCTAGTATACTGAACGTTGTCTTTCAAATAGTAGACTCTCCACAATACACCTTCATTATATAATTCAAATATGTTTTTTCTATTATCTACATCAAATTTAACTAATATCGGATCAAGTATATTTAATTGAAAACTCAACACGCCATTACCTTCCATGTCTACACCGAAAGAAAGATCAATTGGAAAATTCAATCGTGTTAAAAATACATAATTGGTATTGTAAGCTTTGATAAAATATTTTTGTGCATTTATAGCCATGTGTGCCTAAATTCATAAGTACATTGTCCTGAAGCGGAAAGCAGATCATCAGTAAATATTAAATTGTTGTTACCGGGTATCAAGTCAATAAACGTAGTATTATCTGCAAGTTCGTCTGAATTATCAGATCCATTCCGCGTAGTTTCTCCTGTTGTACAATTACAATATATAACGTCTCCAATCCCTAGCGTTGTATTGTATCTTAGCGCTTGTCCTGTAGTTGTATTGTAAAATACAGGATTCACTAAAACCCCCATTATTGTTAAATTCGGAGATGCCTTGTATGTACCAAGATTTGTTATTGTATGACCGTTATAGTCAAGTATAGTTGCTACTTGTGATGGTACTTGCGATTCAACTTGCATTCCACCGATAATTTCTGAAGACGTTAAAGTATAAGAAAGTAAATTGCTACCATAATAACGCGGATTACTTGCTTTAATCGTGAACACGCAATCCATTCTTATTTGATTGCCAACCGTTTTAGAAAATTGCGGTAAAGTTTCAATTTCATAATCAAGATATTTTGTATATCCATCAATATCAGTAAAGGTCATTCGATGTAGCGTCTTATTTAAACCTCTTTCAACTGGCGGTACAAACACGCGTCTTATAGTATCAACTAAGTCATTCATTTTTGACTCAGTATCGGCTATCATTATTATTTCCCACGTTATAACTTTTGCGCCTAAATATAGATCACTAGTTATAACACCATCCCTGTATGATAAAGGTTCCTCTGTTTGACGCAATGTTGCACCATGTAATCCAACCGGAACAGTATGAATTAATGCAATTTCACTAGTATCAGTACCATCGCTTAGCGTTAGTGATTCGCTAGTGTCATTATTCGTAAATGTATATTGTATGTTCAGTAATGTACTCATCTTCCTATTATTATTGACATCTCTTGTACTAAAGCCCTTAAACTAGTATTACTGTGTATGTGATTATGGTTGGTTTGATGTACTACCCTACTATTATCGGTAGTAACATTTCCACCTTGAGAATACCCTTTTGATCTCATTGCTTCAATAGATTCAAATAATGGTCTAATTGAATTGACCATCCAAGCAGGAGCGACATATTCACCACCATGGACTAGTCCTGCAACCTGCGCAACATTACCGCCAGTAAAACCACCACTTGAAAATCCTGATAGAAACTTATTGCTACTTGCTTCATTTTGTAGTAATCCTTGCGCGTTTTTATATGCTTTAATTTGTCGAAGTAATGATTGCGCAAACTCCTGTTCACGATCAAGCAATTCATTTTTATATGTTTCGGTAAATTCACTGCCTAGTTTTGTCAGTATCGCATAATACGTTTCATTGTCTTTTTTTAGTTGTACTAAACTGTCTTCATTCTCTTTTACAGTATTATTTAGTTTATCAAGTTCATCACTATAATTCTCTTGTCGTACTACTTTTTCCTGTTCGTATCTTGAAACAAGCGATTCAAGCGATGTCTGATCTGCTCTTACTCTTGCAGCGGCAATATTTTCAGCTGATACAATGTTTTCAGATTCATTTTGCCTTACTATTCTTAATTCCTCTTCAAGCTGTTTGTTTAAATCATCAATGCGCTCTTGTGATTCCTGCTTCTGCTTTTCGGTTTCCGCTCTTCTTAATTCTCTTTCTATTTTTGTAACCTCACGTACTTGATCAAGTCTTTCTGCGTCAACTCTTTTTTGTTCATTTAATAAATCATCGATTCCTTGAATGTCTATTCGTCTTCTTTGTTTGATTTGGTCATCGTATATTTTCACGTAATCATCGCCCATATCAACAAGATGATCATAAAAATCAGACTGCTCTTTTTCAAGTGCTACTAACTGTTCTTCATATGCTGCTTTCTGTTCTTCTAAAGACTTTAATTCCTTTTCAAAATTCTCTTCACGTGCCTTTTGTTCTTCTTCATATCTTTTCTGTAATAATTCAAGCGGACTCATCATTAATTCCTCCTGTGCAGCCGCTAAGTCTTCAGCTGATACGATCTGTTGATCAGTATTATATTGTACGATCGCCAACTGTTCATCCAACTGCTTTTGAAGTTCCGCTAAATCCTGTGGACTTACATTAACGTCATTCTTTCCTTCATTGATTTGCTTTTGTAACTCATCAATTTTATTTAATGCATCAAGTACTGTTTTCGTTGCATCTTCTTCGAATGATAACCTGTCGCTTAATGTTTTTTCATTAAAAGTATTTATTAAATCATCAATGCCGGTAATAGTTTTTTCGAGTTCATCGTTTACATCACCGATTTCAGAAGTAATATTCTTCGCAAAGAAACTGATTGCATCCTCTACGTTCGATGTTGCTTCATTTAATTGATCTTCAAGGTCAGATAAACCGTCCTTTGCTTCTTTTAAGTATTCGTTTAATTTATCGATTTGCCCATCAATGCTTTTATCTTTATTGCGCTCTTCACGTATTTGATTTTCAATTTCGAGTATTTTCTTTTCTGCTTCAACAACAATATCAGCGGCTTCAGCTTGAAATTCCAATCGTGCCTGTAACTCTTCTAGCTGATACGCTTTAGCAAGCTCTTCGATTTCTTCTTTTGTTTTTTTTATGTCTTCTCTTGCTTTATTTTGCGCGGCTGTGTTTTCCCGTACAAACGTCTTAATACTTGAAACTACATTGCTCTGAGCCTTATCAAATGCATCCTGCAAATCTTCAGCCCTTTGCTTTTCCGCCTCCTCTGCTTCCTGCCTTAGTCTTTCGGATTCTTCAAACTGTGCAGCTAAATTGTCTTGCTCGCTTTTCGATACGCCATTAATTGATTTTATTGCTTCATTCGCATCGGTATTTATTTTTTCAACATTCGCTTTGTACTCATTCAGTAAAGTTTTTGCGTCTTTCGCAAATTGCTTAAGTCCATCAATTGAAGGAGCGGCAAGTAACGACACTCTTAATTCAGCTAATTTAGCATAAAAATCTACCGCTAAAACTTGTTGTTCCTGAAAGCTTTTAGCACGCTCTTTAACCTCCTCTTCAGAAGCGTTTTTATTAATATTTACTAAATCAACAATTAACTTTTGGCTTGTTATGTTGTATTCCTTAGCAATCTTTATTCTTGCATCGACTGTTTTTGCATTAAGATCCTGGGTTCTGCTTAAAAACTTTGCGTTTGTTACACCTAATTCATTAATAAGTTTTTTGCGTTCATTATTAATTTCGACCTCTCCATCAAATATAGATTCATTTAATTTTGTATTATCTACATTCAATGACTCAATGAATTTCTTTCTTTGCTGAAATACCTCATCTCCAAGTTCGATTTGTCTTCTCGCAAGATCAGATTGATTGCGTAATATAGCTTTATTTGATTCTTGTTCTAGTGCTGCCGCCTTTCCCACCTCTTCAGCTTTATGCTGATATGCCGCCTCTTCTCTTTTGAGTTGTTCTATTTGCTTATCTATCTGTTCAATTTCACGCTCTCTGTAGGTTTGAACAGCGCCAAAGTTATCTTCTGCTACTTCTGCCCACGACCTATCAGATAAAAGTTGCTGCCTTTTAGCAATCAAATTATTCAGTTCCTCTTGTGTTTTGTTTTGTTCACTTAATGTTAAGTTTAACGTCTTAGTAGCGCCCTCTGATTGTTCTGCTAGTTTATCGTATGATTCTGCAAGTTCGAGGTTCCTTTTTGCATACTCTTTAGACTGTTCAATTAAATCATTTTGAAGTGTTTTTAAGTCCAAATACGACTTGGTTACGAGTCCAATCGCCGTAGCAAGCGCAATAAATGCAACCGACAATCCACCGCCACCTGCAATTGCAAGTCGCAACTTCTCGATCAGTCCAATAACATTAATAAGTCCGAGCGCCAACGCTCCGGATTTTAAGGTATTTCCTAGTTCGTCAGCATTATCGCGTAAATACCTAAGTGCTTCTATCGCCTTTTCTGCGCCTATTCCGACACCGTCAATTAAAGCTTCTCCAAATCGCGTTACATCGTCAATTAATGTTTGGATCTCATCGCTGTTTTCATTTAAAAAGTCTGTGAACTCCTGTATTTTTTCATTAACATGTGGTAACAACCTGTCGCCTATTTCAATTGATATTGATAGTATCTTGTTTTTAAGTATCTCTAACTGGCTTGCTGTTGTGGCATATCTCTTACCCGCCTCTGTTTGAAGTGCAGTGTTTTCATTCCATGCTTTTGATGAAGTATCAAGGGCGTTATTTAAAAGATCGGTATTACTTGCAAGCGCCAGCACTGTTCTCGATAGTCGAACATCGCTTAAATTCAAAGCTTCAAGCACCGATATAACATTACCGCCCTCGTCTTTCATTTTTCCGATTCCTTCGAGAAATACGCTTATAGCCTTTGCCGCGTCTTCTTCAAATGCTTGCTTAAATTGTTCTGCTGTCATTCCTGCTACTTGTGCAAACCTCTCAAGATCCGCACCGCCCTTTTGAGTAGCACTAAATATACTCTGTCCTAGTCTTTGAAATGCAGTACCACCGAGTTCAGAAGGTATGCCCAAAGATGACAATGCCGCGGCAAGCCCCGCTGTGTTCGCTGTCGATATATCTAGCAAACTAGCTGTTGGCGCAAGCCTGTTAGTCATTTCTACTATTTCAGATTCAGTCGTTGCAAAATTATTACCCAAATCAACTATAGTAGATCCAAATCGATCAAAGTTTTTCTGTTGTTCTCTTGTTATGTTAAATATTCTGGCAAAGTCTTTTGATGCCGATTCTGCCATCAAATCAGTAGTAACAACAATATCCGATATAGTATCAGTAAATGAAGTTAAATTCTCTTTTGCGATTCCAAGTTGACCGCCCAACTCTTCGATCTTTGCCAATTGATTTACGTCAACTGGTTTTTGCTTTGATAATTCTATAAGTTCACTTCTTAATTTTGCAAACTCCTCTTCCGTTGCTTCAACTGTTTTTCTTACACCGGCAAATGACGACTCGAAATCAGTAGCTGTTTTGATAATAAACGTTTCAAATGCAATAGCAGTGCCAGCTATAACAGTACCAAGCTGTAAAACCTGTTTAGTTAAACGCAATGAAGCATTACCAAGGTTGCCGAGCCCCTTAGTAGATACGTTCATTTGCAAAAAGGAAGCATGAACCTTTTTAGCCTCTTTATCGACTTTGCTTAATGAATTTGCTACGTTCTTTGAAGAATTCGCAACGGCATTATCAACCTTTTTAGCTTCATCTGATATTGATTTGAATGAAGCTTTTGCGCTTTTTAAGTTTTTTTCAGCATTCTTAGTATTTGCCTGTACGTCATATACTATTTTACCAACAACATTATCAGCCACTATCTAAGATTAAATCTCCCCCTTAAGTCTTCAAACTGTTTTTGCGCTTTACTGTTTGGATTACCAAATTCCATTTCATCAACACGATCAAACCCATCGTTTGTTTCTCTTCCTTTTTCCGTGTTGTTTCTTAGTATATAATTCATATAATCAATGTACATATAAAATGTTTGTTCTGGCATTTTTAGTATATCCTTTTCGGTAAATGAACCTTTGTAAAAATGTAATAGCTGTGCGATGTTCAGCCCTAGTCTTGTGTAACCTCTTCCTTCTCCTGTTTCTTTTTCTTTCCATCGCCACTTTCTAAAAAACTTTGTTGGAATTCATCGTTATACCAATGCACGAAACCCTGAAGCTTATCAATGCTATGTTTTCCAATGTCATAAATCTCTTTTTCATCTACATTTTCGTTGAACTCTTTTAAAATCGCAATGGTCATTTCGATATATTTTTCACGTAATACCAGATAATATTCAGCGCCCTTATCCTTAGCATCTGCTATTTCGGCATACATAACCTGTGTTATGCCAAGCAATATCACGTTTCTTTGACCAACTTTATATATTTTATTTCCAATTCTTACATCATAAAGCTTAGGATTGTATGATTCTCCTAAGGCATCTACATCGAGAAATACCACATTGTCTGACATTCTTTTTTGATTAATTATACAAGGGGGGAATGCCTTTTGCACTCCCCATATTTTAAACGTACTATGTTGTAGATTGCTGATCGGTAATGCTTGTAATTGTACCAGTCAATGTCAATGACATTAACGATACATCGTTTGCATCATCAGCAACAAACGGAAGAACCCACGGTTCAGTGTTGGTAACATTCTCAATATCCATCACGAACGTATTTCCGGAACTATCCGTATTGGTAATTCTGGCAACCTTCAAGGTCTTTGTACCGAAATCATTGAAAGTTACGTCCTTACTTGCGGCAGGTGTGTAATCGTAATCAACCGTGATTGTCTGTGCAAGAGTACTCAAAGTACCACCACCAGCAACGGTATTCATTACAATACACCAATGACCATTATTTGCGTTCTTCACGAGATGATAATCATCGTCGGCAGTGAGCGCACCATCTGTTCCGCCAGTCACAGAATTGATAGTCAAAACAGAAAGATCTGAATTCTGATTCAACACGTCATATTCGTAATTGGCAACAAATGGATTAACACCGAGAGTATCAGTCGCACCAGCCACAATGGCACCGGCAGTCGCTGTTACAACAGCCCAGCCCGCGTCAGTTAAAGAGAGTGTAGTCATGTCAACCTCTGCAATGTCTACAGTGATACTGCAGTCAATACCTTTGATAAATTTCCTCAAAGGGTTTGTATTGTCAAAAGGTATTTCCACGTCCTCCTTTAGTGAATTGAATTGTAGATTACGTACCGCACCGAGGTTAGTCAATGCACCGAAAGAAGCGCCCATCTCTAATTTACCTGATCCAAAACGGATAGAAGCTTCTTTCTGTTTCGAAGTTTGAGGCATGTAATTAATTTTATCGATCCTTTATGCGCCCGATCGAGGCGTTGTGTGTATAAGTATATATCAAGTTACTGATATTAAACATATTCCCATCTTTTAGTTAATACAAATTTCTCTGCTTGTGATGGAATAACAAACATTTCATATCCTTTTTTCTTGTATGTACCGTCTGGCAGTAAATATCCTTCATCCACTAGCTTAATTTGTACAAATTCAGTTTCTACTGGCTTTGTTTCTTTTTCCGTGTCTACTACTTCCGTCACTATTTCTACTGGCTCAGATTTCTTTACTTTTTTTCTGGTCATTTTGTTGTATTAAACTTTCCTTTTATATTATACATTATCACCAAAATATTTCAATTTGAATGTCAAAGCTACATAATCCATTCCCACTTCTTGATCCTGGAATTCAGTTTCATTAGTAAGCACGCATGCCTTTACGTCACGCTGACCACCGAGGTTTCCCTTATATCTATCAAGTACTCTGATAATATCAGAAGCAAGCGACTGAGACTTTGAGTACGTGTCTGCACATGCCGTAATCTGAAAGAATGGCAACTGTAAATCATATTCATTAATCGGATTGTTTGTTATTTTTTGGTACAAAATATGGTAAGAACATGTATCGAGTTTGTTTTTCGGTATATTAATTGAATGTATGTTATAAAACGTACCAACCTTTACTTTTGTAGATATTGCTGAATCAGATTTCAACGCATTGAATAATGCTTCCTGAATTGTTGCCATCTCTATATAGTTAAAAACTTTTCAAATATTTTATTGATTGCAGGTACAGCATTCGCCGCACCTTTTCGCATCGGAGCCAATACTCCTACGTGAGTAAAAGGTTTAAATTCAAGCCAAACACCATAATCCGCGCCCTCTATAAGTCGTGCAGTATATATGTCGGCTCTCTTTTTAATCTTAGCCTTACCGGAAACAGTAGCAACCCTGTTTTTGCCTTCACCTGTTATAGTTAATGTTTGACCATCAGCATACATTGATGCGCGGAAAAATCCAGTTATTACTTGTGGCGGTCTTATTCTTTGTACTTCACTCTTGATTTGTTCTACTGAAAATTCCAAAGCTAAACGCACTCCACTTTCAAGCTTCTGCATAAATTCATTTGTATTATCTTCAATTGTAACACTCATTAGTCTTCAATTAATTCACAGTGTAATTCGTAATGATCTCCCGATGAATCCGTATTGTTGCTGATTACATCATAGTACAATCCATCAATAAGCAATCTATCGTGTACTTGTGGTTCAACGTGCATGTAAACAATAAATCCCTTTTTTAGATATTCACCGGCTTTGCTTTGTTGCACAACGTAGCTTGGTGCTTTCCTGATCCTACAGGGTACGTTACTAGATATTGTTGACCATGAATCTATAGCATCGCCAAAATTATCTTGAGTAGGTGTATTTCTCTGAATAGTACACGTTTTATTGAGTAAATGTGCAATGCTCATTATCGATTACGTAAAAATCTTTGCCTTGAATTCAGTGTATCTACTGGTGTATCTACTTGAAATATATCAATCTCACCAGTTCTTTTAGTGTATCCTCTCAACATAGCAGTTGCACGTTCACCTATTTGATTAATTGCAAAATCGTATATTGATGAACCATCTTTCACTGTATATGAATAGTCACCGAGTTTCTCTGACTTAAACCTACTGGTCGCCACAACATCACCTAGTAAATATATGTTCTCTACAGCATATAAAGCACACTGTGTTATATCATAAGGTATCGCAGGATAATCAGCACCTTCAACAAGCGCATCTTGTACTCTCGGAAATGTGTTTCTTTGTATTCCGGATTCGACAATCAGATCATAGTACTTTTGCCACGATCCACATATTGTATCAATACATCTTTCAACTTCACGTATATATTTTTCAACTGTTGCCGCGCTAACACTCACAAGCGCAGTAACATTAGTGCGTGACTTGACCTGTCTAGTGGTTATATATCTAACTGAATTCTGTCTATCAATTTCGTTGTTGGTATAATATGAAACAAGTATACTGTCTGTTGCGAGTGGTGCCTTATCAAGTATTATGTCTTTATCGTTTGCGGTGCTTTCGTAGTAAGAATAAAGCATCCTTCCATTGAAATTAACGATGGGCGTACCTTCTAAATAATCATTACTAAGACTTAGTGTTGCACTTGAGCCACCAGTTAAGTCTTCATCTATAATATATGCCATGTGTATTCATTATTGATCACTTGTCATTATACTATTATGCTAATGAAAACACTAGTAATTTGTAAAATTCGTTAAACACTTATAGTTAACATAAATACGAACAATTCAGTATATAAATTAATCAATAAGAAGTTTATTTCTCAATAAACTTACCATTCAACATCCATCCTTGCGGTTTTAAGGTGTCTTTTATCTTTTTACGCTTACTGGTAAGGGATTCACTTGTTATGTGATTGTCGCCTACTCTCAGTATCATTCCTTTTTTCTGAAGACTTCTTAATGCTTTGTCTAGTTCGTTGGTCATTGATTTTTGTCTAAAAATTTTGTTGCTTCGACATAAGACAAGTTCTCTTTTTCCATTATGAACCTGATCGGATTCCCGCCTTTATGACAACCGAAACAATAAGCAATATTATTTTTTAAGCTGATAAGAAAATCATTCTTACTATGACAAAACGGACAATCAGCTCGCGGTAATCCATCTTTTATGAATGTTATTTGACCAACGTATGGTAGTACAGTTAGCACTATATTGTATTCACTTCCATTATCAATGATTGGACTGAAACTTAACCTCATCATATCTATTGCATCATTCCATCCCGTCGCCCATTCCTTGTCTGATGGTTTAATATTAGAATCAAAAGTAAGTTTTCCTGGCAATAATTTGTCAAAATCTTTCGATTTCATATCATTTGGATTAAATTTTTATACCTATCTTCGATCTCTAGTAATTCCTCAATTGTCCATTTTTTAAGTCCTTTCGATTTCTCTTTCTCGAGGTACTTCCATCGAGTAGGAAATTTTTGCTTGAACCAGTCTCCTGATTCGGTAGGATTCTTGTGCCACCAGTTCATGTGACAATGGAAACATAGACATTTAATGTTATTTTCGTCCCATCTTAATCTATTTCCTGAACTTACTGGTATGACATGTGAACCGTGAGCATTACTTTTAGTACACTGGACGCCACAATGTTGACAAACATAATTATCTCTCTCCTTAGCATATTCTTTTGCCAATTTGTCCAGTCTTTTTATTATTTTTTTACGTTCTGTTGTAGCTAACTGTCTAACCATTTTTTAAATTTTAAACCATTAATATCACTTAGCATTTCATTACCACACTTATCACACAGACATTTTTTATCCGAACCAAACCACATAGGTTTTTATAGTATCCGACTTTAAATCTTGAACACTTGCCACATGGTACGATTATTATACCACTCTTCGTTGTACCAGATATCAAACATGCTAGGAAATTCAAATATAATGTGCTTATTTTTCTTCTAACTGTTTTCATTATTTCCATAATAGTATTATTAACATTTGAGTAACTGTCCAAACAAACCCATCATACGCAACATGTACCGGCACGCTTGAAATGAATTCTAGTGATTTTTCTGCAAGTATTTGTATCATTATTATTGATTAATCCAAACAACAAAACATATAGCAGTAAAAGTAACCCAAATAAGTCCAAAATCTCCAATAAGTAGTATCCATGACCTCAACTTGAAATGCTGAATGATTGCATCAATTAAGGTAAAAACAGAATATGCCCCCCATCCAGCTAGTACCATAAGAACAATAAATACAAATACCCGTGCAAAAAACTCAATCATCATAGTTTGTTAATTTCAATATATCCTTTAGCTAACTGTTGATCTACTGTCCTTTCTGACACAACTCCAACTCCCTTGTAGTTCATCTCAGTTATAGTTATTGTACCATCGTTATTCACTGCTTTTACGACTGCAACATGACCATATTGACTTTCGTTACTGACATAAATTGCACCTATTTCCGGACTTTCTTTTACTTGATAACCGTTCTTTTCTGCTTGTGATAACCACTCCTTAGCGTTACCCCTCCATTCTCCTTGTCCGGATCCGTGTTTCAGTCCGTATATTTCCGCTACATAACTAGTACAATGCCCTCTTCCCCATCCATTTTCGTAAACTGATCGTTGTGATATTGCTAGTTTTGACCGTTCAGCTATTTGCTTTTGTTTAAGCTTGTAAAGCTTTTGATTATACTCTTGTACTGCATCTTCATAGCTGATCCAATTACGCTCCTTACGTATCACAACTGCAAGATTGTACAATTCTGTTTGTTGGTATTCCGGACGCTGATAAAACAACTGCAATTCTATTGGCGGTTCATCAGCTCTTACAAACAACGGTATAAGTAGCAATAGTATCCATAAGTATTTAATTGTAGTAAGTTATAATTATCATTTGATGCAAGTCCTTGGAGGAAATAACATCAGGCACTACTTCAGAAAACGCGCCAATAATTCAAACGTACTGTAATTATGATAGCATTTTTATCGACCTATTTCAACGTTCCTTGAGACGCTGAAACAAGCAATAAAATCAGTACAACCAATGCAATCATGCCAATAAACATCAACCATTTTGTTAGTCTTGTGAATTTGTAGATCGTCTTTTTGGATTTAAACCTACCGTTACAATCTCTTACTTGAATTTGTAGCTTTTGGATAAACATATTTTATTGTTAAGATGCCACTACTTTTGCAATACCTCTCAATTGTTTGATTACCTTGAGTGGTGACTTTTTGTACCCATTATAGGGTTCAAATATACCATCTCTTGCTTTATTGAGAGGACTGTAAACAAGAGGATGCTTCGGACTGTTTTTTCCTGCCTTAACAATTTTACATGGTTTCATGCTTTTAAGTTAATTATTCTATTTCTTTTAATATATTTTGGCATTGCATTCTCATGCCACCTAGATATTTTTTAGCCTCTATTCCGACTTTGTCATTGCGAATATCTCTTTCAACTCCTTCTTGATGTTTTTTTACTATACCTATTATTCGATCGCAGTTCTCGCATTTTTCCATAATATTATTTTAAGAAATCTAGTGGATCTTCCTTTTTTCCTGTCCAATTGTCTTCTTTCTCTTTTCTTGGAAATGCCATCATCTTTTGACCTGACATAGGCATTGCATCAAGCTTTATGCCGATGTATGTATCGAAAATAAACAACGCTCCGCACTTTGTCCAAATCGACTTCGTCTCACCATTCTTTTCGTATTCAGTAACATACTGAATATCACGTACTTCTTTTAAGTCTGACATTATTTTTTAGTTAAGTTTTTCCTTATATGATTCAATTTCCTTTTCCATTTGAAACTTATACCATAAATCAAATGATGGAAATTGCGTCTTATTAATAAGTTGCTCCCAATACCTGAACATCACATTCCTTTTCCTGACGTGCATAGGCTTGTCAGTTTCTATCTCTATCTTCTCATCTGGAATTTCCAAATCTTCTACCTCTATCTCTGCTTCCGAAAACGCTACATACCCATACTTATTACATAAACTCATTATATGCCCTAGCTTATCTTGATCTGTAATCTCCTGTGTACCAAACACAATTTTAATCGTATTGTCACGCCTGGATTCTACTTTCTCGATACCACCGGATATTAAGGTTGTTTTATTCATTTTCACTTGCTAATGATTTTTCCAAGTCTTCTTTTTTGATCTCCTTCTCAACCTTTTTGTCGCGATAGTCTGACGTTGGTTCCTTATATCCTTTCCTGATTAACCATTCATTATATATTTTACCTGCCTCTATAGCCTCTTCATCGCTTAGATCATCAAGCTTTTTCCCAATATATCCAAGCTCTTTCATGCCTGTGGCAACTTCTTCACCAGTAAATTCATGCTTTTTCATGTCCAAGACAATCTTGTTTTTAAGTCCATTTGCAATATCTGATACCTCCTTTTTCGATACAGCCCTGTTAGCATCATCGTCTTCTGCTTCAAGTCCAAGCATTGATTGCAATGAATACCTTCGGAAATACGTAATTGCACTACCTTGTTTTTGCGCATCTTCAATATTTGTAATAACAGTAATACCCTCAATTGATTCGCCACTATCGGCATCTATAATTAACGTCTTGATTGCCGGCTTGCCATCTACGTTAGTTAAAGGTTGCAATATAATCAACCCCAATTCACTTGCAATAGGCTTGACCGCAGAAAGCACACCATTAATATCAAAATACTGTGACTTATAGAAAGGATTGGTTTTGTCCTTAGTCAATGGTTCAATTTTTTTCTGCAATTCCAGAAGTTTACCATATAAATTTTTCATGCTTGTTGATTAATGTTACATTCATATATTATACTATTTTTTATTTATTGTCAACAATAATATACTCATTTCTGATTAACATATAAACAACAAATAAATACGCAGAAAGATGATCCTTTCGTGGTTTAGTTTCAAAAAGTCTTTCAGCTCTCATGCCGTATAATGTATATTCAAACGTATCAACATAATACACGTCCATCTCATCAGTTATAAGATAATCAACCTGTAACGCCCACGTTGTATCATTATGCCAGATTGTCTTCGGTAGCCACTCCTCGATAAATTCTATTGTCATCGGCAACTTCCAGCCTAGTTTTTGCAAAGCATCAGTTATTTTCACCATGTAATAGTTTTAATATTTTATCTAATTGTTCTTTGGTTTTGTCTTTTAGATCCTTGTCTTGGATCTTAATCGTGAAAGATAGTCCGGTATAATAGTCGTTTTTATTATATACACTTAAAATTTCGTGATTCCTTTCATTGCTTTTTTTAATTTTATAACCATAATCAATAATTAATAACTTTAAGTCCTGTAAAAATTCAGCAAGTTCAGGCTCATTATGTATTCTCCAAGGTGAATACAGTTCATCATATTCTCTTTTTCGGTCTTGAAATAATCCCATTATTGTATTGTTACTGTTTGAAGGAGTAGCAGCTGTAGCTTATTGCGGACTTGTACCGCATCCTGCTTAGTGGTCTTATCACTTGTTTTGACCACTCGTGTATATATTATATCGCCAACACGTTATCTAACCTGATCAACAAGATCAGCGTCGTCCATCTCCGGAACGACTTCACATCCGCAACTTTCACAATACCAGATTTTGCGATCTAAATTCGCATCCTCATCGTAATCATAGATTGGTTCGACTGTCGAACCGCAATCTGTACAATACTTAGTCATAACGTTGGATTAATTACATATTTATAATAAACTATTTTTAAAGACTTGTCAATGTTTTTAGATCCTTACATGGCGGTACGTGACAATCAATGCATCTTTTTGTATTAACCGAAAGGGGAAACGTACCGCCGTGTGAAAGTCCAAAAACAGGGAGGGAGCCGCCAAGAACCCTCCCCTCTATATTATTCAGATAAATTATTAAACATTAATACAATACTAGCAAAATCATCTCTTAACCTCTCTTGTTGTTCGAGTACTCCATCAAGAGCATTGTTCAAACCCTCAAGACTCTTGATGTATTCGTTCATTGCGACTTTAAGCTCTTCCATCGTTTTTGATTAATCTTACAAACTTAGTATAATATATTTTTCGTTGTATGTCAATACTTATTTTGATAATGAATATACTGATCTTCTGATACGCTTAAATCGCTTGTCAGTAATCAAAGTCTGATTTATGGTTTTTGGTTTTACGAGTTTTTTACTTAAAATTTCACCTTTAATTTGTGTGACGTTCATTTCTTTGTTTACTTTAAGTAATTTTTCGATCAGATCACCTACAGTATCGTTAGAGTATCCCCATTCTGGCAACGCATACAAACCATTACCTGCTAGTATTATGCCGTCATCTATCAATAATGCGTTATGTATTGATTCTATGCTCCTCGGTTGATAATATTTTGAAATATATTCATGGATCTCCATGTAATGAAGTGGTCTTCCGGCTTGCCTGAGAATTGCCTTTGCTTGTACTATTATGTTTTGTCGTCTTGTTGCAATATAACCCTCAATATTATCATACTGTATACGTTTATCTATATCTGCAAAACGCATCTCTGAATCTAGTAACTTAATACCTTTTTTAATTTTATCAAATACTTCATTGCATTTTTCGGATACTTCTTTTTCCGAAATACTTTTATGTCTACATGACTTATTGTATTTATGTTTCTGTTCAAGGGTATATATTTCTTTTTCATATCTTAGAATTTTTACTGATAATATGTCACCTGGATTATCCGGATAAAGCATAACACTTGTACGCTTGATTAATCTCAATATTCGGTCAGTATTAGATTTTATTTGTTCAAGTACATCTAATAAATTCACAACTTTTCTTATGGAATTTTTCTCGATTTGTCTTATTCTTTCTCTTGTTACGCAATATTTTTCACCGATTTCATTCAGTGTAATACCGTTGATTCTTTGAATAATTACATCATATTCTCTTTCCGTTAGTATCGTTTTAAGTTCTTTTTCCATTGTTTGATTGTTAAAATAAAGTCTGCTGTTTTTGTAGCGTTTTTGCAACTTCAAGGTTTCTGACTGCCTGATCAAAGTAACTTTTTTTCAATTCGATCCCTACGAACTTCCTTCCTAACTTTATACTCTCGTATCCTTCACTTCCTATGCCTGCGAAAGGACTTAAAACAACGTCACCAGGATTCGTCCATAGATATAAACATCTTCGAATAACCTCTAGCTGTAAAGGGCATATATGCTTCTCATCTTTCTCTTCACGTGCCGATAATCTCTGCAATGTTTCAGATTGATTAATATCTGTCCAGATCGGACTAGCATATTTCTGCCAAACTTCCAACGGAAATGATTCATAAGTATGCGTAACTGGCGATAGATTTTCACCTGGTTTTTTCATAGTAATTACATAATCTGGCAACCCTTGACGTGAATCCGTAGCGTCCTTGCGCAATTGCTTATACAATAATCCTTTCGCTTTCGTACGTTGCATAGCTAACACCGGATCTTTCCATATTACAACTTCTGAAACATAAATAAAACCAGCATCCTGAAAAATACGTATCATATCGCCTCTAAAATCTTTCAACCCTATATATCCAGCTTTGAATTTCAGTGTTGGCAACAACATACAATGGAATGATAATAGTCTGCCGTTTTTCGTTACACGCAATAAATCATCCGCTAAAAACCTGAAATGCTCGTAAAATTGATCATCGTTTAGGCTATTCCCCATGTCACGTTCCGAATTTGAATAAGTATATAAATCGCTGAATGGAGGTGAAAAAACAGAATAATCTATACTATTATCCGGAATCTCTTTTATGCGTTCAACCGAATCCCCTAGCATCATTGTATACTCATCATCTTTAATTATATCAGTCATGTATTTTTTATTAATTATATTATGCGTGAAATATATTTTTACATTATTTATAATATTATCATTCATTTTTTTATGCTCAGTTTCTTTTCGCTTAATAGCTTCCAAGACTGCGATTTCCTTTTCCGATAAAATTAAATGACAATTTACTGTCTGCTTCTGTCCGAATCTCCAGCACCTACGGATTGCTTGATAATAACTTTCATAAGAATATGAAAGTCCGCAAAAAATCATATTGTGGCATGATTGCCAATTTAACCCATGACCAGCAATAGAAGGCTTTGTTACAAGTACCCTTACTTTGTTTTCTGAAAATCCTATCAAATTCTCTTCTTTGTAATCAGGATCATCACTGCCCTTAACTTCAACACTATCATTGATTAATTGCGAAAGTAACTTTGATTCGTCATTGTAATTACACCAGATCAGAAATTGCTCACTTGAATTATTAACAATATCTGCAGTTTTCTGACATCTCTCAATCATTGATTCCTTCAATGCTTTGCGTACTTCCTGAAATCCAGTAGCAGGCATTGAGAATAACGTTTCTTTCTCCGACTTATCTTCCAATATATGTTTTATCATTTCCAATTTCGGTAAAACAAAATCGCCGCCGTCAAATTGTAAATCACTTGGATTATTAAGCATGACCGCCCACGATCCAACGAACCGCCAGTAATCATCTTCCGCATGTTTTTTTAGTCGCCATGTTTTACAATTTTGAGTATCATTTATGAAATACATACTCAGCATTTCGTTTCTACTCATGACATTTAAAAATTCACAATGATTACCTAATTCCATGAAGTCATTCGGTGCTGGCGTAGCAGTACAAGCGAGCTTGTAAGGGATATTCGCACAACTCTCGATTATTTGATTTCTGATTTTACCAGTAAATGATTTTAGAATTGAACTTTCATCAAGTACGATTCCCGCGAAATCTTCCAATTCAAACTTATGAATACGTTCATAATTCGTTATATTTATACCGTCTTTTATGTCATCACTAGATTTACAAACCGTAACATTAATTCCAAACTTTTTGCCTTCATTGTACGTCTGCATTGACACTGCCAACGGTGCTAAAATTAATACGTTTCCGCCAGTTTCCTTGTGTACTTTGATTGCCCATTCCAATTGCATAGGTGTTTTTCCTAGTCCACATTCTGCAAAAATAGCAGACTTCCCTTTATGCAAAGCCCACTTTACGATTGCCTTTTGAAACGGAAATAATATCGGATTCAATTGATCCTCTTCTATATCAAACCCACTACTTCCTAGGTTGATTAATTTGTTCTCTAGAAATTCATTATAATTCATAATATTTGTTACATTTATTTTTTGACTTCAACTTGTTTCATATTAAATATATTATCATATTTTTATATCTTAGTCAAACATGATTATTGTAGTATCTCCACACCTTCCCAGCCCGTACAGCGAGTACCTGTCTGCAAGTAAATTGTCATTGTGACTAGGTGATTGGATCCAGGCTCTTAGTATATTCAGTTCGTCTTCATAATCAAAGGCAATGTTTTCTCCGGATATTTTTTTAAAATCACGAAACCCGAGATGATGACCGGTTATCTTGTAATGTGACAAAACGTCTTCTCGATTTTCATCTACCCAGCACGCTCTCTCTACTGCCCATTGATTCATATAATCAGATTGCACGAGTTCGCTTACTTGATTTACTTCTCTGTATTTGTTCAAAAGAAATTCAAACTGAGAAGCACTGACAACTTGAGGTACAAGTAGTAGAAGCAAGGAAAGCATTATTGATATTAAATGTTCCATAAAACGTAAATTATAAATATTATAATAAAAATAAACAGTAAATGTCCTATTTCCTTCCAAGCGTCCTCGGCTTTAATAGTCCATAAAGTATAAATAAGAACACATGTAGCAATAATTTTCAGTAAAATAAAAGGTAGATGTTCCATAGTTATTGAGTTATTGATGATTTTATGCCTTTAAATATTTCGACTGCCACCTGCGGCACAATGGCATTGCCAAGTGACTTTAATCTTTCTGTTCTGTGCTTGGACTTGGATAATTCAAATCCGTCCAATTCTGCGGGTAGCCCATCATCCACTCTACAAAGTTCGGCTGCAACTTCAACCCAGTCTTTCTTCCAACCTGATCGCGCATCTTGAGTTTCGGACTGTTTGCTCCCCAGTATTTGTCCGTTACTTTCCATCCCCCCTCCGCCTCGCTCGCTGATGGTGTTTTGAGCATTATTATC
>Ga0326597_10003604_pt1 | contig 22201 bp, 18 predicted proteins | sample RVTome_12_FD_203789 | JGI IMG/M metagenome (GOLD analysis project Ga0326597, IMG submission 203789) | Soil microbial communities from uranium-contaminated site in the Upper Colorado River Basin, Wyoming, United States - RVT100D185 | ecosystem: Environmental > Terrestrial > Soil > Contaminated >...
CGCTGGAGCGTCGTGCTGTCGGCCGCCGGCGAGGACGAGGCCGCGCGAGCCGACCTCGAGCAGCTCTGCCGCGCGTACTGGTACCCGCTGTACGCCTACGTGCGCCGGCGCGGGCGCCGCGCGGACGAGGCCGAGGAGCTGACGCAGGAGTTCTTCGCGCGGCTGCTCGAGCGGCGCGACCTCGCGAGCGCGGATCCAGGGCGCGGGCGTTTCCGCGCGTTCCTGCTGGCGGCGATGAAGAACTTCCTGGCCAACGAGCGCGACCGGGCACGCGCGCAAAAGCGCGGAGGCGGCGCCACGGTGCTGTCGATCGACTGGCGCGCCGCCGACGAGCGCTACGGGCTCGAGCCGTCGGTCGACGCCGATCCCGAGCGGCAGTTCGAGCGCGAGTGGGCGCACTCCCTGCTCGCGCGCGCGCTCGAGCGCCTGCGCGGCGAGTACGCCGGGCGCGGCGACGCGGTGCGCTTCGAGGCCCTGCGCGGCGAGCTGACCCCGTCGGCCGGCGGGACGCCGCGGGCCGTGCTGGCGGCGCGCCTGGGGGTGACCGAGGTGGCGCTGAAGGTCGCCCTGCACCGCCTGCGCCAGCGCTTCGGCGAGGCCCTGCGAGGGGAGATCCGGGACACGGTCGCCGCGCCGGAGGAGGTGCAGGCGGAGCTGCGCGAGCTGTTCGCGGCCCTCTCGGGCTGAATTCCCGCCGCCGGCTGTAACCTGCGGCGCGCTTCGCTTCAGTGTCGGACATGGCCAGCAAGTGCGAACGCTGCGGCATCGAGATGCCCTCCTCGGGCGGCATGGCGGGGACCTGCCCGCGCTGCCTGATGGAGATCGGGATGGCGACCGTGGAGGACGAGCGGGCCGGCCGGGCCGCGCGCGCGGCGGCGCCGGAGCCGCGAGCGATCGCGGCCGACTTCCCGCAGCTCGAGATCCTGTCGGTGATCGGGCGCGGGGGGATGGGCGTCGTCTACAAGGCGCGCCAGAAGGACCTCGACCGCGTGGTGGCGCTCAAGGTCCTGCCGGCCGACGTGTCGGCCGACCCGAGCTTCGGCGAGCGCTTCGAGCGCGAGGCGCGCGCGCTGGCGCGGCTCGACCACCCCGGCATCGTGCGCGTGTACGACGCCGGCCTGGCAGGGGAGAGCTTCTACCTCGTGATGGAGCACGTCGACGGCGTGGACGTGCGCCAGATGATCCGCGCCGGCGAGATCTCGCCGCGCGAGGCGCTGTCGCTCGTGGGCCAGATCTGCGACGCGCTCCAGTACGCCCACGACCAGGGCGTCGTGCACCGCGACATCAAGCCGGAGAACGTCCTGGTCGACCGGCGCGGCAGGGTGAAGATCGCCGACTTCGGGCTGGCGAAGCTGCTCGGCCACGATGGGGACGCCTTCAGGCTGACGCGCTCCGACCAGGCGATGGGCACCATGCACTACATGGCGCCGGAGCAGATCGAGCACCCGCTGGCGGTCGACCACCGCGCCGACATCTACTCGCTGGGCGTCGTGCTCTACGAGCTCCTGACCGGCGAGCTGCCGATCGGGCATTTCCGCAGGCCCTCCGAGAAGGTGCAGGTCGACGTCCACCTCGACGAGGTCGTGCTGCGCACGCTCGAGAAGGAGCCCGAGCGCCGCTACCAGCGCGCGGCGGACGTCAAGACCGACCTCGAGGCCGAGCCGGCGCGCCCTGTCGCCGCGTCGCCGGCCGAGGCCGCCGCGATCGCCAGCGCGACGGCTCACCGCGCGCACCGCGCGCACCGGGGCGAGCGTCGGCACGGCAGCAGGTGGCCCTGGTGGCTGCTCGGCTGCGGCTGCCTGCTGCTCCTGCTGGCGGTCGTCTTCGTCCTCCTCCTCCCGACAGCGTTCTTCTTGCGCGCCTACGAGGCGCCTCCGGCGAGCCAGGAGCCCGCGCCCTTCGAGTACACCATCTTCACGGACGAGAGACTGATCTTCGAGCAGGGCGTCCCGCGCCTGAGCGAGGACCTCGCGCGGCGGATCGGCCTCGACCCCGACCGGACGGGGCCCGCCGACGAGATGCTGGCCGCAGCGCGGGAGGACTACCTGGCGGTCGAGTCCCTGCGCTCGCGCTCCGAGGGCCGCACGGACGAGCTCGTGCGGGTCGCGATCGACGCCTTTCCGGAGGAGCGCGCGATGATCATCTCCGAGCTGTACGCGAAGCTCCGAGCGGAGTACGGCGCGGACGTGCCCGAGTCACTTCTGGAGACTCCCTTCCTCGACGACCTGATGCCGTTCGGGGAAGAGCCCGTCGAGATCGAGATCAGCCGGGACGACGCGGGGGGCTTCACGGTCGACGTCCTGAGGGCGGGCGGTGCGCACAGGGTCGACCACTCGCCACAGCTCCCCGCGCGCCTGCGGCACCTGTGGGACGCGTAACGAGGCTCGGCCCGCCGGCCCGGGCCCGCTGACCGCGAGCGTCACCCCCGGAGCCGGCGGTCGAGGAACAGCGTCGTCCCGTCCGGCGAGAAGCACGCTCCCGCCACCGCGCGCCGATCGAGCGTCATGCAGCCCCGCGCCAGCGACGCGACAGCACGCAACCGAGCCGAACGAGCCCCGCGCACGAGCGAAAGGGGGCCGGACCGCCCCTCCTCGCCCCGCCGACCGTATAGGCGAAGACCGTGGGGTCGGACCCGGCGTAGACGACCGCGCCGTCCGCGCTCAGCGGCTGCGCCGGGGGCGGTGCGAGCGCTCGGGAGCGGGCGATCGATCACCGCGCCGCGCGCGCTGGCGCGACTCGAGGGCCGCGAAGAGCAGCGCGAGGCCCCGGCGCTCGTGCCAGCGCACGCTCTGCAGGCAGATGCCGAGCCGCCGCGCGATCCTCGCCAGGCTGACGGGCGGCTCGGCCAGCACGCGCGCCCGCATCACGCTCGCCTGCCGGCGCGGCAGGGTCGCGATCGCCCTCTCGATCGTCGCGCGCCGGTAGTGGCGCAACCGCTCCAGGACGACCTCGCCGGTGCAGAGCGCGCGGCGCGGGGCGGCGGCGATGCCGAGCGCCTGCCTCACGCGCCAGATCTCCATCGGGCGCACCCCGACCCGCTCGGCGAGCTCGACGTCGGGCACCCTGCCGAGCAGCCTCTTGATCTGGGAGAGCCAGGCGCACGCCCTCCGGCGCTCCTTGCGCACGATCCCGAGCTCTGCGCGGCGCCTGCGGACCTCCTGCCGCCAGACTCCCGTGAGGTGCTCGAGCTGCGCGCTCGGGAGCGGGCCGCGGAGCAGCGACTGCGTCAGCCTGCGGAGCCGGTCCGGAGGCCGCTGCCTGCGCCCGTGCGGCTTGCCCTCCGGCTGGATCCGCGCGGCGCGCACCGCCTGGTACCACCCGCCGAAGTGCCAGCCCGCCAGGTCGATGAGGAACGCGTCGTGGACGTCGCTCGCGCGCATCGGGAGGCCCGCCCGGTAGCGCTCGCGGATCATGCGCAGCACCTCCCGGCGCTCGACACGGGGTAACCTCGGCACTCTGCGGCGCGCGCGCACGGGAGCACGCTACCGAGTCGCACACCGTGCCACCATCCTCCGGCAGGGTCGTGCCGCACGACCTCGGATCGTCGTTCAAGGGCAGGCGGCGGAACCGGCTTGCGCGGTGTCTCGTTACCGGGAACCGCAAGTGAGTGCGCGACTGCGTGTGCTCCGAGCTTGATCTCCTTGGTGGGCTGCCGTATCCAAGCCGCCAGGGGCTCGGAACATCGATGAACGCGCGAAGGCCAGGAAGAGACCGACGGGTCCCAGGAACCCGTTGAGAGAATCCCGTAGCGAGGCACGGCGCGCGATGGCGGGGCAAGGAGCGCGACGGAAGGACGGCGGCGATGGCCTCTCCGGCCGGCGAGCACGACTTCCCTGGCGCGACGCAGCACCGGCGAAGCGCGCGCAGCAGCAGCAGGGCCTTTGGCGAAGCCAACATCAGGAACCGCTTCGACGGGATCCCGGCGCCTGCCCGAGCCCCGCGAGCTCGACCGGCCGCCGGACCCCCGGGGACCGGCGGCCGGTTTCCATTCTCCCCTACCCCAGCCACCCAGCCCTATGAACGAGACGAAGACGCGGGGCGCCTGCCCCGAGTGCGGCGCGGACATCGCCCTCGAGGAGGGCACGCTGCCGAACGAGATCGTGCCCTGCGCCGACTGCGGCGCCGAGCTCGAGGTCACCAGCCTCGACCCGCCCACGCTCGCCCTCGCCCCCGAGGTCGAGGAGGACTGGGGCGAGTAGGTGCTCGGTTGAAGATCGGCGTCCTGCACGCGCGCGTGCGGCTGGAGGAGAAGCTCCTGTTCGAGGAGCTCGCGCGGCGCCGCGTGGCCTTCGAGCAGGTCCACATCGAGGGCCGCCCGATCGCGCTCCAGGCCGAGCCGGACGAGCCCTGGCGCGGCATCGACGTCGTGCTCGAGCGCTGCATCAGCCACTCGCGCGCGATGGCCGCGCTGCGCGTGCTCGACGCCTGGGACATCCCCTGCGTCAACCCGTGGCAGGTGGCTGACGTCTGCGGCGACAAGATGACGACCCACATGGCGCTCGTGCGGGCCGCGGTGCCGGTGCCGCGCGCGCGCGTCGCCTTCACGCCCGAGACGGCGCTGGCGGCGATCGAGGAGCTCGGCTACCCGGCGGTGGTCAAGCCGGCGGTCGGCTCGTGGGGGCGCCTGCTGGCGCGCGTCAACGACCGCGACGCGGCCGAGGCGGTGCTCGAGCACAAGGCCACCCTCGGCACGTACCACCATTCGATCTTCTTCGTGCAGGAGCACGTCGACAAGCCCGGGCGCGACCTGCGCAGCTTCGTCGTCGGCGAGGACGTCGTCTGCGCCATCGCGCGCAGCTCGGAGCACTGGATCACGAACACGGCCCGCGGCGGCCAGGTCAGCGGCTATCCGGTGACCGACGAGCTGCGCGAGATCTCGCTCGCGGCCGCGCGGGCGGTCGGCGGCGGCATCGTCGCGATCGACCTGTTCGAGACCCCCGGCGGCCTGCTGGTCAACGAGGTCAACTACACGATGGAGTTCAAGAACTCGATCGCACCCACCGGCGTCGACATCCCGGCGCGCATCATCGATTTCGTGATCGAGGTCGGGCAGGGGCGCGAGCTGCCGGCCGCGGCGGCCGCGGCGGGCAAGCGTGGCTAGCGCCTCGATCGTCGGCGGCAGCGGCTACGCGGGCGGCGAGCTGTTGCGGCTGCTCCTGGCGCACCCCGCGATCGAGCTGAAGCAGGTCACCTCCGCCAGCAGCACCGGCAAGTACGTGCACTCCGCGCACCCCAACCTGCGCGGGCGCAGCGCGCTGCGCTTCGTGCACCCGAGCGAGCTCGAACGGTGCGACGTGCTCTTCCTGGCCCAGGCTCACGGAGCCGCGAGCGAGAGGATCGACGAGCTGGCCGCGAAGGCCGGGCGCATCGTCGACCTGTCGGCCGACTTCCGGCTGCGCGACCCCGCCGCCTATGAGCGTTGGTACGGGCGCCCCCACCCGAGCCCGGAGTGGCTCCCGCGCTTCGTATACGGCCTGCCCGAGCTGAACCGCGACGCGCTGCGCGGCGCGCGCTACGCCAGCGGCGTCGGCTGCAACGCCACGGCGGTCAACCTGGCGCTGGCGCCCTTGGCCAGGAGCGGCGCGATCGAGCGCGCGGTGGTCGAGCTCAAGGTCGGCTCGTCCGAGAGCGGCGCCAGCCCCGGCGCGGCCTCGCACCACCCGGAGCGCTCGGGCTGCGTGCGCTCCTTCGCACCGACCGGCCACCGCCACCAGGCCGAGGTCGCGCAGGAGCTGGGCGACTTCGAGCTGCACCTGTCGGTCACCGCGATCGAGATGGTGCGCGGGGTGCTCTGCACGGCGCACGTCTTCCCGACCGAGCCGCTCGAGGAGAAGGACGTCTGGCGGCTGTACCGCGAGTTCTACGGGGCCGAGCCCTTCGTCCGGCTGGTGAAGGAGCGCCAGGGGCTCTACCGCTACCCCGAGCCGAAGATCCTCTCGGGCAGCAACTACTGCGACGTCGGCTTCGAGCGCGACCCGGCCTCGGACCGCCTGGTCGTGATCTCCGCGCTCGACAACCTGATGAAGGGCGCCGCGGGCTCGGCCGTGCAGTCGATGAACCTGATGCTGGGCTTCGAGGAGACCGCGGGTCTGGACTTCCCCGGCCTGCATCCGATCTAGGAGCCCGTCGAAACGGTCCCTAGCGAGGCACGGCGCGCGATGGCGGGGCAAGGAGCGTGAGCGCATGATCGTCGTGAAGGTGGGCGGCAGCGAGGGCATCGACCTCGACCTGTTGTGCGACGACGTCGCCGGGCTCGTGCGCGACGGCGTGCCGTTGGTGCTCGTGCACGGCGGCTCGGCCGAGACCAACCGCCTGTCCGAGGCGCTCGGACACCCGCCGCGCTTCGTGACCTCGCCCTCGGGCTACACCAGCCGCCACACGGACCGCAGGACGCTCGAGATCTTCGAGATGGCCTGCTGCGGCTCGGTCAACAAGGGCCTGGTCGAGCGCCTGCAGGCGCGCGGCGTCAACGCGGTCGGGTTGTCGGGTCTCGACGGGCGCATCTGGGAGGGCCCGCGCAAGAGCGTGATCCGCACGGTCGAGGAGGGGCGCGTGCGCGTGCTGCGCGACGGCTACACGGGCGTGGTCGAGAGGGTGAACAAGCGGCTGCTCCAGACGCTGCTCGACGCGGGCTGCCTGCCCGTGCTGACGCCGCCGGCGGTTTCCTACCAGGGCGAGGCGATCAATGTCGACGGCGACCGCGCCGCCGCCGCGACCGCCGCCGCCTTGGGCGCGGAGTGCCTGCTGCTGCTCTCGAACGTGCCGGGGCTCCTGCGCGACCCGCAGGACGAGACGACGCTCGTGGCGGAGCTCGACGTGACCGAGATCGAGGGCAGCGACTACGCCAAGGGCCGCATGCGCATCAAGCTGCTCGGCGCCAAGGAGGCGCTGGCCGGGGGCGTGGGGCGCGTGGTCCTCGGCGACGCGCGCAGCGCCGAGCCGGTGCGGCGCGCGCTCGACGGGGAAGGGACGGTGGTGCACTGATGGTCTCCGAGCTGAGCACCGAACGCATCCTGGCTGCCGAAAGAGCGCACGCCAGCGGCGTGTACCCGCTGCGCGACGTCGCGCTCGTGCGCGGCGAAGGCTCACGCGTGTGGGACTCCGAAGGGCGCGAGTACCTCGACCTGGCGGCAGGGCACGGCGTGGCGAGCTTCGGCCACGCGCACCCGCGCATCGCCGCCGCCGTCGCGGAACAGGCCAGGCGCTTGATCACCTGCCCGGGCTCGTTCGCCAACGATCGGCGGGCCGAGCTGCTCGAGCGGCTGGCGGAGCTGACCGGCTTCGAGCGCTTCTTCCTGTGCAACTCGGGCACCGAGGCGGTCGAGGGTGCGCTCAAGCTGGCGCGCGTCGCCACCGGCCGCGGCGGCGTGGTGGCGGCCGTGCGCGGCTTCCACGGGCGCACGTTCGGCGCCCTCTCGGCGACCTGGGAGAAGCGCTACCGCGAGCCCTTCGCGCCGCTCGTGCCCGGCTTCTCGCACGCGCCCTACGACGACCTGGCGGCGATGGAGAAGGCCGTCGGGCGCGATACGGCCTGCGTGCTGATCGAGCTGGTGCAGGGCGAGGGCGGGGTGCGGGCGGCGTCGAAGGAGTACGTCGCCGGCCTGCGCGCGCTGTGCCAGGAGCGCGGGGTGCTGCTGGTCATCGACGAGGTGCAGACCGGCTTCGGGCGCACGGGGCGCAACCTCGCCTGTGAGCACCACGACCTGCAACCGGATCTGCTGTGCCTCGGCAAGGCGATCGCCGGCGGGCTGCCGATGGGCGCGGTCGCGATCGGCGCGCGCGTGGGCGAGCTCGAGAGCGGCAGCCACGGCTCGACCTTCGGCGGCAACCCGCTCGCCTGTGCCGCGGCGCTGGCTGCGCTCGACGTGCTGCGCGAGGAGAACCTGGCGCAGCGCGCCGACGAGACCGGGCGCTGGCTCCTGAAGCGCATGCGCAAGATCGAGTCGCCGCTCGTGCGCGAGGTGCGCGGCATCGGCCTGATGATCGGCATGGAGCTCAAGCAGCGCGTCAACCCGGTCCTGAAGGCGCTGATCGAGCGCGGCGTGATCGCGCTGCCGGCGGGGCCGACGGTGCTGCGGCTGCTGCCGCCGCTGGGGATCGAGCGCGAGGACCTCGAGCGCGCGCTGGTGGCGATCGAGGAGTCGTTGCCGGAAGCGACCAGGGTCTGACGGCAGCGATGGACCCGGTCGAGCTGCTGCACGGAATGGTCGCGATCGAGAGCCTCTCGGGCGCGGAGGGGCCGCTGGCGGAGTGGCTGGTCGAGCGCATGGCCGCGCTGGGCCTCGACGCCCACGTCGACGGCGCGGGCAACGCGGTCGGCCTGAAGCGCGGCGCGGACGGCGGCGGGCCGCCGCGCGAGCTGGTGCTGCTCGGCCACATGGACACCGTGCCCGGGCGCATCCCGGTGCGCATCGAGGACGGCGTCCTGCACGGCCGCGGGGCGGTCGACGCGAAGGGGGCGCTCGCGACCTTCGTGTGCGCCGTCGCGCGCGCGGAGGTGCAGCCGGACGCGACCCTGACGGTGATCGGCGCGGTCGAGGAGGAGTCGGCGACGTCCAGGGGCGCGCGCTTCGTCGCGCCGCGCCCCGCGCCGCAGGCCTGCCTGATCGGCGAGCCCAGCGGCTGGGACGCGTTGACCCTGGGGTACAAGGGACGGTTGCTCTGCGACCTCGCGATCGCCCAACCCTGCGGCCACAGCGCCGGGCCGCGGGGCGCCGTGGCCGAGCGCGCGGCCGACGTCTGGCGCGGCATGCTGGACTTCGCCGCGGACTTCAATCAGGGCCGCGGGCGGCTGTTCGAGCGGCTCCTACCGTCGTTGCGCTCGATCCGCACGGACTCCGACGGGCTGACCGAGCGCGTCGTCGCGACCCTGGGCTGGCGCCTGCCGCCCGGCTTCGACACCGGAGTGGTGAAGGAGCGCGCGCGCGAGCTGGGCGGGGACGACGCGCTGCTGCGGTTCTACGGCGAGGAACCGGCCTGGAGCTCGCCGCGCACGACCCCGCTGGCGCGCGCCTTCGGCCGCGCCATCCGCGCCCGCGGCGGCGCCGGCCGCTTCCTGCACAAGACCGGCACTTCGGACATGAACGTGCTCGGTCCCGCCTGGGGCTGTCCCATCGCGGCCTACGGCCCGGGCGACAGCCTGCTCGATCACACGCCGCAAGAGCGTCTCGATCTCGACGAGTACGCCCGCGCGATCGACGTCCTGCACGGCGCGCTGGTCGAGCTGGGCTTTTCCACGGCCTGAGCGAGGTACGGAGTCGCACCAATCGCCGCCTTTTTCGGCAGCCGAAAACGGCGGCGATTGGTGCGACTCCGTACCCTAGGAGAGTGACACGCAAGGAAGCGATCGACGTCACGCAAGAGCTGCTGCGCCGGGCCGGGCGTGGCGACGACACGGCGCGGGCGGCCATCCTCGATCGCTACCAGTCGCGCCTCCTGCGTCGGATCCGGCTGATGATGGGTGACCAGGCGCGGCGCGCTGCGGAGTCGATCGACTTCCTGCAGGACGTCGTGCTCGAGGTGCTCCAGGACGCCGACCACACGAAGGTCCGCGACGAGCAGCACCTCCTGCGCTGGATGACGGCCGTCGCGCGCAACAAGGTGCGTGACAGCGTTCGGCGCCGGCGCGAGCGCGCCTTCGAGTCGCTCTCCATCAGCGCCGTCCTCGGCCCGGATCGCGCCTCCGATTCACCCGCCAGCCAGGCCGAGCGGCACGAGTGCGTCGAGAGGCTGGCCGACGCGCTGGAGGAGCTCGATCGCGACCACCGGCGCGTCATCGAGCTGCGCGACCTGGAGGGGCTGCCCTTCGCCGAGATCGCCGGCGCCATGAGCCGCAGCGAGGACGCCGTGCAGACGCTGCACATGCGCGCGATGGTGCGACTCGGCCGACTCGTCCATCGTTGACCGGCGGCGCGCTGGCGGGCCGCGCGGTCCCTTCAGCTCGCGCTGGTCGGGTCGCCACCACTCCACTCGCGCAGGATCGGGCGCTCGCGGATCGTCAGGAGGTCCGGGTAGCTCCCGCCCGCGATGCGCGACCCGCTCCTGAACGCGAGTGCGATCACGGCGAGCCTCCTACTGCAGGTTGACGAGCGCGAGCACGAGACCGGTGCCTTCCTCGAGCGTCGCCATCGCCTTGCCGAGCACGGCCCCGAAGGAGCGCGAAGGATCGTCGGCGCGCATCGCGTGCCCGGCCAGGCGGGCCGTCGTGAGCAGGTCACCGGGCCGGATGGCGCCGTTCTCGGCGCTGCAGCGCACGTACGCCCGGCCGGTCATGGCGATCTTCGTGTCTCCGTCGGCCAGCCCTTCCTGCCGCAGGTGCAGGCCGGGCTCCAGCCCGCCGGCGCCCGAGACCACGCCGGCCACGCGCGTGTCGTAGGCCGCGCGCGAGGCGCGCAGCTCGCCGGGGCGATCGGGGTCGATCACCATCACGGTGCCGGGCTCGCAGGTCTCCTCTCCGGTCTCGAAGCTCTCCACCAGGTCGGCCCCGCCCGTGATCTCGAGCGCGGCGCAGACGACGCGCCCGTCGTGCCGGACATCGAACACGATCTGACCGCCGCCCGGCGAGCACTGGATGTGCGAGCCAGTGCCGCGGTTGTTGATCAAGGCGCCCGCACCCGAGCCCCAGGACTGGGCGAACAGCGCCGTGCCGCCGCCGGAGCTCGTGTTCTCGGCGAAGATCGCCGCGCCGCCCGAGCCGGAGGCCAGGCTGCTGACCGACTTGAGCGTCGGCGCCGTGGTGCTCCCGGTGGTCGTGAACTGCGTCCCCAGTCGTGTCTGCACGAGCAGGTGGTCGTCCGCGTCCTCCTCCATGAAGACGTAGTCTCCGTCACCGAAGTTGAAGCGCCCGCCGTGGCCGAACGTGCCCCACGGCCCGATCAGCCGCAGGCAGTCACCGTTCGCTCCGCTGACCGGACCGACGGTCATGGTGTGGGTCGCCTCGGCGACGCTCGCCAGGTGGATCCCGACGTTGCCGGGACCGATACCCACGCCGTTCGGGGCGATGATGAGCAGCTCGTTGGCGGCGGCCTCCATGATGTAGGTGTCGAAGTCCGTGGCGCCGAACACGATCTTGCCGCCATCGCCGCCGCTGCCGCTGCCCGACAGCCGCAGGCCCTGCTCCGCGGGCGCGGCTCCGCCCATCACGTGGAGCTGCGAGCCGTACGGGGTGCTCGTGCCGATCCCGACCTGGACCAGCGTCGTGACCTGTCCGCTGCCGTCCGTCCAGGAGCTCGTCCCGGACGGACCTTCGGGCCCCTGGGGCCCCTGAGGGCCCTGCGGCCCCTGTGGTCCTTGGGAACCCTGCGGGCCCTGCGGACCGGTCGGGCCGGCCGGACCCTGGGCACCAGGCGCGCCGTCCGCGCCGGGCAGACCCTGCGGGCCCGTCGGCCCCGTCGGGCCGGCCGGGCCCTGAGCGCCGGGAGCCCCATCCGCGCCGGGTAGACCCTGCGGGCCCGTCGGCCCCGTCGGCCCCTGCGGCCCCTGCGGCCCCTGCGGCCCGGTGAGCGTGGCGGTCGTCTGCGTCGTGCCGTCGGGGAACTCGAAGCCGCCGATCCGGGCCCGGATCCAGCCGGCCACGTCGAGCTGCCGCTGCGGGTCGGTCGTGCCGACGCCCACGTAGCCCGTGCCGGCATCGATGAACCAGTCGCTGCCGAGCGGGTAGAGCATGCCCATCGTCGGCACGCTCGAGACGTTGATGCAGTTGCTCGGACTTGCGAGGTCCTTGATCGAGCTCGGGCAGTTGAGGAGCAGCGGCAGCCCGTTCGTCGCCGACGCGGTCAGCCCGTTGCCCGACGGCGCCATCGGCGCCCGAGCCGGCAGGCCGAGCTGGACGCGCTCGAATCGTCCTCGCCCCGCGTTCTGGTACAGCTCGTCGCTCTCGGCGCGCGCGACGTAAAGGTCGGGGCGGCCGTCGGCGTCGAAGTCGAGCCACTCGGCGTGTTCGACGCCGGCGCCGAGCTCCAGCCCGGTCTCCGCGCCCGCCGGGGCGAAGATCGCCCCGGCGCCGTTGCGCAGCAGCCGCGACTCGCCGCCCGGCACGACGAGCAGCAGGTCGAGGCGACCGTCGCCGTCGAAGTCCTGCCACAGGGCGCGCCGCACGCCGCCGAGGCCGTCGAGACCCGCGCGCTGCGTGGCGTCCTCGAAGCGGCCCTCGGCCAGGCTGCGCAGCAGGCGCGCGTCCTCGCCCGGGCGCAGCACGAGCGCGTCGTCGCGCCCGTCCTCGTCGCAGTCGCCCCACCAGAAGGTGGTCCACTGCGGCAGGGCGACCTGCGGGTCGTCGTTCCCTCTCGTCCCGGGATCCCGCATCGGCGGCCCGGTCTGGGCCGTGAGCAGCGGGGTGGCAAGCGTGGTCGTGATGAGGATCTGTCTCCACATGGGGAATCTCCCGGGCAGGACGCGGTCAGGGCTGAGGCACGCCCCTGCCATCGTTCGAGGCCGGGCGATCCATGGCGGAATCCGGCGGAAAACCGGGCCCGCGCGGGGGCTCGGGAGCCGGCGAAGCCGGCCGGTCGGGCCGTCGTGGTCTGAAGCCGGTGAGCGAACCGGGCTAGAATCGGCTGCGGGGCGCATGGCTTCCGGCGAGCACATCACGCCCGTCGACCTCTCCGAGGCCGAGCGGGCTTTCGAGTCCTTCCTGCGAGCGCGCGGGCAGGACGGCGACGGCGAGCTCGAGCTGCTCTGCGCCTCGCGGCCGGAGCTGGAGGCCGAGCTGCGAGAGATCCACGCCGACTACCAACGCGGGCAGGACCTGCTGGCGCGCCTGGGGAGCCGCGCGGGCGAAGAGCCGCCCGCCGCCACCGCGCGCGAGTCGCGCGAGCTGCGGGCTGGCATGGACGAGCTCGCCCGCCTCTCGCACACGGCGGGCTACCGGCGTCTGGGAGCGTTCGCGCACGGCGGAATGGGCGAGGTGGTCGAGGTCTGGGACGCGAAGCTGCGGCGCACGCTGGCGATGAAGCTGCTCGCGTGCGAGAGCGGCGAAGCGGCGGCGTCCGATTCGACGAGGCTGCGCCGGATGGGCCGTTTCCTGCAGGAGGCGCGCGTCACCGGAAGGCTCGATCACCCCGGCGTCGTGCCCGTGCACGACCTCGGGCTCGACGGCGAGGGGCGGCTCTTCTTCACCATGCCCCTGGTCCAGGGCCGCACGTTCACGGAGGTCATCGGGCTGGTGCGCGCCGGTGAGGAGGGCTGGACGCTCGCGCGAGCCCTGGGCGTCGTCGTCCAGGTCTGCGAGGCGACCGCCTACGCCCACTCCAAGGGCGTGATTCACCGCGACCTGAAGCCCTCGAACGTGATGGTCGGCCTCTTCGGCCAGACTTACGTCATGGACTGGGGGCTGGCCCGGGTCACGGGGCTGGCGGCGGAAGAGGGCGGCCGTCCGCGCGAGCCCGCCGCCGAGCCGCGCCAGCAGGAGCCCACGGGCGACGACTCGTCCGACTCGCCCTTCACCACCCTCGACGGCACCGTGCTCGGGACGCCCGCGTACATGGCGCCCGAGCAGGCCTGGGGCCGGGCCGGCGAGATCGGGCCGCGTTCCGACGTGTACTCCGTCGGCGCGATCCTCTACCACCTCTTGACCGGCCGGGTCCCGTACTGCGGGACGGTCGGCGAGGACTCGGCCTGGAAGGTGCTGCGCCGCGTGCGTGCCGGTCCGCCGCGGCCGATCGAACGGCCCGAGGGCGACGTGCCGGCCGAGCTGGTTGCGATCTGCAACAAGGCCATGGCGCGCGAGCCCGCGCGCCGCTACGCCGGCCCGATGGAGATGGCCGCGGACCTGCGCGCATTCCTGGAGGGGCGGGTCGTGCGCGCCCACGAGACCGGCGCCGCGGCTGAGTTGCGCAAGTGGGTCAAGCGCAACCGCGGCACGGCGGCCGCGCTGCTCGGGGCAGCGCTGGTGGCGGTGGCGGGCTTCTCCGGCGTGCTGCTGGTGCAGGCCGGCGGCAAGCGCGAGCTGGGCCGGACGGTGGAGCGGCTCGAAGCGACGAACGAGTCGCTGCGCCGCAGCAGCTACTTCAACAACATCTCCCTGGCGCACGGCGCCTACGAGAGCCTCAACACCAGCGACCTGAAGGCGCTGCTGGCCGACTGCGACGAGGAGCTGCGCGGCTGGGAGTGGCGCTATCTGCAACGGATGAGCGACACCAGCGCGCGCACCTTCCGCGGGCACCTGCTCAGCATCCCGGGGCTCGACTTCTCCCCCGACGGGCGGCGCATCGTCTCGGCTGGACGGGACGGGCTGGTCGCGGTCTGGGACGCGCGCGAGGGAGGCCCGCTGATGTCGTTCTGCGGCCACGAGGATCTGGTCGAGACGGTGGCCTGGTCGCCCGACGGCACCCGGATCGCGTCGGGCGCGCGCGACGGCCTTGTCAAGATCTGGGACGCCGCGACCGGCGAGGAGCTCGCCCGCCTGGCGCACGCGGGCGTCGTCTGGAACGTGGCCTTTGCGCCCGACGGGCGTCGACTGGTGGCCGGCGGCGCGGACCATGCGGCGACAATCTGGGACGTCGAGACGGGTGTCAGGCTGGCGCGGATGGTGGGACACGAGAGCGACGTTCAGACGGCTGTGTTCAGCCCCGATGGCGAGCGCGTGGCGACGGCCAGCCTCGACGGCACGGTGCGCGCGTGGGACGCGACGAGCGGCCAGCTCGAGCTCGTCCTGTGGGGCCCCGAGCGCTCCTTCCTGTTCGTCGAGTTCTCGCCCGACGGCGAGTGGCTGGTGGCCGGCGGCGGACACAAGGTCAACTACTTGTGGGACGCGCGCACGGGGGAGCTGGTGCGGCGCTTCGTGAGCGACCGCACGGGCACGACGGCTTTCGACATCGACTCCTCCGGACGCTACCTCGCCACCTGCGAGTTCGGGACGATCCGACTCTGGGACCTGACGACCGGCGACCGCCTGCGCCGCTTCTGCGGGCACAACGGGCCCGTGTCGGACCTCAGCTTCGCGCGCCAGGGCCGCTGGCTCGCCTCGTGCAGCGCCGACCGCACCATTCGCGTGTGGGACATCGAGGACGACCCGGAGGTGCGCTCCTTCGCTGGACACACGGGCTTCATCGGCTGCGTGGCCTTCTCGCCGGGGGGGCGGGAGATCGCCTCGGGCGGGAGGGACGGCACGCTGCGCCTGTGGAGCGTCGAGACGGGCGCCGAGGTCGCGGGCTGGCCGGCGAACCAGCCGTGGGTGACGGCGCTCGCCTTCAGCCCGGACGGCGAGAGGCTGGTTTCCGGTGGGTGGGAGCTGCGCGTGTGGATGCGACGCAGCGGTGAGCTCGCGCGCGAATGGAAGGGCCACGATGGGTTCGTGACGCGGCTCGCCTTCAGCGCCGACGGCGCGCTCTTCGCCTCCGCGGGCTCCGACGGCAGCGCGCGGGTGTGGGACGCGGCGAGCTGGGCCGAGCTGGCGGCCTTCCAGCACCCCGACCACGTGCGCTGCGCGCGCTTCTCGCCCGACGGCGCGCTGCTCGTGACCGCGTGCAAGGACGGTTTCCTGCGCATCTGGGACATCGGCCAGCGGGAACTCGTGCAGGCGCTCGAGGCCCCCGACTTCGACCTCGCCGCGGCGGCTTTCGCGCCCGACGGCGGCCGCATCGCGTCTTGTGGCGAAGGTTCCCACGTGAGCGTGTGGAGCTTCCCGGAGTGCACGCTCCGCTTCGACGTGAAGGGCCACGAGAAAGCCGCCCTCGACGTCGCCTGGACACCGGATGGTGAGCGCCTCGTGTCGGTCGGCTACGAGGGCTTCGTGAAGATCTGGGACGGTCGCACCGGGAAGCTGGCGCTCAGTCTCCAGCGCGACGCCCATCCGCTCGGCTGCGTGGCGCTGTCGCCCGACGGCGAGCGCATTGCCGCCGGCGGGGTCGCCATGGAGGTCCTCGTGTGGGAGGCGACGAGGGGGACGGTCATTCGCTAGGAGTCCGTCGAGAGAGTCCCGCAGCGAGGCACGGCGCGCGATGGCGGGGCACGGAGCGCGACGGGGAGACGCCGGAGAGGGTTGCCCCGGTCCGCCGAAGGCGGACGAGGACGCCGAATAGGCGTCCGAGAGGGGATCCCCTCTTTGGCCATTGAGCACGGCCCATCCGGTTCAAGCTCGGCTGGCGCGACGCGGCACCGGCGACGCGCGCGCATTCGCAGAAGGGCCTTTGGCGAAGCCAACATCGGGAACCGTCTCAACGGGCTCCCGGTGCACGACCGTCGTGTCACCGAATGTCACCCGCGACACGCCCTCGTTGATCGTCTACCCCGCCGACTCCTGCTCGTGGCCGCCACAGACGCTATGCTGCGCGTGTGACCGCTGATCCGACACCGCGCCCCCGGCGGGCCGTGGACCGGCTGGACGGCGCGCCGACCGACGCCGAGTTGGTCGACCTCCTCCGGCGCGAGCTCCCCGGCTCGAGGAACGACGGCCTGGTGGCGGTGTACCGCTTCGGCTCGACGTCCAGAGGCCAAGAGCGGCCGGAGAGCGACGTCGACCTCGCCTTCCTGGCCACGAGCACTCCGGACCCGGTGACCGTGTTCGACGCGGCGCAGGCGCTGGCCGCCGCGCTCGGTCGCGACGTCGATCTCGTGGACCTGTCGACTGCGTCCACGGTGATGCGCGCCCAGGTCGTCGGGGCGGGGACGCGCATCCACACCGGCGATGCGCGGGCGGTGGCCTGTTTCGAGATGTACGCGTTGAGCGACTACGCGCGACTCGAGGAGGAGCGCGCCGAGGCCGCAGCCGCTTTCGAGAGCCGGTACCGTGGCTGACGACGTCACCCGCAACAAGGTCGCCACGATCGAGCGCTGTCTCGCTCGCGTGCGGGAGCTCTTCGCCGACGACCCGGAACGCCTGCGGGACCAGACCGTGGAGGACGCCGTCGTCCTGAACCTCCTGCGGGCCTGCGAGGCGAGCATCGACCTCGCCATGCACGCTGTCGCTCGAGGGCGCCTGGGCGTTCCGCAGGGGTCGCGCGAGGCCTTCGCCCTGCTCGCGCGGGCCGGGCGGCTCGACGACGACCTCGCCCGGCGCCTGCAACTCATGGTCGGCTTCAGGAACGTGGCCGTCCACGACTACCAGGCCATCAGCGGGCCGATCCTGCTCTCGCTCCTGCGCGAGAGGTTGGGCGACTTCGAGGACTTCTGCGCGAAGCTCATGCAGCTCTGATCTACTACTCTGGAGTTTGCGCGCGTAGCGCACAGATTCCGAAGTAGTAGATCCGGCGCCAATGGCGCCGCGCCGCCGGTCGGGCGGCGAGGAGGGGGAGGCCGCGCGTCGCGGCCGGTGCGGGGGAGGGTCTGCCTCCCCCGCCCACAGCAACTCAGCGCGGCGCAGCCTCCTCATTGGGTTGCGGGCGTCGGCCCGCGCTGAGAGCCCACCGCGCGCGCCCGCGCGCCGTTCAGTGCACGACCGTCGTGCCGCCGAAGGTAACCAGCGTCAGGCCCTTGGTGATCGTCTGCGGCTCGGCGTACGAGCCGCCGCGGATGGCGATGATCGCGCCCGCGGGGGCGACCGCTACGGCCTCGGCGATGGTGTCGTAGGGGTGCTCGTAGGTGCCGTTCTCGACGCCGGCGTAGTTCTTGTCCACGTAGAGGATCGGCGGGCCGGGGACGCTGCGCTCCCAGGTCCCGCGGCCGTAGGTCGCCAGGACGAGCTTGTGGTCGCCGGTGTGCAGGTCGTCCACCACGAGCTGCAACCGGCGGCAGATCGTCACCGGCAGCCCGTCCTGTAAGGGCTCCCAGGTCTCACCCCCGTTCGTCGTGCGGAACACGCCGACGTCCGTGCCGGCGTAGATCACGCGCGGGTCGAAGGGGTACACCTGCACGCTGCGGATGCTCTCGAACTGGGCCAGGTTGCCCGTGACGTCCTCGACCACGGCCGCGTAGTCGCGCGTGTGCAGGATCTTGGGCGTGCCGGCCGTGCCCTTCAGCAAGACCCAGCACTCGTCGGCCCACTGGCTCGAGGGAGCGACGGCCCCGACCAGCTCGGAGGTCGGTTCGAGGTTCTCGACGTGGTTCTGCACGCTCCAGGTGGTGCCGTTGCGGCGCAGGAAGGTCAGGTCGCGGTAGTTGCTCGGGTTCCCGCCCCAGTAGCTGACGAAGAGGGTCCGGCCGTCGACGGGGCTGACGTTCAGGCCGCGGATCGAGTAGGGGTCGGTCTGGAGGTCCGTCAGCTCCTGCGTCCACGAGCCCGAGAGGCTGCCGGAGGCCGAGCGGGAGAACAGCTCGCGCGTCCCGGTCGTGTAGACCCTGTCGCCGAAAGGGTCGAGCAGGAGGGACTTGGAGTAGTCCGGATCGTGGCTGTCCTCGGGGCTGCCGCCGTAGAGGAGCCGCCAGATGTGCCAGGGGTTGTTGCCCCCCCAGACGCCGTCCACGTACCAGAAGTGGAAGGTCTCCGCGTCCATGATGGCCACCGGGCCGCCGTCGGCGTTCACGATCGGCGTCCAGGTCTGCGCGCCGTCGACCGTGCGCACGATCCCGTTGTCCTGCAGACCGATCACTCGCATCGTCCGGTCCGCGTCGATGAAGTCGATCTGCGAGATCACCAGCCCGTTCGCTCCGCCGTTGACCGACAGTGTGGTGCCGCCGATCTGGTGCTTGTAGATCCCGCCGTCGTTGCAGATCCACAGCACGTCGTTGCCGGTGATCGGGTCGAAGTGCAGCTGCGTGATATCCGCGTGCCCGACCGTGATGCCGGTCGCCGTCTCGCCGACCTTCCAGCTCGCGCCGCCGTCGTCCGAGCGCGCAATGGTGACCGCTCCGATGAAGATCTGGTCGGGATCGTCGGGCCGGATGGCGATCGCCTGGGCGTGGTCGATCTGATCGCCGCCGAAGCTCCCCAGGGCGCCCGTGATGTCCTGCCAGTCGGCCCCGCCGTCGGTCGTGCGGTAGACCCCTTTCAACTGGTTGGCGGACTCGACGATCATCGCCACGTTCGAAGGGTCGTCACGGCAAATGGCGAGCGAGGCGCGCCCGAACTGGCCCGGGGGCGGCAGGTCCGTGTCGGCCAAGTGCGTCCAGTTGAGACCATTGTCGACGGTCTTGAACACGCCGTAAGCCCTGATGCACGCGTACCCGACCAGGGGGGACGAAGAGTCGAGCAGCAGGTCGGTGCAGTGACCCGCGAGGCGCCAGGTCCAGGTCGTTCCGGTGTCGTCCGAGCGCAGGATGCCCAGCTCGCAGGCCGCCAGCAGGGTGTCCGGCGCGCCCGGCACGAACAGGACGCGGTAGAAGTACTCCGGGGCGATGCCGGCTGGCAGGGTGGTCGGCACCCAGGTCACGCCGCCGTCCTCGGACCTGAACATGCCGGCGCCCTTCGAGCGCGCCCAGTCCCCGGTGCCGACGACGATCAAGGACGGGTTCGTCGGGTGGACCGCGAAGCCGCGCACGGAGGGGTTGGGCAGGTTGTCGCCGATCGGCGTCCAGACCCCCAGCGAGGTGCTGAGCGAGCTCCACAGCCCGCCGGAGCAGGCGCCGGCGTAGAGCTCGTACCCCCCGCCGGCGGCGCGCAACTCGATGCCGGCCACGCGGCCGTTGCGGTTGCCGAAGTCGCCCACGGGCCCCTTCTGCTCCCAGTTCCCCACCAGCGGCAGGCTGCGGCCGGAGAGCGCGTCGGCCATGCCGGAGGAGACGAGCGCGGCGCGGTACTGCGCCGCGCTCATCTGGCTCTGCCACATCCGGCGGTGCTTGTCGGGCGATTCGGCCCAGTCGTCCGGGATCGGCTCGCGCACGCGGTGCAGCTTTGAAGTGTCCTGCTTCGGAGCGGTGCCGGCGTCGGCGCGCTCCTGGGTCGCCGCGCCGGCGGGCCGCAGCGCACCGAGGAGAAGAAGCGGGAGGGCGATCGCGGGGGGGACGGGGAGAGGCTTCATGTCGGCTCGCTGTGTCGTGGCGGGAGCGCGGATTCCGGAGCGCGCCGTGGGCGGCCCCAGGCGCCGCTCCTCCATCGATCCAGCCGCGCGAATCCATCGCCGATTCCGCCATTTCGTGAGCGCCCCGACCACCCTCCCACACGCGCGGCGGGCCGGCGTGCAACCGAGCCGTAACGGCCGGGCGGCGTGCGCCGGGCGGCTCGCCGACGACCTCGCCCGGCGCCTGCAGCTCATGGTCGGCTTCCGCAACGTCGCAGTGCACGACTTCGTACTCGCCCCCCAGGAAGGCCGCGTCGCGGGCGAGGTCCGCGATGGCGCAGCCGCCGAGGAACTCTCCTGGTCTCCCGTTGGACTCGCGCTCGCGGATGCGCGCGTCCCCGCCCGGGAGCAGGATCCCGGCCAGTTTCCGCGCATCGACCCGCCAGCGCTCTCCGACCTCGACGGGCTTCCCTGGAAGCAGGGACGCGGGCTCCGGATCGGCCCACAGATCCGCGAGCAGCCACTCGTCGCGCGGCTCCTCGTCGTCGAAGGCGACCGTCCAGGCTGAGTCGGCGCCGGAGCGACGAAAGGCGACTCGCCGACCTTCGAGCCGGCTCGTGAGCGTCACGCTGCCGTCCTCGAAGTAGCCGACGCCGCTGGAGGAGAAGGAGACATCCGAGGCGAGCTTCTCGAACGTGCGGCTGCGAGCGGCTCCGTTCTCTCCGCCGCCCTCGAGCGCCCGGTCGACGCACGCCACGTGCCGGTCCCAGTAGACCCTGGTCCCTCCGGCCCGTACGCTCCCGAGCAGCGTCACGAGGCCGGCCGACCGCCCCGGGACCGGAGCCAGGTCTCCGTGGTGCCGCAGGGTCCAGCGCACGGATCCGGCCAGCGGCCGCGCGTGGATCCGCACGCCTTCGTCCGGCGTGCCCAGGAGAGCCACCAGGGCGATCGGGACGCCGAGCCCAGGCAGACGAAGACTCCGCGATCGAGTGGGCGGCATGACTCCCGGCGCCTCCCCGTTGCCGGGCGTCCCATCGTACCAGGCGTACAGCCCGGCCTACGACTCGAAGCGCTCGCGCACGAAGTCCCAGTTCGCGAGGCTCCAGAAGGCCTCGACGTACTTCGGGCGGGCGTTGCGGAAGTCGATGTAGTAGGCGTGCTCCCACACGTCGCAGGTCAAAAGCGGCGTGCCGCCGGTCAGCAGCGGGGAGGCGGCGTTGGAGGTCTGCTCGACCGCCAGCCTCCCGTCCGCGCCGCGCACCAGCCAGCACCAGCCGCTGCCGAACAGCGTCGCGGCCTTGGTCGTGAACTCGCTCTTCAGCGCCGCGAGGGAGCCGAAGGAGGACTCGATCGCCGTGGCGAGCGCACTCTGGGGCGCAGGCGGGCCGCCGGGCGTCAGGCACCGCCAGTAGAACGAGTGGTTGAAGTGCTGGCCGGCGTTGTCAGCGATCGCGCCCGAGGCGCCGCGCACGACGTCCTCCAGACCGGCGTCCTCGTGCTCACTGCCCTGGATCAGCCCGTTGAGCTTGTCCACGTAGGCGCGGTGGTGCTTGTCGTAGTGGAAGTCGAAAGTCTCGGCCGAGAAGTGCGGCAGCAGCGCGTCGCGTGAGAATCCGAGCTCGGGCAGCGTGTGCTTCATGATCTGAGGCGGATACAGTGTCTGACACCGTATCCGCCTCAAGGACAGAACGGAACCGTGAGCCCGTCGGACAGGTCGAAGCCGCTCTCCATGCCGACCACGCGCACGGCCGGCCCCACCAGTCCGGAGAGATCGACGACCGACGTCCCGCTCTCGCGCCACGCCAGCACCGCGTCGTCCGTGCCGTCGGAGAGGTGGTAGGCCTCGACGCCCGGGCCAAGGTCGAGGTCTACCACCCACTTGAGCCCCGCCAGCTCCTCCGCCACCGGCCGCAGCCAGGGGTACTCGTCCCAGTCCACCGCCAGCGAATCGAACGAGAACGGCACGTCCGGCCAGGAGAAGGGCGTAACGCGCCACTCGCGGTGCGAGTGCGAGCCGATCTGGCCGCCGGTCGCGTACAGCCGCTGCAGCGCAGCGAGCCGTCGCCGCCCGGTCCTTCGTCGATCACCAGCTCGCCGTACTCGCCGACGCTCAGGAAGGCGATGGCGACGCCCAGCGGCTCGGTCTGGCCGAGCACGCACTCGATGTTGTCGGTGCGCAGCTCGTAGACCGCGCGCTTCTGCGAGAGCGGGATCTGCGGCAACGGATCGACGTGCAGGTCGAAGTGCAGGTTGATCGGCCCCTGGCTCTGCGCGGCCGCCGGCAGGGCGAGGGCGAGGGGGGAAACGCACAGAGCGAGGGCGGAGACGGAGCGGACTGGCGAACACGATCCAGTTGGCCTGACCGACCACGATGTGGCGCAGGTCCCGTT
>Ga0326597_10003605_pt1 | contig 22184 bp, 20 predicted proteins | sample RVTome_12_FD_203789 | JGI IMG/M metagenome (GOLD analysis project Ga0326597, IMG submission 203789) | Soil microbial communities from uranium-contaminated site in the Upper Colorado River Basin, Wyoming, United States - RVT100D185 | ecosystem: Environmental > Terrestrial > Soil > Contaminated >...
CCAATACAAACTGTCACCTGTCAGTCTTCGGCAGGACGAGTGGTAACAAACCCACAGCGCTTACATTGAATCTTTTCAACATTGCCACCCTCGCCAAAACCAAAAATAACGCTGATGACCTCATAGTCATGAAAACCCAACCAGCAACATAATTTGCCAAACATAATGCTCCCTGTCCTCGATAACCTGATCAAAGCATAGCCTATAAATTCCCAAACCAGTTTTTTATCGATAATTACGAGATAGATAGACAGTGCCCGTTAATGGCTAGATGCAGTAGTGTGGCGACTGTCGTGCCTAGATAACAGCGCAATCGATCGGAATCAGAAACGCAGGCTCTGCAAGTAGGTGATAAGAGCATCGAGATCGCTGTCTGACAATTCTCTATAAGTCTGCTTAACGGTGAAAGTAGTTAATGATGTCGATGCCGAACGGTGCAGTGGCGCGCCGGAAGCGGGCGGTGAGAAGAAACTGAACACCCATCATCGCCATCCTGGCGAATCCCAGCGCCATGGAGAAATCCCACCAGATTCCGGATCCAGCCGGCACCTTTCCAAGTATCAGTATCAGCAGCGGCGCCAGAACCAGCACCAGGTAGACGCAAATCCAGAATGTAGCTGACAGTATAGTTTTCATGATTTTTCTTCTTTTGTTTATTGCCAGCGTTCCAATGAAGTAGCCTGAATCTTGTTTACGCTATGAATAGTCGAAATAGAAAATAGTTGGCAGGACAGGAAGATTTGGAAATCAATCAACGGACTATTAACGGCTTACTCCTGCCTGTTAAATAACAAACAGGTTTGCTCCTGCTTTTTATTTATAGAATAACCCGATTAATTCTTGGGTAAAAAATCCCCGAACATTTCATCAAATTTTTCAGAATTAACCTGTACATCTTCTACCCCGAGCAATAACTGCTTTTCTATCGATTCCCTGACGATATCATTGACTTTCCTGATAATGGCCAGGTCGATCGGCGCAGCGCGCAGATCACAGACAGCCAATCCGGCTTCACCGGTCTTGGTATTGATTGGTTTCAGGGTAACAACGGGCAGGTAGTGGTTTTCCAGCATCAGCTGATAACCACGATAGATGCTGCCGGTAAAATTAATCAGGTTTTCGCCGTACTGGTTTTCCGCAGCATGCAATGCCCCCTGGCGGGTATCGCTTAAATCCACAGGCATGTCCGTTTGTTCGAGGCCGCAGAACGTCAGACTGTTCCATTCATACTTGTCGGTGCTGTAAAGACAGCCCAGCAATCCATAATCCCAGCAAGGTATCAATCGAGCGGGTTTTAATTCCTTACCAAGCAGCCCCCTGTCCCGGATCATGAGTTTTCCTTTTTCGTAAGAGACATGTCCCAGTAATACACTCTCTTTGGTGATATGCAGAACCAGGAGCTGGCCGACCCCCTGCATAAACATGTTTTGTATGAGTTCTTTCAGTACCATTTGATGCCTACCAATCCGTTAGATGTATCAGTATTTATACCTAAAAAACCTTCTGACTGATAGTGAATGTATACGTATTTCAGAAGTTTGCAAAAATCTTCGCACATTCTACTCATCCAGCTGGGGCATTAGCTTGCGTTCAGATGGATAACAATAGTCGCCTGAATTTCAATTTGTCCATATTGCTGATTACTATTAATATCCGCCCTTTATTTAATCGCGGCATGTGTTGGTTCCCCCGCGACGCGAAATTGTGGACCACGTAGGGGAGTAGTGGTAACGGTGGAAGCGGATCACCGGGCAATTTCTGGTATGAATTAGTATCGTGCTATCAACTGTCTTATTTTAGCGACAAATATCCCTGTTGTATTTTTAAATCGAGAATCAGGCCGTATAGCCTGAAAGTTGGTGCCGACCACACTTCTCCTTTGAATCTGTACTGTTTTGGAAGTATCTGGCCACGGAATTATGAAAAATCAATCACATATGGCGTGGACAACTCGATAAATTAATGCTGAACCGGTTGAGGCATAGTTCGTGCATGCAGACATCGGAATGAAGCCTGTAATCACGAAATACCGGATAAATTATTCAATCTGATAAAGCTTATTTATGAACCTGGGTGAAATTTTTGGCAGTTATATAGAAATACTGGACCGTCTGGCTGTGGCACTGGCGTTCATTATTTTTATCAGTAGTATCGATGACTTGTTCATTGATATTTACTACTGGTTGCGCGAAATATACCGCGCCCGGTTTATCACCCGCCGTTATCCCCCATTGCGGTTGCACTCTCTGCAAGAGCCGGACGAGAAATGGCTGGCCATCATGATCCCCGCATGGGAGGAAGACAAGGTCATCGGCCGGATGGTAGAACACCTGATTTCCACCCTGGAATACACTCGCTATATGGTGTTTATCGGTACCTACAAAAATGATCTTGCCACCACCAAAGTGGTTGATGACCTGGCACACCGTTACCGGCAGGTGGTGCGCGCTACAGTGCCGGCGGATGGGCCAACCTGCAAGGCAGATTGCCTGAACTGGATTGTTCAGACCATACTGCTTGATGAACGGGATCACGGACGGAAATTTGCAGGAATGATCATGCATGACAGTGAAGACGTCGTACATCCGCTGGAATTAAAATTGTTTAACTATTTATTGCCCAGGAAGGACTTTATACAATTGCCGGTATTATCATTGGAGCGTGAGTGGACACAATGGGTGGCCGGTACCTATATGGATGATTTTGCCGAATTTCATCAAAAGGATCTGGTCGTGCGTGAAAGTCTTACCGGTTTCGTGCCTGGCGCAGGCGTGGCGTCCTGTTATAGTCGTCGTATTATTCAGATACTGGTATCTCAAAATGCCAACCGCCCCTTCAATACCGACACATTGACTGAAGATTACGATTTCAGCTTCCGCATGAAATTGATGGGAGCGAAACAGATCTTTGTTAAATTTCCTGTAACATTCATGATCAAACGGCGGCGGCTGATAGGCGGTTATCGAGATGAAGCTGTCCAGAGTTATATCGCCCCACGCGAACTGTTTCCGGATACATTTATCAGCGCCTACCGGCAACGTGCCCGCTGGATCATTGGCATCGCCTTTCAGGGCTGGCAAAGCCAGCACTGGAGGGGCAGTTTCTGGACGAAGTATTTTCTTTGGCGTGATCGCAAAGGCCTTCTGACTGCTCTGGTTACAGTGCTGGCTTATTTTGTGGTCATTAATTACCTCATTATATTTATCGCCAACTTCTGGCAACCAGTCATGTCGCTCCACGTCTGGTTGCAAAGCAACCCATCATTGTTGACTCTCATGTCGATTAATCTTTTGTTTTTTGCCAATCGTATTGGCCATCGCATCTATTACGTCGGTAATCTTTACGGATGGGAGCAATCCCTGCTTTCGATACCACGTCTGGTCGTTAATAATTTCATCAATTTTTCTGCTACGTTGCGGGCCTGGAAAATGTTTGTGCATCACCTGTTCACGGGACAACGCATAGCCTGGGACAAGACAGATCATGCTTATCCATCTGAAGAACAGCTCCGATCTTTCCGCCGTAGATTGGGTGATTTGTTGCTGGAATGGGGGGCTATCGATAACGCTGCCCTGGAATCCGTACTTGCAAGCCAGGCCGAAACCGGGCAGATGGTAGGAAAACTACTGCTGGAACGTGGCATTGTCAGTCCGGAGATCCTCGCGAATGCTGTCGCCCATCAATGTCGGCTTCCGCGTGCTACAGTGGATTTGAATGAACTCAAGCATGCGCTGCGGTATCTGCCGCATCGCCTGATCGTAAGATATCGGGTCGTGCCTTTGAAGGTGACAACAGAGGGAATATTGCATGTGGGTGTATGTTCGCCCTTACCCGAATCCGGACGGGCTGAAGTGACTGATTTCCATGCCGGCGAAGTTGAGCAATTTATTGTCACTGAGACCGAGATGACTGCCGCCCTGCAACTGGTTGCAACCGGGGAAACTGTTGAACTAAACCAGATGCGATCCCGCAGGTTACTCGGTGATGTCCTGATTGAGATGAGAATACTCAGTCAATCCAGACTGGCAGAGGCGGTACGTGATTACGATCCCAAAGAGCATGGGCGGCTGGGGGACTATCTGGTAGCCAAGAGTATCATCACCACCAGTGATCTGGAACGTGCCCTGCTTGAGCAACGCGAAGATGGATCAAAAACTGGGCAACTGGTAAATGCACCATCATGAAAACCGGATATACATTCATCATATTTCTGCTTGCCCTGCATGTAGCGACAGTGCGTGGTGCAGAACCCCTGACCGGCGAGGTATTCAGGTTGGCAGATCAGGCTTATCAAGCTGTTGCTGCGGGGGAACTTGACCAGGCGGACACCGCCGTGCAGGCAGCATTACGCCTTCGCCCTGATCACCCGCAACTCCTTGCGTTACTGGCCCAGATACAATCGTTGCGTAATGAAAATGAAGCTGCAGCGCAAATCCTGGATCGGGCGCTGGCCCGCGAGCCGGAAAATGCACGCATGCTCGCACAGCGCGGTTATCTGCGCATACGCCTCAATAACCAAGCAGGCGCTATCTCGGATTTTCAAGTGGCATTGCAAACAGGCCAACTCACTGATCCGGAGGCCCGTAATATTGCCCTGGCACTTGCTGATCTGCATGCCGGTAATGCTCATTATAAGGAAGCGATACAAACGATCGCTCCGTATGTGACAGACAGCGATACCCAGGCCACAGCAAAATGGCAGTCATACCTTATTTATGACGGGGTCCTGCCACCGGATAATACTTTGATTGACAGCCCCGAGGTTAATTATGCACTCGTCAGCATGGCCTATGAGGCTTTGAGTAAAGCAGGTGATGCGCGTGCACTGGAGTTATTCCAGACAGCGGAACATCACGGCGGACTGACAGCCCTGCAATACGGGGACGCCGGTTACGCAGCGCGCGGTTTGTATTACAACAAGGAAGCTGACCGGTTATTCAGGGCCGCGATCGATGCAAATCAGAATGAAACTGAGCAGGAGAAACCCTATGCCCCGCGCGAATTATTCAGTTTGCGCCGCGCCGTAGATGATCTGAACCGTTACTGGGGATTGATCGTTTCGGACAGTATTTCCCCTGGCGGGCAAACCGGACTCGGCATGGCCGGGTTGCCAGGCGTTTCCCGGGCCAGCGGCAGCAATGGAGATATCAACCAGATCGGCAGCGAAATCTATTTCCAACCACCTGGTATTGGTTACCGTGATGGCAGTCAATTGCAGTTCTTTATCAGGAGTTTTCAGACGCTGGATGATCAAAGTGGCGGTGCTGATGGTATAGAGACTAACCAGGGTTCGCTGGGGGTACGCTGGAAACCATTACGAGAATACAACCTGGTACTAACCGCAGAGCGGTTAATCAGTATTGGCGCGCTGGCGGATGACGACTGGTTGCTGCGCGTAGGTTTTTCTCTCGATGAAGGTGTTGATATCAAGCCATATCTGGATCATTGGCCTTACCGGACGCTGTTTGCCGAAGCCGCCTATATTACCGGCCAGGACCGTAACATTGACACTCTGGAAGCGCGCTGGGGGTACAGTTTCAAAGTACCTGTCGTAAGCAACCTCACATTCACCCCCTATCTGGTTTTTGCCGCAGATGTGGATACTGCGGCGGTGGAGGAAATTGCCACCGGGATTGGTGTTGGTGCAAGTACACGTTGGTGGTTTCGGGAAACGCTTTATCGGGCCCCCGCGAGTTATGTTGATTTCACTGTGCAATACCGGAAAGGGTTGATTGAAGATGCCATCCGCCAGGATGGTACTTTTTTCCGTTTTACTTTGTGGTATTGACTGATTAATTGGAGTGTTTATGCACGTAATGGTGGTATTTGGCACCCGACCTGAGGCGCTGAAGCTGGTGCCCGTAATTCGCGTCCTGCAAAAATCACCCGGGATCCGTACGACAGTCTGCGTGACTGGTCAGCATCGAGACATGCTGGACCAGGTACTGGAACTGTACGGTATCAAGACGGACATCGATCTGAACCTGATGAAGGATTCCCAACCCCTGGCGAGCCTTCTGGGTGATTCGGTACGGCAACTGGGTAATGAATTTCGCAGGGAACGGCCTGATTGGGTACTGGTCCAGGGTGACACCGCGACCACACTTGGTGCAGCGCTGGCAGCATTCTATGAACGTATCCGTATTGGCCATGTGGAAGCGGGATTGCGTACTTATAATTTTGGTCATCCCTGGCCAGAGGAAATGCAGCGCCACGTTGTGGGTACAATAAGTACGATGCATTTTGCACCCACTGCCGGTGCCAAAAATAATTTGCTTAATGAAGGCGTGCCCGAACAAAGCATTCTGGTTACAGGTAATACGGTAATCGATACTTTGCTTGAAACAGTGGCACTTTTACGGCAAGCGGAGGGGCCGGCGCAGCGTATGAATGAACGCTTTGCTTTTCTTGACGGCCGGCCGTTGTTGCTGGTGACCAGTCATCGCCGGGAGAACCACGACGGCGGACTGGGCCGGCTGTGTCAGGCACTGCACGACCTGGCCAGTCATCAAAACGTCCAGATCGTCTTTCCAGTGCATCGCAACCCGGTGGTGAAGACCACTGTACATCGAATGCTCGACGGAATAGCCAACATCCACTTGATTGAACCCCAGGACTACCTGAATTTTGTTTACCTGATGGATCGTTCCCGGATTGTTATCACGGATTCCGGTGGCATCCAGGAAGAAGCCCCGTCGCTGCACAAACCGGTGCTGGTGGTGCGTGAAACCACTGAACGCCCGGAAGCAGTCAGTGCCGGCACTGCTGAACTGGTCGGGACCGATCCGGACAGAATCAAGGATTCAGTACTTGCTCTTTTAAATGATCCCGGGTTGTATCACCGGCGCTCTAATTGCACCAATCCTTTTGGCGATGGACATGCCTCTGAACGTATCGTGGCGGGCCTGCTCCAGCATAAGTGATTATCCATTTCTCTTTACTTTATGACTTTAATAAAGCTGACTCAAGCCGGTTATGTTTAATTATCAAATCACCGGTTTAGTTCTTTGGTAAAAAATCCCCGAACATCTCATCAAATTTTTCAGAATTAACCTGCACATCTTCTACTTCAAGTAATAACTGTTTTTCTATCGATTCCCTGACGATATCATTGACTTTCCTGATAATGGCCAGATCGATCGGGGCGGCGCGAAGGTCACAGACAGCCAGCCCGACTTCACCGGTCTTGGTATTGATTGGTTTCAGTGTTATGACGGGTAAATGGTGGTTATCCAGCATCAGTTGATAACCACGGTAGACGCTGCCGTTAAAATTAATCAGGTTTTCGCCGTACTGGTTTTCCGCAGCATACAATGCCCCCTGGCGGGTACTGCTTAAATTTACAGGCATGTCCGTAAGTTCAAGGCCGCAGAAAGTCAGGCTGTTCCATTCAAACTTGTCGGTGTTGTAGAGACAACCCAGCAATCCATAATCCCAGCAAGGGGCCAATCGAGCGGGTTTTAATTCCTTACCAAGCAGCCCCCTGTCCCGGATCATGAGCTTCCCTTTGTCATAAGAGACGTATCCCAGTATTGCACTTTCGTTGGTGAGATGCAGGACCAGGAGTTGGTCAAGGCCCCGCTTATACATGTCTTGTATGAGTTCTTTCAGTACCATTTGATGATTTCCATTCCGTTAGTTTTATCAGTACATATACCTGAAAAATCTGCTGACTGGTATGGACTGTATACAAATTTTAGAAGATTGCAAAAATACCCGCACATTCTGCTTATTTTGTTGATTGATCAGAATGAGTCCAGAATTTTTATTTGTTCTTGTAATTATTTAATACTACTATCCTCTTCCTTTATGGCGGCCTGTGCAGGTCCCCCCGCGACGCGAAATTGTGAACCCCGTCAGGCCCGGAAGGGAGCAGCGGTAACGATGGATGCGGGTGCCGGGGTAAGGCGGGTATGGGCCGCCTCCTTGATATTCACCAGGTTTTATCTCCCCAAGGTAGTATGTAGTCTGAACATGTATTATTGTAGGGCATAACCTTTGTAAATTGATTATTACAGTTCATTATTCCGTGGAAATCATTACATAATCATGAGTTATCAGGTCCTTGCACGTAAATGGCGGCCAAGATCATTCACAGACATGGTCGGACAGGCGCATGTACTGCAGGCATTGACCAATGCCCTTGACAACAACCGGTTACACCACGCCTATCTTTTTACCGGTACGCGTGGCGTCGGCAAGACCACGCTGGCGCGGATACTGGCCAAATGCCTGAACTGTGAACAGGGTGTGAGTTCAACACCCTGTGGCGTTTGTTCTGCCTGTGTGAGTATTGATGAAGGACGTTTTGTTGATCTGATTGAAGTCGATGCGGCGTCCCGCGCCAAGGTGGATGAAACCCGGGATTTAATGGACAACGTTCAATATGCCCCATCGGTTGGCCGTTACAAGGTGTACCTGATAGACGAGGTACACATGTTTTCGAACCACAGTTTTAACGCCTTGCTGAAGACTCTCGAAGAACCTCCACCGCATGTCAAGTTCCTGCTGGCCACAACTGAAGCCAAAAAAATCCCGGTTACTATTTTATCCCGCTGTCTTCAATTTAATCTGAAATTATTGAGTGTGGAACAGATTGAGCAGCAACTTGCACACATACTGACTGCAGAAGGTGTGGAAAGTGATGCTGTATCACGGCACCTTATTTCAATAGCCGCAGATGGCAGTCTGCGTGATGCGCTGAGTTTACTCGATCAGGCGATATCTTATGGTGGTGGTAGTCTGGTGGAGCATCAGGTACGTGTCATGCTGGGGACAGTTGACAGCCTGGAACTGAAAGCCATGTTTGAAGTGCTGATAGCCGGTGATGCAAAAACAGTACTGGAACAAACCAGTCGTTTTGCGGAACATAATCCTGACTATGATACGGTCCTGGTTGAGATGCTCTCCCTGTTGCAAAAGCTGGCGGTCTGTCAGGTTTTGTCAGACCAGGCAGAAGAAGCGGAGACAGATCCGGCACTTCGGGCCTTGTCAGAAAAAATCAGCAGGGAAGATGTACAACTTTATTACCAGATTGCACTGGCCGGGCGACGCGATCTGGCCGTGGCACCTGATCCGCGTTCCGGTTTTGAGATGACATTAATCAGGATGCTGGCCTTCCGCCCGGTGGCTGCAGTTTCATACCAACAGGTCATACCGAATCAAAGAACCAGTAGTGGTCCAAATCAGGCACATGCATCTGCCAAGCAAGTATCAGCAAAACCGAAACAGGCAAACCGGCAGGATCAGGAGGATAAATTTACCACCAATGTTAATAACAATGCTGAAGCAAATACCCTGAATGACTGGCAGGGCATTATTGATCAAATGGCATTGGCTGGCCTGGTAAAGGAATTTGCCGGTCATTGTGTACTGAGGGAACACAGCAAGGACAAAATACATCTGGTGTTGTCGCCGGCGCAGGAACACTTGCTGAATACTGCACAAAAGGACCGCCTGCATGCCGCCCTGAAAACCCGTTTCGGGGAACACATAAAAATGATATTAACTATAGAGATTCCTGATTCGGAGACACCGGCACAAAGAAAAATACGGGAAGATCAGGAAAAACAACTGGCGGCTGAAAAATCAGTTGAGGACGATCCCAATATCAAAATAATGAAAGAATTGTTCGATGCGGATGTCGATAAAAATTCCATCCGTTCCGGAAATAATTAATTGTATACAGTGGCTAGAGGACAGATATGAAAGGTGGCTTGGGCGATATGATGAAACAGGCGCAGAAGATGCAGGAAGGACTGCAGAAGGCGCAGGAAGAGATTGCAAATATGGAAGTAACAGGGGAGGCGGGTGCAGGCCTGGTCCGGGTCACCATGACCGGGCGGCATGATCTGAAACGTGTCGAGATCGATACCAGCCTGATGAGTGATGACAAGGAAATGCTGGAAGACCTGATTGCCGCTGCAGTCAATGATGCAAATCGGCGGGTGGAAACGATGACCCAGCAAAAAATGGCAGGGTTGACTGCTGGCATCAGTTTACCGCCTGGTATGAAACTACCATTCTGATGTGTCTGCAGTATATACGCAGTTAGATTTCTATGACTGAATCATCCATTCTGGAAAAATTGATCAATGCTTTGCGTTGTATGCCGGGTGTAGGTAGAAAGTCAGCCCAACGCATTGCCTATCATCTACTGCAACGGAACCGTGAAGGTGCCCGCCAGCTTGCCGCTGCCCTGAATGATGCCATGGATCATATTGGCCATTGCCAGCGTTGCCGTACCTTCAGCGAGACTGAAATCTGCAATTTATGTATGAGCCAGAAACGTGATCGCTCATTGTTATGCGTCGTGGAAAACCCGTCAGATGTTTATGCCATTGAAGATGCCGAATACAAAGGTCTCTATTTTGTATTAATGGGTCACTTATCACCCCTGGATGGCATCGGCCCGGAAGAACTGGGGCTGGACAAACTGGCAGCCCTGCTGGATGAAGGTGAAATCAAGGAAGTCATACTCGCCACCAACTCAACGGTGGAAGGTGAGACAACAGCACATTTCATCAGTGAGATGGTAAGAAAACGCAAACTGCGCCCAACCCGGATCGCACATGGGATACCTATGGGTGGGGAGCTTGAATTCGTCGGTACCAGTACGATATTTCATGCCCTGGCCGGACGGCGGGATATATAAATTATTATTTGTGAAACCAGGAAGAACGCAAAGAGCAAAAATCAATTCTTTTTAATGCTTAAATATTTCGTGCACTCCATGCTGTTAGTGGTTAAAAAATTATTTATTCAGCCTCAAATTTATAGTAAGTCGCATTCAGATAGGTCACCACGGCATCAATGTCCTCATCGAACCAGGTGAGTCCATTGGCAAGTTCGCATTGCCTGATTCTCCCTTCCAGTTCAGCCAGGTTATTAACCATGCGTTTTTCACGGGTATAAACTTCAGGGGTATGGCAACGCGTACAGTTTTTTTCATGCAACTGCCTGCCATACTCCATATCCACGGCATGCACGGGCAAGGATAGCACTGAATAAATAATGACGGTTAGTGTGAAAATCAAAGATTGCATCTAAGTACTCAGGCCGTTCTGGCGGACAAGTGCTTGATCCGGATCGGTGCCGGTGGATGTGAATCATGAAACGCCGAATATAGCGGGTCTGGTGTGAGCGTGTTTGCATTCTCCTTGTAGAGTTTTACCAGTGCCTGGATCAGGTTTTCTGTCTGCGCCTGTGCTGCCGCAAAATCATCAGCCTCAAATTCATGTTGACGTGAGATCCAGGAAAACACCGGTTGCAGGAAGAAAGTAAACACAGGCGCAATAACTATAAACAGCAGCAATGCCATATAAGTAGATGGTGTAGTCACTCCCAGTCCGGTATAAAACCAGGACATGTCGATCAACCAGCCGAGCAGGGCAAGGCCGATAAAGAAGACGACACCCAGCGTCACAATACGTTTTTTGATGTGGTTGCATTTGAAATGACCGAGTTCATGCGCAAGGACTGCCTCGATTTCTTCCGGGCTGAGTTCATCGATCAGAGTATCAAAAAATACAATGCGTTTGTTTGCACCCAGTCCGGTGAAATAGGCATTCCCATGTGTGGATCGCGTTGACCCATCCATGACAAAGATTCCCTGGCTGGTAAAGCCGTTTCTGCTGAGCAGGTTTTCTATGCGCTGTTTTAATGACTGATTTTCCAGCGGACGGAATTTGTTAAAGAGTGGTGCGATGAATGCGGGGTAGGCCCACATCATGAAAAGGCTGAAAACCAGCCAGGTCAGCCACACATATAACCACCAGAGTGAACCGGTGTGTTCCATAATCCAGAGGACCAGTAAAATCATCGGTGTGCCGATCAGCAATCCAAGCACCATGTTTTTGAACAGGTCAGAAAAGAAAATCTTCGGAGTGGATTTATTAAAACCAAAGCGCTGTTCCAGCTTGAAAGTTCGATAATAACTCAGTGGTAAATCGAGTATTGTAGAAATGGCAAAAAAGGACAACAGCAACATGGTCCCGGTCCATATCATGGAGTAACCCTGACTGCGCCATGCATCCCCCAGTAACTGCAAGCCACCTCCAATCGTCCAGATCAGTAAAATAACTGTAGCAATAACAAGCTCATAAAGATTCAGTCGGACTTTGGCCTCGGTGTAATCAGCGGCTTTCTGGTGTGCTGCAAGTGGTATCTTGCCGTCAAACGCTACAGGTACAGTCGCCCGGTGTTTGCGTACGTACTGGATATGGCGTCGGGTCAACAGCCAATGTACCACGAGACTGATTGTGGCAACGGCAAGAAAAATAACGGTAAACTCATTCATGAAGTGTCTCTAAATTACTGTTTATGTTTTGGTTACACTGCCTAATATGGTTAAAATGCGCTTAATACAAGTCTAACGGGTTAGTACATGACACAATCTGCTGATAATCTGATCTGGATCGATCTGGAAATGACCGGTCTGGATACTGACAATGATTATATCATTGAAATAGCCACTGTTATTACCGACAGTCAATTAAACATTCTGGCCGAGGGTCCGGTCATTGCCATTTATCAGGCAGAAAGTGTTTTGCAGGACATGGATGAATGGAATACCAGGCAGCACGCCAAATCAGGAGTGTCGGAACGTGTCCGCAACAGCTGCCATACTGCGGCTGATGCAGAAATTATGACCCTGGAATTTATCGCAAAGTTCGTACCTCCTGGAGTTTCACCCATGTGTGGTAACAGCATCTGCCAGGATCGTCGCTTTCTGCACCGGTTGATGCCGCAACTGGAAGAATATTTCCATTACCGGAACCTGGATGTGAGCTCACTCAAGGAAATGGTGAAACGCTGGTATCCCGGTAAACCACAGTTTGACAAAGCATCAACCCACCGCGCCATGGATGATATCCGTGACTCAATCAATGAACTCCGGTTTTACCGGGAAAATTATTTTAATAACGCCTGATCCACTGACGTGACAAACGTAACCACTGATCTGCCACAATATCTTTATCGTGCCGCAGAAGTGCGTGACCTGGATGAGATTGCCATCAAGCAACACCATATATCCGGCCAGATTTTAATGGAGCGTGCCGGGGCTGCAGCATTTAACGTGCTGAAAAACAAATGGCCGGATGCAAAGCGTATCAGGGTAGTTTGTGGCAATGGTAATAATGGTGGTGATGGCTACGTCATCGCCAGGCTGGCGCATGAAGCAGGTATTGCAGTGTTTGCATTGCATGTTAGTCCGCTGGAACAACTCAAGGGTGATGCGAAAACCGCGAGTGAAAAATTAATTGCAGCTGGAGTTGAGCCGGGAAAATATGCAGCGGATAAACTGGAGCATCCTGATCTGATAGTCGATGCTTTGCTGGGTACGGGCCTGGATCATGAAGTTACAGGCGAGATGAAAAATATCATTGAAGATATCAATAACTCCGGCATACCTGTGTTTTCAATGGATATACCCTCAGGACTGAACGCGGATACAGGCCGTATTATGGGCAGCGGGGTGATGGCGGAAGCCACAATCACATTCATCGGTCTGAAACAGGGCCTGTTTACAGGACAGGGGCCCGCCTGTTCCGGCGAAATCTTTTTTAATGATTTGAATGTGCCACCGGACATATACAAGGACATTCACCCGGCGGCATTGCGCATTGATCTGAAAAATCAGTTGCGTTCATTGCCCAAACGGCCACGCAGCACACACAAGGGCGATTTTGGTCACGCATTGATTATTGGGGGTGATCTGGGTTATGCCGGAGCTGCCCTCATGACAGCTGAAGCAGCAGGAAGAGTGGGAGCCGGACTCATTAGCCTGGCGACACGCAGTCAGCATGCGGTGCAAATCAGTACGGCCAGACCTGAGATCATGGCCCATGCCGTAGAACAACCGGCACAGTTAGCAGGATTACTGCAACGGGCCACGGTCATTGCCATCGGTCCCGGTCTGGGACAATCAGAATGGTCGCTGCTGTTATTGGCCAAAGTCCTGGAAACACAATTACCATTAGTGGTTGATGCCGATGCGCTGAATTTACTGGCACAGGAGCCAGCCCGTAATGACCGTTGGGTCCTGACACCGCATCCGGGAGAGGCGGCCCGCTTGCTGGATTGTACCAGCGCCGAGATTCAACAGGATCGGTTTGCCGCTGTGCATGAACTGCAACAGCGCTATGGTGGTGTGATTGTACTTAAAGGCAGTGGGACATTGATTATCGATCCATCAGGAAAAGTTGCTGTTTGCAGTGAGGGTAATCCAGGTATGGCCACCGGAGGTATGGGTGATGTCCTGACCGGTGTCATTGCCGGACTGCTGGCACAAGGATTAAATCCTGTGGATGCTGCCAGGCTGGGTGTGTGTGTTCATGCCGCGGCTGGTGATGCGGCAGCCAGGGCAGGGGAACGTGGATTGCTTGCCACTGACCTGATGCCGTGGTTGCGGCAGCTTGTCAATTTGAGCCCGGTCCATCTTCCCCGGAATTGAAGAAAGCCGGAAATGATCATTGAAGTTCAGGATAGTACGGCGATGGAAGTGCTCGGAGGCAAAGTGGCCCTGCATAGTCCGCCCGGTCTGAAGCTGTTCCTGCAAGGAGAACTGGGGGCAGGCAAGACCACTTTTGTCCGGGGCTTTCTGCGTCAATTCGGATACAAAGGTGCTGTTAAAAGCCCGACTTACACCCTGGTAGAACCTTACCATTTTGCAGAAAAGCCGGTCTATCATTTTGATTTATATCGACTGAACTCCCCGGATGAACTGGATCATATTGGGTTGCGTGACTATTTCAGTGCGGCCGCCATGTGCCTGGTTGAATGGCCGGAGAAGGCCGGAACCCGGCTGGGTCAGCCCGATCTGCTAGTTCGGTTTGAATTTCCTGAGGTGGGCCGCAAACTGGTTTTTGAGCCTGAAACACGCACCGGGGAGGCACTAATAAAGACCCTGAAATAAGCTATTATTAACATATAAAACATACATATATGTTGATTTTCTAATAAAAACTTGAAATTATTGAAATAACAGCTAATAAATAATAGATAAACACAAGAAAATTCAAGTTAAGTCTATGCGTGGAATCTATCTGACAGCACTGGTTTTTTTGAGTTTGCGCGTCACGGCAAACCCGGTGGAGCTGGAGAATGTCCGCATCTGGGCAGCTCCGGACAATACCCGTATCGTGTTCGATATCTCAAACCGCGTGGATCACAAGCTGGAAAAACTTTCTGATCCTCACCGCGTGGTCCTGGATATACAAAATGCCCGTCTGAAAAATTCACCTGCGCAGCCGATTGCGGCTGACAAATATCTCAATGAAGTGCGCAGTGCCACGCGCAACACGAATGACCTGCGGGTAGTACTCGACCTGAAAACAGATGCCCGGATAAAAAGTTTTTTACTGCCGCCGAACCAGCAATATGGTCACCGCCTGGTCGTTGATCTTTTCAGTGCAGATGAACAGGAGGAGATACAGACCGCCTCCATCAACAGAACACCCGGTGCCTTGCGTGATGTTGTGCTCGCCATCGATCCGGGTCACGGTGGTGATGATCCCGGCGCTCGTGGTCCCAGTGGTATGTATGAGAAAGCGATAGTCCTGCAGATCTCGAAACGGCTGGCCGATATGATCAATAAAGAACGGGGCATGCGCGCCGTCCTGACCAGGGAAGATGATTACTTCCTGCCTTTACGCAAACGCATGCAAATTGCTCGTCAACACAAGGCGGATTTATTTATTTCGATACACGCTGATGCTTTCAAGGATCCACGGGTCAATGGGTCATCGGTTTATATATTGTCACAAAGAGGTGCCAGCAGTGAAGCGGCCCGCTGGCTGGCCGAGCGTGAAAATGCCTCGGATCTGATCGGCGGTGTCAATCTGGATGTGAATGATAATATGCTGGCTTCTGTGTTGCTTGATCTGTCCCAGACTGCCAGCCTGGAAATGAGTATTGATGTGGCCGATCGTGTGCTTACCGGTTTGAAGGGTATTGGCAAGGTGCACAAACGCCAGGTGCAATCCGCAGGTTTCGCAGTACTCAAATCGCCGGATGTACCTTCCATCCTGGTGGAAACAGCCTATATTTCCAATCCGGAAGAAGAGAGAAAATTACGTGATAGCAATTACCAGAGAAAACTGGCCGGCGCAATACTTCAAGGCCTGCGCAGCTATTTTAATGAATATGCGCCCGAAGGTACGTTACTTGCCAATAATGTGACGCGCAAGCACGTGATTACCCGTGGTGATACTTTGTCAGCAATAGCACAGCAGTACCGCATCAGTATGCAACGCCTGCGTGAACATAATAATCTGAAAACGGATGCGATCAGGATAGGTCAGGTCCTCTCCATTCCCAGCGACAGTTAGGGGAGTTTATTGAAAAACTATTGCGCTTGATCATACGTCGTTAAAAACCGGCTCAAAATGCTCTTTTACTGACGTGAAACTGCGCTTTCGATCCGGTTTTTGCCTCGTCTGTTCTTCGCTCATGACGTTTTTCAACAAACTCATGGATCCGATTCATCAAGTCTATAACCCTAATGCCCGCTGCCGTATGATATGACGTATGGCAGACGGTGGACTTCCCCAACGCATACATAAACTACCTGATACGCTGGTCAACAAGATTGCAGCCGGAGAGGTGATTGAGCGCCCGGCGTCTGTGGTCAAGGAATTGCTGGAAAACAGTCTGGATGCCGGTGCCACCAGAATTAATATTGATATCATGAATGGTGGCAGCCGCCTGATCAGGATTGAAGATAATGGCCACGGCATACACGCTGAGGATCTGGTGCTCGCCGTGGATCGCCATACCACCAGTAAGTTGCGTGATGATGCCGACTTGTGGCGAATCAACACCCTGGGATTCAGGGGTGAGGCGCTATCCAGTATTGCATCGGTCTCAAGATTTACACTCACATCAAGCCAGAGTGGAAAAACACATGGCTGGTCTGTGTCTATTGCCGCCAGAGATACAACACCTGTCATTCAACCCGCAGCACATTCACCCGGGACAACAGTAGAGGTGAAGGACCTGTTTTATAACACACCGGCACGACGCAGGTTTCTCCGTACAGACAAGACAGAATTCATTCACATCCAGGATCTGGTTAAACGGATCGCCTTGAGCCGGTTCAACCTTGCGATGCGCCTGACCCATAACAATCGCCAGGTATTTCACATTGCAGATGATGATCGACAGCCATTACAAAGGGTGGCAGCCATCATGGGCCGTGCATTCCAGGAGCAGTCTTTATATGTAAATCAGCAACTGCATGATATGACGTTGCATGGCTGGTTGGGGCTGCCTGATGTCGCGCGTAGCCAGACTGATCAACAGTATTTTTACCTGAACGGCCGCCTGGTTAAAGATAAGCTCGTTACACATGCAGTGCGGCTGGCCTATCAGGACCGGGTTTATCCCGGCCGCCATCCGGTCTATTTGCTTTTTCTAGATATGGATGTGGCGGCTGCCGATGTCAATGTTCATCCGGCCAAACAGGAAGTGCGTTTTCGAGATGCCAGGACTGTGCATGATTTTATTTTTGGTAGTCTGCAACTTGCTTTGAATGAACAGACACAGGCGGGAATATTAAATGATAATCAGGTGTCCGCCGGAAGTTCTCGTATCGGTGAAACAAAAGCAGGTTATCGACATGCTGCCTTCAACCCAGCAGTTTCACAATATGGCAAGACCAACGCTGCATCGGCAATATCGATTGCAGGCCGTTATATTCTTGCAGAAGACTCAAATGGTACAGTACTGGTGGATGTGCATCGTGCCCGTGAATTGATTGCCTGTATAAAATTAAAACGGGACTGGTCTGAAAATAATATGCACTCCAGGCCGGTTTTGGTGCCGCTTAGCTGTCCAGTCACAAGTGCCGAGGCAGAATTAATTGATCAAAATCAGGCCCTGCTGGAAAAACCAGGCCTGGTAATCACACGTACGGCACCAGCGACCTTGTTGATTCGGGAATTACCCCTGGCGCTGCCCGGAGCAGATGCCATGGCTCTGGTCAGGGATGTCATAGCAGTATTGAAGCAGGGGTCTCTGCCGGAAGAACAAATAACCCGCCTCCTGACAGCACTGTCCCGGCATGCCAATGACAGTGCAACAGAGCAATTGACATCCAATGAAACAAATTCATTGCTTGTTGATCTGCAGAAGTTCAGGCCACAGATTGCGGAAGAAGAATTCAAAACAGTGTTCCGTTACCTCGATATGCAATCACTGCATGATTTATTGAATGACTGATTCCAGTATACATCTGCCTGTGGTGTTTCTGATGGGGCCCACCGCCACCGGCAAGACCCAGCTTGCTGTTGAACTGGTACAGCAATTGCCCGTGGATATTATCAGTGTGGATTCCGCCATGGTCTACCGGGGCATGGATATTGGTACAGCAAAACCCGCGCCTGAAATCCTGAAGATAGCCCCGCACCGCCTGATTGATATCTGTGATCCGGTTGAATCATATTCTGCCGCACGCTTTTGCCATGATGCGCTCGTGGAGATCACACAGATCCACGCTGCAGGACGCATTCCCTTACTGGTAGGTGGCACCGGCCTGTATTTCCGGGCCCTTGAAAAAGGCCTGTCGGAATTACCACCGGCTGATAGCGAGGTTCGGCAGCAACTGGAAGCTGAAGCTGTAATTGTCGGTTGGGACACCATGCATAGCCGTCTGGCGAGAGTCGATCCTGAAGCGGCGGGCCGGATTCATCCCAATGACCCGCAACGCATACAGCGGGCACTGGAAGTTTATGCACTGACCGGCAAATCCATGAGTGCACATTTAGGCATGAATTCATCCAGGCCTTTACCTTGCGCTGTGGTCAAGATCGTGATCAGTCCGGCGGAGCGGAAGGACTTGCATAAGCAAATTCGTCGGCGTTTTTTGAGGATGCTGGACCAGGGTCTGGTCGATGAAGTTCGTGATCTGTATGAAAGGGGCGATCTGCATGCCGGTCTGCCAGCCATGCGTATGGTGGGATATCGACAGGTCTGGCACTACCTGGCGGGACAATTGGATTATAAAGCCATGACTGACCAAGCTGTTGTTGCGACGCGACAATTGGCCAAGCGGCAATTGACCTGGTTTCGCCGGGAGCAGGGTGCTGAGTGGTTTGCCAGCCAGGATGCTGCAATTACAGCTAACTTACTGAATTATCTCGCAGATAAAATCGCTCTGCCTGAATAAAAATATAATATAATTAGTGGATTATAGAACCCTCGGCGGGTTCATATATCTAAGATGTTGATAATAACAATAAATAACAAGGAGAATCCTGATGAGCAAGGGGCATACATTACAGGATCCATTTCTGAATGCATTACGTAAGGAAAGGGTTCCAGTCTCCATATATCTTGTAAACGGTATAAAATTACAGGGGCAGGTCGAGTCTTTTGATCAATTTGTGGTGTTATTAAAGAATTCAGTGAGCCAACTTGTGTACAAACACGCTATTTCAACTATCGTACCCGCACGCAATGTCAAAATGCCCCGGGCTGAGGATGACAGCGGAACAGATGCCTGATATTTCAAATGCAGTGCCAGTGACTGGTGCCATGATTTGAAAGATTTATCTGTCGGTAGCGAATGCGCCGTCCTGGTTCATATCAATTTTCGTTCTTCGCAGTTCAACGAGGATCTTGATGAGTTAACGGAACTTGCAGCATCATCCGGGGTTCATGCGGCCGTTACGATTACCTGTAATAAGAATGTACCGAATGCACGTTTCTTTATCGGGGAGGGGAAACTGCAGGAAATCAAAAAGGCTGTTGAACAGCAAAATGTCGATATCGTCATTTTCAATCATGAAATCACGCCGGCCCAGGAGCGTAATCTCGAACGCGAGCTGGGTTGCCGTGTCATTGATCGCGTCGGCTTGATACTGGATATATTTGCCCAGCGCGCCCGCAGCTACGAAGGTAAGCTGCAGGTTGAACTGGCACAATTGCAACATTTATCCACCCGTTTGATACGTGGCTGGACCCATCTGGAACGCCAGAAGGGTGGTATCGGTCTGCGTGGCCCGGGTGAATCACAGCTAGAAACCGATCGACGCCTGATTGGCAAACGTATCAAAAACATTAATGCGCGACTGGACAAGGTCAGGTCACAACGCCAGCAGGGTGCGAAAAAAAGAACAAAATCAGAAATACCGGTGATTTCCCTGGTAGGTTACACCAATGCCGGTAAATCAACGTTATTCAATCACCTGACCGGGGCAACTGTTTATGCTGCCAATAAATTATTTGCAACGCTGGATCCGACACTGCGCCGTATTCATATTGAGCCTGAAGTGCCGGTGATTATTGCCGATACTGTCGGATTTATCCGCCATATTCCGCATGATTTAATTGAGGCATTTCATGCTACGCTGGAGGAAACCCGTCAGGCAGATTTGTTGTTACACATCATCGACGCGAATGACGGTTTACGGCATGCGCACATTGAACAGGTCAATCAGGTCATCCAGCAGATTGGTGCGGCACATATTCCCCAGATCGAGGTTTATAACAAAATAGATTTGCAGGAATTCTCGCCAAGAATGGAAGTGGCTGGTAATGGACAGCCGCAACGCGTATGGTTATCGGCAAAGACCGGTGCAGGAATGGAATTGCTGCGTGATGCGGTGTGCCGGTTTGTATCTGCGAGACAACGCCACCGTTTGCAATTACCTGCATCGGCCGGGAAATTACGGGCATATCTGTTTAATATCGGTGCAGTTTATAACGAGCAGCTCGATAATGAGGGTGGCTGGATTATGGAAGTGAACATGGAAACGCCGAGGTTACACAGACTTTGTGCGGAATCGGGTCTGAAAGATGTTGAGTTGCAGCCGGCCCATCCGGCACATTAAGATCCGGGGTTATAATTTATACAAGTATGAATAATAATATTCTGAATCGGTATTTAGTAAACGGGAGAACAGTATAATGGGCTGGAATGAAACACCAGGCGGGAACAACAAGGACCCTTGGGGTAGAAAAGGCAACGGAGGACCTCCGGACCTGGATGAAATAGTGCGCAAGATGCAGCAGGGTTTTGGCGGTATCTTCGGTAAACGCCCGGGTGGCAGTACCGGTGATAGGGGTTCTCCATTCACATGGATACTGGTATTTATTGGTTTGCTTGCCTGGCTGGCCTACGACATGGCCTATACCATTGATCAACAGGAACGCGGCATTGTTTTGCGGTTCGGGAAATTTGTTACGACCCTGCAACCCGGTTTGAATTTTCGCCTCCCACGGCCCATCGAAGATGTCATTATTATTAATGTCGGCCAGGTCAGGTCAATCACCCACAAGGCCACCATGCTGACGCAGGATGAGAATATCGTGGATGTGGAACTGGCAGTGCAATGGCGTATCAAGAATCCGACCGATTTCAAATTTAATGTTTATTCACCCGAGAGTACCCTGCACCAGTCTACTGAAAGTGCGGTGCGTGAAGTGATCGGCAAGAGCGAACTGGATTTCGTCTTGACCGAAGGCAGGAGTCAGATTGCCCAGAGCCAGCAGATATTAATCCAGCAGATCATGGATGATTACGGTACCGGTATCGAAATCCTGGGGGTGGAAATGCAACCGGCCAAACCACCGGAAGAGGTCAAGGCCGCATTTGACGATGCCATCAAGTCCCGTGAGGATGAACAGCGACTGGTGAACGAGGCTGAAGCCTATCGTAATGACATTATACCAAGAGCACGTGGTGCAGCTGCGCGCCTGCGTGAGGAAGCCAACGCCTACAATGCCAGGGTTATTGCCAGGGCGGAAGGTGAGGCCAGCCGGTTTGAACAACTACTGGTGCAATATGAACGGGCACCTGCGGTCACACGCCAGCGCCTGTATCTTGATTCAATTGAATCGGTATTATCCAATACCAACAAGGTCCTGCTGGATACAGAAGGAAGCAATAATCTGATGTATATTCCAATCGATAAAATTATGGAACAGCGACGTCCAGGAGAACAGGGTTCTTCAACTTCAAGTGAATACAACCCTTCAGTTTCAGGCAATAGTTCTGCAACAGATACAGGAGCAAACTACCTGGATAGATCAAGGGGGATGCGCTGATGATCATGCCCAGAATTATTATTATACTGTTTGTACTTTTCATCCTTGGTTATTCTTCGCTATACAGTGTGAACGAGTGGGAACAGGCCATCGTATTTAAATTTGGTGAGATCCAGGAAACAATACCGGAGCCC